>Ga0206987_1053_pt1 | contig 16543 bp, 14 predicted proteins | sample Alteio_BWMinCont_11_FD_153281 | JGI IMG/M metagenome (GOLD analysis project Ga0206987, IMG submission 153281) | Enriched cells from forest soil in Barre Woods Harvard Forest LTER site, Petersham, Massachusetts, United States -... | ecosystem: Environmental > Terrestrial > Soil > Temperate forest >... | reverse complement strand
GCTGTTCCCCGCCATCCTGGCAAGAAAGCGATAAATCCTGGGGGGCTTGGGGGCGAAGCCCCCAGAGGTTCCCTTCCACGACCGTCCTGTCCACCGTTCACCACATTTCCTGAGACGGGCGATAATTTTTCTCCGTGCCCCGGTTCAGGGGGTTCACGGGGTTGACGATTACCGTAAGGACGGAGGCGGAGAGTGGCGTGGGATCTCGGCGCGTTCACGGCTGCACCTCCGGGGAAGTCCGGGGCGGTGCTTCCGGGACCGTCTCAAAGAGCGACTGCTGTTGTTCCTGTTGCTGCATCCGCTGCTGGATGAGATCGCGGTAGTGCACCAGTTCGCGGATCAAGGGATCGACCTGCTGTAAGCTCAAGGGAGCTTGGGGACGCCGTTCCAGATAGCGGCGCACAAAGCGATATTCGTGCACTTGCAGTTCGAGCGCGGCGGTGCAGGCTTCCTCGACCGCCGCCAGTCCGAACTTCTTGGCCAAGGCCAGCACCCCCAGAATGCGGCGCACTCCCAGTTCTCCTTCGGCACGATGGATGGCCTGGCAGAGGGCGCCGATGTGAGTTCCCGCCCGTTCCGCCCGCGCCAGCAACTGCTGGGTGCCGAGCGGCGCCCGCTTGGGGTAATCCTCCGGCTTGATGCGATAGCGGCCGCGTTTCTGGCGGACATGCTCGCGCAGCAGTTGACCGGTGCGCGGATCGAGCAGGCGCACGAAGAGATCGTCCCACTGCACGTTGACCAGCCGCCCAATCCATCCTGGTGGCGTGCCATAGTAGGCGGCTTCGACTTCCACGCAGCCGTCCAGATGCACGGTGCGCTGGCCGTACTGGTAATAACGGAAGGGTTCGAGAGGCAGCGGTTGCAGCGCCGGTTTTTCTTCCGCGAACATGGCCGACACTTGCCGCTTGGTGGTGCCGTGAATGCGCGTGTCCGCCCAGTGCGTCTCCCAACGATCCAAGTAGGCTTGGGCTTGCTCCAGACTTTCGAAGCGCAGCCCTTTGAGCGGCGTCTTCTGGGCATGTCCGACTCCCGCCTCGACTTTCCCTTTTCGATCGGGATGCTGAACTCGGCAGGGCATCGCCACGGCGCCGTAGTGCGCGAGCATGTCGCGGTAGAGGGGATTGAGGGTGGGATCGTAGATGTCGGGGATGCTCGAGTCTTTCTGACAGATGTAACGGTGGAAGAGGTGAAGGCTCACATACAGGAAGAAATTCAGATCTCCATTCAGGCCCACCAGTCCTTTTCAGCAAAGGCAAAAATTCTGCTTAATTCGTCCTCCAGCAACGTGAAAACGACCCTCACAAAACTCAAAAAGCCAAAACTTGTTAAGGAGTTGGTCGGTCAATTCGAAACATTTTTGAAAGACGCAAGAGCGACTATCTTGAAGGCTGGCGACATGAAAGCAGGATCAGTTTTGGCAGCATACTTCAGCCAAAAACCTCCCTTCGGGCATGGAAAGAAAAAGAGCGAGTTTCCCGACGCGTTTGCAATAGCTGCCTTGAACGAATGGTGTAATCACGAGGGAACTGTCTTGTACGTCGTCAGCGGTGATGGCGACATGCAGACTGCATGTAATGACGACGGGCCGCTGTATTACCTTCCCCGGCTGGCCGACTTTCTTGACGGATTAGCCTCGGACCTCCAGCAAAAGACGACGGAATTCGTGCGGTCACGGATCGTCCACTACAAAGCTGAAATCATAGAACATGTCAGGAAGGACTTCCCTGACAGGGGTTTCATAATCACGGACGTTGCTGACTTCCACTCTGACGTCGAGGAAGTTCGTGTTACAGACGTTGATTTGGAGGATGACGATCTGGATGTAATCGATGTATCGGCTGACAGCGCGACAATAACAGCGCTAATTCGCGTTAGCTACGAAGCTGATCTGGTTTACGGCAACGAAGATACCGCGAGTTATGACCATGAGGACGGATATTTCTTCTTTGACACGGTCAATAAGACAGTAGAACGAGAGGAAGAATTTGAGGTGCAGATAACCGCAAGTTTTGATGACCACGATCCAGATTCGTTTGAGCTTGATCAGGTGCACCTAGAGGCGCCAGACACGGTCACAATAGAAGCCAATGAGGACAGTGGGTGGCCATACAAGTGAGGGCGGCTGTTTCTGAACGCCCATTCACGGAAAAAGGTGTTCGCACCATTAAATGCCGTGCGAGCGTGGATTCGAGGCGCACAATGCGCGGCATGTCGGGTCTTCCACGCCGGGCGGGGTCGGTATCACGATGCGCCGGTGACTCCGAGCGGCCTTTCAGCGGATCGCGCATTATTCCCCGCCAACCCACCCGCATTTAAAGCCATGCAAAAGGCAACACGACGAGCCATTTCCGCAATGACCGTGAATCGGGGCGCATTCGAGGCGTACCTGACCTCGGCACGTGCGGAAAAACAAGTCAAAAGGCAAATTGCAAAAGGCAAAGTGCAAAAGTACGGACCCGAAGCGTTCCCTTCCCCTCGACCACCGCGCGTCCGGCCAAGAAACGTGCGCCACCCATCGGCCAAATGGAGTAGCCTGATAGATGTAATTCCGAGTGGTGAGAGGCGCAACCGATGAAGGTCAAAGTCCAGGCAAACTTCATGCTTTTCGGCGTCGTCAAACGCGAGGGGGACTGGTACATCGCCCATTGCCCACCGCTTGACGTTGCCTCCCAGGGCAGGACCCTGGCGGAAGCCAAGGCGAACCTCATTGAAGCCTCGGAACTGTTTATCACGAGCTGCCTGGAACGTGGGACCCTCGAACAAGCGATGAAGGAGTTAGGGTTCGTACCCTCCAAGGCCAAACCGCGCAATGTCCCCAACGCATTTCCGATTGCCATTCCCATACCTTTCTCTTTTGAAAAGGCCGACCCGTGTCGCGTTTAACCCCTCTTGGCTAGCGTTCGGAAAAAAAAGTCAAAAGGCAAAGTGCAAAAGGCAAAATGCAAAAATACGGACTTTCACCACAGAGATCACGGAGGCTCACAGAGAACTGCCACAGAGAAGGACTGCGGGCCAACTGAGCGCGGAAAAACAAGTCAAAAGGCAAAAGGCAAAATTCAAAAGGCAAAAGTAATGATGTCGCTATTCTCTGTGAGCCTCCGTACTACTAACGCCGAAATTCTTCGTGGCGCGCGAAGATTTTGTACCACGGGCGTCCCGCCCGTGCTCGAGCATGGCCGGGACGGCCATGGTACGGCTTTGGTTGCGGCTCTGCCGCGCTGGGCCCTCGGTGGTGAAGCTTTCCCCTCTTCTCTGTGAGCCTCTGTGAGCCTCTGTGGTGAAGCTTTTCCGAGTGGTGAAGCTTTTCCGATCAGTCCACATACACAAACTCATCCAAATTGAAAATAGTCAGGCAGAGCTTGGTCAGCGCCTCGGCGCGCACGTCTCCAACTTTCGCCAGTTCGGAAGGCAGCGGGTCGCTGGCGTCTCTTTTCACGGGCGGCACGGTTTCCAGTTTCGCCATCATGGCCAGCGCCTCGGTCTTTTCTTGGGCACTGGGCGGGCGGGCCAGAGCGATGTGCCAGGCCTTATCGACCCAGGCGGCGGGGTCGTCGCCTGTTTCCCGAACCAGGCGGGCCGCAAAGCGCTGCGCCTCATCGAACGACACGTGGCTGTTCAGCGTCCACAGAACCTGGGGAGCGACCGTGGTCACGTCGCGGCGCGGGCAGCTTTCGGCATTTTCCGGCATGTCGTAGCGATCAAGCAGCGGATAGGGAAAATCGCGGCGGATCAGGAGGTAAACTCCGCGCCGATTGGCTTCCGCGGGGTCCGCGGGGGGCACCCATTGGGCCAGGTCGCGAATGCCATTTAACTCCGCTTTGGTCAGCGGGGGCATGATGGGCCGGCCGCCCATCTTGAAATTAATGTCGCCGGCGGCGGAGTGGATGGAGTCCCAAATCGCCTCACCTTCCAGGCGCGTGCGGTTCATGCGCCAGAGGTAGGCATTCTGCGGGTCGACGCGGCTGTTTGCCGCGCTCACATACAGGCTGGCCATCTGATAAGTGTTTGACAGCATGATCAGCCGGTTCATGGATTTGATGCTCCACCCCTGCTGCACAAATTCCGTCGCGAGCCAGTCAAGAAGTTCGGGATGCGAAGGCGGCAGACCTTGATGGCCGAAATCATTCTCCGTGGCGACAATTCCGGCGCCGAAATGCCCTTCCCAGATGCGATTCACCATCACGCGCGCGGTCAGCGGATGATCGGGTTTGGTCAACCACAGCGCCAACTGCTTGCGGAATCGCGGACCTCCAGGACTCATCGTGAGGTCAGAGGGATCGTGATCGGACAGCAGCGCGCTGGGCAGGCCCGGAGTCACCTTTTCCAACGGCGTTTTCACGTCGCCCCGGCTGTACATGTAGGTGACGGGCACCAGTTCCAGGGGAAGATCGTTCAGAACCGTCGCCGAGGGCACATCGTAAAAGTTGTCGTACTTTACGTTGCCGTCGAAGCCGGAGTCGAGTGGGACGTCCACCACGGCCTTGGCGATATTTTCGGCCAGGGTCAGCTCCGTCGCCTTCTCCGCCGGCGTCATCAGATTTTCCACTTTCAGGGTCTTGGCGTATTCGTCCAAAGGCTTCGCGAGAGCATTTTGCTTCGGTGTGCGGAAGATGGCCAGCAGGTCATACGCGGTGGTGGCTTCAGGCGGATATTCCTTCTCTTTCACCTTCATGGCACGATCGATGATCTGCTTCTGGAAATTCAGGTAGGCGTTGCGAGCCTCATCGAGCGCCAGAATTGAGTGCTCAGCTTCATCGTGCTTGGTGGCGGATAAGTTGGTGACCACCGGAACAGCGCCCGGCAGGCTGCCGGCAAAAATCGCCTGGAGCCGGTAGTAATCCTTCTCCGCAATGGGATCGAATTTGTGATCGTGGCAGCGGGCGCACTTGAACGTCAGCCCCATGAAGGCCGAGCCGGTGGTGTCAACCGTGTCGGTGAGCCACTCATACTCGAGCTTGCGTGATTCCAGGTTGTTCTCTCTGACCTCCGGCCCGAAGCCGTAGAGGCTGGTGCCGACTTTCGCTTCCAGGTGTTCCAGCTCCTGCGGAGGAACGCCGTACAAACCTTCCAGGTCCATGGTGTCCGGCCAGAGTTCGTCGCCCGCCACCTGCTCCTGCACGAAGCGGTCATAGGGCTTGTCATCATTGAACGACTTGATGACGTAATCGCGATATCGCCAGGCGTTGGGGTAGTACATGTCGGCTTCAAAGCCAGCCGTATCCGCGTAACGCACCACGTCAAGCCAACGCCGCCCCCAGCGCTCGCCATAATGCGGAGACGCCAGAAGAGTATCAATAAGGTTGGCCCAGGCGTGGGGGGAAGTGTCCTTCAGGAAACTGTCCACTTGCTGCGGCGTGGGAGGCAGGCCCAGCAGATCGAAATAAGCGCGGCGCACCAGCGTGAGCCGGTCAGCGGGCGGCGCGGGAGTGAGTCCCTTTTCTTCCAGCTTGGCGAAGACGAAGGCATCAATGGGATTGGCCACGCGGCTTGCTTCACGCGGATGCGGAACTGCGGGGCGCTGGGGCTTTTTGAACGACCACCACGAGGGCTGCGGGCGCGCGGTCGCCGCCAAGCCCGCGGGCCATGCGGCGCCTTCTTCAATCCACTTCTTGAGAACGGCAAGATCCTCAGCCGGAAGCGGAGAGGAACTGCCCAGCGGCATCTTCAATTCACCCTGGTGCGCCGAGGCAAGATAAATCAGGCTGCTCTCAGGCTTACCGGGAGTGACCGCCGGCCCGCGCTTGCCACCCTTCAGCAAGCCTTCGCGCTGACGCATGTCAAGGCCTGACATGGCCGCCGCCCCGTGACAGGAAACGCATTCCTTATCCAGAATGGCCACGGCCGCCTGGCTGGTTTCATCGGAAGTTTGTGCGGGTGTAGATGCAGGAGAAGAATTCAGAAGTGCTGCAAGAAGGGAAACAGTTAGGAATCCACGTGAAGCACCGCTTTGCATATGATGTAACGCCAACCCCAGCCCCCGGGCAACTGCCCCCAAAAGCGTTCCAGCGCGGCAGGGAGCCCAAGCCGGATCCTGCTTGCACGCTCTATATGCTGTAGAAAATCAGCCCATACCTTTTCTAACGCAGCCAGCCGTGAAAATCCAGCTAAATCGCGGGAGTTTCGTAGGGGCACCCCTCGTGGGTGCCTGCGTGGTGGGCACCCACGAGGGGTGCCCCTACGAGACGAGCGCGGAAAAATCCATACCGTTTCCCCAATTAATGCATCGAAAAAGCAGAGGCGAATCATGTCAAGCATACACACGTCAGGGCCGCTCGCGCGGTTATGGCTCCCGGTCATAGTGCTGGCCCTTCTAAGTTGCAGCATCGTGCGCGGGCAGGTTCCGGAATACGCGGGCAGCGATCCGCTGGCCTCAACCAAAGGCAAGGAAACCGCGGTGCTGGCAGGCGGATGCTTCTGGGGAGTGGACGCCGTCTTCCGCCACGTCAAGGGCGTAAAGATGGTGGTGTCGGGCTATTCCGGCGGCAGCTCCAAAACTGTGAGTTACCAATCGGTCAGCCGCGGCAACACCGGCCACGCCGAGTCGGTTAAGATTACCTTCGATCCGGCCAAGGTTAGTTATGCCCAACTACTGCGCATCTTTTTTTCCGTGGCCATGGATCCCACCCAGCTCAATCGGCAGGGACCCGACGAGGGCCCACAGTACCGCTCGGTGATTTTCTACGCCGGCGATACGCAGAAGCAAGTGGCGCTTGCCTACATCGACCAGCTCGACAAGGCACGCGTATTTTCCGGGCCCATCGTTACCCAGGTTGTTCCGTTCGATCACTTCGTTGACGCCGAACCCGACCACCAGAATTATTTCGCCTCGCACCTCGATGATTCCTACATCATCGAAAACGACATGCCCAAGCTGCGCGCCTTGCAGAAGGAATTCCCGGAGCTTTATAGCCGGTAAGCGGAGACTCGTAGGGGTACCCCTCGCGGGTGCCCGTGTGGTGGGCACCCACGAGGGGTGCCCCTACGAGTCGCAAACCTTCCACCGCCAAAATGTCGCACACACCCTTGTCGGCAGCACAGACAATCCCTCGTTGAACTTTTTCCCGCTGTGGTGGGTCAATTAGCACAAAGATGTCCCTCCCAAACCTGCCAAACATTGAAATTTTATGCAAAGACACCCCTGATTCGGTCTTTTTGACGGAGACGGGCGGGCGACTTTGTGGTCTCTCTCTTGCCCATTCATCGGCGGATTTGTCCTCGGAGGCGTCCTGCTTCCGCAGCATTTACGGACAAGATTACCGCTTCCACTTGGGGGATGGCATTGAGTCGCTTCTTTCGGGATTCGGGACATTTGATTCGACCGGCGCTGGTCCTGCTGGCGGGGGTGGTGGCTTTTCTGATCCTCCGCGCCGCCGTGGTGCCGAAAAGCTTTGGCCAGTACGGACACTACCGCGGCGATGCACTGGGCATGATTGCGGCGCGCCCTATTTCGTATGCGGGCCGGGCCCAATGCGCCATGTGCCACGAGCAGGAAGCCAAGGTCCACGACGCCGGCAAGCACGCGGGCGTGGGATGCGAGACGTGCCACGGTCCCCAGGCGAAACACGTGGAAGCCGAGGGCGGCAACAAGCCCGCGCTGCCGGACGTCGCCAATCTGTGCCGGCGCTGCCATGAAAAAGACGCGGCCAAGCCCAAGGGCTTTCCCCAAGTTGATACCGTGGCGCATTCGCAAGGCATGCTTTGCGACAGTTGCCACCAGCCGCACAGTCCGCGTTTGTAGCAGCGTGCGTGCCATGGGCGTCCCGCCCATGAAGGGGCATGGCCAGGACCTGTCCCGATGTTCTTGATCGGGATGGCCATCGCGGGCATGGCCGGGACGGCCATGGCACATCGGAAGAGCCAAAAGGGAGGAGTAAGCAGCATGGATTTAAGCAGGCGGGACCTCTTCGCGATCGGCGGCAAGCTGCTGGTGCTGGCCTCCGTTGGCGCCACACTGGAGCAGCTCATGGGCGACTCCCCTGCCCCGGAAGTCTACCGGCGGGCTGACCACTGGTGGGGAATGATCATCGACATCGACAAGTGCATTGGCTGTGGAAGCTGCGTGCGCGCCTGCGCCCAGGAAAACCACGTGCCTGACGGCTACTTCCGCACCTGGGTGGAGCGCTACCAGATCGAAGAAGGCAAGCAGCCCGTGGTGGATTCCCCCAACGGAGCGAAGGACGGCTTCCCCACTGCCACGCACGCCGACCTGAAAAGTTTCTTCGTCCCCAAGCTCTGCAACCATTGCGCGGATTCCCCCTGCGTGCAGGTGTGCCCGGTGGGAGCGACGTTCGTAAGTCCCGATGGCGTGGTGCTGGTGGATGAAACCTATTGCCTGGGCTGCCGGTATTGCGTGCAGGCGTGCCCTTACGGCTGCCGCTACCTGCATCCGGAAAAGCACACGGTGGATAAATGCACGCTTTGCTACCACCGCATCACCAAGGGTCTTACCACGGCGTGCTGTGAGAATTGTCCCACGGGAGCGCGTTGGCTGGTGGACTTCAAAAATCCCAACGACCCCGTACACAAGTACCTGCGCGAAAACAAAGTGCAGGTGCTGAAACCCTACATGGCCACGCAGGCCAAGGTCTATTACAAGAATCTGGATGGAGCCGTGAGGTAGGGGCGGCCAGGGCAGGCACAAGGCCTGCCCCTACGACGCAGCGAGGTAGCTAAAGGAGCGATTCGAATGATTCCTGGTGTGGAAGGTTTCATGTATCCGAACGAGGTGGAGCTGCAGTGGAGCCTGCTGATTGTGCTTTACCCGTACATAACCGGACTGGTGGCCGGCGCCTTCATTCTGGCGTCGCTGGAGCGCGTCTTCAACGTGCAGGCGGTGCGTCCCACTTACCGCCTGGCGCTGCTCACGGCGCTGTCATTTCTGCTGGTGGCGCCTCTGCCGCTGCAATTGCACCTGGGCCATCCGGAACGCTCACTGGAGATGTACCTCACGCCCCACCGCTCCTCCGCCATGGCGATGTTTGGTTTTGTTTACCTGTGGTACCTGATGGTGGTGCTGCTGGTGGAAGTCTGGCTGGAGTATCGCGTTGACATCGTACACCTGGCGCAAACCAGTACGGGGATGAAGCGAATGATCTATCGAATCCTCACACTGGGTTCAGAGAACCTCAGCCCCGAGGCGCGGAAGATTGACGAAAGAGTCAGCTACATCGTAACCGTCATCGGCATCCCTTCGGCGTTTTTGCTGCATGGCTATGTGGGGTTCATCTTCGGCTCCATCAAGGCCAATCCGTGGTGGTCAACGCCGCTGATGCCCGTCGTCTTCATTTTTTCGGCGATGGTTTCCGGCATCGCGGCGGTGCTGATACTCTACATGGCATTCATGAAGGCCAAGAAGATGGTGATTGACATGAACTGCCTCGATGCCATTGCGAAGTATCTGTTCTACATCTTCGTCATTGATTTCTCACTCGAAATGCTGGACCTGATCCACCGCACTTATGAGGCTGACGAATCGTTCCGCTCGCTCGATTTCATGGTGCACACGAAATTGTGGGGATCGCATGTGATCCTGCAAATCATTCTGTGCACGCTGGTGCCGCTGGCCATTCTGGCGGCCAACCAGCTCTGGAAGTTTTCGGAAGCGCGCCGCAAGGCAATGTACCTCGGCGCCTCCATGCTGACCCTGATTGGCATTTTCGCCATGCGCTGGAACGTGGTGATTGGCGGCCAATTGTTTTCCAAGAGCTTCCTGGGGTACACCACTTACAAGGTTGAGTTCGCCGCCCGCGAAGGCCTGCTGATGGCCATCGCACTAATGATTTTGCCTTTTGCCGTCGTGGTGGTGCTGGTAAAGCTTCTCCCTCCGTGGGAAGGGGAAGCCAGCAAAGTGTAACAGGGACGTATGGCGAAAAATGTTCTACGGGCTTTCCCGCCCGTGCTCGGGCATGGCCAGGATGGCCATGGTACAAGCGGCGTGCCATGGGCGTCCCGCCCATGACGGAGCATGGCCAGGATGGCCATGGTACTAGAGGTGTGCCACGGGCGTCCCGCCCGTGCTCGGGCATGGCCAGGATGGCCATGGCACAAGAGGAGCTGCCATGCCGGGGGCAGATCTGGACAAGCTACGCCAGCAAGTCCGCGAACTTACCGACCGTGTCGGGCGGCTGGAAGCGTCTCTGGCGGCGCAGGCAAACGCCAGCCCCGTAGCAGAAACAGCATCTCCCGCTTTCCCCGGCGATCCCGAAATCCTTCCGCAAATTTCTGACACAACTTCCATACTTCCGGTCTTTGGCGTGGCGCTGCTGGGCCTGGCAGGCGCGTACCTGTTGCGCGCCGTGGCGGAATCCGGCGTGCTTCCGCCGCGTTTTGTTTTCACCCTGGGAACGCTCTATGCCGTGGCGTGGCTGCTGGGGGCGGCGCGAGCTCCGGCGGACCGCCGCCTGGCCGCAGTCGTGTACAGCGTCACCAGTGTGCTGATCCTCTCACCGCTGCTTTGGGAATCCACCCTGCGCTTCAACTTGATCACCACGGCACAGGCCAGCGCGATTCTGGTGGCGTTCACGCTGGTGGGCCTCGCGGTTTCGTGGCAGCGCGACTTGCTGATCGTGGCCACCATCTCGATTTTGGCGGGAGTGGGCACCGCCGGCGCGCTGCTGGTCGCCACGCACGACGTGATGCCCTTCACTTTTGTTCTGCTCTCGATCGCCGCGGCGGTGGAAGCCTGCGCCTGCCTGAACCACTGGCTGGGTGAGCGCTGGGTGGCCGCGGCCGCCGCCAATCTTGCCGTTCTATTCGCCACGTGGCTGGTCACGAATCCTGGTGGCCTGCCGGAAGCCTACGCGCCCATTTCCACGCATCAACTGCTGGCCGCGCAAATCGCGCTGCTGGCCATCTACCTTTTCAGCGTCATGGTGCGGACGCTGCTGCGCGGCATGGCGTTTACCAATTTTGAGACGGTACAGTGCGCCGTGGCCTTTGTTATCGGCCTGGGAGGCGCGCTGCGCTTGTCCGCCGGGGGATCGTACGTTCCCTCCGCCATCGGAGCATTCGCGCTGTTGTGCGGCGTGGCGTGCTACACGATTTCCTTCATCAGGTTGGACCATCACGGCGCGCATGGCCGCAACTTTTTCACCTACTCGACTTATGGAATTCTGTTGATGCTGGTCGCGTGCCGAATCCTGCTGAATGACACCGGAGTGGCCATCATGTGGTCCCTACTGGCCGTGGCCTGCATCGGCGCGGGCGGTCTGTGGAACAAGTTAACGTTGGAAATCCACGGCGGCATTTACCTGCTGCTGGCGCTCAACCTCAGCGGGGCGCTGCATCAAGCCGGGGATGTCCTATTGGGCGCTGACCCCCGGCCCAGTCTCGCCTCCACTACCCTCTGGATGGGTGCAGCTTTAGCGGGAGTGAGTTACCTGCTGGCGGCGCGATCCACTGCGGGCATCGGCGATGGCCGGAACTTCCGCGCCTTGCGCCTGGCGATGGCGGGCGTCCTGGTGTGGGAAGTGTTGGGCATTTCGGCGGGAAGCCTGAGCGCCATCTACCATGGAGTGTCAGGTGTGGCCGCCGGCGATCCCTATTGCGCCACTCTGCGCACCGGCGTGATTACGGGCGCGGCATTGTTGCTGGCCTTGGCAGGATCCCGCCCCGTTTTCCGCGACTTCGCGCAGATGATTTATCCCCTGATGCTGCTGGGCGCGTTTCGCCTGGTCGCCCGGGATCTGCACCAGGGCCACAAGGCCGCGCTGTTCCTCTCTCTTTTCCTGTACGGCGCCGCCCTGATCGCCATCCCCCGCCTGCGCCGCGCCCGGGCCCACGCGTGACCGCCGCCCGGCCCCAGGACAGTTTAGCGCCGATTCCCCTTTTAGCTTGACTCCAGCCGAACCTGAGAGTACATTCGCAAATCAGCTTCCAACTATATTTGCGTAAACAAAGTGGGCGGCCCCAGTAAGCGTCGGGAACCCGGCTTATCCGTCCGGGTCACACGATGGCGACAGCCGCATTAACGACCAAGGAGGATCGGTGAAACGTATCATGAGAGTAATTATGGCCATGGCAGCGGCCATGTTCGTATTGACCTTTGCATTATCAGCGCTGGCGCAGGAAGCGGAGCCAGGGGCGACCGAAATCACGGCCCCCCATGTTCCCGCCGCCCCCGGTCGGCTGATCATTCCCGCTTCCAGCATGCCGCAAGCGATCCCGGCCGGCCACAGATTCGCCGCCCACACCAACGTGGAGATCCTCATCCCCGCCGGCCTCAAGCCGGACACACCACCATATAGCGGGTACGGCTATGAGACCCCGCAGTCCGTCGCCTGCCACTACGGCTTGGTCACCACCACCGACGCGCCGGGATGCGATCCCAACACAGCCACCGTCACCCCCACGGGCGGGAGCAAGACCATCGCCATCGTGGATGCTTATGACGACCCCCTGGCAACCCTCGACTTGACCGTGTTCTCAGAACAGTTCGGGCTGCCGCTCCCAGGATCGAATTTCAAGGTGGTTTGGGCCAACAGCGCGAACTCTTCCTGCCCGGTGAACTACGGCTTTGGAGTTCCTGAGGACCCCACGGGCGGCTGGGAATTTGAGGAGTCGCTGGATATCGAATGGTCTCACGCCATGGCTCCCAGCGCCAAAATCTACCTGGTGGAAGCCTGTTCCTCCTACGATTCCGATTTGCAGCAAGCCGTGCTGGTAGCGAACAACCTGGTGCGCTGCGGCCTGACGGAAATCAATCCCAGTACGGGCGCGCTCGGCACCTGCCCCACCTCCAGCACGGGCAGAGGCGAAGTCAGCATGAGCTGGGGTAGCGGGGAGTTCGCGGCGCAGACCACCAGCGATTCGTGCGCGAATTTGGATGACTCCTGCTTCACCGCGCCCGGCGTGGTCTATCTTGCCGCCACCGGCGATTCACCCGGGGTCGAGTGGCCTTCGACATCACCAAACGTTGTGGCTGCGGGTGGCACCACGCTGCGCCGGAACCCCACCAGTTTCGCATTCATGCAGGAGACAGCCTGGGTGGTTGCGGGTGGCGGCCAAAGCTTCTATGAAACGCGCCCAGCTTATCAGTCCAGCGTTTCCACCATTACCGGAAACTCGCGCGGCGTTCCTGACCTGTCATTCGTTTCCGATCCCAATACGGGCCTGTGGGTTCGTGACACCAACAACTATGAGAACGAGATTAATTACGGTTGGTGGATCGCCGGGGGCACCAGCGCCGCAGCGCCGTCCCTGGCCGCGATTATCAACAACGCCGCAAGCCGCAGCGGTGTCTTCGCTGGTTCGTCCTCGGCTGAACTCGGCACCATTTACACCGACAAGGCGATTTTGGCCGATTACACTGATATCACCCTCGACTACTGCGGACTGTACATGGGCACGTCTACCAGAACCGGGTATGACTTGTGCACGGGAGTTGGCGTGGTCAGGGGTTACCTTGGGAAGTAGTTTTGTGAAGCCCGCACCGGGCATGGTCTCCAAAGCGTGCTCGATCGCAGGCGCAAACTCATTGGCGAAAGACTGGGGGACGGCTGGCCGTCCCCCATTTTACTGTCATCACTCGCGGGCCTCGCAGCCGCGAATCCGCAACCTTCCGCACCCGATTGCTGAAGGCGGCTCATTCTGCCAGGGAGCGTTTGACGCACCCCCCCTCTCCGGCGTTACACTAATAATAATACTTGCAGTTTGAACCAGGGAGGAGGCAGAGCCGATGCCAACTGATAACCCCGCGAATTCCCGCAAGTGGGAGCGCGAACCCGCCACCATCCAAGTGGAACTCATCCTGAAGAACGATAAATTCAAGGTCGGCCATTCCGCCACCACCCTTGATGTTTCTCTGCAAGGCGTCGGGGTTCGAACCACCGTGGCTCTGATTCCCGGCGAGTGGGTGGGCGTTGTTCCCAAGGGAGAATTCCCCCAGGCCATCCCGGCTCGCGTCGTGTGGTCGCGGGATGAGGAGCCCAGCCACTGGACCCTCGCCGGACTTGAGTTCCTGGTCACGCCTGAAGTTTAAGACAACCGTCAACTATCAACCCGGCCCGCTTACTACGCAGGAGTGCAGACGTCCCACGTGAATTCGGATCATTCGGATTAGACGTGGAGACCTTGGGTGAGTTGCGGAATTGTGCGGCGAGTAGTGCCCTAATTTCAGACGTAGCGCCGACCTTTGGCCGGCACATGCTGACCTAAAGGTCAGCGCTACAAAGAGGTGCCAGGCTCAAGCCCGACGTACGTTGAAATCAGGACCCTGCTGTGCGGCAGGAAGACTTGCCAGTGGGAATCGGCTAGCGCGGGTCCGCCGCCAGCATTGCGCCCACCAAAGCCGTCAAGACCACGATGAATTGAATCGCGAAAAACATGGGAACCATCTGGTGCAGTGCGCTCATTTCAACCCCCGCCTTTGGGCCTGGGCGTTCACTCCGCTGCGGCCTGCTTGCACGTTCAAATAAGTTATCGGCGGGTGATTGGGACTTCATGAATGTTTTTAATGTGGGTTTTTAATGTGGGGATGGAAAAAACTGTCTTGGTTGAGGATTGCAAAATAATGATGCGCGAAGCGCCTTTGAGTGCGGTAGCAGCCGCTACCGCCTTTCCGCTTCGGGCGTGCGTAGAATGGCCCTATCAACGGCAACTGGAGTTGCGCGAAGCGCCTTTGAGTGCGGTCGCAGCCGCTACCGCCTTTCCGCTTCGGGCGTGCGTAGAATGGGCGGCAGGAGTTGCGGGAAACGCGTTAAGAAGGCGGTAGCGGCTGCTACCGCATTCCGAAGGCGGCTGCGCCGCAGTTCTCCTATGCTCAATAATTTTGGGGGAGTGCCAGACTGTTGCCCGATGACTTCTCCACCCGGGCGGGGCGATGGGCGCGGCGGGTATAAAAGTCCTGGGTGATGTAAACGCTGCCATTCGGACCATACACAATCCCAATGCCGATTTCGGTGAAGTCCGGGCTCAGAATATTGGACCGGTGATTCTTGACGAAGCGCTGCTCATCCATAAACGCCGCCTCCGCCCTCACGATTCCGCTATTGATGGCGATGTTCTCACCGGCGGCTTGCCACTCCAATCCGGCGGCTTCAATCCGACCAACTACGGACCTTCCGTAAAGGTCCTCGTGAGCAAAGTAGCCCTGCCGCACCATGTCGAGCGAATGCGCGCGCGCTACTGCCGCCAGCGTCTCATTCCAGCGCAGAGGCAGGGCCCGGCCATGGGTTTCAGGATTGTTCGCGGGGTCAGCCCTTTCCCGGTTAACCAGATTGAGCATCTGCTGTTCCAGTTGCTGGGTCTGATACATCATGCGATTTCGGGGAGCCGGAACATTATACGAATATGGCGGCGCTTCCGGTTCACCCATGGGTTGCCGTACGCCTGAGGGAGCAGGTTCAGGAGAAGGCGTGTCGGCGTTCTCCCCAAAGTGATGCCAACCGCTGGATTTCTTCTTATTGGTGGGATGGTTCGCGTCTGGCGTGGAAGACGAGTCGGCAAGCGCCACCCGTCCAGTGAACTGAATAGGGAGCAGCGTCACTGCAACAAGGCTCGCTGCGCCCGCGAGCGTTGCATAGATCAAGGCACTTCGGAAAACTGGGAACCGCATCCACTTCACCTTTGGCGATGCGACCATTATACCCCAGTTCGGTAGTGTTCTGGTTCGATTGTAGCGCCGACCTTTAGGTCGGCACATGCTGACCTAAAGGTCAGCGCTACAAGGGGTGCCGGGCTAAAGCCCGTCGCTACACTAAACTGATTCGTGCCGGTGGAAAAATTTCTTAATGGCGGCCGCGGATTCGCAACTGGTGCACCAGCCTTAGCGAGGAACGGAAGGTGCCCACTGGCGCGTGGATAACAAACCCCAGAGTGCGGCCGAGCGCCTCATGGCCCATGTCGCCGAACATGGGATATTCCGGCCGCGCCAGCAGGATCGCCACGCTCATGATAGTTACGACCACCAGAAACTGAATGAAAATGAACAGCAAGATCATTCGAACCACAATCTCCATGCTGGGCTCCCCACCGGCCGGTCCCTGGTTCCAGGTGGGAATTCAGGCCGGACTCGATATTCAACTGTTTAATCGGCGGGGGGAGGACCTGGCATGAATGATTCTTAACAGTGGGGAAGGTTGGAGGAATCGCTGCGAACCGCGGTGGGATTATAGGTATGGAGAAGCGGGCTTTGTGCCATGGCCATCCCGATCAAGAATCGGGACGAGTCCTGGCCAAGCCTCCGGCACGGGCATCTGAAGCTGTGAAAAAATCAAAACAAAATCCTTGACTAGTTTTATAGCTATGATATACTTCCCCTCCGATGGCCGGAGGGAGGTGCAGCATGGGCTACCAGTCCACGGTGCAGGTGATTCAGCGGGGTGGCAAGAACCGCCAATGGTATCTGATTTGTCCCGCGCCCTTGGCGCAGGCCTTGGAGATTGAGAAGGGCGAGGTGATCGAGTGGGTGGTGGAGGACAAGCACACGCTGGTGTTGAAGCGTACCCCGCGGCCGACCGAGGCATCGCACGGGCGGAGGCGGGCGCATGAGTAAGGACGGTGCGGGGCAGCAACAAACGATCTGGGCGGAGAGTGCGTGGCCGAC
>Ga0206987_1113_pt1 | contig 16689 bp, 15 predicted proteins | sample Alteio_BWMinCont_11_FD_153281 | JGI IMG/M metagenome (GOLD analysis project Ga0206987, IMG submission 153281) | Enriched cells from forest soil in Barre Woods Harvard Forest LTER site, Petersham, Massachusetts, United States -... | ecosystem: Environmental > Terrestrial > Soil > Temperate forest >... | reverse complement strand
GAAATCGATGGGACGCTCGGGAGTCCCGTACTTCACCCGGAAACGGCCGTCTTGCGGGACGCGGCGTTCGGAGATATCCAACTCGCTCATGACCTTGACACGGGAAATAATGGTTGAGTGGTGTTCCTTGGCGATGGGCGGCATGGCCTGGGTAAGCACGCCGTCAATGCGGAACTTGATACAGACGGAGTCATCGCGGGTCTCGATGTGAATATCACTGGCGCGCCGCTGCAAGGCGGTGAAAATTGTCGTATCGACCAGGCGAATGATGGGACTGATGTCACCCTGCGCGGTCAGGCGGTCGATGGAGATGCTTTCATCGCCTGCGCCTTCCTCTTCGTGGATTACATCCAGCGCGAAGCCTTCGCTGGCATCTTCGAGCACGCGCTTCGACTGTTCGGTTTTCTTGAGGATTTCGCGGATCTGGCCGAGGGTAGCGACTTTGGTGAGGATGCGCTTGCCGAGAAGCAGGCTGATCTCATCGATCATCATCAACTGGCTGGGATCGGCAATGGCGATGGCCAGACGGCCATCTTCAATTTCCTCTAGAGGAACGAAGTCGTAGCGGAACATCAGGTGGACAGGGATGTTCTTGAACAGGTCGTGATGGAGCTGGAAGTTGTGCAGATCCACGAACTGGCAGCGATAGCGCCGCGCGATGTCCTGCGCCTTTTCCAGTTCTTCACTTGGGACCACGGGAGCGCCGTTGCCCCCACCTACGAATACGGTCTTGTTTTCTGCTGTGCCTGCCATTTATGTACGCACCTTCCGACTCCAGTGTAGAACCTTTATCAGTGAATGCTTGATCCCAAAGTGAAAATGGGCAGATATAGCGAGATCAGGATTCCGCCCACAAAGACCGCCATAATGATGAGGATGACGGGCTCGATGAGAGCCATGGACGCGCCCAGCGCGGTCTGCACATCCTCCTCGTAAAACTCCGCCACCGAGTTCAGCATTGCCGGTAAAGCACCGGTCGACTCGCCGACTTCGATCATCTCCACCGACAAATCCGGGAAAATGTTCTGTTCTTCAAGGCTCTTGGCCAGTCCCTGGCCCTCGCGCACTCGAACCGCAGCAACACTGATGCTGTTCAGGATGCGGCGGCTGCTCATGGAGGCGCCAGCCGTCTCAAGCGAAGGTACCAGCGGCATGCCTCCTGCCAGAAGAGTGGAGAGCATACGGGAAAAACTCGCTACCTGATACTTCAACCAGATCTCGCCCAGCAGGGGAAGCTTCAGGATGGCACCATCAATTGCGACTGCACCTCTATCAGTCTTTTGCCAATACCAGAAAGCCATGCCCGCGACCACCACACCAATGGCCACAATGGGCGCATACGCCTGCGCGTGGGTGCCGATATTGAGCATGATCAGCGTGATTTCCGGCAACTGGGCATGCATGTCTTCGTAGAGTTTGGCAAACTGCGGCACCACGTAGGTGACCAGAAAGATCATCATGCCAAACACCACGGTGACCAGCAATGTGGGATATACCAGCGAAACTGCCAGCTTCTTCTTGAAGGTCAGGGCCAGTCTTTGGAAAGCGATGTAGCGGGTGAGCACTTCTTCCATGTTGCCGCTTTTTTCGCCGGCCAGCAGTGTAGTGGAGTGAATGCGGGGAAATGCGCCCTGCGCGGCGAAAGCGTCCGACAGCAGTTCGCCTCCCTTCACCCGGTCACGCACGTTCTGCAACAGACTTTGAAAATACTTGTTCCGCTGCCGCTTGATCAGCAGGTCCAGTGAACTCAGGATGGGCAAGCCGGCTTTGATGAGCGTCAGGAACTGCTGGTTGAAGATGACGAACTGACTTTGCTTGACTTTGCCGCGCCGCCGCACCGTGAGATCGCCGGAAAGCAGAGTGCGGGGCTTGACCCAGTAAACCAGCAGGCCCTGCTGCACCAGGCGGTCGCGAACTTCGGCCTCGGAATAGCCGTTCTCGACTTGCTGGAGAAGGTGTCCACGTTCGTCAGCTGCTTTGATCAGGAATTCGGCCATGCTGTTGTCCGGCTATCGCTGTCCCCACTCAAGTTTAGCATTCAGTATTGCGAAAGCTGTGTTAATTGCCCGTCAAAGCGTTCCGGGGGTAACGGGTTCGAGCAGGGGCGGTGAAGCGACTCCAAAACATTGAAACTAATATACTTGGTTCATATCACGGCGCGAAGTTCCCGTCGATCACCTCGACTCCCGGCGGCACCGCGAAGCGGAAGCTTTGGTCGTTAATTTTCCCATCTTCCGTCTGCCCTTGGAAGCGGAATTCCGTAGTGGAGCCATCGGCTCCTTCAAGTATGATGCGGTCGATCCAACTGGCAGGCGTGATCTCGATGAGCACCAGGTTGACCTGATCCCCCATGGCTCGCGGCACGCCTCTCAAAACCACATTGCCCGCGGTTCGCGGGGCGATATCAGGGGCTGGCGACAGTCCGGACAACTCCTTTTCCAGCTTGGTTTTACCCAGGAGGAACGCCAGTGGCGACCGGAGATCGTCGAGTTGTCGCACTGGCGTCCTCCGCACCTGAGGCTCGCCCGGCACATAGAACCAGGCGAACTGACCGTCGCTCACAAACAGCTTCTCTCGAGGAGAACGATATTGCCAACGCATCTTGCCAGGTTTTTTTAACCAAAGTGTTCCCGATTCAGTCCGTTCCATTCCGGCCCCGCGATAGATCTCGGTGAAGTCTGCTTTCAGGGTCTGGAGGTGGTTGTAGCGGTGGTCGACGGCGGAGGCGAGTGAGTGGACGTCAGTCGGGTAGGGAAGGGAAGTGACGAGGAATAGGGTGGCGATGCAACGTAAGTTCACAGAAATAGTTTACGACTTCTTCGGTCGTGTCTTTCTCCGGTGAGTCTAGGTCGACTCCTCGGACTCATGCGCCTTCATATACGCCCTTAGGATGGCATTGATGCGGGTTTGGTAGCCGCGCTGCTGCCGGAACCAGGCCAGCAAGTCAGCGTCGAGCCGCATGGTCACAATGGTCTTTCGGGTGGGCCAGACCACCTTGGCGTCTTTCCAGAAGGCTTCATCCGTGGGGCGCACGTCAGGGTCAGATGCGATGCCGCGACGTATCTGGGTGTCGCTCATGCGGCGCAGTTTGTTCCAGTCTGTGCTCGCGCTGCGCTTAACTTTCGATGTTCTTCCAGTAGTAGCGCCGTTCGTGCGGTTCCGAGCGCCACGCCGAGATGATGCGCCTTTCGTCATCGTTTTCATCCGTGTAAACCACTGTGATTTCCAAACCGTTCACCAAACCAACCGCATACACGCGGGTTTCGCCGTAGTCGAAGCGGTCGTCGATCTTTTCGACCGTCGGCCCCTCGAAGATCCGCTGCGCATCCTCGAAGACGATGCCATGCCGGACGAGGTTGCGGCGGTTCTTTTCTTCGTCCCAACTATAGCGCATAAAATGTATTTACACAATGTAAATATCGTTAAACCGATCGTAGCATCGCTCGACGCGTGGGGGCCTTAGGCCAAGGAAAATTCCGAAGGAAGTGGGGCCGTTTTGGCCCAATTTGGGACTGCATCCTTGTGCAGCCGATCACCCAGGAAATGGCAGGTCTTGCGTGCCCATTGCGGAGTACAGCGAATACTGATGTGTGCCGCCAACCCTTTTCAGCCATGTGCGCTCGGCCAGCAGATGCTCCAGCAACGGGTTGTGATAAATCACAAACAGCGGCCTGGGATGTTCCTGCAATGACCGTTCTAAGTTCTCGAGCAGTTGCACAAGTCCCGGCTCCGGCAGCGGATTGAACAGGTAGATCACGCTCGGCTCGGCGGGCAGAGTAAAGTCGCGAGCATCTCGCCAGATGGATTCAAGCGCGAAGCATTGCTGCGAGTCGCTTTTGTACTTTCGGATGTTCTCCTGGGCCACGCGATGCAACTCAGGCAGGAGTTCAACACCGATGACACGGCGAAAGGGGTAGTCAGATGCCATGAGCAGAGTTCGGCCCTTGCCCGAGCCGATGTCGAGGAACACGAAATTGCGAAAGTCGATTTCGAGACTTGCCAGCATCTCCTGAAACAGCGCGGGATCGGTCGGTTGATAGGGTGAGTGCAGGAGGCCAAGAAGACGATCACGCCAATTGACGGTCGCGCTGGTGGTGTCCACGCGATGGTCCCAGTCGTAGTCCACGTCGCCGTAGCGCCGGCGGCGGCGTGAGGGCAGGGAATCGAGCAGGAATTCCCACCAGAGTGCGGTCAACCTTCGCACCGCACGCAAGCGACCGTCAATCGCCTGCTGGCACCACCAATCACGGAAGGCTGGAGCCAAACGGATCCCGGGCTGGGCGGGGTCAGGCACTGGTTCAGATAGTAAATCGAATTGATCGGGAGCGTAGCGCATGTACGTCTCTGGTTCAGGCAGGTCGGACACCAGAGGCAACGCTCCTATAATGAGCGCACGGATGAACTCCTCCTTCTCTGCTGCTGCCAAGGTCCAAGCGGTGAAACCATTGCCTGATTCTGCCGGACTCTTTTCGTCACCCCAAAAGCGGACCGTAGTGCTGTGCCTGGTGCTGGTGGCGGCGACTCTGGCGGTCTACAACCCGGTCAACCGCAACGCCTTCGTCAATTTCGACGACGACCATTACATCACCGGCAATCCGCACGTGCTGGCCGGTCTGCACTGGAGCACGGTGCAGTGGGCGTTCACCAATTATTACGAGGCCAACTGGCATCCATTGACCTGGATGTCTCATGCTGTGGACGCCGAGCTATTCGGGCTGAACCCAGTAGGCCACCACTACATGAATGTCGTGTTACACGCGCTGAATGCGGTGCTACTGTTTCTGCTGCTGCAATCGGCGACGGGATTCACCTGGCGCAGCCTGATGGTGGCGGCGTTATTCGCACTGCATCCGGTGAATGTCGAATCGGTGGCATGGGCGTCGGAGCGAAAGAATGTTCTCAGCATGCTGTTTCTGCTGCTGGCGTTGCAAGCCTACGGATGGTATGCGCGACGGCCTGCGGTTGGGCGATATGCGCTGGTTGCGGGGCTATTTGCTTGCGGCCTGATGAGCAAGCCGCAGGTAATTACTTTCCCGTTCTTGCTTCTGCTGTGGGACTACTGGCCGCTGGAAAGGTACGTTGACTCGCCTACCGGCCAGCCGTCGAGAGTGCGGGCGCTACTGCTCGAAAAGCTGCCGCTCTTTCTGATGTCGCTGGCCAGTGCCGTGGTGACGATGCAGGCGCAGAAAGCGGGTGGCGCGATTCATTCTCCGGTGCTGTATCCGTTCTCGCTGAGGCTCCAGAACGCACTGGTTTCGTATTCGCGCTACATCGGAAAAGCGTTTTGGCCGACGCGGCTTTCGCCTTTGTATCCTCATCCGCTCGATCTGCTGAAATTCTGGCAGGTGATTGCGTCGGTGATTCTCTTGTCGTTGGTCACGATGCTGGTAGCGCGCAATCGGCGTCGCGGTTATCCGATAACCGGCTGGTTCTGGTTTCTGGGGGCGTTGGTACCGATGATCGGACTGGTTCAAGTGGGTGAACAGGCAATGGCCGACCGCTATGCCTACTTGCCGTTCGTCGGGTTGTTTGTGATGGTGTGCTGGGGAGTCGGTGAGTGGGCAGAGACAAAGAAAATCCCGACGGCGTGGCTTGCGGTTCCGGCCTTGGCGGTGATTGTGGCGCTTGGCGCCCTAACCTACCGACAGATTGGATATTGGCGTGATAGTGAGACGCTGTGGTCGTACGCGTTGCGGGTCACCAGCGTGCGCAGCTACAAGGCCCACTTCAATTTGGCGGTGACTTACGACGCCGAGGGACGTTACGACGAGGCTGTGCAGCAATTTCGAGAGGCCATTGATCCGCGAGACGACGATCCGCGCATTCATTTAGGGCTGGGGGTCTATGACCAGAGGCGTGGCCACGCCCAGGAGGCGATTGAGGAGTTTCAATCAGTGCTGCGCCTGACTTCGGATGTGGCCGTGCGCGCGGATGCCTTCAGTGGCCTCGGATCGGCATATCAGCAGCTTCACGATAGCGCGCGGGCGAAAGAAAGCTTCGCGTCAGCATTGCGGATTGATACCAATAAAGCGCCGGCCCTGGTGGGGATGGGACTGCTGTCCCAGAAAAGCGGCGACTTGGAGCAGGCAATTGCCCAATACTCGCATGCCATGTCAGTCGAACCGACGGCCGTGGGTTATGTTTTGCTGGCGCGAGCGCTGGAGCAGGCGGGACACCCAACCGAAGCAAAGACCGCGCTGGCTCAGGCTAGCCAGTTCACTCCCGATCTAAGTCAGGCGGAGCAAACCGCTGATGTGTTGCTGGCGTTCTGAGCGCGGCGTACTAGTCCGACGGCAGGAATTTCGGCGGCGGGGCGACGTAGCCTGGCGGCGTGCCTTGGGTGAGAAACGGGAAATCATCGGGGGTGCGAACCTCGACTCGTCCGTCACTAGTCAGCTTGTAGGTGTGGCCGAACGGATCCACGGGAATCTCACGCAACATGCCGGCCGCCTGCAACTCAGAAAAACTAGCTGGTAAATGCCCGGTCCGAGCGCGATAAGCCACCACCAGATTCTCCAGAGTGGTGACGTCCTCTTCCACCTGCAGGGCGCGCAGATGAGTGGCGGCGTTGGCGCGGACATTGCGGTCCTGCGTGCTCTGGTAAGTGGTAGCCCACATCATCTGGGCCATGCGCAGTTCGCCGCTGTGTTGGGCCATCTGGGCCGCCATGACCCCGAGAAAGGGATGGGCGTTAGGGACCCGTGAGCCGCGCGCAAACGCGTCCGCAGCGTGGGCGTAGTCCTTGAGTTCCATGTAGTAAATGAAGCCGAGATCGTAGTACAGCCGCCATTCGTTGGGATTGTTACGGATTCCGAATTCACTCAGCTCGATGGCGCGCTGCGGCAGGCCCGCGCCGTTGGGCGGCTGGGGAGCAAGAAAGTTGGCGCCGAATTCGTAGGCCACGGTCAAGTGAGGATCGAGCGCGGTGGTGATCTCGAGCAGCGGCGCCAACAGATCGTAATGCTGCGATCCGGCGAAATGCTTGTTGCCAAAGTATTGCACCGCGCGTGTCCAGTAGATGTCTGCCAGCAAGCCGTCGTATCCCAGGCTCAATCGCTTCAGGGCCTGAGGAGATGAAATGTAGAGAACCTCCTGCAAGGTTGCTCCACTGCGCATGCGGTCAACCTGGAGCAGCAGCAGCACCGAAGCGGACATGCAGACCAACAACAGAGTGCTGGCTATTAAGGTGAGTTGGCGGGAAGGTTTCATTTCAGGTTGCGGCGGTCAAAAATCAGAACTGCGCCGCACAGGGCCATGGCCGCATACACGATCGCGTAGGCAGTTTCGGCGAAGATGAGGGCCCGGGGAACGCCCTGTCCGTGCGCAACCGAACTGATCACATTCAGGGAGGAAAAGTTTGGCACCAGATAAGCGGCGCCAGTCGCCAGCCAGCGCGTGGCTCCCTGAGCCAGGGTTGCGAATCCGCGCAGGTCCTCTGCAAAGCTTCCGATGACAAATAGCGAGAAAGCAAACACCGCCGACAACAGGGGCGATGAAAACGACGAGAAAAACAGTGCCAACGCCGTGATGATGAGAAATTGCAAAACGATGAAGTAGAGCGCCACCAGTACCCAGCCATCCGCCGCCTGGAATCGCTGCGAAACGTAGAGCAGGGCGAGGAAGACGCCGATGGCCATGAAGAATGTATTCACCACCAGCGTCCCTGCCAGGCCAAAGAATTTGCCGACAATGAACTCCCAGCGCCGAACCGGCCGCGACAGCACGGTGTAGAGTGTGCGTTTCTCGATTTCTTTCGAGACCAGTCCAATGCCAATGAAAATGGCGATAACCACGCCGAATAGAGAGATGGCGGTGAGGCCGAGGTTAATCACTACCAGGCGCTCAATTCCAATTGAGATCTGCCCAACCAGAATGGAGGCTCCACACATCAGCACGGCAAACGCGATCAGGTTATAGAGAACGCGATCACGGACGGCCTCGCGAAAGGTGTTGGAGGCGATATGCTGGATGCGTGAGTTCATGATCGCACTCCGGCAGCCGCTTCAGCAGGCTTGAGCTTCTGTACGAAATACTCTTCCAGGGAAGTTCGGAGCGGAGTCACCGACACAATATGCAGCCGCTCGCGGCGCAACGCGTCAATGAGCGCGTCCTGGCTGGCCTCGGGGATCACAGCACGAACCACGTCTGCGGTCACGCTAGAGTCCGGGGCCAGCGTCCGCACGCTGGCGGGCACCGAGCTTCCATGCCAGACCACCTCGACTTTGCCCTCGACGCTAGAGGTCAGATCAGCCACCGCGCCCACGCCGCGCAACTCGCCTTGATGAATAATGGCCACCCGGTCGCAGAGTGCTTCTGCGTCGGAAAGAATATGAGTGGAGAAAAAAACGGTCTTGCCTGCCTGCCTCAGTTCCTCCATAAGGTCGCGAACCTCGCGGCGCCCGATGGGATCAAGCCCGGACATGGGCTCGTCAAAAAACAGCACGCGTGGGTTGTGCAGAATGGCCTGTGCGATGCCTACGCGCTGTAGCATGCCCTTGGAGAATTTTCGCAACTGCATGCCGGACACGTTAGGCAGCCCGACCCGAATCAAAACTTCACTCGCCCGGCGTTTACGATCCCGGGATACGACGCCCGAGAGTTGTGCGTAATACTCGAGCAGTTCGGTGGCAGTCAAATAGTCGTAGAAATAGGGTTGTTCAGGAAGAAATCCGATCTGGGCCTTCATGTGCGGATCGTTGATTTCGCTGCCCAGGATGCGAGCGGAGCCAGCACTGGGATACACCAGGCCCATCAGCAGCTTTAGGGTGGTGGTCTTTCCCGCGCCGTTGGGGCCCAGAAAGCCGAAAATCTCCCCTTCCTCCACCGTCAAGTGAAGGGGCTGCAAGGCGCACTTCGGCCGTTTTCGCCAGAAGCCCACGTGGTAGGTCTTCGCCAGACCAAGGATCTCTATGGCCGCCATTTTGGGAGAACCAGTTCGTTGCGCCGGTTGCCTACTAAAAATTATAAGCAAAATGCCGACAGCTGCGAGATGGCAGCCGGGGTACACGAGGTTACGAAGGTAAAGGGAAAGGTCTGGCTACTGCGAAGAGGTGTATCCCATGCAGGTGGCAACATCAGGGGCCGGGAGACCACCGGCAGTTCCCGGTTGGTTGCGGAGTACTCCATCGGTGACGACGCAGAAATTCCGGAAACCAGTGACGTTAAATGAAATGGGTGCCGAGGCTGCCACAAACGAGCTGTTGGGGCCCGCGCCGCCATTGAAGCCAACCGCATTGAGTTGGTATCCGCTCTTACTGCCGCTGGCAACGACGCTATCGAGGATGCAGGCAGTAGTGGAGCTCGGGGCGCAACCGGTGGAGGGTCCGCCCATGCTGCCCAGGTCCGGTGAATATCCCACCGTAGGATAGGCGGCGTTGTAGGCGATCTCTGAAGTCGCGATGCGGCGAACCGAACTGGCCGCAGAAGATTCGTTGGCTGCAATTCTTGCCCTAAGCAAGTTCGGGATGGCGATCGCCGCAATGATTAGGATGATGGCCACCACGATCAGGAGTTCAATGAGTGAGAACCCCTTGCTACCGGCGCCCGGTTTTTGCGTCGTAGTCATGTTCCTGTGCCGAATCAGATAAGAGCACGTTGCGGGCCACCCTGACTAAACCACAGCAAAAGTGGAAGGTTAACAGGATGAATGGCTTAGACAAACTCAGGTAGTTCACGATAGTCCAGGAAGGATCGAAGTTGACAGTTCTCGTCATCGCGTAACCGGATTGGTCTCAATGCGAGAGTTGACCAAGGGCAGAAGCCTCCAAGAAAAACAAAAAGGAGCAACGGATTGCTCCGTTGCTCCCTGGCTTGTACCCTCCCCCAGGTACTTCGCCGATCAAGCCTTATTGCAGGGACGTGTACGCCGCGCAGGCCGCTTCGCCGCCTGAAATCGCGGATCCGACTGCGGTGAAGCGAATCACAGCGTCTTCGTTCGAGCAGAAGCCACGTACGCCGGTCTGGTTAACTGTCGCCGGAATTCCATCCAAGGTATAGCCAGGGATGATTCCGCCCGGTCCAGCGGCAACCGGTGTATCGGTGAACCAGTAACCGCTCTTCGCCTTGGCGGCGGAGCCGGCCTGGGCAACGACCCAGTCGATCAAGCAAGCGTTCGTCGATGCCGGGGTGGTGCAACCGGTCGAGGCGCTCGGTCCCAGTATCGCAACGGTAGAGCTATAGCCAACCGTCGGATAGGTGGACTGGTAAGTGACCTGTGCAGTGTTCATGGTACGTACAGAGCTAACCGCGGACGACTCGTTGGCCGCGATACGCGCACGCAACAGGTTCGGAATAGCAATGGCTGCGATGATAAGAATGATCGCGACCACGATCAGCAACTCAATCAGTGAAAAACCCTTCTGTTTCCGCATTTCGTTTTCTCCCCTTCTCCGTTTCAAGTTTGGTCTTATCGACCCGCTGGCTGTTACTTCGCACTTTCTCTGCCAGAACGCGGGGCTGTCAGCCTCCCGGGCCGGACACCTGGAAGCACATTGTTTTCAATGTCTAAGCAGTATCGTGGCAACTCCGCGCTGCTCCTGTGAGGGGTAGGTGAGGGGCCTAGCTATCAGATTTTGACTTGAGAATGACAAATTGTGTCAATTTGGGACGGGGATTGAGACCGGGCGCGACGAGCGATAAAGATTCGGCGCAGAGAAAGACGAAAGGAGCCGCGGCTGACCGCGGCTCCTTAAAAAGAGATGTCGATTTCATCCGCGCACTGTTTGTCTATTGCAGCGCGGTGTAGGCTGCGCAGGCGGCTTCTCCGCCCGAGATCGCTGAACCGACTGCTTTGAAACGTATCACGGCGTCTTCGTTGGAGCAGAAACCGCGAACCCCCGTCTGGTTGACAGAGGCCGGGATACCGTCCAATGTGTAGCCCGGAACCATTCCACCCGGTCCAGCAGCGACCGGTGTATCGGTGAACCAGTAGCCGCTCTTCGCCTTGGCAGCACTGCCGGCCTGGGACACGACCCAATCGATCAGACAGGCATTGGTCGAGGCGGGTGTGGTGCAACCGGTGGACGCGCTCGGCCCCAGGGCCGCGACGGTCGCGGCATAGCCGGCCGTCGGATACGTGGACTGGTAAGTGACCTGTGCTGTGTTCATGGTGCGGATAGAACTCACCGCCGATGATTCATTGGCGGCAATGCGCGCCCGCAACAAGTTTGGAATGGCAATAGCGGCGATAATCAAGATAATGGCCACCACGATCAATAGCTCGATCAGGGAAAAGCCCTTTTGTTTCCTTCGCATTTCCTCGACTACCTCCCGCAGGGTGAGTTTCGATCAGTCGGTTTCATAATAGGCAATTCAGTTACCATCGGAATCAGGGGAGATCACGCACGGCGAAAAACCCCCTTAATTGCCGTCCTTGCAATATCCTAGAAGGCCGTCCCGGCTGGCGCAGGGGGAAAGCCAAGTACTCTCATAATAGGGATGTTGGCAGCGGAAGGCAACCGGTGTGACAAATAGTGCCACAGCGGTTCTGCTACCGCGTTTGCTCTACAATGCCGTGACGCCCATGACCGACCCCTTGACTGGCCTTCTCATTGATGCGGAGATTGCGCGTGCCTGGTCGATTCCAGCCCGGTTTTACATCGACGCCGACCTCTTCAAGGTGGAGCAGGAGAAGATCTTCGCCCGGAGCTGGCAGGTCGTTGGCCATGTTGACCAATTGGCTAACCCCGGCGATTTTTTTACGGCGGAGTTACAGGGCGAACCGCTGCTGCTGGTACGCGGCGCCAAAGGAGAACTGAGAGGTTTCTACAACGTCTGCCGTCACCGGGCAGGCCCGCCGGCGGAAGGGTGCGGTTCGAAGAAGCTGTTTCGCTGTAGCTATCACGGTTGGACGTATGGTCTCGATGGCGCGCTGATCAGCACACCCGAATTCGAAGGCGTGGAAGACTTCCAGTCGGAGCAGTTCGGGTTGAAGCCAGTGCGAGTGGAGGAATGGTTCAATCTTATATTTGTGAATCTTGATCCCGCCGCCGAGCCGCTGGCCACGAGCCTGGGTGAGTTGCCAAAACAGGCGGGGCGGTTTCAATTTGCTGAGATGAAGTTGTCCGAACGCAGAACGTACAACATGAGCTGCAACTGGAAGACATATGTGGACAACTATCTCGAGGGCTATCACCTGCCCAGCGTGCATCCAGGATTGAATCGCGAGCTGGACTACAACGCGTACACGGTTGAGCCCTATGCACGGCATGTGCGGCAGTTCAGTCCGATTCGAGGAGCACAACCGGGAGATGCAACTCCGCGCCGCTATCAGGAAACACGCGAAGACTTAACCACCGATTATTTCTGGATCTTCCCCAACTGGATGCTGAACTGCTATCCCGACAATGTTTCACTGAATATCATTCTGCCGATCGACGTCGAGCGAACGGTGGCCATTTTTGAGTGGTATCTGCCGGACAAGGAATTGCACAGCAAGGCCGCGCGAGATTCAGTCGAGTTCAGCCATCAGATTCAATTGGAAGATGTGGGCATCTGCGAGCGGGTGCAGAAAAACCTTCATTCCCGAAGCTACGAGCGCGGGCGCTATAGCGTGAAGCAGGAAAAGGGCGTGCACGCGTTTCATCGCATGTATGCGGAAGCAATGACAGGCCACTAGAGTGAGCCACTCCCCGGGGGGAGCCTATCCACCTGCCGCCGATACCCGCTCCGTCGACTTTGCCGGGGCCAGCACGATCAGGGCTATGCCGATAAGAATGAGCACGGCCACGCCCCACAGTTCTCCACGCGAGACCATGTTTAGTAATGCCTGCGTCCCCATAAAGGCACCGTGCACCAGGCTCGACCATGCCGTGAAGGCGATCACGCTGCGATTCGCCGGTGGATTGCGCGCTGCGATGAGCAAGAAAACGCCGAGTGTGACATAGAGGCTAAGCATCATCGCCAACGCCGGCTCTTGCCGCGCAAATATCGTCATGGGATAAGCTAAAGCGCAAAAGATCACGCCCACCACCACCAACACAATCTTCAGCCCGCGTTCTCGGCTCATTGCAGACTCCTCTTTGGTCATGGTTATTGTAGCTTCGTGAACTCGGCCTTGGCTTCTTTGAGGATGGGGATGTCGGGGTCGGCATCTTTCCAGAGGGTAAGGAAATCTTTGTAAGCTGCAAGCGCCCGCACGCGGGCAGCATCTGCGTCCGCGCCCTGCGAAGTTTTCGATTGCAAAGCGTTGGCGCGAGCTACTCCCAGATGCGCCAACGCCCCCGTCCAACAGTTCCAGACGATGCCGTTGTGATCGATGATCTTCTGAAACTCTGCGGCGGCCGCACTGCCTTGTCCAGCTGCCAAGTATGCCTCGCCGCGCACATAAATCGAATAGAGGCAGGAAATATTGATCATGAACTGGATTTGGCCTATCTCGATGGATGAACCAGGGGGCAGAGCCGCAAGGGCAGCGGACGGATTCTTTCTGTCCAGCGCCAATTGTCCCTGAATCGCCGGTAGCCAGATCGACTGGATCTGTGTGTCCAGGGGAAAGCGTTTGTTGAGCCCTTGAGATAAGGCTTCGGCCCGCGAGGTATCGCCAGCCATGGCAAAAGCCAGCGCGGCTTCGCTCTGGACGTCCCGACTCGCAGGAGCAAGCTTCAAACCCTCTGCTGCCGACTGCCGCGCTTCTGCCGGATTCCCGAATGCGGCTTCGCGCAGAGCAGCATTCACCTGCCAAATTGCCGCGCCTTCCTTGCTGTCCGCGCGGATGGCTGAGTCCAGGGCCCGCCTGGTAAGGTCTCGCGCCTTGCCAAGCTGGCCGGCGTAGGCCTCGGTGTCAGACGCCAGCGTCAGCCCAAAATTTTCATATTCTGGCTTGCTCGCATACCACTGTTGCTGATCCGCCATGCCGGCGGAGTCCGACTGAAGAAAGGCCAGACCGTAGAGAGCGTTGCGGAGTATGAAATCATTCGGTCTTCGCGCCTGCCCTTCGTGCATCAACTTGCGGGCCTCGTCGAAACGCTGCAAGGCCAGAAGGTTGTTGGCGACATTCTGGTATGCCACTCCTCGATTCGGTCCAGGGCGCTGGCGTGTATCGACCTCATAGGCTTTTTCATACTGTCCCAGTAAAGGGTACAAGCCGCCACTCGCGTCGTAATCCTGCGGATAGCTCTCACTCACCTCTTGATAGGTCTGGGCTGCTTTTTCCAGTTCCCCGGTCACAGTCAAATAGTAGCTGCTGGCGATGAACAGCTTTTCGCGTTCGCTGGCGTGTCCCCGTAACTGAAATGCCTTGGTAGAGTACTCATTGGCCCTCTCTACCTCGCCGAGGTTGTAGTAGATTCCACTTAGCGCGACATACCCCTGGGCAAAATTCGGATCGAGTTCGATGGCTCGTTGATATAAAGGCAGGGCCGCGGCGTAACCATTCTGAAGATTCTGCTTTAGGCCAAGGCTGTATGCTTTCAGAGCGTCGAGCGAAGAGGTGGTGGCCTGTTCGAGCGAAACGTCGAATTTCTGGACCGTAGCCAGAGATTCGCCGAGTTCCCCGCGCAGCTTCGATGCGGCCTCGCCCAGAGCGTCCAGCACCTTCTCGCTGGAAATTGCCGTAACCTGGGTCTCCGCCAGTGTGTCCCCGTTCTGGCAATTCACGGCCTTTAATTCCAGGACGTACTTGCTGCCTAAACTGCCGATCGCTCCAGCAATGTAAGCCTTGCTGCCCACTCGCTGGCAAAGGTCGCCGGCAACCTCAGGGGTGAGCTTGGTATCGGCCGGACGGGTCATCTGTTGCAAGGTCTTGGTAACGTCGCTGTCAGGGAGCACATTGAGAAAAGGCGATTGCCGCAGGGACACGTTGAGCGCCGTCTTCAGGGTGTCGTCAAAAATGGTGTCGCCGGTGCTGTTGGCAAAATCGGCGAGAACGATGGTGTCTTTCCCGGTCAGGCGGTGCGTGGCCTGGCGCGAGCGAAAATAGAGCGCTCCCGCGATTGCAGCAGCGATCAGGACCACGGCTGCGGGAACCAGAACCTGCCAGAGTTTCCTGCCCGAGGCGGGAACCTCAACTTTCCGCGCGCTCGATGACGGAGATGGAGCAAGCGCAGGGGAGGAGCTGGATCTTGGCGACAACGGTTGTGCTGCTTGAGAGCCGCCTTCCGGTGCTACCGCCACAGAGCCTGAACTCGCGGCTTTGGCGCGTCCTGTCTCAATATCCCGCTTCAGCCGTTGCAGGTCGGCGCGCATTTCTGCCGCGCCCTGATACCTGAGGTTGCGGTCCTTCTCCAGGGCCTTGTTGATGATGTCTTCCAGCTTGGGCGGGATATCGCGATTGAAACGAATCGCAGGCGGGGGATCGGAGTTCAATATGGCATTGAAGATCAGCGCCGTAGTTTCACCGTGGAAGGGCAACGCTCCCGTTGCCATTTCGTACAGAACTGTACCGAACGAAAACAGATCGGTCCGAGCGTCCAGTTCCTTACCCTTGGCTTGCTCCGGCGACATGTAGGCAATTGTGCCGAGCGTAGAGCCGGGACTGGTGAGATGATCCGCGTCCACCGTCTGCGTGTTGAGAGACGCAATTTTGCTCGGCGAGATCCCTGCCAGGCTGACCTTTGCCAGCCCGAAATCAAGAATCTTGGCATGTCCGCGCTTGGTTACAAAGATGTTCGCGGGTTTTATGTCGCGGTGAACAATGCCTTCCGCATGAGCCGCGTCGAGAGCGTCGGCAATCTCGATGGCTAGCGACAGAATTAGTTCGGTTTCCATCGGGCGGCCGGCAATACGGTGCCTCAGCGTCACTCCATCCAGATACTCCATGACGATGAATGACTGGCCTTCGTGCTTGCCAATCTCGTGAATGGTGCAGATATTGGGATGGTTCAGGGCGGATGCGGCACGGGCTTCCCGGCGAAAGCGTTCCAAAGCCTGCGGATCCTGCGCTACATCGTCGGGCAGGAACTTGAGGGCAACAAAACGCCCAAGGTCGGTGTCTTCAGCCTTGTAAACGACGCCCATCCCGCCACCGCCAAGTTTTTCGACGACGCGGTAGTGGGAGATGGTTTGGCCGATCATGTTTGGTCGATCAGTGACGAAACTCGCGCTGGAACCCGAACATATTAGGAGCCAACCTGAGGCAAGTCAATGCAAGAGGGCAGCGCTAACCTCAAGCGCCAGCTCTACCTATCCCACCTTGATCAGCATGCAGGTAAGTCGTTTGTACTGCGGACGGAGTCAAGAATCGGCTAGGAGACAGACAGAGCGACCCTTTCCAGTGCAAACCTTTTCACACTGCCCTTGACGCAAGGATCGGTGTAAACTAAGCGCCGCCTTCGGAAGTCTGGGGGTTACTTGGGAGTAATCGCCGTGCATTCGATTCCGAAGACGGCGACAAGGAGAGCGAAATGATCAGTAGAGACCGCACTCGAAGATGGACTGCAAGTTTGGCGATGTCAGGTTTAATAGTGCTGGCAACGGCGATCAGCTCTCCAGCACAGTTCACGACGCTTGTGAGTTTCACCGGGCCCAACGGTGACGGGCCGTTCCAGGAAAATCTGGTCCAGGGTGTGGACGGGAATTTATACGGCACGACTACCTACGGCGGTACTCACAATGATGGCACCATTTTCAAGATGACTCCCGGCGGAACCCTGACCACAATCTATAACTTTGCCAACACTCCCGACGGCGCAAATCCATACACCGGGCTGGTGCTGGGCAGCGACGGAAAATTCTACGGAACTACCGCGGAAG
>Ga0206987_1112_pt1 | contig 16969 bp, 33 predicted proteins | sample Alteio_BWMinCont_11_FD_153281 | JGI IMG/M metagenome (GOLD analysis project Ga0206987, IMG submission 153281) | Enriched cells from forest soil in Barre Woods Harvard Forest LTER site, Petersham, Massachusetts, United States -... | ecosystem: Environmental > Terrestrial > Soil > Temperate forest >... | reverse complement strand
GCCTAACAAAAGAGGAGAGAGCGAAGCTTGAGATGTTCGTTCGCTGGCAGCCCAAGCCGAACAACTTTGCTTTTCAGCAGTTGTGTCGGATAGCTGCGGTCTTGCGATGGAGCTACAATCGAACTAAACAAAAACGAGACGCCCTGAAGACAATCACTGAATTTGCAGAGTGCTTAACGAAAGAAGGAACGGAGGTTGTGTTACCAGAATGAAACCAGAAACAATAGTGTGGAGAGAGGCCGTAAAAAACGCAAAGATGTTGATCGATAGAGGCGTAGAGTGTTTAGAGAGAAATGAACTGAAAACCGGATTACAAGATCTGTTCGAGGGTTGCTGGAGACTATTCGTCTGTCTTGAGCTTATGCGCGGAGGTAGAAAACATATGCCTAAATTATCCGCAAAGGTAGCTGGGAGATGGGTAGGCGTGAGAGATGGATTTGTGGAGGTTATCAGACATGCAGGAAAATAGGTGCTACCATGGCGCGTGGTGGAAGTCAAGAAGGACCGGACGACAGCACACGAATGCGATTCGTAGCCGGTCTACGCGCGGCGTACGTGGCGGGTTTTGGGCGATGCTATCGGAACGAAAAAGGCTATTGGGTTCGGTCCAGGGAACCCCACAAGTATCTCCATCGTTTGTCCTGGGAAAGGATCGCCGGTTACGCTCTACCGCCGGGCTTCCAAGTTCATCACATGCGGGGCAAGGATCACTTTTGCGGATGCTCGCTCGTCGCATTACAAGCGTGTTTGCACGTCTCCGAGGAGTCTCTTAGATGTCCGATAACGGGGCTTTTCCTTTCGGTAGAAGAGTACGTGAGAAGGTACAAAGAACTCCCTCCTCGGTTTCAAAAGGCCGATGGGAAGTCTTGACCTTTCATGGGGTGGATTGGTCATACATGGGGCCGGAGTGGGCTTCCGGTCGGATTGAGGTTTTCCGAAAGAAGCCGGGCTGGAGAGAAGCTGAATCATTCGAGCCTGAGATCAATCCTGAAGCTTGGAAAAAGAGGAGGGACACTCAAGGAGTTTTTCCGGGTTCTTTAAAATGAATCAAAAGTACTATTTACGTTGAAGGGTTGAATCAGTATACTTTGATTTAGGAGGAAGGGAAAATGCACTATGAACTGTTGGCGCAAATCGTTATCTGGGCTGTTTCTTTTTTTGTTTCTTTCAAGGTTGCGTACTACATCTTCGGAAGGATCGACGCAAAGCGTTTCATCGCTCGACTCACTGAGTCGCCTTTCACTCGCGTTGAGACTGAGCAGCCGGGGTTTAGACCGCTTAACATGGAACCTGTAATGGGTGACAAGTGGCAGGTAGACTGTACCCCTTCTCACTGGCGGGCCGGAGAGGGAGCGGCTTGCACTGATTTACTGTCACAGCTTTATGCTGAGGCTACGGTTAGAAGGCGGCTGCACTGGCACGGCGTGAAGGTCGGAAATGTACTTATCGGCGGCCACGGTCTGCCGGTGGAGCCGGAGATGGAAAGGGAGCGGCGCTAGTATGCTGCAATGGCAAGAAGCTCGAAAAAGATGCTTGGCTTTACAGGCTAAGCATGACAAGAAGGCAATGGAAGAGTTAAGAAAAAAGTCTTGCGGCTACTGCCACACTGAAGATTGTTCTTGCGAGGGGTACTCTAGTTCGTGCGATTGTCCATCTTGCGAGGACGTTTACAACAAAAACGAAAGAACTGGGTTTGTCACACTTACGTGGCAGCAGTTGTTAGAGAATTATTTTTGAAAGGAGAGGAATGCAGCAGACGTTCTCGCAGTTGGTAGACGACTATTTACGTAGGGAATGCAGGATAGATCCTGACGACGCTACGTCGGAACAGTTGACAGTAGCCCGCCGTGATGCATTGGCGGTTATGTACGGAAAGGACAAGGAGTAATGGTTCAGAAGCTTGGGAAGTTCATCAAGGCTCAGACGGTCATTGACCACAAGAAGAAAGGGGTAGCCGGAGTTATCGCTCGTGTTCGACCGGACGACATGAAGCCGGGTCGGTTCATCATTGATTTTGATACAGAACTTACGACAGCGGGAGGCCAATCTTGGAGAGTACCACAAAAGCAAGCCGAAGTTTTGGCGGATCAGATTTCGCCCAACGAGAACCATTGGGTAGGATGCGGTATCAAGCTGGCCGTTCGAGACTATTCGGATCAGGGGTTTGACCCTGGTTTCGTGGTGTCCGAAGTTGTGTCTCGTGCTGGTATGGCGAAGCGCAAGCGAAAGAGTTCTCCTACTACGGATGTCGTGCATCGGTCGGTTGACGAAGGGCCTGTGCCAGTGTTCACCGATGAGGAGTGTCCATTTTAAGAGTTTCGCCTGTTCAGAAACGATTGGGCGGATAAAGCGGATCTTTGAAAATTGAATCCGCGATCTACGGGCCGGAGAAAGTGCGGGGCATTAGGTACCCGGCCCGTTAAAATCTGATTTCACCTAGGAATCGTGTAGTAGACAGACTTCGGCATGGCCTAATTCTGTTTCGCTCGTAGGTAGAGGAGCGAGGGGCAAGACTTAACGCCGAGCGGTTCCGAATGAAAGGAGATTTTTATGCAAGGAAAATCTGGAGGGGTAGCACCCATGATAGGAAGTAACGAGACGGAAGGCTCTAAGCTATACGCGATCACTCGAAATAATTTTCACGAGATGAACGAGGAGCTTGTACTTCCTGAGTGGCGGATGCTTTCCGCTAACGTGAAAAACGCTTATGAAAAAACCGCTGAGGAGTTCCGAGTACATTGCTCGTGCATCCTAGCGCCACGGCCTCATCGCTGGTAGCCGTGGAATGACTTCTAAATCAAGGAGCTATAATGCCTTTATCCGTACGGCAAAGAGCCGATTTAATCTCACTCAGAAACAGGCTCAGGAGATGTATAGACAGTGGGGGAGCAAGTACGGAGGACTTGTTCGCGCTTCTGACATTGAGCGTCATCCTATCGTGGCAAAGAGGATCGCTCGAAGTGCCGAATCTTCAGAGCATAAACGAGCTACTGAGGACAATGCCAAATCCGTTTCTACAGTATCTCGTGGAGGAAGTAAGCGCGGAATTGGGAAAGGATATCTGCAAGATCGACCGAGAAGCGTGAAGACTCTGGCCGATTGGAACGATTATTACGACATGTGGGACGACGCCGATATCGAATACGAATCGAGTGCTGACTACGGAGAGGAGCGTTATTAGTATTCATTGTCGCGTGTGTTCGTTTGGTATGGTGGTTTTTATGAGTGCCGATTACGGAGAGGTTTAAATTTATGATGAAAATTCCAGAGCAACAATTTTTGCTGGGCGAATTGAATAACGTCCAGTGGTACAAGATTAAAGGTAGTGATCCGGTGGCCCCTAAGGAAGTGGTAGCGGCTCGAAGATTAGTCAAGAAGTGGAGCAATTCTGTCACTGCTCGCAATGAAGCTTCTCGTAAGAGGCATGAGAATAGGGTCTCGGCAATTCGGGCGATGATATATATCGACAAGGATTACAAGAAGGCTTTCAAAGCGATTCGGGATCTAGTAAAACATGTCAGCTGATCCGGTTCGTATTCAAGTAGGCATCCGTCTTTTAAAAGATGCTCCGGTGACTCACGAGTTTTTACGGCTCGTGATTATGCAGTGGGCTAATACTGGCAAACTGCCAAAGGGAATTAAGATCGTATACGTCCGCTGGATCAATCCTCGCCGGGCGGCGGCCTCTCTCGCGGTATGGAAAGATTCAAGAGATAGCGATCAGTCGCTAGAGGGTGCCAGGACGACCCTCAGGGGGTTACTTCGAGCCGGTCACTTTACCTTCTCTGTCGGTTTCAACAGGTTCCCGCCGAAAGTCAAAATCAAAATTATCAAGAGGAAGGCAGCAAAGAAGCGTTCGCGGAGAGCGGTCAAGGCATACAAGAAGGCCGATAAGAAACCGAAAAAGCGTAAACTTCGGGACGTTCGGAAAAATAAAGGAGTTCGCAAGTGAGACAAAAAGTTATCTTGACATTGACTGCCGGAGAACACCGTCCCTCGGTGGACTATACTCGCTTGTTCACATTACTGGACTCAGTGTTGTTTGGGTGCGAACTGACCGCACGAGACGCGGATGGCACGTTATTATTCGATGGAGTCGTAGACTTCGCCCAATCGAACATGTTGCCATCCAAGCAATCCTTGGTAGCGACTATAGACGCGAGACACTTAATCTCATGCGGGTCCTCTCGTGCCATGGACGTGCCGGTAGAAAACGATGGAACATCCTATACGAGTCAAAACTTACTCGGAAAACCGGTTGACGACAGTATCGTTAGGAATCTTTGGGCTGAGGACGACCCTAAGATCGTGGCGGCCCGGCAGAATCGCCAGAACTCTTACACTGGAGAGATCCCTCCTCATAGGCCGTGTATTTGCTGGGCTACGGGAGACTTTAAATGGGTTCATGGATGTAAATTGCATCCGGTGGAGCATATGACATGAGCGATTACGTTTCAGAAAGATTTGACTTGTGTGAATGCGGAGTGAGAGGCCTTTCATCGTGGAATCCTGTGGGGCATGAAACGGCCCGCGTTTGTCAGGCGTGTGGTGTGATCGATGAGAGAGGGATTACTATGAGATCCTTTTTTCAATGGGATAAACGCCATGCGGAGGTAGTTAAAGAAACGTTATTAATGTGCATCAATCGGATTACGCGAGAGGTTGTACTATCATGCCAAAGAGTAAAGCGAGAACGAACGATTGGGTAAAGTTGGCCAACGGAGCGATAGTAGCTCGGGATCATCTTAGGGGTTGTTATCAATCGATCAAGTCTTTGACTTCCGAACTATGCGACGAAAACAAGAGAACCCCAGGAAGTCGGTCGGTGTGGGTGAAGAAACAGGATTTGGCTGCCGTGATAAGTGCCTATAGTGAGGCCGGAAATATCTTAACGGCGGCCCTGAAAGAGAGGGAACATGGCAATCGCAAAACGAAGCAATAAGAACAACGGAAGACTCAAGGGCGGCGGATCAGTTAGCCCACATTCGTTCATTACTCTAGTAGAGAGCAAATCGAAGTCATTGCATCGTGACGAGCCGGACCCGAGCAAGCATGGCCCGGTCAAGGTTCTGGTAAAAGACGGCGTAAAAGTGGTACAATAGTTTCGTGGCACAGATTGACGCTTCGCAGCTAAATGCTGTCTCTATCCCTACTGGATGCGGAAAGAGTCCGTTAAACATCACAAGGCCCCTGGTTAGGTATGGCAAGTGCTGTGATCGGGATTTGATCCAAACAACCAAAATGCTGTACATCCAAAATAAATGCTCGGGCGGACAGGAGAATCACTAGATGGAACAATTTGCGAATCTTGTAAACACTTCCCTTTCTCTTTTTTACGCCCACGGTAGCGGCTCGATCACTGTAGCTAGTGCTACTGGAATTCCTACGTCTGGAACATTTTCGTTGACGTTAGTGAATCCGGTTACCAATGCAGTGCTCATGATTTTCAGGGTTACCGCTGTCGGAGGAACCCTGCTTTCCGGTGCGGCGGAAGGTCCCGACGTGGATTGTCCGGTAGGGACTCTGGTTTACGGTACGATGTTGACGGCGGCGGCTATGAATCAGGTCAAGGCCGATATCTTGGGTGCTCCTTTAATCCCTCCTGTGCTGTCTACCTTCATTCAGAACAATGTCGATAGATCGGTAGTGACTAGCAGCCCGAACGGGATCACTCAGGTGGTAACGGCTGAGGCCGGGTCGGAAGATTTGCAGGTTATCGGAATCGCCACTCCGGTTACTCCATACTTCGTTGACGTGGCCCTTAGATGTGTGGTGACATCCGGTGGAGCCGGGGTTAATGGTGGAGTAGGTATAGGGTTTTGCGAGAACCTAGGGGACACGGCACACCAATACTCGACAATCATAGCCGGATACTTCGGAACCAACGTCACTGGAACTGGGATCACTACCTATACGAATGTTACGACTCATAACACTGTGCCGAAGAGTGGAGAGACATTGACGACTGGGCCGCTGATGTGGTTCCGTTTGCATAATGACGGAGTACATAGGGATTATTGGATCTCTGCCGATGGGGTTACGTGGCAGCTGTTCTTTCAGGAAGCGTTTAACGCTCTGTTCAACCCCACTGCTGTGGCGATGATTTTCAATCCGTTCACTTGCGGCGGCGTGGTTAATTGGCTTAGTTGGAGCATCCATACGTGAACTTTCCTCTACTCTCTGCTCAGCTGGGAACGGCCCAACTTGGGAAAGCCCAGCTAGGGCAAGTCATGGTGCAGCTTCCGGCGCAAACACCGAATAGGCCGATTGACGCTAAGGCTCTAATCGCGATGAAGCTTCCGAATTTCTACTCTTGGATACTAAAGAGGAATCAAAGGAGAAACGATGTCAACAAGCCCAGTTAATCCGGGTGGATTGAATTTCAGCCCGGTAATCAATCAAGAAGTGCCCGACGAAGGGCCAAAAGCAGTACCGATCATACTCGACTTTAGCGGAGCAATTATCGAGTACGATTTGAATTTGCTTTTTCAGCAACAACAAACGTTAATCTCGATGGTTCAAACTGTGTTCATCGATATGACTGGAGCGACCCACGATCTTAAGGTGGTAGTGGGACAGGGGATCTTGAATCAGACGATATACGCGAAAGCTAAAACGTCGGGATACTATCAAGTGCTTTGTCCGAATCCTCCTCAAATGCAGTTCATTGCTACGGCTCTAGGGGACATCGTCAAGGTGTTCTTGATTAACGTTCCTATAGCTGGATCGGTTTGGGCCACGGCATGATGGCGCTCGGTTCGATTTTTAAAATGCTGGGTGTGAAAGTTCCACCGGCTACAGTGGCTCAAATTGAAGCGCTCATACCTCAGATACCAACGAAAGCAAATGAGCTTATAGCCGCTAACATGGCGGCTATCAAAAATTTCGATGATCGCTTGCAGGTTCTAGAGGGACTCGCGGAGCAGCATCGATTAACCTTGCAAATGATTCTTGAGGAGGTACAAAAGAATGGAAGACGAGCCGGTTGTAACTACAGTAGTGACTGAAGTTCCGGTGCCGGAGCCGGTAATTGAAGAAGAAGAAGAAGCCCCGGAATCAACGGCGGCGGATGAAATTTTGGAGGGAATACAATGGCTAAGAAACGAAATTCAGAAGATTCAATCAAGACTGGAAAACTTGACGAATCAAGCACAGTTGGACGAATCGACAGCGCTTCGGTCGGAGATACAAAACCTGAGATCAGAACTGAGGACAGCCAAGGAGGAAATGAGACAGTTGCAGGATTCGCTTCCGTCTCTCCAATCGATCTCGCCGGAGCCGGAAGTAGTGCCGGAGCCGATAGTAGTAGTGGAGAACCCCGTAGAAGACGTGGAAGACTCCCCGGAACCAAGAACAAACAGACCACGGCGGCGGCGGATCTAATCACCGATCTTACCGGCGCTATTTGCATGACGAATAGCGTACTGGTGGTTATTACGAAATGCGATGAGTTCGACGCTCCCAAGGAGCAAGTTGAAGAGGTAGCGGAAAAAGTTCGCAATTTCGCTCAGCATTTCGCTGTCAAACTTGATCCGGTTAAGCTGGCCGCGTTTCAATTGCTCGTGGCGATAGCAATCATGTATGCTCCTGGGATTATGGCTTTATGGCGTAAGGGAGCACGGCCTAAGCTTGTCGAGCGGCCTGCTGTAATTAAACCGGCTGTCTCGGAACTTGAAAGAGAGGAGCGTAGAGAGTCTTCTAAGGTGGCGGAAGTTCCTTCTCAGGTTTGGGATGATACGCCACAAGAAGATTTATCCTTCGGAACGCAGTAACTATGCCCCGTCTTCCTGACGACACGCAACGATTGAGCGTTATAGGTGCTACAGGTTCCGGCAAGACTCAAGCCGGTCTGTGGCACTTGTCGTTGCGTAATTACGACCGTAAGCCATGGATCATTTATGATTTCAAGGGCGATGACATGATTATGGAGATAAAGGATATGGCGTTCACGTCATCTCTGGACGCTCCCATTCCTGATCGCCCAGGTATCTATGTGGTTCATGCTCTGCCTGATGAGGAGGATATAATCAGCGAGCACATGAAGCGGATATGGGCCGCCGAAAATACTGGGGTATATATCGACGAAGGGTACATGGTCGGGAATAACAATAACGGTTTCCGGCTCTGTCTTACTCAGGGTCGCTCGAAACATATTCCGATGATTACGCTTTCCCAGCGGCCAGTGTGGATGGATCGCTTTGTGTTTACCGAGAGCGAGTACTTCCAAGTGTTCCGGCTTCAAAACTCGAACGACATTAAGAAGGTTGAAGAATACGTACCTCACGATCTCTCAAAGCGACTACCGCGCTATCATTCCTACTACTATGAGGCCCCTGAGAACAGACTAATCACCCTGAGGCCGGTTCCAGACCGAGAGGTTATTCTAGACACGTTCTTTTCAAAATTAAGAGGATTGAAAAAGGTGGTGTGAAATGGCAGCCAAACGAAAGACAAACGATCAACGAATCGCTGAATATCAGGCGAGAATCAAAAAGCTCGAAATCAAGAAGCAAATCGAAACTCTCAAGCAGAGCCTCAAGAAAAAGCCGTAGAACTTTAGTACTTGACTCCTTCGACGCTCTTTAGTACTATAGTAAGTGAATTCGCCCGAAGGAGCATCTTGAATGGCTGAAGAGACGATTATCAGCTGGACCCCGGCAAACTGGATCACGGTGATTCTCATGGTTGCCTTGGGGTTCACAATCCTAGGTTTCGGAATCAAGATTTACCAGCAGCGCAAGGCGGCGGCTTAGCGCCATGCAGATTATTAACTGGGAGATCTTGAAGCATCCTATCAACTGGATTACTGTCGTTTTGATGGTTCTAGTAGCTGGGATCGCTTTTCATTTCTTCATGCAGTATCAACTCGGCACTAACCCTGCCGCGACTCTAAAGGCATCCTGAAAGGACCCCTGTATAAAGGACTAGCCTATTATGAATCCCAATAGTCAGATGTCACCAGCCCAGTTAAACGCCTATGCTCGTGCGGCTATCAAGGCTCGCGCGATCAAAATGGAGCAGCAGATTTTTAGCCAAACTTATGGCGCTCCTGCCAATACGACTAATGTGTCGGCGGCTCAACCCGTAGTTACCGTTAACCCTCGAAATGTTGGACTTATTCGGGGCTTTTGGGTCAAGATCGTAGCCACGATCAACAATCAGTCTGGACAAGTCGCTACGCTTTCGGATTTCAACGCGGCTAACATTCTGAGCCAAATCCAGTTCAACGATTTGAATAATAACACTCGCATTCAGACGACCGGGTGGCATATGGCGTTCTTGAACTCTATCAAGGCCCGCCGTCCGTTCGGTACCGCTTGGGTGCATGGAACCGGTTTTGATGACCCGATCAACTACGGGAACAACTTCGGTAATCAGATTTCGTTCTCTGGGACTACTAGCACGACTCTGGCGAATGGCGCTAGTGGAACGCTGACGATGTGGTGGTATGTTCCTTTGGCTTACTCCGAGGACGACCTTCGTGGGGCTGTATATGCCAACGTGGTTAATGCTACCATGCAGCTGAACCTTACGTTCAATCCCACTCCGGCTGTTTTGGCTACCGCTGACTCGACTAGCGCGGTCTTTACTGTGGCCGCTGGTGGAACGGCCTCTAGCTGTGTGATGTCTCAAGCCGTGGTCACTGTGTACCAGAGCTACTTGGATCAATTGCCAGCCGGTCAAGGTGGCGTGATCCTTCCGATTCTGGACTTGGCCACTATTTACGAGATGAAAAACACCACGCTAACTGCCGTGGTTCCGGCGCAAGACTTCCCGATTCAGTACGCTAACTTCCGAGACTTCGTTTCGACCACACTAATTTACGTCAATACCGGCTCGACCGGGGCAAGGACGGGCGGCGCGGATCTCAACTATCTCGCTTTGCAGTCGGCTAACTTCACGAACATCTGGAAAAAGGAGCCGGGCTTGATCGCGCTTCAGACCCGTAATCATCTACAGACGGATCACCCTCTTGGAGTGTACTACTTCGGATCTCGCGAGAAGCCGATCTCTACAGTGCAGTACGGAAACATGCAAATAGTTCTCAACGCGATTACGGCGGGAGCCGGGGCGTACGTCCTCATGGGTTACGAGGACTTCGCTCTCGTTCAGTCTCTATCGATGGCTGGCAGTTTGGCTGCTAGCTAAATTTGAAACGGGGGCCGCGCGGTAGCGGCCCCAATTTTTGAAAGGAAAACGACAATGAAAATGAAAACGATCTCCAACGCATTTTTGACGCTCGTGGCCGCGCTGATGATTCAACCGGCTGAAGCACAATTTACCCAGTTATCGCAAGCGTTCCATGCCGGGCCGGGAGCCTGCGGAGTGAAGGCAGCTACAACCGCATTAGCGGCCACGGCTCCTAACACGGTAGCGGCCTATCAACTTATTCCGGCGGCCACCAATAATCTAGCCGGTATCGCGACCACGAACACTACGGCTGGAACCCTGGAATTGACGTGTAATTTTGTGTTGAATGGTCAATCATTATTCGCTCCTACCAAGGGAGTGCAGATAACGGCGGTAGCGTTGTATTACGGAGTAGGGACTACTGCCATGTCGTCTATTGCGGCGGCCACGTTGAATACCGTCGCGTATCCGGCTTCCACGGCGGCTGGAGCGGCGGCGTCTGGAACCGTAGGAACGGCTATGCCAATTGCTACGGTTACCCCTACCGCGCTACAGTTAACAACGACCACCTACGGTCAATGTTTCAACGAGAAGCTTATATTGACCACGCCAACGATTGTGGCTACGGATAATACCGGGGTGACTTTCGATCAAGTATTCACTACTGCCGGAACTACGGCCACGGCGTTGGAAGTTTGTGACTTCGTGATTTACTATAACGATATCCTGGCTTCTGTGTTTCCAGACATGAAAGGTCTGGTGTTGAGCTAATGGACGCCAACGTTAAATCGATGATCTGCGAAGTGGTCGAGGAATATTTGGCTGAAAATCTTCCCGGACTGCTGGAGGTAGCCAAGAATCGGCAAGCGCAGGTGCAGCTTCCTGTTAGCAAGGAAGGCGGAAGCAAAAGCATCATAGAGCGGCCCGGCTTCTACACCTTAGGGCCGCGCAAGGAGTAGTTTTATGAACACTGACCCGGCAAGCTTTTTTGAAGACGTGGTGAACTGGTTCGCTCATCCGTTCCAGTCGGGCGGTAGTGCTCTGAACTGGATCTTATTCGTTGGCCTTCTAGTGGTGGCCGCGTGGTGGTGGAACCATATTTTGATGTCGATCAGCGAGTGAAAGGAGAAACGGAATGAAGTATTTAAGCTGGCATTTCATTTGGATACTAGCACTCGGGTACGCTCTCGGGTTCTGGTTCCCAACGGTAGGAAATATGACCATCGGAAAGTTGAAAGCGAGGGGCTAATCATGCCTGACGACAGAGACCGCGACGACCGAGAGACTACCGAAACCGTTAAGATCGGCATCGTTGATTTCAGCGAGGAGCAAGCCGAATTAATGAAGAGTGTTGCTCATCAGTCGGCGAGCACGGCATACATGCATGGGTGTATTGATACCATGTGGCTGTCGATTAGGATAGCTCTGTTTTTGGCCGCGTTCTTCTTCTCGCTGTGGTACCTCGACAATGGCCCAAAATAGTGTGATCGCATTTGCGCTGATTGTCGGTTTCGTGATTTTCATTACCATGAAAGGGGAGCTACCGAAGTATCTAGCTGTGATTGGATTATGAGTTTCGCACTCTTCATTACCGGCGCGGTCCTTCTAGTGGCCTCAGTCAAAAATACCCAGGACAATCTTTTTGCCTTAGTGCAGGGGGATTTCACTGGGCAAAACAATTTTATGTACTGGTTCGTCTCGATTCTCGTGATTGGAGCGGTGGGGTACATCGAGAAGCTTAAGCCTTTGTCGATTGCTTTTTTGACGTTGCTTATCCTAGTGCTAGTGCTCACGCGCGGCGGTCTGTTCGATAAGTTCACGGCGGCCATAGGAAGCACTCAGAGCGCTACCGCTACTCCAGCGGTATCCTCCGGGATGGGCGCGGCTCCGGCGGCCCCAAACGTATCGCCATTGCAGATACCAGGAATGCAGACGATACCAACACTTCCACCGATAGGAGCGATTGTATGAAAGGCGATGCGGTAGCGGCCATAGTAACGGTTTTGACTGCCATCATAGGGATAGCTATAGTAGCGGTCCTGGTGTCCAGTAATGCTCAGACTTCTGGCGTGATTACTTCCGCCGGAAACGCTTTGTCTGGTATCTTGAAAACGGCGGTATCGCCAGTGACCGGCGGCGGATCTTTTACGCTTCCGTCTCTGAACAGTCTGCCATTATCCACAGGAGGGTAAAAATGTCCGAACAACTTATCACCAGCGTGGTTACGGTCCTTACGGCTATCGTGGGAGTGGCGATCATCGCTGTATTGGTATCCAAGAACGCGAATACTACCGGAGTGATTCAAGCCGGTGGAAGCGCTTTCTCCTCTGCCTTGGGAACGGCCCTTTCGCCCGTTACCGGTGGCGGCGGTTTTGGATCGTTTACTGGCGGCGGCGCTGGACTTTCGATGTCTAACCTTTAATCCAATGCGAACCTTACCTAGTCTTCGTCCTCGCGTAGCGTCAGAGCAGATCTCTGGCGCGAATATTCGTATTTTGATGGGCGAGTTCGGGGTAGGTTCTCCCGTTGGAAATATGTCGGCTTATGTTAATCCAGATGGATACCCAGGACTCTACTTCTACCATGAAGGGGATCTCTTTACGCCCGGCGCTCAGAACTGGGTGTTCGAGCCTACCACAGAACTACCTGTGGTTACTATCTGGGGAAATGCTTTCCTTAGAAGGCCGAATACTTTCAATCCTGTTCAGCCCCCACAGGTATGGTCTGGGCCTAATGTCCAGAACTCTGGTATCGGAGGGTTGCAGGCCGGAACAATAGAACTCGAACCATTACTCTATGAAGGTAGTTAACAATGGAGTTCGTCCGAAACCATCCGTATCTGACAGGAAGCGCAATCTTAGCGCTTGTAGTGTTGTTCTTTGTCTTGAGGAAGTCGGGAAGCTCCGGGGCCTCTTCAGCTACATCAGGAGCGGATCCAAATGTACTAGCGGCCCAGCTTCAGGGAGCGCAAATCAACGCGGCCCAGAACGAACAGACGAATCAGCTTAACGCGGCGCTGCAAATAGCGGCCCTTCAAGCACAGACAACGCAGTCTCAAACTTCGGCAGCGGTTCATGTACAGGACACGCAAACCCAGGCCGCATTAGATGCGGCATCCCTTCAAGCCGGAGTCACCACGAGTGTAGCCTCTACTCAGGCCGAATCGTCTAACTTGTCGGCCCAGCTTCAGCTTCAAGCGATGGCGGATCAATTTGCGTCAGCGTCCCAGATAGCCCAAGTTCAGACTGGTGGAGCGGTTCAAGCTACTCAAATCAACGCGAGTAGGGATGTTTCTGTTGCGACTATTCAAGGAGACGTTGCTAAGTCCACGGCTAACGATGCGTTGCTCGCTCAGCAGAATATAGACGCGGCCACGGTTCAACAGAACTCTACGAGTACGGCGGCTCAAGTGAGTATTGCGAGGTTAAATCAGGCTCTTGGCCTAACGCAATCGAATAATCAGCTGAAGGCCGTGATGGACACTAATCAGGCTCAGCTTGATGCTACCAAGGACTCGAACTATACGGCCTTGCAAGTGAACGCTTCAAACAATTCAAGAGACGTGAGTATCGCTAAGGTTTCGGCGGATAATGCGGCCACTCTCGCCGGTATCTCTGCTGGAGTGCAAACAGCTTCGATAAACGCTGGGATGAGCGTATACAATTCGGAGATCGCGGCTCAGCAGAACGAATCGGCGGATGCGCTCGCAGCTTATGAAGCTGAGATAGCGGCCCAGCAACACACTGAAGCTCAGATCAATTTCAGCGGATTGAGTCAAACTAACCGGGCGGTCATTTACGAAACCGAACTGGGCGCTCCTCAGGTGGCGCAAGCTACTACTGTTAGCTCGAATCAGGCCGGAGCGCAGCAAAGCTCTGCTTTCTTTAATTTCCTTAGCTCAATCACTGGAACGGCTGGTAAGGTAGCTACGGCGGCTATTCCATGATCGCTTGGGCAAAGAAGCATTGGATACTCCTAGCAGTAGCTACGGGTGGAGCTTTCCTGCTTTACTACCTGTATACAAACTACAGTGCATCCTCTTCGGTGGCGGCTCCGGCTGATACCTCAAGCTATAGCTATCCATCGTTGACGGGCGGCGGTAGCGCGTACGGGGCGGCGGCTCCATCGAACGTAACCCCATTGAATAACGTTCTAACGCCGGGTGACGCTCCGAACGCTACCGCCGTGACTCCGGGTGGTGCTGTGTTGCAGCCGAACGCTTCAGCTTCAGGAGTTCCGACTTATAGTAATCAGACTCAGCAATTTGCGACTAACACTCCGGCCCCTGGAACTTCGCCAATCGACAACACGGCTCTAGCAGCTACGGTAGCCTCTTCTTCGACTCCGTTGAGCACGGCTGCTATAACTGCGTTGCCCGGCGGATCTTTCGGCGTGTCCTCTCCACAATCGCTGGCTTTGACCAAAGGAGTGGAGCAGGGTAATCCTGATGTGGTAGCGGTTCAGCAAGCATATGACAAAGCTTTCGCGGCGGCTAATCCGGCTGACGCGACTTTCTACGCTCAAAACAGCGAGAGTCCTTTCTTGATTATGCAAGCCCAGCAACAACAAGGCGGGCAGGCTCAACCCTTGCCCGGCACTACCTACGCGGGCGGCCCAATGCTGCCTAGTGTAGGTTCTTTGCTGCCTAATGGGGTAGCTCCCCCAGCGGCGGCCCCGGCTCCGTATACGGGAGCTACTCAGGCCCAGCAATTAGCGATCCTGCAAAGCGAGGGGATCACTCCAGCAGCCAGCCTTACGGGTGGTTCTATCCCTCCGGCTACTCCGGTAAATGGTGGCGTGGTGGCGGCTCCGCAAATCAATCCGACCGTCAGTCCTGGATTCTCTCCGACTAGGCCAGTTACTTACGTCAATCCGACTCCACCACCACCGGCAATAGTACCACCTAGACACTTACGGCCTAATGGATGAGGTATAATTAGATTATGGTTCCTTTAATCGTAGCGGCGGCGGCGGTAGGGGCGGCCTTATTGGTTCCCAAGAAACAGGGCGATGTAAGTCAGTCGGTTGCTCAAACGCCTAACGACTCTGCTATCGGGGTCAATACTGGTTTCGCGACTCCAACGGTTCAGTCCGGTCTAGTGGCCCCTGTGCCCGATTCGGTAACTAAGAATTCACCGGGGTCGTCCTCTTCGGGAGTGCCGGAGTTCTCAGCCCAAGCGCAAGAATTTCAACCGGCGGCGGCTCATCCCGCTCCCGGTCTTTACTTCGGCCCAACGTTCTATGAGACAGGGCAAGCTCTCACATTGCGGAGTAAAATTCAGGCGGCTAGTAACCCTACTATAACCGACAGCAGTAAGCCGGGCGGGTGTGGCTGTAAGGGGGGTGGTCAAAGTTCTGGAGGTATCGGTGGTCTAGCTCCTGCTAGGGCCGCTCAAACGGCCCCAGCTGGTTTGATAGCCAAATGGGCAGCCAACCTGTCGAGTATCCCAGTGAATCCTTTTGCGGCTGGACAGCAAACAACGTTCGATCATCAGATGGCCGTGGCTCCGGTTGGCCCAGCTGCCACAGTCAGCCATGAAGACGGAAGCCCTTCAAGCGCTCCATCTTCGCCGTTTAATACGCCTATCGGCTTGACGGCCTCTAATCTGTATGGCCATTACTGATGAGCACTGCGGCTACATCTTTACTAAGCATTCCTGTCATAAGCGCTCCAAGCTTGCCGGTGGGTCAAGGTACCCTTTTACCTCCCGGTCAGTTACCGCCCGGCATCCCTCCTCCTCCGGTGGCAGTGCCGGGAGTTAACGCTCCTCCGCTGACTCCGGCCCCTTCTACGCCTACTCCGTCCTCGACTACTTCATCCGCCCCAACTTCGGCTAGCGGGAATTGCGCTTGGTATGATCTGACATGTTTGGTCCCGAACGCTTTCAATCGATTCGCTACAACGAACCCTAGCGCTATAAACAGCGCAGTAGCTAACGCGGCAAGTCAACCGATATCATTTTCCCGCGTGGGAGCTTTCCTCCTTGGTTTGCTTTTCATCTTTGGAGGGATATACTTATTCAAGCCAGCGATTTCTATATCGCCCGGTCCAATCGGAAGGAGAATCTTCAATTGAAAAACTGGAGAACAACACTACTCGGAATTTTTACGGCCTTCGCTATGGTATTTGGTAGCGCTGGCCAATCCCGCCTTAATGGTGGGTCCCCAATCACAATCGGAAACATCCTGCCAGCTTTGGGAGTGGCCGCCCTTGGCGTGCTCTCTAAAGACGCAGCGGAGTCGGAGGCCCCTAAGTAATGAACGGAGCCGCGACACCTACCATTACTTACGTCGGAGAGATCCAAGGAGTGCTTACTAACGCTCCTGATACTCTTGCGAGAGAGAAAGAGTACAACGATTCTTTCTATGCTCAACAGGACAGTGGCGCTCTACCTCCGGTCTTCATGTGGCAAATCGATGTGCAGGCAAGCATTGATCCTGAAACCGGACGGATGACTATGAAAGCTTTGTTCCCTCGGGGAACCAACACAAACAATCCGTACTTGCAGCGGATGAACGGAGCACTTAATATGAACTTCCTTCTTCCGGCTGCCAAGTGGGAGCAGCAAGCTAACCAACAGTGACCCACACTGTCAAAGCAACGCGAGAGGGTTTAGCGGGTCAAGGGACTTCATCCGGCTATCGGGTGGAGTCCCATGTACCTTTCGTGGCTCTACCTTCCCACGCGGCGCTCTGGGCCTGGGTCATTGTAACCAATCCACTCAATGGAAAAAGCATCAAAGCAAGAGTCCTTGATACCGGGCCATTCAATCTTATGGACGATGCATACGTGTTTGGTGGAGACCGTCCTTTGGCCGAACGGGGAATTAGTCTATCC
>Ga0206987_1080_pt1 | contig 17122 bp, 6 predicted proteins | sample Alteio_BWMinCont_11_FD_153281 | JGI IMG/M metagenome (GOLD analysis project Ga0206987, IMG submission 153281) | Enriched cells from forest soil in Barre Woods Harvard Forest LTER site, Petersham, Massachusetts, United States -... | ecosystem: Environmental > Terrestrial > Soil > Temperate forest >... | reverse complement strand
CGTCACCTTTGGCAAACAATGCCGACAACCCACTGAAATATAATTTAGTGAGAGCAAAGGAGCAAAGCCGCTTCTTGATTTGGACATCGGAACTGGGATACTGAATGATGAGGTTCCATTAGCCGAATTGACTTGGAATTTTTCATCAATAGATTTTAATGCCCCTCCGCCTTTGGGCATATTTATGGAAGGAATCTGCAGCAAATTATTCTTTGCATAATCATCACCTTTGTGAGATTGCAAAGCAGAAGGCAATTGTGCAGAGTTTCTGCTTGAAGAGGAGGCCGAGGAAGGAGTATCAGTATTATTTGCTTCCATAATAACTGTTATAACTTATTATTAATAAGTACTTGGTAAAGATAAATAATGACTAAAGCGACAAGGTATTGTTATGATTAATTATATATTAATTTTTGTATTCTATAAAGTAATAATAGATAATATACGCTGTAAATTCAAATTTGCAATCGTATACGTTATACGATGACAAAAGTAAATCAGCTATCGAATGAAAAAAAGGAGGTTTTTCCCGGTTTTATTTAGTATAAATCCCCCTGAAAGAATTTTGTATTATATCACCCGAGTAAACTCTTTAGTACTATATGATTAACTTATTCGTGATGTTGGTATCGCGAATAAATTTCATGTCGGGTTTTTAACGGCTAGCTTTTCGGGTAGAATAAGATGCTTATACTTGTGATATAGATACGAGACTGATAATAAAGTGAAGCCTAAGCCGATAAACGAAAATATGCGATGAAGAGTATCTAAATTGGATAAGTCGTAAAAGAAAATCTTCAATATGGTTATTCCGAATAAAACAATAGATATAATTCTTATGCCAAAATTGCGCTTGTAGATTCCGGCTATCATAAGGGTAATGGAATATAACAGCCATATTCCTGACAGGCAAAGTTGCATTAAATAAACAGTGCTGGTCAAAAGCTGGGTACTATCTTTTTCCGAAAACGAATCAATTTTCTTTCCAAATATATCTCGGGTATCGGATGTCAGCAAAATAAATAAAAGCAGGGCGATGGAAATACCGGCTATTTTTTCAAATGTTTTTCGGAAGTTGTAATTCTCTCTTCGGATAGTAGCTAACATTAACCATAGTAATGTGCACACAATTAATAAGGCGATTGATCGTATATTTATCAAGGGTAAGAACATAGACAAAGGACTGAATTTCAAGAATCCATTTATCACAGAGAAAAATAAAATAAGCGCCGTTATAATAAAGCTACTATATAAGTGAGGAATAAATTGCCGTTTAAATGAATAATAAAACAAGAGTAAAGAAAGGATGATCCACTCTAACACAAGAACCCATATATAGTTGTCTTTATAAAAAGTTTGTATGCTGCCAATTGAATTAGTCCACAAACAATCAAATAGATCACTTGTTTCTACCGTAATTAGCGTAAATAGAACTGCAATCCATGTATAAGTAAGAGCGGGCTTAATAATATTGGAAAATTTAAAATCATTTATGCGGATTGAGGTACCCGACCCGAAAGCCGACAATAATACGGATATCAATGCGGCAGAGCGCATATTAAATAACAAACAAAATTCTTTAGCATCTATATTAAATGCGGTAGGTATAAAAAGAAAATTAAAAATAGAAAGTATCAATATAGCTATCGATGCTAGGTTGAGTAGAATGTTCTTATCTTTTCTTGCTATCCAAGTCAGCAGAAAAGATTCTATAGAGAGTGCAATGGTAATTTCAAAATTCTTAAACTGGATAAATGAAGCGCAAACCGACAATAAAAGGGTAGAAAAAAGATAGCGGGTTAGCAAGTATTCTTCACCTTGCCTTTTTTTTCGGGTTAAAAAATAAATGCCCAAATAAGCTGCGGCAACTACAATGGTTAGTACGCCCATCAGTTGATGGTGTGAGGGATTTACGGCCCAATAAAGCGATAGGTAAAAAAAACCTCCGTTGGTCAGCGAAATACCTTGATCAACCAGCGTAATTTTTCTTTTTAAAGAAGATATTTTTATAATTTCAGAAGCTAAAAAGATAGCCCAGAGCAGGAACAAAAATAAGGATGTTTCGAGGCACATATCCGGCAGAAAATAAGACCAGTTCCATGATGAGTAAATAAGAATGGTTGAAAGTAATGAGAGTGGTTCGAGGATTAACCATCTTTCCTTTTTCATTGCAATGTATAGCAGACCTACATCCAGGAAAGCAACATACGATAATAATCCCGATTCGCTTGCAGTACCTGTACTCAAAAGAAAAGGGGTGAGAGTGGCTCCTAACCAGCCGAATAAGGAAATAATAAGAGAGTTATATTTAATAGCCTGCCAGAAAGAAATTATTGTCACCACTATCATCATAGCGAATGCTACAATTTGCGAAACAAGATGATAATAGTTAAACGATGCATAAACTGACAAATAGATTATGGCTATACCCGCGCCTATTAATCCTCTTGAGAAAATAAGGAATCCTTTTTTGTGATAATAATGTCCGCCGAATAACAATAGAAATCCAATTGCTAAACCTATCAGCACTCTCATTGTTTCTGTTATCCAGTTATTATCAAAAGCATATTTTAAAAAGAACCCTACACCAATAATAACTGCAAGCGCTCCGATGCGGTTAAGAATTTTTCCTCCTATCAATGTCTCCCATTCCGAGCTTGTCATAGAACGGATTTGTTCCGTTATTTTATCATAAAAATCGGACTTAACAGGGGCTATTTTTTTACCAGACGACTCGAATTTTGGTATACTGTCAATAGCAATAGCCTCTTTAATGACAGTTTCTTTTGCCACCGGAATATCTTCCGTCTTCAGTTCAGGTGTAGAGAATATTTCTTTTTTGATTTCTTCTTTTGCGGAATCCTTACTTTTTTCGGATTGGTAATTAGCTAATTGAGTCTTTAATTGCTTCAATTCCTTTTCGAGCTCATCCATTTTTATGGAATTTCGCTGAGTACCTGCAATAGATACAAGTGGCAATACAATAAGACCTATTAATAGAACAACAAGTATAAAAGTAATTGCCATTGAATTACTGTTGGAATGAAAACAAATATATTAATCTTTCTTTTCAGCACAACCATAAAGAAAAATTATAAAATTTTGTTTTAGCAGATAATAAACTAAAAAAGGAATTTCGAACCTCTTGTGGGCTCTCTTTAAAATAAAGATTTTGAGGCGACTACTTTTAAAATGATAGTCTATTGTTTTTAATTAGTTCGAATTATTAGAATTGGATTTCAACCATATGCTCCACACCATCATCCACAAGCGTAATAGTTTTATCTGCTTGTTCAATTCCATCAACTGTAATACTTATTTCCTTTAATACCTGATCACTGACTGCTGATGACTGTTTTTGAGTAAACGCAATATGGTAGATCGTTTTCCAATAACGGTAATGTATTTTAAATGATTCCCATTCTTTAGGAACGCAAGGCGCAAATTTTAATTTGCTTCCCTCCTGTTGAAGGCCAAGAAAAGATTGTGTTATGAGCTGATACATCCAGCCGGCAGAGCCCGTATACCAAGTCCATCCGCCACGCCCGGCATGGGGTGCACGAGCATATACATCGGCAGCCAAAACATAAGGCTCAACTTTGTAGGTTGCAATTGCTTCCGGGGTTTTACCATGATTAATCGGATTTATCAAGTTTAATAATTCCCAAACACGGTTATTATCACCTAATTTGGCAAATGCCATTATCATCCATACGGCAGCATGGGTATATTGTCCACCGTTCTCTCTTACGCCAGGCACATATCCTTTTATGTACCCAGGGTTTAATGGAGATTTATCAAATGGCGGCTCCAATAGTTGAATTATCTGGGCATCCTTTTGTACTAGGTTTTTGTATGCTGCTTCCATAGCTAATTTCGCGCGATCTGCATTGCCTGCTCCTGACAGAACAGACCAACTTTGAGAAATGGAGTCAATTTTACATTCTTCATTACTGAAAGACCCCAATGGTGTTCCATTGTCAAACCAGGCACGTTTGTACCATTGTCCATCCCATGCATTTTTATCGATATTTTCTTTTAATTGCTGAGCTTTTTTTCTGCATGTATCAGCAAAAGCTGAGTCTTTATGTAACATTGCAATTCCTTCAAACCGAACAAGTATATCATACAGAAAGAAGGCCATCCACACGCTTTCTCCTTTACCGTTATTGCCTACCTTATCATATCCATCATTCCAATCTCCGGTACCCATTAAAGGCAGTCCATGTTCGCCATACGTAAACCCGTGGTTGATAGCTTGTACACAATGCTCATAAAGTGTGGCAGATTTACGGGATCGGGTAGGAGTATCATAATAGGATTCTTCTCCCAGATTCAATTGTCTTCCATCCAGAAAATAAACTGACTCATCCAATATACCAGAATCTCCAGTTGTTAGCGAATAAAGAGCAGTTGCAAGAGGCAGCCAAAGATAATCGTCAGAACATCGTGTTCTTACACCTTGCCCTATTGGCGGATGCCACCAATGCTGCACATCCCCTTCTTTAAATTGTCGTGATGCGGAGAGTAAAATTTGTTCGCGGGCGAGATGAGGTAATGTATGTAGAAGGGATAGTACATCTTGCAACTGGTCTCTGAAACCAAAAGCGCCCCCAGATTGGTAATATCCGCTCCGTCCCCATAGGCGAGAGGAAATTGTTTGATAAGTAAGCCATCCGTTGGTAATAATATTTATTGCCGCATCCGGAGTTTCTACCTGCAAAGCCCCAACTGCATGTTTCCAATATTCTTTTACCTTTTCCAATGAATCATTTGCTACCATGCTTCCCCGGAATCGCCGAACCAGGCTGCTTGCATCATTAGAGTTTTTTCCTGAACCAAGTCTGAAAATGATTTCGTTTTCTTCACCATCTGACAGGTCAAACGGAACCTGAATGGCAGCACAGGGGTCTAACGCGAGCCCAATCCTTCCGGAAAGTTTTATTCGTGACATAGCGTTGGGGTTTCTCAAGTTGCCGTTACGGCCTATAAATTCAGAACGATCAGCAGTAAATGTCTTTTTAGCATAGTCTACATCAAAAAATGCAACCCTACCGGAAACTTCAATATCGTAAGGATTTCTGGCAAAAAGTGCTCCACTGTCCGGTTCTATTTCCGTATGAATATGCATAGCTGTTTTCATCCTGTTAGTGCCAAGAACCCATTCTATATAACCTGTTGCCGATAATTTCCGTGATCTGCCGGATTGATTGCGTATTTTTAATACGATGAATTTAATAGTTGCTTCAATATCTACATGTACTGTCATTTCCGAGTATATCCCATCTTCGGTATGTTCAAAAACGCTATAGCCAAAGCCATGCCGCGTAATATAGGGTGATTCGCTCCCAGCCGGGAGAAGCGTAGTTGACCAGAAATGTCCCGTCTCTTCATCCCGCAGATAAAATGCTTCTCCGCCTGAATCACTTACAGGGTCATTATTCCATGGGGTAAGCCTTAACTCATGTGCATTTTCAGTCCAGGTATAGGCCCCTCCACTTTCTGAAATCACAGTTCCGAAATATGGATTTGCAATTACATTCACCCAGGGTGCAGGAGTTCTGTTTTTTCTATCCATCGTAACGATATACTCGCTGCCATCAGAGCTGAAACCTCCTAATCCATTGAAAAATATTGTCGCTTTGGAATGTAGGTTATTAACTACTGGAGGATGACTGACAACTGAAGGAGTAATATATGGAATCACCACCTTTGTAAGTGGTTTACGTTTAATATGGTCAGCTAATGTTCCGGCGCTATCCGAAATATTAACACGGGCTACTGTTTGAAATAATATTCTGTCTTCATTGGATATCTGATCCGATGCTCTCACAAAAATCCCTCCCGGATGGTCTCTTAATTCAACCGGAATCAATGCCTGAATCTCATTTTGAAAATCTTGCCTGTATACACTATGTTCTTCATTCCAAATCACCAAATCAACAGCAAGCCCTTTTAAACGCCAGTAGGAGTGAGCTTGTATAAGTTGTTTGACCAACTGTATATTGGCTTGGTCTTCCACTTTCAAAAGGACTATGGGTAAATCTCCCGAAATGGAATATCCCCATAAACCGGACTGCCCTCTGCGGTTATTAATGAGAATGGAAGCATCTGCACGAAACGACGGATTGGTAAATATAATTGAACTGGCAAGGCGACCATACAATTGTGCATCGGCTTCTGTTGCATTTATTTGCCTTAGCACTACCTGGCTATGTGTCCAGGTAAGCTCAAAAACACGATCTTTATGGTGTCTGTCCTGATATTTATCTACTAGGCTCTTGCATACTTCTTTTGTTTCAGCGACACCTATTACCATGTCTATCGTCGCTGTTTCATAGGGTTCCAGAATTATTTTATATCGTATAGCAACAATGGGGTCTAAAACTGAGCCTTGATTTCCTGAAAGCTTACCTGGAATTTTCATCGCTTTCGGATTCGCAGTTGTATTCCCCCTGCCAATAAATTCCATTCGGTCTGTTTCGTAAGATATTTCCACCGGGTCTTTTCCCTGCAAGGTCATTAAATGGAACATCCAGGGCGATTGCTCATCGCCAGAACGTGGTCTGCGGGTGCAAAGGATGGCATGTTGTTCCGGGAGGATTTCCGTTTGCACAAAAAGACTGTTGAATGCCTGCTGCATTAAATCTGAATCGGGAGGTGCAAGAACTACTTCTGCGTAACTTGTAACTTCAATAGTTTTTCGAACACCCGAAAGATTAGTTATGAGTACCCTTCTCATTTCTATATCATCTTCGGGCGATACAACAATTTCAGTGATTGTTTCTATCTCGTTATGGATAGTATGAAAGTCTGCGCGGCCTTGTGAAAACACAGCTTCATACTTCTCACCCTTTTTCAATGTTGGTTGGTAGGTATTCGACCAGTACATTCTCTTCTTTCCGCTTATGGAATTAGTGGATAAATCGCGTATATAACAGAAAGCGCCCCAATTATCGCATGTGCTGTCTTCACGCCAACGTGTAACAGCAAGATTTCTCCAGCGGCTATAGCTTCCACCTGCATTTGTCACCATTACATGGTATCTTCCATTAGAGAGCAGTTGCACTTCGGGTGTAGGAGTATTAGGTGTGGTGATTGTTCTTGTTTCCGTGCCAACAGATGTGTAGGAAATATCGCTCATATCGGTAGTATGCGCAAAGAATGTTGTGGCTTTCGGAATTCGTTCCTGCAGTAATAAAAGTGTTGCCTTAAATTGTGGTTCCGATTCGAATAGTTTTTGCATAGGTTTGTCAAGGAGCAGATAAGCCAATGACAGTAGACTCATTCCCTGGTGATGGGCCATGAATGAATAAATAATAGCGCTTGATTGACCGGTTGGTAAACGGGACGCTGTAAAGTCTATGGCTTCATAAAACCCGTATCGTCCTTCATATCCTTTTTTATATAGAAGCTCCAGGTTTTCACAGGCCTTTTCAGGGGCTACCATAAGTGCAATGGCAGATGCATAAGGAGCAATAACGGAGTCTTCTTCCAACCCACGCTTCAATCCTAAACCCGGAGCGCCAAATGCACGATATTGGTAATTTGAATTAGCATTCAGCATATTATATCCCGATTCTGAAATGCCCCAAACCTCTCCTGTCTTCTTCCCGTATTCAATTTGCCATTTTACCGCGGCTTTACAAGTTTCGTCAAGTAATGTATTTTCATAAGTAGGCATTACTAAAAGCGGCATAAGGTATTCGAACATAGAGCCACTCCAGGAAAGAAGAATAGGAGCTCCATTTACGTTAGTTAATAAACGCCCCAGTGCAAACCAGCTCTCTTCAGGCAGTTTTCCCTGGGCAATGCAAATGAAGACACATAACCTGGCTTCCGATGCCAGCAAATCATAAAAGCCAGAATCAAGTCGGTGTTCCAGCACATTGTAACCAATGGTGAGTAGATTTTGTGATTTGTTAAACAAGAAATCCCATTCCATATCTGCCAGTTGATTGCACCGTTCAGCCAGGTTTTCAATGGTGGCAATCTGTTCGCTTACCTGGTTAATGGAATTGGTTAAAGAAGTTTTAAATAATTGAAGCCACTCATTTTCATCGGGTGTATTGGTTTCAGTTAGATAACGATTTGTCTCAGCTTGTAATTCCAGGGCTGTTTTTAATAATTCCTCGGGTGTTGAATTTGTATTGATAGAAAGAAAATCTATAAACTTAGGTGGGGCAGAGCTCAATAAAAACCAAGGTTCATAGATTTTAAAATCTTCATTTATCCGCAGCAATTGGTTGTCAAGCGCCTGTTTCCACCAATAGGTTTCACTTTCCGGATTCGTATCCAGTTTTTCAATAATGGAAGTAAAATTTTTTGTCAGTGTTCCTATGTAAAAGCTCACTTCATAACGTGTAACAATATCAGAATTACATGCTGCTTCTAAATCAATTTTAAATTGTTGTAGCAATTTGCTGTCTTTTTCTTCCAAGGTATCCATAAGCACACGTAACGTATCCCTGATGCCCTCAAATAATTTAAGTCCTAATATTTTTTTATGGGGTATAGCAAGCAATCCTTGTCTTAATATAAGTAAATGCCCGGCAAGGTTTCCACTATCTACAGTTGAAATATATTTTGGCGTTAAGGGGGTCAATGATTCTGTATCATACCAGTTATAAAAATGTCCTTTGTAGCGTTCCATATTTTCCATGGTACCTATTGTCTTTGCTATTCGCTCAATAAGTTGCCCCGTAGTTATGTAGCCAAATTCGCAGGCCGATAAACTGGAGAGTAATGACAACCCAATATTGGTAGGAGATGTTCGATGTGCTAATAGTATGACCGGCTGTTCCTGGTAATTATCAGGAGGCAGCCAATTATCTTGCTTCTCAACAAAACGCTCAAAGAATGCCCATGTTTTTCTTGCTAACTTCCGCAGGAAAATATTCTGCTCATGAGTAAGTACGGATACCTGTTTTGCAATTGGTTTACTTGTCCACCAGGTGATAAAAGGCGCCACGAGCCAAAGTATCAGGATAGGTTCCGCTATCATTAGCTTGGTGGGAGAATAAATTACTAAACAGATAAATACAGCTAAGCTGATAAATGGCTCTACCCACATGAAAGAATAGGAGTTGAGTATGCTTGTTTTTTTTATCCTTTGTTCATGGGCGAATGAGTTCCATTCCAACAGTTTTTTTCGTGTGATAAGCATCTTCCATAACGCGCGGATTATGGCCCTTAAAGTAGAAAAAGCCTCATGCGGAAGACAGATAAGTGTAAATAAGTTTTTTACAAAAACATCTGCAATGCCGTTAATTGTATTTTTTATGTGATGCGTTAAAATGACATCTTTAGGTTTATGGAGCGTATCCCACGCAGAAGTAATAAGAATAGGCACAACAATAATTCCCGAAACGGCAATTGTCCAAAATAAGGAAGAAGGCAGTATAATCCATCCTAATAGTAATAGGGTTGTAAGCGCCAGGGGAAAGAGACTTCTCCGGATGTTATCGAATATTTTCCAGCGTGATAATCCGGAGACAGGATTTTTGGTCCAATGCTTTCCAGGGGCTGGAACAAAAGGCAGCAACCAGGCAAGGATCTGCCAATCGCCACGAATCCAACGCAAGCGCCTTTTTATGTCGGCAATATAGGTGGTTGGATACTTCTCGAATAATTGCACATCACTTAGAAGCCCTGAGCGGACATAACAGCCTTCCAGTAAATCATGACTTAAAATGCTGTTTTCACGGAATCTTCCATCCAATACTTTTATAAAAATGTCTACATCATAAATTCCTTTGCCTATAAAGGAGCCTTCAGCAAATAAATCTTGGTAGACATCTGAAGACGCACGGGTGTAAGGGTCAATGCCCGGCTCATTTCCATGCATGCGGGCATATAAAGAACCTGTTATGTCGGGTAAACTTACCGTTACCCGCGGTTGAAGAATGCCATATCCTTTTGTTACCCGTTTTTTCGTTTCATCATACCATGCATGATTCAGGGGATGCGCCATTGTTCCAATTAACTTCCAGGCAGACCCTAAAGGCAATTGCGTATCCTCATCCAGCGTAATAATATATCTTATAACAGGAAAAATAGACTGGTCGCCTATGACAAGGGAAAATCGATCTTGTGAACTTCCCCGCAATAAGGAATTTAATTCTGATAGTTTACCGCGTTTTCTTTCGTAACCCATCCATGCGCCTTCCTTTGCATTCCAACGTCTCGGGCGATGAAAAAGATAAAATAAATCGTTTTTATCCCTCTTGTATTTTTTATTTAGTTCTTCTATTTTTTGTTTGGCTAAATCAACCAGTGATTGGTCTTCAGGAAGTGTTTCCTGGGAAGCATCGGTAAAATCAGTCAATAGTCCAAAATGTAAATTATCATTCCGGTTGGCCAGGAAACGAACTTCCAACGCTTCCACTAAGTTCTCTATCTCTTCAGTACCGGTCAACATGGAGGGAACTACCACCAACGTGCGAGATTCCGGGGGAATGGCATGGGCGAAGTCCATCCTTGGAAGTAAATTGGGCTTAAACCATATAGTAGAAAAGAAGTTAACAACGGAGATTGCAAGCTGGCTTGTGCATAGAAGAGAAAGAAATGCAATTAACGAAAGAAGCCACGGATTTTTGATATCCCAATACGCTCTCAGCAAAAGACCAGCACCTATTAAGAATGTAATTAAGAAAATGGTAAGCAAATACATTTGGAAAGTGTATTTTTTCAGTGCATCCCGTATCTGTTGGAAACCCGAGATGTGCATTTTAGCCAATTTTTTGGTTTGTTTTACACCATCTCCAATCAGGTAGTACCCCACATGCGATGTACGGGTATCGTTATTGTTCGCGAGTGAATTTTCACGCATTAAGCGGATAGCTATAAAAGCCACTTCATGCTCGGTTATCTTGCTTTTTTTTGCAATATATTCTACTACGTGACGATATCTGTCGCGTGTCGAAAAATCCATTAATCCATAAATGCCGTCATTATCTTCACGGAGCGTCTGTTCAACAATGCTGTGTTCTTCTACAAACTCACGCCAATCTTTTGCGTCGAGCAAACGTAGGCTGCCTATACTGTTGCTCATGGAAACCTGGTCGGCGGCCTGCTTCTGAATTTCCGCATTTACCAACTCAGCGCTTGTTAAACCACTTTCTGATAATTGCTGTTCTATCCAGTTGAGCGATAATGCCAAATCAGGTCCTTTTCCTCGCAGTTGACGTATTAATTCAGATACAAAGGCACTCACCATTGGAGGATTGGAGCGCGCCATGTCTGCAATTACGAGTATCAGATTTTTAGGGTCTTTCTCTGAAGTTTCGATCATTTTTTTCGCCCAATAATCTGCTAAATTTCCATCCACCCTGTCAAGGGCAATCCGGGCTGACACACGCCGTAAGTTTTCAATCAGTGCCAAGCGAAGCATAATAGGTATGGCCCACAATTCACCTAATTTTAAAGTTGTAACAGTTTGGTAAGCTTTTATAAAACTGCTCAGGCTCTCTATATCTATTCTTCCGTCGCTATGCGAAATTATCCTTAGAACAATGTCATATACCCGTGTAAGTCCTGCTGATGTACCATTTAATAAGTGTGGTAGCCCTTCGCTATAATCTTTCGGGAAATGCAGTTTAGCATTCCGGATATGTTCTTCTATTAGGTAGAAGTTATCTATTAACCATTCGCCCGCTGGCGTAATCTGGTATTTTTTTTTGATGGAATTAGTGAGGAGCTTGCGTGCTTCGTATAAGGTATTCTCATTATCTGTAAGCCGTTTGAGTAAATGATCTTTTGCCCGTTTGGTGCTTAGTTTATGGGTTCCTGCAAGTACTTTGCCAAAACGTTCCATCTGGTCAGAACTAAATAATTCTTCCCTCAATGGTTCCTCATTCAGATAACCTTTTTTTGGGGTATTAATTTGAAAAAAGGACCTCATACTTGTAATAAGCTCGTGTGCCGCGGGTATCAATTTCATACAATCTTTTCTTTTACTTTTAAAGCATCATCAACTACATGTTGCGCCTCTTCAATTATTTGTTTCAAGTGTTCTTTTCCCAAAAAGCTTTCCGCATAAATTTTATAAATATCTTCTGTTCCAGAAGGGCGGGCAGCAAACCAACCATTCTCCGTTGATACTTTTATACCGCCTATTGAGGCATTGTTTCCGGGGGCATTGCTAAGAATATTTTTTATTTTTTCACCGCCAATTTCTCTTTGTTTTACTTGTTCAGCCGAAAGATTTTTTAATTTCTCTTTTTCTTCAGGCGTAGCTTTTGCTTCCACACGGACATAAACAGGTGTACCCAATTCTTGTGTTAGGTTATTATATAACACACCCGGATCACTTCCCAATTTTGCTGTAATTTCAGCTGAAAGCAATGTCGGAATAAATCCATCCTTATCGGTTGTCCATACGCTGCCATCCAATCTTGAAAAAGATGCACCCGCACTTTCCTCTCCTCCAAAGCAGAGGGAAGAATCAATTAATCCATCTACAAACCATTTAAATCCGACGGGTACTTCATAAAGCTGCCTTCCAAGTTTTGCAGTAACGCGGTCAATTAACTCTGTGCTCACAACTGTTTTTCCCACCGCTGCTGTTTTGGCCCATTGGGTGCGATGCTGAAGAAGATAGGAAATGGCAACCGATAAATAATGATTGGGATTTAATAGTCCTGCACTTTTGGTAACAATTCCGTGCCTGTCGTGGTCTGTATCGCAAGCAAAAGAAATATCAAACTTATCTTTCATATCAATCAATCGCTGCATGGCAGAAGGAGATGAAGGATCCATGCGAATTTGCCCATCCCAATCCACGGTCATAAAACGGAAGGTGGGGTCAACGATTTTACTTACTACGGTCAAATCTAAATGATAGCGTTCGGCAATAGGTTCCCAATAATGAACACCTGCACCGCCAAGAGGGTCAACGCCCATTTTTATTTTGGAATCGCGCAGAAGGTTCATGTCAATAATATTTCCCAGGTCGCTTATGTAAGCCTGGATATAGTCATGCCGATGTGTGGTAGAGGTGCGAAGCGCTTTTTCAAAAGGAATTCTTTTCACCAGTTGAAGGTTTTCCTTCAGCAGTTCATTTGCTTTTGCTTCAATCCAATTGGTAACGGCACTTCCGGCAGGCCCTCCGTTGGGCGGATTGTATTTAAAACCTCCATCATCCGGGGGATTGTGAGAGGGAGTAATAACGATACCATCTGCTAAACCTGTTTTACGATCCTTATTGTATTTTAAAATAGCATGAGAAATAACAGGGGTAGGGGTATACTCATCTCCTTCTGCAATCATTACATCCACACTATTAGCTGCAAGCACTTCCATGGTAGAGGCAAAAGCTGGTGCTGAAAGAGCATGAGTATCAAAGCCCAGGAATAATGGGCCATCTATTTTATTTTGCTTGCGGTATAAACAAATGGCTTGTGTGATGGCAAGAATATGACGCTCATTAAAAGTATTTTTGAATGAAGAACCCCGGTGGCCGGAAGTGCCAAATGCGACACGTTCGCCTACGTTAGAAGGATCCGGTATTCCTGTATAGTAAGCAGTAACAAGTCGGGGCACATTTACCAGTATTTTTTGTTCCGCCAGTTTTCCGGCATAAGGGCTTATTTTCATTCGTATTTTAAATTTTTAATATTTTTCGGTATATCATTGTTTGACAAGTTCAGTAATTTTTTTCAAACGGCGGGTATGCCTTTCTATATCTATAAATTTTGCCGCGAGAAAAACCACTATCAATTCCCATGCAAGTGAATGGTCAACTACCCTGCCACCTAAACAAATCATATTCATATCATCGTCTTCCACGCCCTGCTGTGCCGAAAACTTTTCATGAATCAGGCAAGCCCTAATACCTGTTACCTTATTTGCTGCAATACAAGCGCCAACGCCACTACCGCAAATAGCTATGCCGCGAGTGATACTGCCACTTGATATGGCACGGGCAAGGGGAATTATATAATCGGGGTAATCATCATCCGGGTTCTGTTCAGTGTTGCCAAAATCAATTACCTCGTATCCGGAGTTACTCAGCATTTTCTTTACATATTCCTTCAATTCAAATCCCGCATGGTCTGCGGCAATTCCAATTTTTTTCCCCGATTGCGGTATTTGCTCTGTTGCAGTAATCATGGTTTTTATTTTTTTAATAAATGCATTGCCCTTTCACAAATATTTTCGATGGTGAATCCATATTCACGCAGCATAATTTCTCCCGGAGCTGATGCTCCAAAGGTATCAATGCCAATTACATCACCTTTGTCGCCCACATAACGATGCCAGCCCTGGGTTATACCAGCTTCTACCGCTATTCTTGCACTCACGGATGGTGGAAGTACCGTATTACGGTATTCTATAGTTTGAGCTTCGAATAATTCCCAACTGGGCATGGAAACAAGCCTTACAGAAACATTTCTTTCGATTAGTTTTTTCTGCGCTTCCACTATCAGGCTAACTTCTGAACCGCTGGCAATTAGTATTAATTCTGGCTTATAATCAGGCGCATCTGACAATATATACGCACCGAAACGAAGCCCGTCAGCAGGATCAAATATTTTTCGGTCAAGGGTTGGCATATCTTGTCTTGACAGAATTAAAGCTACCGGCGCTTTGTGCGATTCAATTGCCATGCGCCATGCCATTGCTGTTTCATTGGCATCGCCCGGACGGATGGTAATAAGCCGTGGAATTGCCCGGAGACTTGCAATGTGTTCTATGGGCTGGTGGGTGGGGCCATCTTCACCCATGGCAATACTGTCGTGTGTGAAAACGTAAACTACATTCAATTCCATTAATGCTGCAAGACGGATAGCTGGTCGCATATAATCTGAAAAGGTTAAGAACGTAGCGCAAAATGGAAGAATGCCACCATGTGCAGCCATGCCATTTGATATGGAGGCCATACCATGTTCACGAACGCCAAATTGCAAATTGCGCCCGGAGTAACTCCACCCGCCCTCGGCAGAACCTTGCAGGTCACCAACTGCCATAGAAGGATTCTCAAAATTTCCGGCACCTTTAAGTTCTGTATATGTAGATGTATTCAAATCGGCGGAGCCGCCAATAAAGCCGGGTAGTAAGGGGCTAAATGTTTGCATAATTTTGCCCGAAGCAACACGTGTTGCCATTCCTTTAGCATCAACGGGGAAAACAGGAATATTTGCACCCCAACCAAGAGGCAGTTTTCCATTAATAAGACCTCGAAGTTCTGAAGCAAGTTCAGGATAGCTCTTTTCATATAATGAGAATTTATTTTCCCATTCTTTTTCTAACTGTTTTCCCTTTTCGAAAGTGCAGTTCAGCTTCTTTTGGAATTAGAAAGTCAGGTTCGGCAGGCCAACCCAGATTTTCTTTTGTCAACTTCACTTCTTCCTTTCCCAAGGGAGAGCCATGCGCCGCACAGGTATCTTGCTTATGAGGTGAGCCATATCCAATATGTGTCCGAATGAGAATCAGCGATGGGCGTTCTGTTTCTTCCTTAGCAATACGAATAGCATTTTCAATGGATTCCAAATCGTTACCATCTTCAACAGATTGAGTATGCCATCCATATGCCTCAAATCGTTTGGCATGGTCTTCTGTGAATGTTACCTGAGTTGATGAAGCAAGTGTGATGTGGTTGTTATCGTACAGGTAAATCAATTTACCCAGTTTTAGATGCCCAGCCAATGGAGCGGCTTCGGCAGATACCCCTTCCATCAGGTCGCCATCGCTAACCAATCCGTAGGTATTGTGATTAATAATATCAAAGCCTGGTTTATTGTAGCGTGCTGCAAGATAAGCTTCAGCAATTGCCATACCCACACCATTGGCAAATCCTTGTCCAAGTGGTCCTGTGGTGGTTTCAACACCGGGGGTTAAGCCATGTTCAGGATGTCCGGGGGCTTTGCTTCCCCACTGGCGAAATTGCTTAATTTCTTCCAAGGGCAAATCATATCCGGTGAGGTGCAGCAGACTATATAATAACATGGAACCGTGTCCGGCAGATAGCACAAACCTGTCACGGTTAAACCAGTGAGGGTTTGTAGGAGTATGTTGAAGAAATCTGGTCCATAATGTATATGCCATTGGAGCAGCACCTAACGGTAAACCCGGGTGTCCGCTATTTGCTTTCTGCACAGCATCTATAGAAAGGAAACGGATGGTATTAACACAAAGTTCATCTAGCTTTTCAGAGTTAAATATTGTCTTTGTAATGGTATTCATAAGTGCTATTATTGTTTGTATAAAGGACGATATTCTTGCATAATCGGGTGTTACATAAATCCCGTGAAAAGTTGCATAATTCACACATTTTAAAGAGGCACCTTAATAATAGTCAATGGATTACTAAAAAAAGGAACTATCGCTACCCTTTACTCAATTGAGGCAAAAATGCCAAACTAACTTAAATAACATGTGATATGTGTAACAATTTTTAAGCCATGTGTAATATCGTTCGGCATAAATGAACGCACTTTTGCACTCAATAAAACATAAATTAAAACCAACAAAATATGAAAACAACAGGATATATTATTATTGCAATGCTTGTGCTTGCCGGATGCTCCAATTCGGACCAGGTTCAAAAGCTAACAGACTTAAACAGACAGGATTCAACACTTCTTGCACAGGCCAATCAAAAAGATTCTAATGTAACCTCTTATCTGAGTGCACTTAGCGAAATACAGGATAATCTGGACAGGATCAAGGCTCGTGAAAAAATGATAACCGTAACTTCCGGTGAAAACAAACAGTCGGTTGTTGCAGAAGTAAAGGAACTGGACGAATGGATTCTTGCCAATGATAAGAAAATGACCAGCCTTCAAGCAAGACTAAAAAGCATGACTATTAAAAATGCAAATCTTTCAGATATAGTAATGCACCTTTCACAGGAAATTTCCATGAAGGATACAGAAATTTATGTATTACAAAATAACCTAATACAGACTAATAATGCTTTGCAAACCGTTAACGCCAACTTCGATGATAGCATGAGTGTAATATATGCGCAACGGGCACAGGTAGCCGATTTAACCAATCAAATAAATACTGTTTATTATTCCTGCGGAACCATGAAACAACTAAAAGATAATGGCATTATAGATAAACAAGGCGGATTTATTGGAATAGGGCGTACATCCAAAGTAAACCCCAATATTGA
>Ga0206987_1110_pt1 | contig 17258 bp, 14 predicted proteins | sample Alteio_BWMinCont_11_FD_153281 | JGI IMG/M metagenome (GOLD analysis project Ga0206987, IMG submission 153281) | Enriched cells from forest soil in Barre Woods Harvard Forest LTER site, Petersham, Massachusetts, United States -... | ecosystem: Environmental > Terrestrial > Soil > Temperate forest >... | reverse complement strand
GGGCCAGTCCATTCAAGGTCTGAAAGATTTTGCGCCAAGCGATCAGGAAGAGGCCGATCATGGCAAATCCGAGCAACAGACTTCCGCCATTGAGCTCGAGACTTGGGTAGGCGTAATAAAGCAACGCGAGAATCAAGCATGCCGTTCCCACTACTTGGATCAATCGAGTAATCACTTCCCAAAGGTTGGCGAATACTTGAGATTCATACAAATCGTAGTAATACATGCACACCAGGCAGACCAGGCATGCAACGGTAGTCTTGAGGAGCGCCTGCTCATGAGCCAAACGCGGAGAGATTCCGGGAGGGAAGCCAGAGGCCAGTGTGGCAAGCAGAGCACTGGCAATTACCACGGTGTCAGAAGTCGCCAGAAGCACCATCCGGCCCGGAATGTAAACGCTGAATAGCTTAATCATGGCTCACTGCCTGACCTCTGTTTATGGTCCTGCCGAGATAACCCGGGTGTTTTATTACGCCTTGCACAGGCTCCGTGGGTTGCGTATATGAGTACGAGTTTTCGGACGCCGATGTGCTCGTGTTGAGCACAATTCCTGCGATGTAGGTGTCCTTCAATGCCGCCAGACCCTCCTGCAAATCCTGCCGCCGAGTGTGCCCTTCACGCGCTACAACAATCACCGCATCACAAAGCGCGGCCAGGAAGCGTGCGTCGGCGAGAGGCAACAGAGGAGGCGAATCAATCACCACCCAATCAAAAGCGGTTGTCGCTGTCTCCATCAGTGCGTGCATAGACTCTCCCTGCAGTAATTCCACGGGATTTGCGGGAGTGCGGCCTGCGGTCAGGAAAACGAAGCCCATGGGATCGATGCGCCGGCACGACTTCAAAAGCTCCACGCGGCCCTGGAGAAAATCGGACAGCCCCGCCGCCGGTGTGAGACCGAGGGTGGAATGAAGCGTCGGTTTGCGCATATCGGCGTCCACCAGAAGCACTTTGTCGGAAGCCTGGGCAAGAGTTGCCGCCAGGTTTGCGGCCACCATCGATTTGCCTTCGTCCGGAATCGCACTGGCAACAAGGACGGACTTCACCGTTCGCTGCTGGCGCAATCGATAAAGGCGATACCGCAGCAACCTGAACCGTTCCAAGCCCGCACGATCAGTTTCACTCTCGCCCAAGACATGACCTTCAGGCTGTGGCCGGTACGTCACTCTCTCCACCTTCTCCAAGCCATCCAGGGCAAGTAAATGCGGCTCTAGGAAAGCTAGGCTTTGGGATGGCGCACGTTTGGGGGTTCGCATATCCTCTTCGTTCTTCATCTGCTCCACGCGCCGCAGGGCATCGAATATTCGGCTCACTTGATCTCCCAATTCCAAAATTTTGTCGATCTTTAGCTCTACGTATTCAGTAATAATTATCTTCGTTCGGTGTTTTCAAAAGCTGTGACCAGCCAGGCGCACTTACCATTCGTCGCTGGGCAGGATGGGAAGGCTCCGCGCTTACGGTTTCGGAAGCCATCTGTGCCAGGTTTAAGTCCTCCGCGACCTCATCGACAATCGCACTGGTGACCCGAGCAAGTCCCATCGCGAAGGTCGAAATCAAGGCGTTATCGCACAGGGTATTGATCAGACGCGGGATCCCCTTCGAATGGACAAACACGCGCAGGACGGCGGGGAGCGGAAAGATCGGATTCTTCGATCCAGCCCGCTTGAGCCGGTCCAGGATGTAGCCGCCTGTCTGTTCCTCGGTGAGGGCCCGAAGGCGGAATCTCAACGCAATCCGCTGTTTGAGCTGGCGCATGCCGTGCGATTCAAGCGTAACGTCCAACTCCGGCTGTCCAATCAGGGCGATTTGAAGCAACTTCCCCTGGGATGTTTCCAGATTGGTTAACAGGCGGATCTCCTCAAGGATGTCGGGGCTTAAATTCTGGGCTTCATCCACAATCAGGGAGGTAAAAAGACCCTGCCTCCCACGCTCGAGCAAGAACTCCTGGAACTGCCGGAGAAGCTCGCTTTTGTTGGTGGAATGCCCGCTAATGCCCAGGTCCGCAGCCACGCTGCTCAGGAATTCGTAGCTGGAGAGGTTATTGCAAAAGATATAGGCATACGTCTGCTTGTCCCGATCGAGCAGGTCCAGCAGGCAGCGCACCACGAGCGTTTTTCCCGTCCCCACTTCACCGGTCAGGACCATAAAACCCTTATGCGACTGGATGCCATAATGAAGTCCCGCCAGGGCCTCGTTATGGGCGTCGGTGGATACAAAGAAGTGCGGATCCGGGCTAATCTCGAAAGGGTTCCGATTCAAATTGAAGAAAGACATGTACATGTTCAGTTCACCCAGTAGTAGAAGTAGGCTGCGAACCCCATCGAAGAAGCCATAAGCAAAAATGCCGTCAGGGCCTCCATCAAATGATGTCTGCTCGCGATCGCCTGTTTTCCAGGCGAGGTCAATTCCGGCACGGTGATGAGGATGGGAAGGGGCGTGATGTTTCGAACGTCCCGTTCGCCATAGAGTCTGGTGTCAGTGACCTGTTTAAATGCTGTCAGGCCGATACCCGCCATCAAACCCAGGAGCCAGCCTCCCAGGATGATTTCCGCGCGGTTCGGTTCCACCGGCTTTTCCGGCAGACTCGCCGCGTCGATGATGCGGAATTGCTCGCCCTGCTGGCGTTTTTCCAGGTTCGTCGCCAGTTCTGATTGCGACTCTTTTTGCAGGAGCGACTGATACTGTGCCTTGGCATTTTCGTAGTCGCGCGTGACTCCCGCTAATTGTTGTTCCCGCACCGGCGTCAGGTTCAGGTGGCCCTGCACGGTTCGAATATTCTGGCGCAGCGTGTTCAACCCCTTGCCGCGGTTCTCAATGTCTTCGCGCACCGCCTTCAGGCGGCTATCCATCTCAATAAGACCCGGCTGGGATGCTTCCACTGCTGGCGCTTCGGTAGCGCCAGACACGGAAGGAGAGCGCGCGCCAGTGGATTTTTTCTGGAGTTGGAGCGCTTGCAGATGGGCGATCTCTTCCTTGGTCCGAATAACCTCAGGGTACTGGTCTGTGTACCGGGATTGCAAATCCGCCAGCTTGGCCTGAAGTTGGGGCAAAGGATCCGCCGTCGGATTCACAGAAGTGGAAACGCCCGAAGGGCTAAGAGACCGGTACCCCGCTCGCATCGATTCCAAATAGGTCTTTTCTTGCTGCAGCCGGTCAAGCTCAGTGGATGCGGTATTCAGTTGAGCTTCCATGCTGCTCAAGATCTGCAGGTTGCTCTGTTCCTGCTGGGGCAGTTCGCCGAGGTATTGCATCTTGTATTCGCGCAGGCGCTGCTCCGTTTCGGCCAACTCTTTGCGCGATGCCGCGAGTTGGGTCTCCAGAAAATTCGTGGTATCGGTGGACTGTTCGTCACGCGAGCGAAGATTGTCGCCAATGAAGAGCGAGGTCAGTTTAATGACGACCTGCTGGGCGACCTTCCTTTCGGGTGCGATGTAGGTAATGAGAAATGCCGTGGGCTCGCCCGTCCGCGCGGAGGCTCTGGCGGGCTCAATCGTGATGTCTTGGCGCATCATGTCGACCCTTTTAGCCGCCGTCATGCGCGCGCGCTCCTTTGGGTAAAGATTGAACTGCTCAATCAACTCTCCCAGCCGCGTACGGCTGAGAATCTGCTCCGTCATGCTTTGCAGGCGGTCCTGAATGTCCGCCACGATGTTGGGGGTGACGTATTGTTCCGGCACCTTCTGTTGTTCAACCATAATCAACGCCTCGGAGCGGTACCGCACCGGCCACACCAACGCCGCGACGCACCCCAGCAGACCAAGAGCGAACAGAGGGCCCAGCAACTCCCACCTTCGCCGCACCGCTATCGTCCAGTAATCGCGCCAGTTCAGAAGTAATAAATCGGTTTCTTTTTGCATAATTGTCATCGCCCCAAAGGAAATCGCCCGACCCGGTAAATGAAACCCAGGGTGACGTAGTTCTTGTTCATGTCAACCTGGAAGGGGTAGATCCCGCCCACCCGCTGACGTCCGGTCACGTAGCCAAGTTGCGCCACCATGTTGGTGGCCATTTCGCGCTCAATCATCAAGCTTGCGGTCTTCCCGTCCACCACGCCTCCCCCAAATAACGGCGAAAGTGCTTTTGATTGCGAATTCAATCCGGTCAAAAGAAGATCCCAGTGCTGAATAAGGTGCCGGCGCACTTCAAAGCCCTCCGAAGTACTCAATACCGATGTAAAAATGCCGCCGCCGTCGGAGGTGAATCGTCGCGCCGAAACCAGTAAGACAGTACGAGGAGACTGCCAGCCGAAGCTCACGCCACCTCCACCATTCCATTTGGCCGCAATGTCCCGGGCTAAATATGAAATCGTGCTTCCAGGTGCAGCGGAGGGAAGCGAGATGCTGTCATCAAGGCGCACATACTGGGGCCCGCCAAACAGACTCGCAGTAAATCCCGACCTCGCCTGCCAGGTGAAGGTCAAAAAGGCGCTTTCGATCTTGTCAAGGGAGTCTCCGTAGCGGAGATTCTGATGCACGGCCATAACCCCCAGGTTGGAAGCTGTAGACAGCCGGTACGTATAAGCAACGCCCCCAGTAAAAGACTGGGTGTTGAGAAGGTTGAGCTGCGGGTTTTCGACGCCGCTGAAATTACGGATGCCAACGTTGCCGAAGAAATCGAATTTACTGTGCCGGCTCATTTGGTAAAAAGCATCGAGCCGTCCCTCATCCATGATCTCGTGCGCCAGAGGGATGGTGACCGTATTGTTGAGGGACGGGGGGCGGCCCGGTTTCAGGAGACAAGCCCTGACTGATGCCCGGCGAAGTAATCCCCGTGTAGTAGTAGCCTGAATCCTGAAAGTTCAGCTCGAAGTGAGGGCTCACCTTGTACCGGGCGCCGAAGCGCAGAATCTGATTGACCTGGTTGTAGCCCTTAACCTTGGTATAGAGCAGAAATTCAGGCTGATAATCGAGATTAACTGTCGATCGCTCTCGCTCCTCATTCAGTCCGACGTGCACACCCGTTTGGAAGACCATGGCTCCGAGGCGATCGGCGTTGTTGCTGAATACATTGTCGTCGTAGCCGGTCGCCCCATTGACATCCACGACCACACTATTTTTCGGAGTCGATTCATCCGCATAGTTCACATAATGGAGCTGCAGAGAGGGGTCAACTTCTTGCGCTTCCTGGGCAGGCACGATACCGACGCCGGCGGCTCCCCAACCCAGGAGCAGCAACATTTCGATCATCACCGTCTGTCGGATTCTCATGGCTGTGACTTCTTAGGGGACAATGACAGTATCTTCGGGCTTCAGCTCCACGTTTTCATTGTCCTGAGCACCCTTGATGACTTGCTTATAGTTGAAGGGAATGTGGACGATTTCCCCTGTAGGAGTCCGTCGCAAAACGTAAATCTTTGTGACCCTGGCAAAGTCGCGAAACCCGCCTGCCACACTAATGGCGTCGAGAACCCTGATTGAATGGATGAGGGGATAAGCACCAGGCCGCTGCACCTCTCCGAGAATGTTGAAGTTCTTGCTCTTGATCTGTTGCATGGTGACGGAAACTTCCGGGTTCGAGATATAGGCGCGGAGCTTCTCCGTCAGCTCGCTTTGCAGGCTCGAAGGGGTAAGGCCGCTCGCCGGTAAATCGCCAACCAGGGCGATGGAGATCTTCCCGTCAGGGCGCACGGACACCAGACTGGAAATTTCCGGCTCATGCCAGACATTTATCTGGAGAACATCCTCGGGGCCAATGACGTACTGGTCATTGCTTGAGAGCAGGCCGCCCGTCTGCTTCCCTTCTGGCTGGGGATCGTCATGCGGAGCTTCTCCAGTTTTCTCGATCGCCTTCTTGCTGGCGGGGTAAGCACTGGCCTGAGCGCCCCCAAACCCCGTCAGGCCCAGCACCAGCGCCGCGCTCAAAATGATGTAGTCATACCGAGTTCTATTGCGTTGGAGGTTCATAACCCAGTCCTCGCAGCTTCATGATGGAGTCGCCAGCGTTTACCACGGGGGAGTTTGTAAAGGCCCCCTTGCGCGGAATGCCGGCATCTTTGATTTTGTAGAGCAGGGAGCGATAGCTGATCTTCAGCAAGTGCGCAGTTTTCTTGCGGTTGCCCTGGTTCGCGTCCAATGCCTGCACGATGACCTTTCGTTCGGCCGCCCGCGCCGCATGCCGCGTGATCTGTCGCAGGGAAACAAAGGCTCCTTCGCTTTCCCCTGCCCGCCACCGGTCGGCCTGTCCTCCCAGCAGCTCATCGATAACCGCCTTTTCCGATCCCAGAATCACGTAGCGGTTCATGAGGTTTTCGAGTTCGCGGATGTTACCCGGCCATTCGCTTCTAGTCAGAACCTGCAGGCCCTTCGCAGAAAGTGGTTGCATGGGACGCGCATATTTCAGCGAGTAAAAACGCAGGAAGTACTCCGCGAGTGCCGGAATATCCTCGCGGCGTTCCCGCAGCGAGGGAAGATGAAGGGTTACGACGCTGATGCGGTAGAACAAATCAGAACGGAAGCGACCACTCTGAATGTCCTTCTCCACGGGGCGGTGAGTGGCACAAACCGTGCGTACCTCAACGCGCTGCCCCTCGCGTGCGCCGATCCGGAATACCTGTCCGTCTTGCAGCACCTGAAGCAGCTTTGCCTGGGAGGCGGCGTCGAGTTCGGCGATCTCATCCAGCAGCAGTGTCCCGCCATGCGCGGCTTCCACCCGCCCAGGCTTGGCAAAATCGGCTCCCGTAAAAGCGCCTTCTTCATATCCGAAAAGCTCACTTTCCAGCAGTGAACCGGGAATGGCAGGGCAGTGAACTTTCACAAAGGGACCCAACCTCCGTATCGAGGTCGAGTGCATGAGCTTGACGATTACTTCTTTCCCCGACCCGCTTTCTCCGCGCACCAGAACGGGCACGTCTGAGTCCTTGACGCTGGAAAGCTTCTGGCGGATTTGCCGCATGGCTTCTGTGCACCCGAAAATAATCTTTTCGGGGGGAAGGCTCATGGCAGTTGCAAGTATCCCTGTACTGTTAACGAAGTCGTTTCCCATTATGAATAAGCCTTCTCCGCGCGGTCCAGCCCCAGGAGCGCCAGCGGTTCTGCGGCACTTTCCGGGAAGGTCGCGAGGTTGGAACTTCCCCCGCCAATCACCCCGTATTGCCGCGCTTTCTGGAGCAATCCCTTGGTACAGATATTCAGCAGCCGCGCCGCTTCTTTGCAATTGCCGCCCGATTGCTGCAAGGCGAATTGGATGGCTTCCTTCTCTGCCTCTGCCTTGACCTCACGCACCAGGTTTTTCAAATCCCTCGGGCCCGCGATTGCCGGCACGCGAGGCGGACTGCAAGGCCCATCACTTCTCCATCGTGGCTCGGCTCCCAATTCCGCCAGGGTTGATTCCTCATCGTCGAGTACGAGAAGTCTTTTGACGAAGTTTTCAAGTTCGCGCACATTTCCGGGCCAGGAATACTGACGGCAGGTGTCGATGACTCGACGGGAAATAGATTTGGGCGGAAGTTCCATCCAGAGCCCCAGCCGCCGCATGAAATACTTAAGCAAGGGTACAATTTCATCCTGCCGTTCCCGCAGCGGAGGCAGATCGATCGTGAACGCGCTCAAGCGATAGTAAAGGTCCTCCCGAAAGCGCTTTGCCTTCAGCGCCTCGTGAATATCCACGTTGGTCGCTGCCAGAATTCGCACATCGACGGTGACCAGGGACCGGCCGCCCAGGCGCGAGAATTGCCGGTCCTGCAGCACCTGCAGGAGCTTGGCCTGCAAACTCGGGGGGAGTTCTCCGATTTCGTCCAGCAAAATTGTTCCTTTATTGCAAAGTTCGAACATGCCGGGCTTGGATTTCACCGCTCCCGTGAACGCTCCCGCCTCGTAACCAAATAGTTCGCTCTCCAGAAGCTCACAGGGCAGCGCGGCGCAGTTGACCTTCAGGAAAGTGCGATGGCCCCGGGGGGAGAGCCGGTGGATCTGGCGGGCGTAAACTTCCTTACCCACCCCGCTTTCGCCCAGAAAGAGAACAGGAATGTTTACCGCGGCGAAGCGCACCAGGTGTTCCTGAATGCGCGCCATTGCCGGATTGCCGGTTGAAAACAGCCCATCCGTTCCTGCTTCTTCGGCTGATTCAAAAAAGGGGTAGGCCGGGGGAGTTGCTAAAGTTGAAGTCATGCTCATTGGGTTCTTCCCTTCGCCCTGAAGTCGCTCTTTGCGGCGTGATCGTTCCTGACGACAACGGACAGTTTCTTCAGATCGATTTCGCGTGCCTGGATTTCCAATGCTGCCTCCCCCGCCTGAAAACCGGTGATGAATGCGGATACGCTTGCGTTAGTTCCTGACATTGTTTATTTCCCTTTTCCCTGCATGGTTCGTGCCTATTCTTCGCCCCGCCTGCGTTCATAAAGCCGTGGTCTAAGTGCACCATCCGGTACTGTTATAGCGTGCGCGTATTCCTTGCGCAGTCCCTTAATGCTCACCGCATAGGTCAACTCTGCTCATCAACTTGTGATGAGAGCGTGCATTGCATGTAATGGAGAGGGAAAAGCGCGGATTCAGCAGGAATCTGGCGGTTTAAGTGCCGGTTGAGATTCACAATACGCGGTCAAGCCGTCGCAGCGAATAGGCCCAATGAATTGATACGGCGTGTACGTATTCCTTGCGCACTGCCTTTTATGCTCACCCCATAGGTCAAGTATGCTCAAAACCTTCTGATGAGAGTTTGCACAGCATGCAATGCAGAGGAAGTAAGCGCGGATTCAGCAGGAATCTGGCGGCCTAAGTGGGCGTTGAGAGATCTACAGTGGGCTGTTAAGCCGTCGCGGCGAATAAGTCCGGTGAAATAATTTAGGGACGGATTCCCGCGACGTGGTGCAGCAAACGATTGGCAATGGATTGTCGTGAAGCCCCGGTTGGCATTGACCATTGCGGGCGTTACCCCCTGGTCAAAAGGAGCCCCAGGATGTTTCAGGACGGCTTGATTGACCAAATTGCGCCAACCGCCGCACGTTGCTCTGTCGGAGCGAATATCGATTCTGCGCGGTCGTCATGGCGCTTGACCATTCGGCTCACCGCGATTATCGCATGCATGTCGTTGCCTTCAGTCCCCCTGGCGTTCGCGCCGTAGGGATGATGATGCTAGTCGCTCAGGATCACGCTCAACAGGCCATTGTTAACCGTCAACGCGCCGTTGCCAGCGTAATCGATAAACCCCAGTGTGCGGAATTTGTTCATGAAATGACTCACCCGCGACCGGGTGGTGCCGACCATTTGGGCCAGATGCTCTTGATTGATCCCGGGATGGACCGTTTCGGTTCGGCTTTCCTTGCCGAAATGGGCTAGCAATAACAAAATCCGGGCGAGGCGCCTCTCGCTGGAGTTGAAAAGCTGGTCGACCAGGTCCTCTTCAAATCGAGTGTTGCGGGATAGCAGGTGCGTGATGAACAGTTCCGAGATTCCATGCTCCTCATGAAGCAGACGCACCATCAGCGCTTTTTCGATTCGGTACAGCGAGCACTCCGTCACCGCCCTGGCTGTAGAGATGCGCACGGATTGGCCCGCCAGGCACCCCTCACCGAAAAATTCGTTGGTGCCCAGAACGCTGACGATCGCTTCTTTACCTTGCCGGGAGGTCACCGCGAGATTTACCTCTCCCGCCTGGAGATACCACACGGAATCCGCAGCGTCTCCCTGCACGAAGATCACGCGGTTCGCGCCGTATTCGAGAACGGTATTGCCGCGCGAGACTCCAGCCAGGAATACCGCCCAATCCACCACCTGCGCCTTGGGGTTTGCTTTGCCACGTGTAAGCTTGCCATTGGCAATGGCCCTTGCAACCTTAGGGGGGCTATGCGGTGATTTCATAGCATTCTCCTTCTGATTCCAGGATCAGGAATTCTCCGGGCTTGGTGGCTCAATATGACCTTGCGAGGGGGGAAATCCTGTATCGCAGACGTCCCTCTACGTGGATACCCAGTGGCCAGTATCGCTTTCCTGACAAAACAAAATCTGTTCAATTTTGCACACTTGGCAAATTTATGGAGCTGCGACAATTTGTCCGAGGCGGTCGAGCAGCGCACAGCAGGGCGCACCACGGCGGAGCCGCATCGTTACACACTGGTTCTGGAGGAATGCGCCGCGTGTCTGAGGTGGGCATTCACAATGCTTCGTCGCGCCGATTAATTGCGAAACACCCCGCGAGGTCTTTAATGCACAACATGCTGAGCAATGCGGGACAGACGGCTGTTGGTGAGGGTGCGAAGATTGTTAGTGGGCATGCAGGAACCGCGCCGAGTGTGGATTGTGGAACGCGCTCATAGCAACGGCCCGGATTTCCCCACCAAAGACTCTTCCGGAGAGACGGCCTTAATTGTTTCCAGTTGGCTCCTTCACTCTCTCAGGCTGCACCTGATGGGTTATAGCGCGAATCGCTGTTAGGTTGCCCTCTGCAAATTCTCTGTCGTGGAAATGGTGACGGTTTCATGAAGGTCTTTCTGATTGACGATTCCCCCAAAGTTATCGAGCGGCTCCAGGAGATGATTGCCCCCATCCCGGGGGTTGAGCTAGTGGGATATGCCGCGGACATTCCTGGTGCCCTTCGTGTTTTCCGGACGAAATGCCCTGACGTCGTGGTTCTCGACCTCCATTTGCCCGGCGGCAATGGCATCCAAGTCCTGCAAACGATTAAGAAAGAGAAGCCTGAGACCGTCGTCATTGTTCTCACCAATTGCGCGTTCCCCCAGTACGAAAAAAAGTGCGCGGAGGCCGGCGCCCATTCGTTTCTGGACAAATCCAAGGACTTTGGCAGAGTACCGCGGGTGATTCAGGCATTGTCCAGGGAACGGGATCATGGGAAACACGTGCGCTCCGGCAGTGATTTCGAAGCTCAGCCTCGACTCGAGTGCAAGGAGGGTTCCCGTTGACGCTATGGCCTTCTTCCATCCTTCACGTCTCCGCCCGTCCCCAAGAACCCGAGGAAAAACTGCAGGCGTTCAGCGCCGTAACGGTATCACCTGTCCGGGGTCTCTGTAGGACTGGCGCATCTTCCTTCCGTGCGGCGATGCAGGGAGTCGCGTCGGATGGAGGGTTCTCCCTTGGTTAGTCCCCTCCTTTGTCTAGACACCCTCGATCACTCTGAGGCGGCCAGGCAGCAGTGCGGTAGGCTGTTTGGCATACTGCTGAATGAATTAGATGAGTACATCATTATCTTATTGGATGTGAATGGAAATATTTTAACCTGGAGTCCCGCAGGGGAGAGGATTAAGCAGTATGAGGAAAAAGAGGTTATCGGGAAAAACTTCGCGCTTTTCTACGCTCCGGGCGATATCCGCCGCGCTAAACCACAGAAGCTTTTGGCTGAAGCAGAGGCCACGGGGCGGGCTATTGATGACGGATGGCGGATCCGCAAGGATGGGACCCGATTTTGGGCGCATGCCGTCATCACCGCCTTGCGCGATAAGAAAGGCAGGCTGATCGGATTCGGCAAAATTATCAGTGACGAGACAGAGCGAAGGAAAGCGGACGCAACGCTGCGAGTCCGCGCGGAGAGGCTGGACCTGCGAGTCAAGAAGCGGACCGGTCAACTCGGACAAGCTAACCGCGACCTCTGGGTCATACTCAGCCAACTACGGGCCTTGGCGGCCCGCCTGCAGGAAGTCCGGGAAGACGAAAGAACTTCCATTGCCCGTGAGATTCACGACGATCTGGGGCAGACGCTGACCGCCATGAACATGGACCTGGTTTGGCTGATACAGCGACTCCCGGGATCCGAGACACCCCTGCATGGGAAAGTCAACTCCGTGCGCAAGCTGGTTGATGACGCCATAAGTTCGGTGCGGAGAATTGCCTCTTCGCTGCGGCCCGGCATGCTGGATGACCTGGGCCTCTGTGCCGCCATTGAGTGGCAGACGCGGGAGTTTCAGACGCGCACGGGAATTGAATGTGAGTTGGACCTGCCGGTCAAGGACGTGGTGCTTGACGATCAGCACACCACCGCGGTTTTCCGCATTTTCCAGGAGACGCTCACCAATATTGCCCGCCACGCCAGCGCCACCCGCGCCGTTGTGAGACTAAAAAAAATCCGCCAGGAACTCGTCCTTGAGGTGTTGGATAACGGCAAGGGTTTTGGCAACGGCACTGCAACCCAGAAAAAGTCGCTTGGCCTTCTGGGTATGAAGGAACGGGCACTCATTCTGGGAGGATTGTTTACCATTTGCAGCCAGCCAGGTCAAGGAACATGCGTGATCGTTCGAATTCCTCTGGGCCGTGCGAAACTGAGAGCAGAGTCGACAATTGACAAAGATTCTCATAGCTGACGACCACGCCGTAGTTCGCCGCGGTCTTATCCAGATCCTCTCCGAGGGCTTCCCCGGGGCAGTTTTCGGTGAAGCCTCCAATGCCCAGGACATACTTCAGAAGATCCGCGAACAAAAATGGAACCTCCTGACCCTCGACATCAGCATGCCGGATCGCAGCGGCCTCGACCTTCTGGCAGACATTCGGGCGTCTAATTCGCAGTTGCCGGTGCTGGTATTAAGTGTCCATCCGGAGGACCAATACGCGCGGCGCGTCCTGAAAGCGGGGGCCGCCGGCTACCTGAGTAAAGACGCCGCCCCGCTTGAACTTGTCACTGCGGCTCTGAAAATCATCAAGGGCGGGCGGTATGTAAGCCCCTTACTCGCTGAACAACTCGCCTGTGACCTGGCGGCCAAATCCGGCGAACCGCATCACGAGCTTCTTTCCAACCGCGAGTTGGAAGTATTGCGAATGATATCTTCAGGGAAAACTGTCACCGAAATTGCGGACCTTCTCGCCTTGAGTTCCAAAACTGTCAGCACGTATCGCGCGCGAATTCTGATAAAAATGGATATGACCACCACCGCCGGATTGATCCGCTATTCATTAGAGAACCACCTCTTTAGTTGACTCCACCCGCTCTTCCAGCTTTGTAGTCGTTTCCTCTCAGGGCTGTAGGGCGAATACCGACAAATCCCCCCTCAAATTCCCGCAAACAAAATAGCCCTCCGCTGATGTTACCGCTCCCCCTCTGCGCATATCCTGATTCGTGTGCTGATGGTGGAGGATCCTATGAAGGTTTTGATTGCTGATGGTTCGAATGTGGTGATGGATCGCTTGCTTGACATGATCCAGGCAATTCCCCATGTCGAACTGCTGGTTCCGGCGCGCCATGCGCAGGAGATTCTTGAATCAATGCGCAGGCATGATCCTGCGGTTGTGATTGCTGAATTCCACATTCCCGGGTCAAAGGGAACCGCTCTCCTTCAAACCCTTCGCCGTGCAAAGCCCAGTGCCGTCTTGATCGTCATGACAAATCTCGCTTCTCCAGAATACCGGAAGCGGCTGAGCGAATCAGGCGCCGATCTCTGCCTGGATAAGACACGCGAGTTCACCCATCTGCTCGAACTCATGGGCGAACTCGCACGTTGCTCGTCCGGGAAGAACAAGCCGGCCACCAAGCGTAGCCTTCGTAAGCAATTTGCCTCCACCAAGCTCCAAGTAGGACTGCAAATTGGCCTCATCGTCTTCATCGCTGCGTCCCTGCTTGGCGGCTGATGGTTGCTACACCAAACGCCAAGTACTACTGTCAAGGCTTAAAGGTAACAAGGGAATCGTCACAACACAGTTCGTCATTTTAACTTTTTCACCTTTTACAAAATTGGTCATGACGCCGGCGTGTGACCAACCGTCAAAACTGCGCGAACGCCGGCATATCTGATTTCGCTCGGGATCGGTTCTACCCGCGCAGGCAGCGGCTTCTTCTGCACGGCCTCGAGACATTCGCGAAGCCGGCTCGCCAGTTTCGCCACCCGCGGTTGATCAAGAATGGTCATGTGATCACCCGGGACTTCAACTACATCCACTCCTCCCAGTGCGACGCCGCCCCATCCCATTGTCGGGTCAAGACCAAAATCCGGCCTTGCTTCTGCAGCCTTGAACAAGGTGATACGCCCCGAGTACGCCTCTGGCCTATAGAGAAGCGAAACCTCCGTGAACATCTTCAGGGTGTCCTGCAACCTGACCGGTAGCGGACGCTGCCGCCAGTAGAAATACTTGCAGCATACTCGCCACGCCTGGTATCCGACCCTTGTCTTAATTGACGCGAGGGGGTGAAGCAGGATTTGGGCTCGCTCCCCAGCCTTCGCGCGCAGTAGTTGCGTCAGGTGGTCTTTGACCTTGACCCCAAAGCGCCAGCAAGCATTTTTCCAGGATTCCAGGAACGACAAGGACCGGCTGAAGGCGGGATTGCCCGTGTCAAAGAGGGCAAGCAGAGCTACATCTTCGCCCTGTCCCCTCAACTGCCTTGCCATTTCATAAGCCACCAGTCCGCCAAATGATCCCCCCGCCAGGTAATACGGGCCCTTTGGCTGGAAGCGGCGGATCTCCTCAACATATTTCTCCGCCAGGTATTCCACGGTCATGGACGACGGCTTGCCATAAATCTCAGGCGAGCGCAGTCCGTAAAAAGGTTGGGCCAGACCCAGTTCCCGCGCCAGTTCAACGAAGCGCTGGACGTTCCCTCCGCCACCGTGCACACAATACAACGGAGGTTTTACACCCTTGGGCTGTATCGCCACAAGTGAAGATGAGTAGGAAAATCTCTGGTCATTTAAAGCGACCGCGAGTTGTTCAATGGTCGGGGAGCTGATGAGAACGGAAAGAGGCAGCTTGATCCTCATGGCGTGTTCGATGGCTGCGACCACGCGCACCGCCAACAGCGAGTGTCCACCAAGATCATAAAAGTTCGTCCTGATGCTGATGGGCTTACTTCCCAGCAGCCCCTCCCAAATTTTGACTAACTCGGTTTCCACGCCGTTTCGCGGAGCAACGTATTGCTCCTCAGCTTGCGGATTTCTTTCGTCGGGCCCGGGCAGCGCCTTGCGATTGATCTTGCCGTTTGGCGTCAACGGCAGCTTTTCCATCTCCACAAAGGCCGAGGGGAGCATGTAGGCCGGTAAGTCTCGCGCCAGGTGCGCACGCAGATCGCCCACGGCCGGCGCCCATCCCGCTCTGACCTCAAAGTATGCAACCAGTTGCTTGTCGCCCGGCCCGTCCTCGCGCGCCATCACCGCGCATTGCCTTATAGCCTCGTGCAAGCCAAGGATCGTTTCAATCTCGCCCAGTTCGATGCGAAACCCACGGATCTTCACCTGGTTATCAACCCGCCCCAGGCATTCAACCGTGCCGTCGGGAAGCCACCGCGCCAGGTCGCCGGTGCGATGCAGGCGCGCGTTCGGCACAAACGGGCTGGGGATGAAACGATCCCGCGTCAGATCCTCGCGATGCAAGTAGCCGCGCGCCAGGCCGTCGCCGCCAATGTAAAGCTCACCCACTGCCCCAGGTGGCAGCAGGTTGCGATTGCGGTCAAGCACGTAAGTTTGCGTATTGCCGATCGGTCTGCCAATGGGCACTTGACCCGCTGCGGACGTGACTCGATGGACAGTCGACCACACCGTCGTTTCCGTGGGGCCATACATGTTCCACAGCTCCGCGCACCGAGGCAGAAGCTCACCCGCCAGGTCGCGCAGCAGCGCTTCGCCACCGCAGAGAACTTTCAGTTTCGCCGACCCGCTCCATCCCGCATGGATCAGCGCCCGCCACGTCGCCGGCGTCGCCTGCATCACGGTACATCCCGAGGCGCGCATCAGCTTCATCAGCAGCGCCGGATCATGGGCGCAGTCGCGGCTTGCGATCTCCACTCTTCCGCCGCTGATCAGGGGCAGGTAGAGTTCAAGGCCAGCGATGTCGAAGGAGAGCGTGGTCACTGCCAGCATGGTGTCGGCGGAACTGAAGCCTGGCTTACGCTGCATGGAAAGCAGCAGATTCACGATGGCAGAATGCGATATCTCCACGCCTTTCGGCTTGCCGGTTGAACCGGACGTGTACAGAACATAGGCAAGGTTCTCCGGGCTGACGTCCGGCAATCCCGTGGAAGTGACGCTTTGCGTATCGATCTTACTCCAGTCGGAATCCAGGCGGATCGCCACGGGCGGCCGCACTGGCAGTTTGCTGTCCAGTCCGCGATGGGTAATCAGCACGTTCATCTTGCTGTCTTCCACCATATAAGCGAGACGGTTTTCTGGAAATGACGGGTCGAGCGGCACATAGGCGCCACCCGCTTTCAAGATGCCCAGCAGGCCCACCAGCATCTCGAGTGAGGGCTCGACGAGCGACCCCACCAGCACGTCCGGCCCAACCCCGACGCCCTTCAAATGATGTGCCAGTTGGTTGGCGCGGCGGTTGAGCTCGCCGTAGGTTAATGACTGTTGCTCAAACGCTACCGCCAGCTGATCGGGAGTTCGCTCTGCCTGCGCTTCGATCAACTGATGCAGGCAGCGATCCTTTCCGGGATAATCCGCGGCAGTGTTGTTCCAATCCACCAGCAGTTGCTGGCGCTCCGCCGTGCTGAGCATCGCCAACTTGGAAATGCTCTGGTCGGGATCCAGCGCGATTGCTTCCAGCAGAGTTCCGTAATGTCCGCACAGGCGCTGAATGGTGGAAGCTTCGAAGAGATCGGTGCTGTACTCGAACAATCCACTGAGGCCGTGTTCATCCTCGGAGACAAGCAGCGTCAGGTCGAACTTTGAGGTCCCGGTTTCCAGCTCCCGATTGCCGGACACCTTGGAAACCTGCGACACTCCCTGCGAGTTGTGGAGAATGAACATGACTTGAAACAGCGGCGTGCGGCCCGGATCGCGGTCTCGCCCCAACTCCGCCACCAGGTGCTCGAAGGGAAGATCAGGATGGGCATAGGCGCCCAGTGCCCGCTCCCGCACTTGCTGCAGCAGGTCGCGGAAACTCTGGCGCTCACCGAATTTCGCGCGCAAGAGCACGGTGTTCAGGAATAGGCCGATCAGGCCCTCGGTTTCGCTGCGGGTGCGGCCGGAAATCGGCGTCCCCACGACGATGTCATCCTGGCCGGTGTAGCGGTGCAGCAAGGCCATGAAGCCGGCCTCAAGAATCATGAATAAGGTGGCCTGCTGCTCGCGGCCCACGGTTCTGAGCTCCTCCAGCAGTTTCCGGGGCAACTGAAACGATTCCGTAGCGCCGCGATAACTGATGGTCGCAGGGCGCGGCTTGTCAGTGGGCAGTTCCAGAATGCCGGGAGCGCCGGCGAGTTCTTCCTTCCAATATGCCGCCTGGCTCTCCAGCACATCTCCCTGCAGCCAGTTCCGCTGCCAGCATGCAAAATCCGCATATTGGATGGGCAACTCCGCCAGAGGCGACGGCTGGCCATGGGAAAACGCCGCGTAGAGCTGGCTGATTTCCTGGTGCACCAACTCCATCGACCACCCGTCAGTAAGAATATGGTGA
>Ga0206987_1109_pt1 | contig 17335 bp, 17 predicted proteins | sample Alteio_BWMinCont_11_FD_153281 | JGI IMG/M metagenome (GOLD analysis project Ga0206987, IMG submission 153281) | Enriched cells from forest soil in Barre Woods Harvard Forest LTER site, Petersham, Massachusetts, United States -... | ecosystem: Environmental > Terrestrial > Soil > Temperate forest >... | reverse complement strand
CCGCCTGTTTTATCTCGTCGTTGTATGGCTCGAACTGGGCCATGCGTTTGACGCAGTTCGGTCACCAGGTGCCCCGCAGGAATTCCACAATCACCGGCCCGCGTGCCAGCATGGTCGAAAGAGTGAAAATACTGCTCTCCCAGTTGGCCGACGGCAATACAAACTCCGGAGCCCGTGACCCAATTTTCAGGGTTTCGGTGCGATCCTGCATGTTGATTTGACTGTAAGTTAGTGGCGCAGGCAGAACAAGCAGGGAAGCGGCCTGCGAACCAGCGAAGTCACCCGGTGGTTGGGGATGGATTCGGGATCAGCTATGTCAGACGATCACGGCGTTTTGCTTGCGAGTGATTTATAATCCCGGCGTTCTGTTGAACGAGGAGCCCTCATGAGCAATATTTCGAAGATTCACGGCCGCGAAGTCTTGGATTCTCGTGGGAATCCCACGGTCGAAGCCGAGGTTTGGCTCGCCGACGGTGCGCAAGGTCGCGCGATTGTTCCGAGCGGCGCCTCCACCGGCGAACATGAAGCGGTCGAGTTGCGTGATGGCGATAAGAAGCGTTTTTTGGGAAAAGGAGTTCTCAAGGCGGTTGAGCATGTAAACACAAAGATTGCCAAGGCTTTGGCTGGGATGGACGTGGCGGATCAGCGGGCGCTCGACCAGAAGATGATCGAGCTTGACGGCACTGATAACAAGAGCCGCCTGGGCGCAAACGCGATTCTGTCGGTTTCGATGGCTGCGGCGCGCGCTGCGGCTGCCAGTTCGAAGCAGCCGCTCTACCAGTATTTGGGGGGCGCTGGGGCGAATCTTCTGCCGGTGCCCATGATGAACATCCTCAATGGTGGCGCGCATGCCGACAACAATGTGGACTTTCAGGAATTCATGGTGATGCCGGTGGGCGCGAAGTCGTTTTCTGATGCGTTGCGCTGGGGCGTTGAAGTGTTCCATGCGCTGAAAGGCGTGCTCAAGAAGCGCGGGTACAACACTGCGGTGGGCGATGAGGGCGGATTCGCACCTTCGGTGAAGTCGAATGTGGAGGCGATTGAGGTGGTATTGGAGGCGATTGAGCAGGCAGGATACAAGGCGGGAAAAGACATAGCGATTGCGCTCGATCCGGCGGCCAGCGAGTTCTATCAGGACGGCAAGTACGTCTTCAAGAAATCTGACAAGTCGGCGAAGAGTTCGGATGAAATGATCCGCTTCTGGGCGAAGTGGGTGAAGGATTATCCCATTGTTTCGCTGGAGGATGGTTTGTCGGAAGAAGACTGGGACGGATGGGCTGCGCTGACAAAAGAGGTTGGAGGGAAGATTCAGCTGGTTGGTGACGACATTTTCGTGACCAACATTGAGTTCTTGCAGAAGGGAATTGATAAGCACGTGGCCAATTCCATTCTGATCAAAGTGAATCAGATCGGCACCGTGAGCGAGACGCTGGATGCGATTGATCTGGCGCGGAGAAATGGATATACGTCGGTGATCTCGCACCGGTCAGGCGAGACGGAAGACACGTTTATTGCAGATTTGGCGGTGGCGACGGGAGCGGGACAGATCAAGACAGGCTCGGCGTCGCGGACAGATCGGATTGCGAAGTACAACCAGTTGCTGCGGATTGAAGAGGAGTTGGGTGGAGCGGCAAGGTTTTTGGGGTTGAAGGCTCTGAATTACAAAGGCTAGCGCCCCCTCAATTCGCGTTCGTATCCGCGCAGATGCGCGCAAGCTTTGTTCAGAACCCCATGCGGTCATCCGCCGAAGGCCCATAGGTCGCCGGGAGAGGTTTTTCATTCAGTCGCAAATACACTCCCAGTTGAGCACGGTGGTGTACCAGATGGTTCAGGAACATGGTGCGATAGGCCATGAAACGTGACCCGCTGAAGATAGGCTTGCCTTGAAGACTCAGCTTCCAGGGCTGCGTCCAGGCATCGTCTTTCATGCTTTGCAGCGCGGCACGGGCCTTGGCCGCGTTTTCGTCAAAGGTCTTGAGCAGTCCCGCTAACTCGAAAGGCGGACGGGTGCGGGGAGGGCCGCTGCCGAAGTCCAGTTCCGGGGTGGTCAACACGGTTGCGCCAAACCCGGCTAGTTCGGCCACGTGCGGTGCCAGGCTGCCGAGCGGCATGGACTTGGGATGAGGCACGAAATCTTTTTTGTCGAAGGGAACGCGCTCCAGCGTGGTCCGCGTGGTTAGCATTTCGTGATCAAATTCCGGCAGTAAGAGTTCGCTGATGGGCATGAGGTTTCTCCAGGCGTCAGTATAAATAAATTCGTGCGATGCCGCGACCAGCGGGGATAAAGACCCTACACCACAGAGGCACAGAGAACGATCCGGAACTGCTAGAATCCGTGGCTGCGTTTGATTTAGCTAAGAGCTAGAAGCTAGGAGCTTGCTTGCGTCCGAAACCACTTGTTCTCGTCATCCTTGACGGCTGGGGATACCGCGCCGAAACCAAGGCCAACGCCATTGCGCTGGCCCGCAAGCCGACTTACGACCGGCTGCTGCGCGAGTATCCCAATACGCTGATTCACACCAGCGGCAAATATGTCGGCCTGCCCGATGGCCAGATGGGGAACAGCGAGGTCGGCCATCTTAACATCGGCGCCGGTCGCATCGTGCACATGGACAGCACCCGCATCGAGCTGATGATTCAGAATGGAGAGTTTTTCTCTCATCCGGTGCTGGTGGCGGCGATGAAGAATGCGCGCAGTGGTGGGCGGCGACTGCATCTTTTCGGCCTGGTGTCCGATGGGGGCGTGCATTCGTATCAGACTCATCTTTATGCCCTGCTGAAGATGTCCAAGCAACAAGGAGTTGACCACGTTTTCGTTCACGCCTTCATGGACGGGCGCGACACTCTGCCCACCAATGGCGCCGGATATCTTGAGCAACTACATCAGAAAATGCGCGAGTACTCGACCGGCAAGATTGCAAGCGTCAACGGACGCTACTATGCGATGGATCGTGACCGACGCTGGGAGCGCATCGCGAAAGCGTACAACGCTATGGCGAACGGGAACGGCGAAGGCGGGAAATCCGTGGACCCTGTCCAGGGGGTTAAAGCCTCCTACAACAATGGCGTGACGGACGAATTCGTCGTGCCGTTCGTGTGTGTGGACAATCACGGCGAACCGCTGGCCACGATTCGCGACGACGATTCCTGCATCTGTTTCAACTTCCGTGCCGATCGGGTGCGCCAGATCACGCGTGCGCTGGCTCGTAACAGCGGATTGAACGACAAAGGCGGACGCGACCTTCCCGGCGCTGACGATTTGGATGCGACAATTCCGCGCGACGGTGTGCCCAAGAACCTGCACTACGTTTGCATGACCCGTTATGACAAGAATTTCAATCTGCCGGTGGTGATTCCGCCGGAATCGTTGAATAACATTCTTGCCAACGTTATGGCGCAGGCAAACATGCGTAACCTGCGGGTGGCCGAGACCGAAAAATACGCCCATGTGACGTATTTCTTCAACGGCGGCGTGGAGCAGCCTTTTCCGGGTGAAGACCGGGTGCTGGTGCCGTCACCCAAAGTGGCAACCTACGACTTGAAACCTGAGATGTCTGCTGCGGGCATCGCCGACGCTGTTATCAAAGCTGTCAACGACAGCGCGTTCGACGTCATCATTGTGAACTTCGCCAATGCTGACATGGTTGGCCACTCGGGAAAGATCGAACCGACGGTCAAAGCGGTTGAAGTTGTGGACGCCTGCCTGGGGCGGATCGAGCCGGCAGTTCGGGCAAAGGGCGGAGCCATGCTGATCACTGCCGACCACGGCAATGCTGAAATGATGATTGATCCTGCGACCGGCGGCCCGCATACGGCACACACTACGAACCCGGTACCGTTCATCGTGCTGGCGGAGGACAGCAAGCAATTCACGCTGAAGCCGGATGGATCGCTGCGCGACATCTCGCCGACAATTCTGGGAATGTTGGGTTTGGATGAGCCGAAAGAAATGACCGGGCAGGACTTGCGATTGCTGACCAAGACTTAACCACAGAGGACACAGGGGATCACCGAAACTTCGCCCCCTCTGTGCGCTCTGTGGCTATGATTGTCTCTGCATGAAGCTTCTCATCGTTCTTCATCACCGCTTCGAACTGTGGAACGCGCCGGAGTGGTTTGCGCAGCGGCTCCAGGGCGACTTCCCGCAGGTCGAAGTCGTTCACTTTGGTAGTTATGACGGCATCGAGCCGCAACTGCGGGATGCTGAAATTATCGTCACTTGGTCACTGCGACCAGAGCAGTTCATGCTGGCGAAGCGGCTGCGCTGGATTCACTCGCCGGCAGCGGCGGTTCATCAGCTCATGTTTCCCGAACTCGTCAACAGCGACATCATTCTCACGAATGCTCGCGAAGTCCACGGGCCGGTGGTTGCGGAACACGTAATTGCGCTGATCCTCGCTCTTGCCAAACAGATTCCCCAGGCGGTGCGCATGCAGCAGACGCATACCTGGGGGCAAGAGATCATGTGGAGCGGACGCCAGCGCCCGCGGGAAGTTGCCGGCGCGACGCTTGGGCTGGTTGGACTCGGCAGCATCGGCCGCGAAGTTGCGAGGCTCGCCTCGGGGCTAGGGATGCGGGTCATCGCCACTCGCGAGAATCCCGAGAAGCGAAAGCCGGGCGGTGTGGAGCGGGTGTACGCCTCAACCGAGATTGATAGTTTGCTCGAACAGTCGGACTATGTGGTGCTGGCTGCCCCCACCACTCCGGCCACGACCGGACTGATCAACGCGGAACGGCTGGCCCACATGAAGAGCGACGGGTGTCTCATCAACGTTGGTCGAGGCCCTCTGGTCGATGAATCCGTGCTGGTTGAAGCTTTGCTTCAACACAGGATCGGCGGGGCTGCCCTCGATGTCTTCGAGCAGGAACCGCTGCCGGCCGACTCTCCGTTGTGGGATGTCGAAAACCTGCTACTGACGCCGCACACTGCCGGTCTTACCGATAAACTCTGGGAGCGGCACTATACGTTAATTTCCGAAAACCTGCGCCGTTATCTGGCCCACCAGCCGCTGCTGGCGCTGGTAGACAAAACAAAAGGCTACTGAGGCCTCCCGGACGGCACCACCGGGAGGTTACTTCCGTTTTGCGGAGCCCCTTGCTTCTTATCGCCAGGGGATTACAAAAACACTAAAATTGAGCCAGATTATGAAACGCCAGGTCATGCTCTACATTTTCCAGGCCACCGCGCTGTTCTGGGCCTTTGCGGTTTGCCTGCGCACCGTGGACCTGGGCTGGAACCCGTTTGCCGGCATTGGGCTGGGAATGTTTGGAGCTCTGCCGATTTCCTTCCTAGGCATCCGCATCCATTCCAAGCAGACGCAATCCCAAGAGCAGATCCCAGCCTCCTGAGCGCTGGCAGGTCTTGCATCCCGACGCGCTTTCCGACATCTGATCTAAAGACACGCCTGTACAATGGGCGTTGACTTTTCCATGCCTCGCCACGTCCAACGCTGTCAGGAGAACCGCCGGTGAAGTCCGAGTGTTTGCCTTTCAGCCAGATTCCGCATACCACGCCGCTGTTTGCCGACTTCCTTTCTGATCATTCCAAAGTTCAACAGTTTTATCCGCGGTCAGCGTACTTCAAGCAATGGATGAAGGAGGAAGCGCCGGCGATTCCGTACGAGGCTGCCCGCAGGGAACGTGTGGCTGGGATTCTGCAGCGCCAGAATGAGGCCTGGGGCGCAGCTTCGAAGACCGTGGAGAATATCCACCGCCTGCGGGCGGGCGCGGCCGCGGTAGTCACCGGACAACAAGTGGGACTTTTTGGCGGGCCGTTATTTTCGATTTTTAAGGCGCTCACGGCGGTCCGGCTGGCGCAGACCGCGACGGAGAACGGGATCGATTGCGTTCCGGTGTTCTGGCTGGCAACCGAGGACCACGATCTGGAAGAGGTCAGCCATATATCGCTGCCTGGGCCGGAAGGATCTCTCCAAGCCATTGTGACGGCAACGCAGGGGCTACCCAATGCTCCCGTGGGAACAGTGAGATTTGGTACGGAAATTCAGCCCGCAGTGGATGCGGCGGGGGCCCTGCTCGGTGAAGCGGAGGCCTTGTCCGGTCTACGCGCCTGTTACCGCCCGGGCGAGAGTTTCGGTACTGCTTTCGCGCGGCTGTTTACGGAATGGTTTGCAGAGTGGGGAGTGGTTCTGCTGGATGCGTCTGATCCCGAGTTTCATCAGATCGCCGCGCCCGTCTACCGTGCGGCGCTCGAGCGCTCGGGTGAGCTCGAAGCAGCTTTGCTGACCCGGGGCAGAGAACTTGAGGCAGCTGGATATCATCAGCAGGTCAAGATCACGCCGTCATCGTCTCTGGTGTTCGGCTTGCACAACGGTGGGCGCATGCCGATCCAGCGCCGGGGCGGTGATTTCGTCATTGATGACGAAACGGTTTCTGCGACTCGGCTCTTGAACCGTCTGGCAGAGGCGCCCGAGGATTTCAGCGGCAACGTGTTGCTGCGACCAGTGGTGCAGGACTATCTGTTGCCGACGCTGGCTTATACCGGCGGCTCCGCGGAGGTGGCCTACTTTGCTCAAGCGGCAGTTGTGTATCAGGCGTTGTTGGGCAGAGTCACGCCGATCGTGCCGCGTTTTTCTGCAACGTTGATCGAACCGAAGCCGAAGAGCTTGCTGGAGCGCTACGGACTTGCCTTCACCGATCTGCTTGGTCCTGAACCGTTGCGTGAACAACTGGCGGCGCGGGCGCTTTCTAAGGGCCTTCAGGCAGCCTTTGAGCGTGCTCAGGCCTCGACCAAAGAGGCGCTTGCGGCGATCCGTGGAGGTCTGGAGAGTCTGGACAAGACTCTAGTAGAGGCGGCCAACAACGCGGAGGGAAAGATGCTGCATCAGTTGGAGAGCCTGCGAGGCCGGGCGGCCCGCGCGGAACTGCTCCAGAGCGAAATCCTCGACCGGAAAGCGGCCTACCTCAGCAATGCGCTCTATCCGAATAAAGTGCTGCAGGAACGGGAAATTGCTGGAGTTTATTTTCTGGCACGTCATGGAAACGAGTTGCTGCGCGGGGTTTATGAGGCGATCCATCCCGATTGCGTTGATCATCAGGTGATCTCCCTGTAGAGAGGTAATGATTGCTCACACCAGCCGCTGCACCAACTCCTCCAGAGACTCGACGCGGTCCGCGTCGGCTCCGCGATAGGCCCCGGAAACGTCCATGAGAATCCCCTGCATGCCCACGCCAGTCGCGCCGAGATAATCAACCGAGTAGACATCTCCGACATAGAGGCTATCCTCCGCCTTCGCCTGCATGGCCTGTAATGCCGCCTGAAAAATCGCCGGATGCGGCTTCTCATATCCCACCAAACCTGAGTCTGTAATCGAGGCAAAGCAGTCGGCGATCTCGCAGCGTTTCAGTACATTCTCGATCTTGCCGTCGGCGTTGGAGATCACCGCCAGCGGATAACGCTCGCCCAGACGCTGCAACAGCTCCCGCGTCCCAGTACGAATGACGCGCCAGTTCGCTGACTGGCGTATCGACTGGATCAGTGCATTGTGTACCTGCGTGTCTCTCACTTCGAGATCGTCAAGCAGGCGTTCGAAAAACAAGAACCAGAAGTTGAAGTCAGCGGGGTCGCGCTGCTCCATGGCCCTGTCGAATGTTCTCTTGGTCGCACGTTCGATAGCATGCCATTGGTCGAGGCTGGGCGAATGTCCCAGCTTTGCGAGAGGAGCCAGAATGTGGGTGCGGTCAGGGAAAAGCAGGGTATTGCCGACGTCGAAGAAGATGGTTTTCAGTTGAGCGGGCATGCTCTTTCATGGTGACACGCGGGGGCCAGAGATAGCTAGGTTTATCGGATACAGAGACCTCGGCGTAGAATGCTTGCGTGCCTAAGGTTTCTTGAGGTGGGTGGTTATGAGAGATCCCTTTAGCTGCGGAGTTGTGATCTGCCTGGTTTGCGGTGCTTCGCTGTTTGCACAAAGCAACCCCTCGTCAACCCAAGGGGAGAAAGACTCCCCGGCCTCTAACTCCGAGACACAAGCGCCGACGTATCCTGCCACGGGCAAAGCGAATGGAGCTATCGACGTACTAAGCGACACGATGGGCGTGAATTTCAAGCCGTATCTCCAGCGCGTTCTGTCCGAGATCAAACGGAACTGGTACAGCCATCTCCCCGCTTCGGCAAAAGCACCGACCCTGAGGAAGGGGATAGTTGTCATTGAATTCGCCATCCTCAAAGACGGCAGTGTCAGCGAAATGAGATTGGTTAACAGTTCAGGCGACGTGGCGCTCGACCGCGGGGCCTGGGCCGGGGTAGCGACCTCCACTCCGTTTCCGCCGTTGCCTACCGAGTTTGCAGGACAGTATCTGGCGTTGCGGATGAAGTTCCTTTATAACCCTAGCCAGGACGATAAGGATCAAGGAGGCGTCCCGGGCAAGCCAGCGGATCTGGCAGTGTCGCCGGCCTTCCTTCCGTTGGGCAGCGGAGCCAAGCAGCAATTCTCCGCTTCCGTTGCCGGCAACGCGAATTCAGCCGTGATTTGGAACCTTTCGTGCGTGATGACATTTTGCGGAAGAATTTCGCAAAACGGACTTTACACTGCGCCTGTGGAGGTTCCGAATCTCACGACCGTAACCGTCATAGCAACCTCCGCAGCTGACCCAGGCAAGACCGGTTCGGCGACGGTGAGGCTGCAGCCAAGTCCATCGCGGTAGATGAGATTGTCGCCGGTGCAGTAAGAAAATGGTTGCTCACGTCCCACCCTTGGCGACGCGCTTTCGTTTTACCCATCCGTACGCCACCGGCCCAGAAATCAGGCTCAGCGTTCCCCACAGCCTAGTCGAGGAATCGCTGTTGAACAGCGCCCAGGCAAACAGCAGCATGGGCAGGATCATAATCGTGAGCGCGCCGAGGGTTCCGCCGCCCACGCGAAAGCTGCGAGGCAGGTCGGGGAATTTGCGGCGCATTTGCCAGAACGAGATCAGGGTCAGGGTGGAAGTGGCGATGCGCGACCAGGCGTACACGGCAATGAGTTGCGGCACGCTGAAGACGGCCAGCCCCGCGCAGAACACAGTGGTTAGAAGAATCGACCGCGCAGGTGTTCCGAAGCGTACGCTGACTTTGGCCAGTCCTGAATGGAGATAACCGTCCTCGGCCATGGTGAGCGGAACGCGCGTGATCGAGAGCATGGTGCTCTCAAGCAATATGAAATTAGCGATGGCTGCGGCGGCAAACATCGCTGTACCCAGGCCTGCACCTCCCACCAGACGGGCGGCTGTGACCATGTATCCGGTCTCCCACAGTTGCCAATTGCCGAGCGCTGCGAGACCGGCTGCCAGCGTGCCGACATAAGTCACGATGGCGAGCGGAATCACGATGGCCAAGCCCAGCGGAAAATTGCGCCGTGGATTCTCGACCTCTTCTATCACTGTGGATAGCTGTTCGTATCCCGCGTACGACCACAGGGCGAGAGAGAGTCCGACTCCATACGCTTCTCGCCAGGGTTTTCCCGCCGGGAAGAATGGATGGAATGGATTGAAGTGAGCCTGGTGGTAACCGAGGACGATGAAAGCGATCACTGGGATGAACGACGCCACCAGCAAAAGCAGCGTGAGTTGGCCTACGAGTCGAATCCCAAGGACATTAATAATCGCTACCAATCCCAAGAACAAGACCGCGACGATCCAGTGCTGCAGTGGGGAATGCAGCGGGATCCAAGCGTTGAGATAGTCCGCCATGGCTACACCGTAAGAGGCGCTCATGAGGAAGGTCCCAGTCCAGTTCCACCAACCGGTTTGAAAGCCCCAGAAGTCCCCCAGAGCAGCGCGGGTCCAGCGATAGAATCCGCCCTCCACTGGCATAGCGGTGGCCATTTCCGCCGCTGCTAGAGAGATGGGGAGGGAAAAGAGCAGGGGCACTACCAGCAGAAAAGTCAGTGCCAAGCCAGGCCCGGAGGTGGAAATCATGGACTCGAAGCCGAAGGGGCCACCGACGCAATAGGCGAACAAAACGGCTACGAAGGGCAACAGACCAATGCGGTGAAGATTGTGGGTGGGAGCGGAAAGGGACGTTGGAGTTGGTGAGGTTGGAGGTGCGGAAGACACTTTTTCGTTCACTCCGCTTAACTTCGGCTGGCTTGGTTGGAGAAAACTCAGTCCACCTGCTCAGCGTCGCGTTTCTTGCCGTACCGGTACGCCAAGCCGACGCCGAGGGTCATGAAGCCGACCGGGGGCACCAGCAGCACCAGAATTCCCCGGCTGATGGCGCGCTGGCCGTCTTTGGTAGTGCCGGCGGCATTGCTATAGCACATGGCGCATCCCTGGGCCAATGCAGGGGCTGTCCAGAGCAGACCCATAAACGTCAGTGTCAAAAATCGTCGCTTCATTTCACTCCTAAATGGACGATGCGGAAGGCGTCGGCGAAAAAGACGCACATCAGGCAGAGGCATATAGTTACGGCCGCCATCATCACCCATTTCATGGCGGCGACTTCGTACTTCAAGTGCATGAACCAGCCGATGATCAGAGCCGATTTGATGACCGACAAAATCATCAGCGCTTCCAGCATCTGGACGGGCTGGAACACCTGGTTGTAGGCGAGTGCTACTTCCGCTGCGGTCAGGACCAACAGAGCGCCCCAGACCCAGAAATATTGTCCCTTGCCTTCGTCGTGATGGGTGTCGACAGTGTGCATCGTTTAAGCCTCTCGTTTCATGAAAACCTATCCGGTAATTCGCGTGGACATCAAATACACCAGCGGGAAGATGAACATCCACACCAGGTCCACGAAGTGCCAGTACAGTCCAGCAATTTCTACGTCATGCGCGTCGTAATCCTTGGGCTTCAAGAACATGATTACCGCAGCCACGATAGCACCGATGAGTATGACGTGTGCCCCAAGGTGAAATACGCTATCTGCCGGAGTCCCCAGCCACACTGCCAGCCAGCAAATCAACAGGATGGGCAATATCTTCTTCTTCAGGGACACCACCCCGAGGTAGATCACGCCGATGGTGACGTGCATCATGTGCATGCCGGTGAGCGTGAAAAAGGTGCCACCAAATTGTTGCACCGTGGAAGACCAGGGATTCTTTGAGGGCGTCATGCCCTCGGCGATCAGCTTGGTCCACTCCATGCCGTGCAGCACGATGAAGGCGACGCCGAAAAACATGGTGAAGAGGATCCAGTTGCGGGTCCAACTGCGGTCGCCGCGCCTGGCCGCGAGCACCGCCAGCACCATGGTGAGGGAACTGGACAGCAGGCAGCCCGTCATGATGGTGGCATTGATGATGCTTTCTTTGTGAAAGGGCGTGGGCCAGTCGGGATTCGAAATGCGCCCATAGCTGTAGGCGAACAGCAACGCTCCGAAGGTCAACGTATCGGAGAGCAGAAAGAGCCACATTCCGATCTTTTTTGAATAGGCGCCAAACAGAGACGGCTCGAACGCTCCTGCCATCTCATGCGACACCGCCATATCAGACATTTTGCAGTCTCCTCCAAATTGTGTGGCGCGGGCGTCTCGCCCGCGTTTTTGCGAGTTACCGCACAAACCACATCAAAGCAAAGATCCAAAGCCACAGCACAAACATGAAATGCCAGTACCAGGCAGTTACATCCACCACGATCCGGCGACCCTCGATCGGTTTATGCAGCAGCGAAACCACCGCCGCATAGAGTAGAACCAGCACGCCGCCGATCAGGTGCACTCCGTGAACTGCCGTCAGTAAATACACAAAGGAGCTGCTGGCGCTGGTGGCCAGATAGAATCCGCGGTCTGCCAGCTCGCGCCATGCCACCCACTGGCCGCTTAGGAATCCCAAGCCCAACACGACGGTCACGGACAGCCAGGGGAAACCACTCTCGTGGCCCAAAGACACTCCGGGAATCGACCGTACTGGCGCCAATGCCGCCTGTCGCGTGATCTGACGTCGCGCGAGCTCGGCGGTCAAGCTGCTGAATGCGAGCAACGCTGTATTGATCAGCAGCAGGGTCAGGGGAAGCTGTACGGGAATCCAGTCCTGGATGTAGGTGCGGGTGTGATCGTCGAAGGTCGGGAGTCCGCGCCGGACAATATAAGCACTGGTCAGTGAAACAAAAATCATGGTGACTGAGGTCAGCCCGATGGCCAGGCCCACGCGAACGCGGCGCAGTCGCTGCCCGTAGTCGGGGTAGCCGTCTCCGCGATCGCCGTCACCACCTCCGCCGCGAACCGGCGGAGGAGTTCCGCCGCCGTCTTGGCCCGCCTGCGGAACCCGAATTGTTGAACTGAACGTCGCCATAATTAATGCGCTGTCACTCCTGCTGGATCCGTCTGCATCACGTAATCCTTCGCTGCTCCGGGGACGCTGTACTCATAGGGTCCGTGATAGACCACGGGAGTATGTCCGCCAAAATTGTCGTGCGGAGGCGGAGTCGCCGTGGTCCACTCGAGGGTGGTTGCCTCCCACGGATTGTCACTCGCCTTGGGGCCTTTGAACATGCTCCAGAATAGATTGATGACAAAGATGAACTGCGCGGCAATGGTAACGATGGCGGCGTAGGTGATGAACCGGTTCAGCGGCATCAGATGCTGTAAATAAGCCAGTTCGGTGAATTGGGAATAGCGCCGCGGCTGCCCCGCCATGCCGAGATAGTGCATGGGCATGAAAATGGAATAAGTGCCGATTAACGTAATCACGAAATGGATTCTGCCCAGAGATTCGTTCATCATCCGCCCGAACATCTTCGGGAACCAGTAATAAGTTCCGGCAAACATACCGAAGATTGCGGCAACGCCCATGATCAGGTGGAAATGGCCTACCACAAAAGCGGTGTCGTGCAGCGGAATATCCAATACCGGCTGGGCGAGGAACGGGCCGCTCAATCCGCCAGACACGAAAAGGGACACAAAGCCGATGGCATAGAGCATCGGCGTCTGAAAGCGAATCTTTGCTTTGTAGAGAGTACCCAGCCAGTTGAAGGTCTTGATCGCCGAGGGTACGCCGATGGCCATGGTCATGATTGAAAAGGCAAAGGCCGAATACGGGCTCATGCCGCTCATGAACATGTGATGTCCCCAGACTACAAAACCGAGGACGCCAATGGACATCAAGGCATAAACCATGGCTTTGTATCCGAAGATCGGTTTGCGGGCGAACGTAGAGAGCAACTGCGACGCCACGCCCATGCCGGGGAGAATAGCGATATAGACCTCGGGGTGGCCGAAGAACCAGAACAAGTGTTGCCACAGCAGCGGCGAGCCGCCCTTGTGTCCCATCACCTGCCCGTTGACCACGACCAGGGGCACGTAGAAGCTGGTTCCCAGGTTGCGATCGAGCAAGAGCAGAATGCCCGCTGACAGGAGCACCCCGAACGCCAGCAGTCCGAGAATTGCGGTGATGAACCACGCCCAGCAGGTCAGCGGCATGCGCATCATGGTCATGCCCTTGGCGCGCAGGTCCAGTATGGTGGTGATGAAGTTCAGCGCGCCCATCAGCGACGCGATGCAGAAGATTGCGATACTCGTGATCCACAGATCAGCACCCAGCTGTTCACCGGGGCCGGAATTGGTGAGCGCACTGAGCGGAGCGTAGCCTGTCCAACCATGCAGAGGCGCACCTCCAGTCACGAAGAATGCCGCCAGCATGACTACGAATGCTACAAACGTGGTCCAGAACGAAAGCATATTCAGGACGGGAAACGCCATATCTGGCGCCCCGATCTGGATAGGAAGAAAGTAATTCCCAAAACCGCTCTGTGGCGCCGTGGTCAGCACAAAAAACACCATGATGGTGCCGTGCATGGTGAGCAGTTGCAGATAGGTTTCGGGTTTGATTTCGCCGACCAGCGGGAGCATGGCGGTCGGCCAGATCATGTGAATGCGCATGAGCAGCGACAAAAACATTCCTACAAATACCGCCACCAATGCCAAGAAGTAATATTGCAGGCCGATGACCTTGTGATCCAGGCTGAAAACATATTTCCGGATAAAGCCTTGAGGGCCTGCGTGCGCGTGAGCATCCTGGGCAACCATTATTGTTTCTCCGCCTCCCGTGCGGCCAGCCATTTATCGAAGTCTTCCTGGCTCACAACGTGCACCATACCGTGCATTTTGTAGTGACCGAGCCCGCATAACTCCGCGCAGGCGATTTCGTATTCTCCGGTTTCCGTCGGAGTGAAGTGCATGTGGATGGCAAGCCCCGGCACCGCATCCTGCTTGAAGCGGAATGAAGGAACAAAGAAACTGTGGATCACGTCCACCGCCCGCAGGGTCAAATCAACCTCGCGGTTCACGGGAAGATACATTGTCCCGGTGACCACATCGTCTTTGGACGCGGGGTCGGTGGTGTCCAAGCCGAGTGCTGCTTCGTTACCCGCCGAGGGGTCCATCAACTTAGGTTCGGTATGTCCGAACTTCCCGTCCGCACCGGGATAGCGGAAATACCAGGCGAACTGCATGCCGGTCACCTCGACCGGGACTGAACCAGGGCCGGCAGGCTCGAATCGTTCGCTCGCCCACACGTGGCTGCCCATGAGGTTCAGGCCGATGAAAAGAATTGCAGTGAGCGTGGTCCAAATAAGCTCAAGCTTGGTGTTGCCATGGGAATACTCGACTGGACCGTTGTTGCCGCCGGCGCGATACTTCCAGACCAGCCAACCCAGTGCACCCTGCGCAGCCACAAACACAATCCCCATCAAGACATAGGTCAGGGCGAACTGCTTGTCAATGAACGCGGCAGCTGTGGCGGCGCCGTGCGGAAGCCACCAGGTTTGTGCTACGAAAAAGTAGGTACTAAAGAAGGTAATCAACCAGATGATGACGAGCAGTGCCAGACCCATCTACAGGACCTCCGAAGATCGTGGTGTTCGCATACCGCTACGCCCCGAGAGAAAAAAGAAGATGTTGATTCGCCGGGAAGTTTATCACAGGTGGAAGTCAGTTGAGCAAGCTTGCGATTGCGATTCTGGTTCCTGGTGCGAGTGGTCGCGGTTCTCAATGTTTCTCTGCCCGCCACGATACAATCTTTACTTCTATGCCCCGGAAGCCAAGCGCGCACGGCCACAACACGCGCTACGTCCGCATGCAGAAGAATTATTGCTTCGGATGTGGCAAGAACAATCCCGACGGGATGCGATTGAAATTTGCCTACGATGAAAAGCTGGGCGGATTCGTCGGCCGCTTTCGTCTAGCAAAACGCTTTTCAGGTCCACCGGGTCACGCCCACGGTGGCATCATCGCGACGATTCTTGACGAGGCCATGGGTAAGGTGAACAAGCTGCGCCAGGTGGTGGCGCTGACTTCCCAGATGACGGTGAACTACCTGAAGCCGGTGCCGCTCAATCAGCCGCTGCGTGTGGAGTCGCGCGAATTGCGGGTCCAAGGACGAAGGCACGTCAACGTGGCCGAGATACTGAATTCAAAAGGCGAAGTGCTGGCTCGCGGGAAGGCTTTGTTCATTGCCATCGATCCCCACAAGATGTTTGCCAAGTTTGTGGATCGGTAGCTCTCGAGAAGAAGTGTCGTAGGTTCATTCGGCCCAGCGTTCTGCCGTCTGCCCCACAAAACTTGCCGCCCAGTCCCGATATCCTTATTGCTCATCTTCCGTCCAAGCGTTTAGGTTCGCAAAAGGGAGGATCACATGCTGGTCCGAGCGATTCTGGTCGCACTGACTGCCCTGACAATATCCGCGAATGCTCAAACGCAACCCGAGGTGAAAAAGAGCGCCGATCTGTCCCGCGACGCCATCATCCACATCGTTACCCAAATTCAAAGGGCGGACTACGAAGGCGACCGCGCAACCCTGAAGCGCCTTCACGACGAACTCACGCCCATCCCGGAAGATAGCAAGCTGGCATCGCGAGTGCTCTACTGGCGGGGGTTTGCGATGTGGCGAAGGGCGATTAACGGTTTCAACGAGACTCCGACTCCAAATGACCTGGAAGATGACCTCAATCAGGCAGTCACCGATTTCAAAGACGCCATCGCTCGCGAACCGGCGTTCATCGAACCCAAAATTGGGGCATCCTCAAGTCTGGGCTACCAGATGTATATCCACCGAAAAGACCAGGTGCGCCTTCAGGAACTTCTTCAACAGTCGAGTCCGCTATTGAAAGAAGCCATTGGGGAGGCTCCTGACAATCCCCGGCTGCTCTGGGTGCTGGGTCCGGTTCGTTGGTCATCGCCACCAGAACGAGGAGGTGGTCAGGACAAGGCGTTTGACTGTTACAACAAAGGACTGCAGGCGGTCCGCAAGCAGAAGCCGCAGAGCGATCCCCTGGAGCCGTCATGGGGAGAGCCCGAGCTGCTGATGAATCTCGCGTGGTCGAATCTCAACCGAACCACGCCTGATCTGAAGGCCGCGGATGAGGACGCCCAGGCTGCGCTCAAGATCGTCCCTTACTGGCACTACGTTCGTGACATTCTGATACCCCAGATTCAGGCAGCCCAAGCCAAAGCACACTGAGCCATTTCGGTGGGACGGGTGTCGGTGCCTTCAGAATGCCCCTTCGGTGGCCCGGCCTTGGTCACCGGTATTCTTTCAACACCTTCGCCAACTCCTCGACTCCCCGATTGAGTTCGCGGCCGTCCACCGCGGCAAACCCTAGCACTAATCCGTTCGGTCGAGTGCGCCCATACGCATATCTCCCCAGCGGCACGACTTCCACATCCCGCTCCGCCGCCGCCTTTGCGACGCGTTCAGCCGAAATTCCGCGCTTCAACCAGCCCACCGTTCGTAACCCCGCTTCCACGTCTGAGATTTCCAGCAGCCCTGCCAGTTGCTCGCGGGCCGCGTTCAGCAGCACTCCCAGGCGTTCTGCATAGAGCTGGCGCATTCTGCGCACATGGCGGGCAAAATGTCCTTCCACGATGAAGTCGCAGAGAATCGCCTGATCAATCAGCGGTGGCTGATGGGTGCTCACCGACCCCGCGGCTCCGAAAATGTCCACCATGTCGGGCGGTGCCACCAGGTATCCCAGGCGCAGTGCAGGGAAGAGCGCATCGGTGAAGCTGCCGGCATAAATCACCACTCCTGCGCGATCCAAACCTTGCAACGCCGGAACCGGCCGCCCGGAGTAGCGATACTCGCTGTCGTAGTCATCTTCGAAAATAACGGTGCCCGATTTTCGTGCCCATTCCAACAACGACAAACGGCGCCGCAAGCTCATGCTCACACCGAGAGGGAATTGATGCGCCGGAGTCACATATACGAGGCGCGGGCGCGGCCAGCGTCGTTGTCCGGCCGCGAGGTCCAAGCCCTCGGCATCTACCGGCACCGGACAAATCTTTGCTCCTACGGCAAAGAAGCTGGAAGCGGCTCGGGGATATCCTGGCTCTTCCATCCACACCGTGTCGCCGGGATCAAGCAGCAGATGGGCTGAACGATCCAGAGCCTCCTGCACGCCGGAG
>Ga0206987_1001_pt2 | contig 17725 bp, 14 predicted proteins | sample Alteio_BWMinCont_11_FD_153281 | JGI IMG/M metagenome (GOLD analysis project Ga0206987, IMG submission 153281) | Enriched cells from forest soil in Barre Woods Harvard Forest LTER site, Petersham, Massachusetts, United States -... | ecosystem: Environmental > Terrestrial > Soil > Temperate forest >... | reverse complement strand
CATCCAGTCGATGCGGCGATTTCTCGACGCCCAAGGCTTTGTCGAAGTCGAAACGCCGATGATGCAGCCACTGCCGGGCGGCGCGGTGGCCAAGCCATTCGTGACCCATCACAACACGCTCGACATGGACTTGTATCTGCGAATCGCGCCTGAACTTTATCTCAAGCGGCTAACCGTCGGCGGGTTTGATCGGGTGTACGAGATCAATCGCAGCTTTCGCAATGAAGGCCTGGGATGGCGATGGAATCCCGAGTTTACAATGCTCGAGTTTTATCAGGCGTATACCGACTATCGCGGAGTGATGGACCTGACGCAGAAGTTGATCGAGCAGGCGGCCATTGACGTGACCGGTGGAACAAAGACAAAGTGGGGGGAACACGAGATCGACTGGCACAGTGACAACTGGCGGCGTTTGACGATGCGAGAGGCGATTATTCAATATTGGCCGGAAGCAGCCAGCGCCAAGCCAACGATGGCGGATTTCGGTTCGCAAGATTCGGTGAAGGCGTTGGTACAGCGCTTCAACGGTGGACACGCGCATGTCGCGTACGATCCCAAGGAGCCGGCAGGCAAAACGATTGCGAGTCTGTTTGAAGCGGCAGCCGAAGAGCACCTGATTCAGCCCACCATCATCTACGAATTTCCGACCGCAGTTTCGCCGCTTTCCAAACAGAAACCCGACGAGCCGGACTGGACTGAGCGCTGGGAAATCTTCGCCGGCAAGATGGAAATCTCCAACGGCTTCAGCGAACTGAACGATCCTGAAGACCAGCGGCGGCGTTTTGAGGGGCAACTAAAAGAGCGGGAGCGTGGTGACGAGGAAGCCCATCAGATGGATGAAGACTACATCCGGGCACTGTCTTACGGCATGCCGCCGGCGGGAGGGGTTGGCGTCGGCGTGGACCGTCTAGCCATGTTGCTGACGGACTCACATACCATTCGCGACGTGATTTTGTTTCCGTTGCTACGGCCGGAGAAGCCGTCAACCGCCGAGGACGCCGAGGACACGAAGCAAAACTAGGTCTGAACGCCGAGGATCGGGCTAAACCAGTATCCAACTATGCACTAGTAGTAGTGCATCCCATTAACTAGATTCTAAATCGGTTTGGTCTTGCACGCGGCGGCGCTACCGTAGCCTCCCCCAGATGGGCTTGGAAGCTGGGTCGGTAGCGCTTTGCTTCTTCTCCCGGCATTATCGAAATCATCCTTCCACACCAAAGTGAGTTGAACCGCCTTCTCCAGCGGGCTATTCTGCCCTTGGGGCGTTGTTTTTGATGAAGCGCTGTTTCATCCTGATCCTGCTAGCCTTGCCGGTCCTCGCTCAGAGCAATGCGGGAGAACTGCGGCTGCGGGTGACCGATCCGACAGGTCTTGGGGTCCGTTGCAGGGTGGAACTGGTTAGCCAGGCCAATCAGTTTCGCCAGCAATACTCGACCGACGCCGACGGCAATCTCTTTGCGTGGCGGCTTCCGCTCGGACTTTACCGGATCGAGGTCACGCATGACGGGTTTGCGCCCTTCTCTCAACTGGCGGAAGTCCGGTCCGCAGTCCCATCCGACTACACCATCAAGCTGAGTCTGGCGGCTTTGAACACCTCGGTCACGGTCACCGACCAGGCTACTTTGATCGATCCCGAACGCGCAGGAACAGTCAATCGGATTGGGGAGGAAACCATCGAGGACCGGGCCACCTCGCTGCCAGGGAGATCCTTGCAGGACTTGGTGAATTCGCAGCCGGGATGGCTCTACGAAGGTAATGCGGTGCTGCATCCGCGTGGCTCGGAATACCAGACCCAGGTGGTGGTCGATGGCGTGCCCTTGACAGATAATCGCTCTCCCGGTTTCGCTCCAGAGATTGCGGCCGACGATGTGGAGGCGCTGTCCATCTACACCGCTAATTTTCCCGCTGAGTATGGCCGAAAGATGGGCGGAGTGATCGAAGTCACCACCAAGAAAGACGCGCGCCGCGGACTGCATGGAGAACTCGCGCTTTCCGGTGGCAGTTTTGATACCGGCGGCGCCTACGCAATGACGCAGTACGCCACCGACAAGAACACGTTCGGGGTCAGCGCAAACGGCGACTTCACCGCCCGCTATCTAAACCCTCCCGTAGTGCAGAACTTCACCAATGTGGCCAACACAGGGGATTTCTCGGCGCGATATGAGCGTGATTTCAGCGACAAAGACCATCTCAGCCTGCTGTGGCGGCGCGAACTGGCCCGGTTCGACATTCCCAATGAACAAGTTCAGCAGCAGACCGGGCAACAGCAAACCGGTGCAGAAACCGAAACCTCGGGAACGGTCTCGTATCAGCACATATTCTCGCCCAACATTCTCGGCACCGTCGTGGGCATGGTGCGTGACGACGCGAATTCGCTCCAGTCCAATCCGTTATCGACGCCCATCATCGCCTTTCAGAATCGCGGCTTTCGCGAAGGCTACGTGAAAGGGAGCATCTCCGTCCACCACGGGCGGCACGAGTGGAAGGCAGGAATTGAAGCCGATTTCTACAACCTCCATGAAGCGTTCAGTGACGTGATCACGAATCCCGGCCAGTTCGATCCCGGCACTCCAGCCAGCTTCAATTTCTTCAGCCGAGGTTATGACCGCGAACAGGCGGCGTTCGTTCAGGACTCTGTACGCCGCGGAAACTGGAGCCTGAGTGCGGGCGTGCGCTGGGATCACTACCACTTGCTGGTGGATAAAAATGCCGTTAGTCCACGCCTGGGAGTCGCACGCTACTTCCCTTCAGCCGATTTAGTGATTCATGCTTCGTATGACCGCATATTCCAGACTCCGGCGTTTGAAAATATTTTGTTATCCAGTTCCCCAGAAGTACAGTCCCTCAACCCCAACGTGTTGCGCCTGCCGGTTCAGCCGTCGCTGGGAAACTACTACGAAGTCGGAATGACAAAAGCTCTGTTCAAGACCCTGAAATTCGACGCCAGTTTCTATCAACGACGCGTGGACAATTTTGCCGATGACGACCAACTGCTGAACACTGCGGTTAGTTTTCCGATTGCGTTCAACAGAGCCTCGATCTATGGTGCCGAGGCAAAAGTGGACTTGCCGCATTGGAAAAGTTTTTCAGGGTTTGTCAGTTATTCCTACATGGTGGCCTCGGCTTACTTTCCGGTGACCGGCGGCCTTTTTCTGGGCGAAGACGCCAGCGCCGCCCTATCCAATTTGGGCGGGAGGTTCTGGGTCTCCCAAGACCAGCGCAATACCCTGCGCACGCGTTTTCGGTATGAGGTCACACCTCGCGTCTGGGTGGCTGCCGGCGCGGAATACGGGAGCGGATTACCATTTGAATTTGACGGCACCGAACAAGTCGCCCTGGCCCAGTTCGGGCAAGCAATCGTAGACCGGGTGGACTTTGCGACCGGCCGGGTGAGGCCATCCCTTGCGGTGGACTTGTCCGCGGGGTTACGTATGTACCAAAAAGAGAACCTGCAAGTCCGCCTGCAAGCGGATGTGCAGAATCTGAACAATCGTTTGAATGTCATTGATTTCGCCGGACTTTTCTCGGGAAACGCAGTTGCGCCCCCGCGCAGTTATGCGCTTCGCTTGATGGCCGGGTTCTGACGTGGGTTTGGGGCGTGAGCACTAAGGTAACGATTCCTGAAATTTTTCGTCAGAAGGTGATAGACTCCACCCAAGATGTTTACGCCGCACCCCAATCTGAGCGACGAAGTGAACCGTAACATCGTTCAGTCTGAAGTCGAAGGCGGCGTGCTATTGGCGGCTCTCGAGCCCGCGACCGTCTTGGAGATCCGAACCCAGAACCACCGCTACACAGCAGTTCTCTTGGGCGGCAGTGAGGCACTGATTTCCGGACATCCCAAGTATTGCCCGAAGCCGGTGCAGGTAGCGATTGCAGGTTCGACGTGGGGCGGATCCATGTTGAAGCAGCGCTACATCGGCCGGGGCATGCATCTGGAGTTTTGTCACCCCGAATATCAGACCCCGATTATCACTTCCCGCATTGAAGAGATCAGCGAGTGTCCCCGCAAGCAGGAAATGCAAACCTCATTGGGCGCATTCCAAATTACCGCGCCAGCCTAAACGCCCCGTAGATGATCGCCACCCACAACACACAAGTCACGGGGAAACACATCATCAGGCTGATGATTGCTTTGCGGCTGAGTCCAGGCTTGGGGTAACGGGCAATCGCATGCCGGCGGTCGCGCGTGCGCGCCGCGCCGCGCGATTGGAACTCCATGGCGATCCCGGTCCTGGTCGCAGCCATCGGTTCCCCTTGGATCTTTCAAACCCAACTCCATTGTCAAGGTTGTGTTGGGCGTTGGGTATTAACTAATGGGCTCACCGCCCATCCGAGTTCCGAGTTTGGGAATCGCACCCAGTTTAGACCCGCGGGAGTATTCTTTAGCAGGGCAGAATGATGACCTCGGAATCACAACTGTTCACCAAGCCGGAGTTGCTTTCACGCATCCAGCAAGTGGGGCGGGAGCGCTATCACCATCAGCATCCCTTCCATCTGATGATGCATGAGGGCCGTCTGAATCGCGGGCAATTGCAAGCCTGGGCGCTGAATCGCTACTACTACCAGAGCCGGATCCCAATTAAGGACGCGATCATCCTGTCGCGCAGCGACGACCGCAACTTTCGAACTGCATGGCGCAAGCGCATCGTGGACCACGACGGAGAACGTGGCCACGAAGGCGGAATCGAACGCTGGATTCGGCTGGCGGAAGCTACTGGATTGACTCGTGAGCGCGTGCAGAGTGGAACCGAGGTGCTGCCGGCAGTCCGCTACGCCGTGGATGCCTATCTGGACTTAGTGAAAAATCGGACGCTGCTGGAAGCGGTGGCCTCGTCCCTGACCGAACTGTTTTCGCGTGACCTGATTGCCCTGCGCCTGGATGCATTGCGCAAGCATTATCCATGGCTAGCCGGCGGGTTGGATTACTTCACGGCCCGCCTGGACCAGGCGCCCGAAGACGCACGCTTTGCTTTCGACTGGGTCGCTGAACATGCCCATACTCGAGCCGAGCAGGAGGCAGCCATAGCCGCGCTGACTCGCAAATGCGACATCTTGTGGGCGCAACTGGATGCCCTCCATTTTGCTTACGTGCAACCGGGATGGCCGCCTCCGGGAGCTTTTATTCCGGAGGGAGACTAGGCGTGATGCCTGTACCCGAAAAGAACAGCAAGCCGCGCCTCGCTCCCGGATGCCGCTGGGCAGAGGCCAATGGCGCCGAACGAATGCTGATGTTTCCTGAAGGCGCGCTGCGCCTGCAAGGCACGGGACGCGACATACTGGAGCGTTGCGACGGACAGCGCACTCTGCAGCAGATCGTGGAAGAACTGCAGGCGCAATATAAGACGGGCGACGTCGGCCGCATCGAACAAGAGGTCAGCAATTTCCTCGAGAGCTTGCGTCAAAAGCGTATCGTCGATTTCTAATGCTACCCACGCCTTTAGCGCTGATTGCCGAGATCACCCACAGATGCCCATTGCATTGTGTCTACTGTTCAAATCCCCTTGAAATGCAGAAGGCTGCCTCTGAGCTCCCGACCGAAGACTGGGTGCGCGTTTTTCGCGAAGCCGGGAAGCTTGGAGTCCTGCACCTGCACCTGACCGGCGGTGAGCCACTGGCGCGCACCGACCTGACGGAACTGATCGTCGGCGCACGTACAGCCGGACTCTACGTCAACCTGATCACCTCCGGGATCGGACTCTCCGAACAACGACTGGCTGCACTCGTGCAAGCCGGCCTTGAGCACCTTCAGCTCAGCTTTCAGGATTCACGGGAAGCCGAAGCGAACGAAATCGCGGGTACGCGCAGCCACCCCCACAAGCTGCAACTGGCCCGCCTCATTCGCCAGTTCAAGATCGCCTTCACCATCAATGTGGTGGTCCATCGGCAGAATCTCGACCACCTCGCTGACATCATCGCGATGGCTGAGGAACTGGGCCCCGACCGCCTTGAGATCGCCAACGTGCAGTATTACGGATGGGCGTTGAGCAATCGCAACCTGCTGTTGCCTACCCAACAACAGGTGGAACAATCGCAGCGCACACTCGCCGCCGCTGAGGAAAGACTGCGCGGTCGCATGCGGATCGATTACGTCGCCCCAGATTACTACGCGCGCTATCCCAAGGCTTGCATGGGCGGATGGGGACGCCGTCTGCTGCTGCTAGATCCCGCCGGGCAAGCGCTTCCCTGTCACGCTGCGGGCGTAATCCCCGGTATGAAGTTTGACAATGTTCGCCAGCACTCGCTCGACTGGATATGGCGCGAGTCGGCAGCCTTCCAGCGCTTTCGCGGCGAGGACTGGATGCCTGAACCATGCCGTAGCTGTGACCGCCGCACCGAGGACTTTGGGGGATGCCGCTGTCAGGCGTTTCTGCTGACCGGCGATGCGGCCGCCACCGATCCCGTGTGCACACTGGCCCCGACGCATCGAGTGGTCGAACAGGCGCTAGCCCAGATCAGTTCCGATGGCCTTCCCTCGCCGGTTCTACCCTCGGCCGAAAGGTGGGTCTACCGCCCAAACCCGGGCTAAACCAGCCCCCAATCCCCACCCTGGGCAAAGATGTGCAAACCTGTTCACGCCACAAAGGTGGTGGGAAGGCTGTAACTTGCTGACAGGCAAGGCCCGGATTTCCGCCGCTTTGGCAAGTAACCTGCACTTATGACCTTCGTTCCTCCCTCTCTTCTCCCTCAAGACATTTGCTGCGCACTTCCCCTTTAGGTTTTCCTCCCCACATTTCGCCTAGGAGCGACCTTTCACATGCGTGTGAAGATTCAGTTATGGTTTCTTGCCACTCTATTGATCTTGACCTTAGTCGGTTGCGGCAGCGGCAGCCTGAGCAGCATCGCGAGTATTCCGTCGGCTGCCGCAGTCTCTCTGAAGTCGATTACGGTGACACCCGGCAGCCAGACCATCGCGGCAGGTTCACAACAGCAATTCAAGGCTACTGGCACTTACAGCGACCATAGCTCGAAGGATCTGACGTCGAGCGTGACCTGGAAATCATCGGCCACAAATGTCGCCAGCATCAGCACCTCAGGTTTAGTCAAGGTCCTGGGCGCGGGCCAGACCACCATCAGCGCTACTCTGAAGTCGGTCAATGGCACTACCATCCTGGCGGCAACGGACACTCTGGTATCGATTGCCATCAAAGCCAGCGGATCGAACGTGAATGTCGGAAGCGCGCTGCAACTCGCAGCAATGGGAACGTTTCAGGATGGCAAGCCGGCGACGCCGCTCGCCAATGTGACCTGGTCGGTATCGGACGCCAGCAAGGCGACCATCAGCAATCTTGGCCTGGTCAGCGGAGTACATGGTGGAGAAGTGACCGTCACCGCAAAGTCCGGCTCTCTTTCAGCCGATACCCAGCTCAGCGTAACCGCCCTGTTGCAGAAGATCTCTCTCAGTCCAGTCGGCGCCGCCGTTCTGGTAGGCGGACACCAGCAATTCTCCGCCATAGGTGCATACAATGACGGCACGGTGCAGGATTTAACTGCATCCGCTAACTGGACTTCATCCGACCTGAGCAAAGTGTCCGTCCTGCATGGTCTCGCCAAAGGTGTCGCCGTGGGCGCGGCTAATCTGACGATCAGTCAGAACGGGGTGAATAGCGTAACTGCCTTGAACGTGGTCAGCAGTGTTTACACAACTTTGTCTGGCAACTACGCTTTTACTCTGTCCGCAACCGATAGCCGGGGCCCAGCTTCGTACGCTGGATCCATCAACTTCAACGGCAACGGCGGCATCACCGGCATCGAAGACTCAAACACCGTTAAAGGCGTGCAGCAGCAGGTGCCGATAACTGGCAGCTATCTCCTTTACCCCGATGGCCGCGGCAATATCACCTTCCATGCCAACGCTTCTCATCCTGCCGGGATCACTTTTCGGTTTTTCCTGGCGTCCGGCGGCGCCACTGGCAGTTTGGTTCAATTCGACGGGCTGAGCACCTCCAGAGGCACCCTCACCCAGCAAAACCCGGCCGCCTTCAATGCTGCCGCCATCAACGGCATCTACGTATTCCGTGCCGCCGGAGTCGACACCCGCATTAGCGCCAGCGAACCGGCCGGCATCACTGCGATCGGAATGTTCGGGGCAGATGGCGCTGGCAACATCACCGGCGGAGTCGATGACATCAACGACTACGGCGTGGTCAACGGTCAAAATCCAATCAGCGCTTCCACTTACTCGGTCGACACCAATGGCCGAGGTACCCTCCAGTTGACCGATGGATCGGGAACCAGCAACTTCGCCTTTTATGTGGTCGATTCCACCAGGATCTACTTCCTGCAAACGGATCCAGATCCGGCGACCGCATTGCTAGGCCTGGCCGACCTGCAGGCGGCGCAATCCTACAGCAACGTGTCCGGGACATTTGCCTACTTGATCGATCAGCCGGTGATTGTCGATCCCAACATTCCGCAAGCCGTGGTGCAGGAAGGCCAGCTTGGAGACTTCGTCCTGTCCGCTCCCAGCGCGGTTGCCGGCGTTCTGAACAATGACATCGTTAACGGCTCGTTTATCAACAACTATGGAGCCATCAACGGCCGTGGCCAGATCAGCACTTGTGGCACCGGTCAGACATGCAGCGAACCCACGGACCAGCACATTTACTTCTACTACATGGTCTCTCCGTCGCAAATGTTGGTCATGCAGGCGTTCGCCTTCGACAATTATCCGCAGTTACGTCCCGCGGTAGGAGAGGCAATGCTGCTGGCGCAAGCTCCTTATAGCGTGTCGTCCCTGCAAGGGACGTACCTTCTGCAAGCCCACGACGGCAACTCTTTCGCCGACGCCTTAATGCTCCTGACTTTCGATGGCGCTGGTAATGTTCGGGGCATCGTCGATCAGGACCAGATCGGCGCCGTCTCCAGCACCGTCATCGGCTCTCCAGAGTTTGTGCTCACGCCGACTCCAGGGGGCGATACCGTGCTGCGGCTCAGCACTCCGGGCGGAACACAGAATTACTACCTCTATCTGTTTTCGAATTCTGGAGCATTCGTTGGCGGCGTCTCCACGCCTCTGGACGGAAGCTTCACTCAGCAATAACCGCAACCCACTCCGTGCCAGCCTCTCACGAGGCTGGCTTTTTTCTTTGGGGGATGCTCAAGGTTACGGGGTCGTGATCAGACGGACAGGTATGGGCGATGCACCGTTGCCCCCAACCACCGGATTATTGGCATTCGGCGTCTGGCTGCAACCAATCACATTCATGACGGTAATCGAGACGTCACCGTGGTGACCACCATAGGCTGCTCCCATGTCAACAGAGTTCACAAATGCTTGTAAGAACCCCACCACCGTTACTTGATACGGGGGAGCCTTGAGAAATGTCCCATTGTTGATGATTGGTATGCTGACTATCGAACTGCTGGTCGAGACGAAATTGCCAGCCTGTGGCCCGCTGTTTGACTTGATTACCGGCGGCCCGCTTGGAAACTGCGCCGTTGTCCAGTCCAGGGTGTCTTGACCCTGCCCGGGTAAGGGGCCCGAGGCATGAATGAGGCATTCCGTTCCCTCTGCAAGGTCGCTGTTTTTCCCCTTATGTTCCGGATCAAGCGTTGTCGTCCAGTTGGCATTAAATCCGTTCCCCCCACAAGTGTAGGGAGTAATACTGCAACACTCCTCCGCCTGCTTGTAGGTAGGGTCGTTTCCGCCTCCACAGGGAGAACTCGAAGAGGACGGACAAATGTCGCCGGCGTTGGCGGTGACCGCGGCGGGTACAAAGTAATCAAAAGGTACGGGGGGATTGCCGATCGTGCCGTTGCTCGGAGGAGTGCTAAAAAGAGAACTGCAGCTATCGGTGCCGCCGCTCTGGCAGTCTGAACTCAGCCAAAACGTCTCACCGATGGCAGCGGGATTCTCCACTTGCCCTGTCGCGGGCGCGACGAACTGCGCGCCGCCATTGCCCGGATCCGTGTTCCCAATCAACCACGGCTTCACGCACGTCGTCTGAATCGGAGTGAAGCTCTGCAAGTTGGAAGGGTTGTAAGCCTCTGCCGTAGCACTGGCCGTCGCGATCGCCGACTTTGAACCGAACACCTTGGCAAAAAACGTCGGCAGGTTGGTCTGCTGTAGTGTGACTGTGATGTACGGATTGCTGTTCGGATTGGCGCCTGAACCCCACACAATCGTTGGCGTGCCCACCAGCACCGGCGATCCGCCGGCAACCTGGTTCACGGCAGGGGACGCCTGGACGATGGCGTTAATAGCTGACGTAGCCATGGACTGCGCCAGGGTCTCAGCGGCCACCAGGTTGCCGTCCGAGGGCTGAAGTGTAGTCACGCCCGAGTCCGCGATTGCCTTCGCTCCGGCTAACGCCGCCGTATCTGCCGAGCGCTGAATCTCAGTGCTGGCCACATATAACGTGACCACGTCAATCGCCAGCGCCGCCATCGCCAGCAGACTGACAATCGAAACCGCAACCAGCAGGATAGTCTGACCCCGCTCCCCGCGACGACGCCGGACCCCGGCCCCAAATTCTGCGTTTGCAATCCCTCTCATCTTTTCTGGAGTGTACTCCGCCGGCTCCCGTCACCGGTCCCCTTTGCCTCGAATTCTAAGGGATTCCCTCTCCGCCACCAAACCTCAGCATCAACTCCAGCAACGAACGCCGGAGCGAAACTCGATTAATCCTTCTCGTCCTTCTCTTCTTTCTCGCCCTTATCGGGTTCCGGCGTCCCAAAGTACGCCGGATTCATCTTGGTCGTAAACGACTTATCAAGCTTCTCCATTCCGTCTTGCATCCGCTGTCGCTCCAAAGTCTTGCGGATTTCTGCCTTTGTCTCTTCCAGCGGCAGCTGCTCAGTACTGTCGAGCTTGTAAACGTAAGCACCCCGACTGTCTCTGAACACCTGCGAAATCCCGCCCGGCTTCAAGTCGAACACGAAAGCATGCTCGGGCGGCACTTGCGACCGCCGCAATTTCTCCAGCAAAACAGATGGCGGATTCGCCTGGAAGCCCGCGCCTTCGTACGCTGCTTTCTGCAACTTTGTGAAATCTTCTCCCGCAACCGCGCGCACACGAAGTTCTTCTGCCTGCTTGCTCACTGCGTCATCGGCCGCATTCGGTGCTCCCGCGACTCTCGCCGGGACAAATATGCGTTCCAGAGTTGCACGCTGGAAATCGTGCGGATGTTTCCGATAGTACGCAGCAATCTCGTCGTCCGTCACTTTCGCAGCTTCTTCTTTGAGCTCATGTGTCAATTCCTGCGACAGTATCTGTAGACGCGCGAACGCCGCAATCACCTCGAATCGCTTCGTCTTGCTCAAACCACGCGCTTCGGCGGCGTCAGCCATCGCCAACAATCTGGGATAAGAGTGGGCAAACTGCAGTTTCGATTGCGGCGACATCCCCGGCATCAAGGTCATTACCAGGCTCTCAAACTGGGCGCGAGTGACCACGGTTTGGCACGCCGGGGCCTTGGAAGAGCTGCCGCCCTTGCCCTGCTGAGTTCCCTTCGGCCGGCAAACGCCGTCAATCGTCAGCACGGCGGCATTGGGGTCGACGCGTGCCGCTGCTCCCGCAGCAGGAACCGCGGGCTTGTCATCATCATCTTTGTCTTTGTCGTCGCCTTGCGACCCGGGTGCCCGCTCTTTTTCTGCCGATTGCGCCGGAGTTGACGCCGGTGTCCCAGCCTTCACTTGGCTCCAGGCCATGCTGCTTAGCAGTACAACCATCATCCACAAAATTCGCATGTCGGGGTACCTTCAAGGTTAAAATGGAGGGTGACTGCAAACCATCCTACCATAGGGAGCAGATTGGCCGACTGAAGTCTCCTCGCGGTGATCCCGGCAACCCCGCGAAGCTGTTCCACCGGCCACACCCTGAGCATGACCGAAGAAACTGGAAACGTTCCAACCCTGTCTGAAGGCGGCATTGACCCGCCGCGTTGGTATGCGGTTCGCACTCGTTCGCGCCACGAGAAAGTCGTGGCCAAACAGTTTGAGGGTCTGGAGATCGAGCACTTCCTGCCGTTAGTCATTCAGATGCACAAGTGGGCGAACGGAATGCGCCAGGTGGAACTGCCGCTATTTCCCGGCTACGCCTTCGTGCATCTCGTCTATTCTCCGGATCAGCGCATCCGCGTGCTGCGCACTCACGGAGTAGTTGATTTTGTCGGCACCCTGGGCAGAGGCACTCCCATCCCCGACAAACAAATCGAAGACGTCAAGATGCTGCTGAGCAACAAAGTGCCATTTAAAAACTCAGCCACGCTCCGCGTAGGACAAAAGGTCCGCGTCCGCGGCGGCTCCATCGACGGCGTCGAGGGCGTTCTGGTAGCGCGCCGCGGTCAGCGCCGCCTGGTGATTTTCATCGAACCCATCCAGCGTTCGCTTTCCATCGATCTCGAAGGCTACGACGTAGAAGCCGTCTAGAGACTCGCCTTCCCTGCACGAAAGTAAGCATTACTTTCGTCGGGGTGACAGTCCCCAACACCCTGCATATACTTAACCACGATGCCCGACAACAGCGCTCCTTCCAAGTCTTCCCATCTCCCCTGGTTCACCAACCTGATCTACGGTCTGGCGTCGTTTGTGTTGGTGTTTACAGTTCTGGGCTGCCTGGGAGAAATCGCTCTCCGCGTGCTCCCCCTCGGCCGCTATCGCAGCGCGCCTTTCCGCCAGTATGACCCGGTCATCGGCATTTCTCTCGTCCCCAACATGAAGGTCGTGCACAGCCGCGGCTGCTTCACCGGACTAGTCGAGACCAACAGTTGGGGCTTTCGCGACCGCGCTCGCACCCTCGAGAAACCGCCTGGCACATTTCGCATCGCTCTGATGGGCGATTCCATCGTCGAAGCCGTCCACGTTCAACCCGACCAGGTCATGAACATCCAGATGGAAAAGCTCCTCCAGCAGCAGGGATACAACAACATCGAGGTCATGGACTTCGCAGTCGAAGGCATCGGGACCACGCAGGAAATGATCATGTACAAAGAGCGCGTGCGCCAGTTCCATCCCGACCTGGTGATCGTGGTTTTTTCTGACAACGACATTCTGAACAATTCCAAGGTCCTGCAAGACAAGGAATACGGAATCCACACCTGGTTCGCGCCCTATTACGATCTTGCTCCGGATGGCAATCTGGTGTTTCGCCCCGTCGAGGCACGCTGGTTCAACGGCCTGCGCACTTTTCTGGAGCGGCACTCAGTCCTGGTTTATTACCTGGAACGCACCTGGCTGAAGTTTGATCCCATGGTTTACAACTGGCGCGGCGTGGACGTTTCCTTCGGAACTTACAGCACCGATCCTCTCGACCCGGAGTGGGCGCAGGCCTGGCAAGTAACCGAAAAGCTGATGGCCATGATGCGCCACGATGTGGAAAGCGACGGCGCAAAGTTCCTGATGATCGCCCAGGCCAATCCCTTCACCGTCGTTCCCGATTGGCGCGCGTACGTAATGGAGCGAGCGCACAAGATTCCCCCCGGCTTCGATCCGGCAACGTTTTACCAGCGCCTGAACACCATAACCGCCCAAGCCGGCGTGCAGCTCGAATCCATTGTCCCGTACATGCTCGCCTACCGCGACGAACACCACATGCAGTATCCCTACTTCTCGCTACCCTGCGATCCGCACTACAGCGCGGTAGGGCATCAAGCGGTAGCCGGAGCCATTGTGCAGATTCTAGAGAAAGATCATCTGATCCCGGCCGCGCCTGCGGTGGCCTCGAGCCCACAATAGATTCGGTCGTTTGTCCTAATCCACCCTTCCGACACGTCTGTATAATCTGTTGATAATAAGGATCTTACACCGCTCAACCTTGAACCCAGAAAGCCCAAAGTGAGGGAGACTTTCCTACCAATGACACTCGACACCTACAGAGCTATCCTACGGGTTGAAGTTCTGCGAAGTTCTGCACCCCGGCAGGACCCGGCCCCACCGTAAGGAGAACGCATGCCGAGTCGTCTTCAAGTATCGCTGTTGGTATCTGTCCTGCTCAGCGCGCTGGCCAGCGCCCAAATCACGGTCAACACCTTCGAAGGAATCGACGCCGCGGCATTCACCGGAGCGCAGTTGGGAGTCGATCCCAACGGCGCGGTTGGAACCAGGCAATACCTGGAATGGACCAACCCGGTCTATCAGGGGTTCGACAAAGTTACCGGCGCGGCCGTTTACCCTAAGCCGATATCGGGGGACACTCCCTGGCGAAGCAACAACATGCCCGACTGCTATGGCACCTCGGGCAACGTGGAAGTCCTCTTCGATCATCTGGCCTCCCGCTGGATCATCGGACGCCGCCAGGGCGCGGGCAATTATTTCTATTGCATCGCAGTCTCGAACACCGATGACCTCACATCGCCGAGTTTCAAGTGGTTCACCTATGAGTTGGCGTTGAATCCAGTGCTCGGTCAAAACAACAATAATCCGCCGCATACCTATTTCCCGGACTATCCGAAAATCGGAACCTGGGCAGACGGATATTACGTCACCATCGATCTGGAAAACCCCGACAACGGATACAACGAAGTTGGTGTCGTGGCCTGCGCCTTCGACCGCACCACGATGCTAACCGGCGGAACCATGCGCGCCCCTCAGTGCTTTCGCACTCCCAATCCACCCAATCCTAAAGGGCTTTACTTCGCGCATAGCCTCGAACCGGCGGACATCGAAGGAGTGACTGCTCCTCCCGTAGGAGCGCCCGAATACTTCATCAGCCTGGAAAATCCCGCACCGAAGCAGTCAACCGCCAACTTCCTGAACGGTTGGACATTTCAGGTGAATTGGACCGACCCTTCCAGTTCCAAGTTCGTCGGCCCCGTGAAGATTCCGGTCAATCCCTACACTCAGGGTTGCTTCGCCATTAGCAATCCCGCCAATACCATCTGCGTACCCGAACCCAGCAGCGCTACCACAGGGGTCAAGATCGATTCAGTGGCTGATCGTCTGATGCAGCGGCTGGCGTATCGGCGCTATACCGGCACCCATCCCTACCAATCCTGGCTGGTTTCACACGCAGTGCAGGTAGGCAGCGGACCGTTGTCGAACACCGGGATCAGGTTCTACGAATATCGCGACACCGGCGGAGGCCGTACCGGCACCATCAGCTACAACGATCAGTTCTACCGCTTCATGCCCAGCATCGCGCAGGACAAACTGGCCAACATGGCGGTCGGTTACAGTGTCTCCAGCAGCACCGAGCATCCCTCCATTGCGGCTTCCTACCTCAACTTACAAAACAAATCGCTGCCCGCGGAGATCTCCCTGTGGAGCGGCCTGGCCGATGAAGAAAACTCCTACCACTGGGGTGTGTATTCAAGTATGACGGTGGATCCGGTTGACGATTGCACTTTCTGGTACGTAAACGAATACTTCGACACCAATCAGACGGGCAGCGAGGTAAATTGGCAGACGCGAATCTCCAACTTCAAAATGCCGACCTGCAACTAGGAGGGGCTGTCGAGAGCAGCTTACAGACTGGAATCGCCGTCGTAGTGGGAAGGGTCCCAAACCTGCGGATCTTTGAGTTCTTCGCCAAGCTTCTTATCCCAGGTTTTGTAGAAGTAGAACCATGAAGGAAGCCGCCGCCGGTAAGGCGCGAGTCCGTCGATGACACTCTGTTTGTCCGGCCGGAAACCGTAAGCTTCCAGCATGTGAATGCCTTCTTCCTGACAGCGGCGCAACGCCCACGCCAGCATCGGGACCAGCAGTTTCGTGTCACCGCTCAGCACCTGGAAATCAATCAAGCGGACTCGCTTTAAATTAATATCGCGATTGTCATGGCGATAAAAAATAGCGTAGGCGACGATGCGAGGCCCGTCCATGAAGGCAAGAATCCAAACTCTCTTCTGTTCCAGCGCATATTTAAAGTGCCATTGCAAAGCTCCGCGCGAACGGTCGGCCAGCAAGCGCTCGGGATAAGCGCGTTTGAGCTCGTCCCAGAACACATCGAAGCGTTCGTCGAAGCCGGAGCAAGTTTGCAGTTCGCATTGCTGGCGCATCCAGGATCGCGGCTTGGTCACCTTGTCCCAAAGCGCCAATGCCGCAGAGGCAGGATAAGCCAACACCTTCGGCAAACCAGTCTTCTCCATCGCTCCGGCCAGAAAACCATCGTAGTTGGTGATCCAGAAGACGGAATTACCCCAGTCTCCGACGGGAGGATGCGGCGCTCGCGTGGCCTCGATCAATTTGGAAGAGCTGGCGTTTGCGGTCGTGCAAACCATGTACTCAACCGCGTGACTCCACCTCAAGAATCGCTTGATGAGAAGAACCGCATGACCGCGGAAAGGCGCATCAAGAGACGTCGAGTACAGACTGGCGCCCACAATGTCACGCCCCTTGAAATGGTAGTGGACAGGAATGTTGCCAAAATAACCGACGATCTCGCCATCGTTTTCGGCTACCCAGCCGATGGGCCACTTGGGCAATCGGTTAAATACCGGATTGTTGACCCACAGGTGTTCCCACTCTTCGCGCTTCTTAGGGTCCAACCCGTTCCGCACACCCAGAGCGGCAATTTGGGCATAGTCTCCCAAGACCGCTTCGCGCGTTTTTACGCCGACGGTCGTCAGATGTCCGGCTTCAGTTTTCACAGTCGCCACTGGTGTCGTCCGACTGGGTGGACACTGACGGAGTCCCCCTTTTTCACCCCGACTCTGCGAGCCGGGGCCTCCAGTAATAGTCCTACACTAACGGGCGCTACACGAAAACCATTCGACTCTGCTTGCGGCATTTCTGTCACCTCCTCAACAGCGAAGAAGTGACGGGTGAGGGGGGAAAGCTTGCTCAGGAGACGCGCGCAATATGTCCCCGGCGCACAACAATCATCAAGCGAGAGCATTCTATCAAATGCGGCGCCCGAGAAGGTTTGCAATTCTGTAAAATCGACGGTTGCTGGATCACGACGGGCTGTTTTGGTAGTGACGGAAGACGAGCGAGGCGTTGGTGCCGCCAAACCCAAAGGAGTTGGAAATGGCGTGTTGCAGAGCTGTAGGGCGGGCGTATCCAGGCACATAGTCCAGATTGCAGCCGTCGCCCGGTGTGGTGAGGTTGGCCGTTGGCGGCACCACTTGATTGTGGAGGGCTAGCACGCTGACACCCGCTGCAAAGGCGCCAGCTGCACCCAGCAGATGTCCGGTCATGGATTTGGTGGAGCTAACCGCTACATTGTGAACATGCTCACCAAACAAAGCCTCGATCGCGGCGCTTTCCGCCCGGTCGCCGACTCCGGTGGAGGTCGCGTGCGCATTTACATATTGGACTTCTGGCGGCTGGATGTCGGCATCCTGGATGGCGTTGCGCATGGCACGTAGAGCGCCGTTGCCGTCGCGCGGAACACTGGTGAAGTGATAGGCGTCAGCGGTAGCGGCATAACCGACGACCTCGGCGAGAATCTTCGCGCCGCGCTTTTTGGCATGCTCCATCTCTTCCAGAACCAGCACTCCCGCGCCTTCTCCAATCACAAAACCGTCGCGGTCCTTGTCCCAGGGACGCGAGGCCTGCTCGGGACAGTCATTGCGGGTGGAAAGTGCCCGCATGGCGCTGAATCCCCCGACCAGCAGCGGCGTAATCGCGGCTTCCGAGGCGCCGCAAATCATCGCGTCCACCTGACCCATCTGGATAAGACGGTGGGAGTCGCCGATGGAATGGGTGCCGGTAGCACAGGCAGTTGCACTGGCGAGGTTCGGCCCTCGGGCTCCGGTACGCAGAGAAATGAAACCAGAGGCTAGATTGACAATCATCGATGGAATCAGAAAGGCAGAGATTCGGCCTGGCCCGCGTCCCAAGAGTT
>Ga0206987_1102_pt1 | contig 17755 bp, 11 predicted proteins | sample Alteio_BWMinCont_11_FD_153281 | JGI IMG/M metagenome (GOLD analysis project Ga0206987, IMG submission 153281) | Enriched cells from forest soil in Barre Woods Harvard Forest LTER site, Petersham, Massachusetts, United States -... | ecosystem: Environmental > Terrestrial > Soil > Temperate forest >... | reverse complement strand
ACCACCACCATAGCAACCCGGACCTGAAACTGTCACCTTAGGATCAGCCGGTGCATAGAAAGCAATATTAAAAGTGCAATCCTGCTTGCCGGTAAAAATAATATTAAAAGTATCCTGAGGGTCTACCGGATGAAAATTAACGCCGTATTTGATGCTTGAACTATGAAGTGCAAGCGGCATGTGATCAGCTAATACAGGAGTGAGATCCACATTACCAACAACTTGTTGGAAACTAATTGTTGCATCTTTGTCAGATTGATTTTCCATGACAAGATTAAAATGGGGCTCTGTTGCAGCATAGCCAAGATTAGATAGAGCGAGTAAAGCGGAAAACATCACGCGTTTTTTCATATTAAGTCCTTATATTTAAACAATAAATTTGGCCATAAAAAGTTGCACTATACTACAGCTTTTGTCAAAGTCCAGGCCTTCCTAAAAATATCTATTTCAAGTACCATGATGAACCCATAAAAAAACAAAAAATAATAAATCATCAACGAGGTGTTTAAAATGAAATCAGGCCCTACTAGCATCGCCAAACCGACACATCATTTTTTTCTAGGCATGAAAGTGATGCTCAATTTATCCGACCAGCAAGTAGAAGAACTCGAACCGGATAGCCGCTGTGGATTTCCACGCATAGGGAAAGATTCATTCAGAAATCCAGAGGAGGTGATAAAACACTTTAATAAACATAGCAACATATCTGATTTATTCGCATTTAGAAACATAGAAGAGGTACAACACTTTCTTAATAAAAATGTCTATACTTGGATGTTTTCACCAGAAGAGCATGCTGTCATCTATATTTTGCAAATGACATGTGATGAAGAATATTATTCAACTCATATAAGGCCTCACGGAAAGTCACTTATCTTAATGAAAGGCGCCCCCATCACGCTAGATCAACTTGAATTTGCAATATGGCAAGACAGAAGCTATGAGCATAATGTGATTTTTTCCCGAAAAAAACCTGATCCCAGCAAAATCGCTCCGCATGAACTAGTCATTTACATAAACCCACCGCCTGGCGCTTCAGAGAATGAGGAATTTATTAAGGAAACAGGTAAAGGAATAGCGACAAACTACGCATTGATCAATGGCGGGCAAATTGCCGTCATGGTCAAGGATGAAAATTTCTATGTGTTTAAAGAAGAAGATTATTGCCGACACCCTGCCTATTTTTATTCTGATGTGCATACTCTTTCTAAAACAGAAATAGATTTGTATCGAGTATGTGGAAATATAGAGAGTCATAAAATAAGTATCAAATTTCTCATTTTATCAGAATTATATAGTCTGATAAGACATGATGAGGTTAGTGTCTCATTGACTAACATGTTAAAAACAAATTATAGGTATTGTCATAGAAAACATCTTTATTGGGACCTAGTAGGCATGGCCTGTTATGAAGGATTGATCGATGAGATGGGACAAGCACAGCTAGCCCCTCCTCCTCTTATTTTAGATGCCAGTTCAAGCCCTGAATTAAACGATTCCAGCATATTAAATGAAGCATTTATTAAGGAGCGTTTAAGCCAGCTTCAAACGCAGATTGAAAATAAAGATCATTTTTTACTGCAAGAAATAGAAGATCAGCTGCTTATGCAATTTGATTTATTGAAATCAGATTTTTCAAGTATCGCGAACCGAAAATTTCAAAGAGAGTGTAGAAATTTCTTGAATCAAATACTAATAATGGCCTTATTAAAAAGCACAGATCTCTTTCCCACGCCACCTTCTCTCCTCGCCGCCGTTATTTCTTCCCAGATACAGCAATGTAAAAACAAGCATTCTTTTCTTGGATCATTACGTAAGCTCTGCGAAAATTATCTTTTAGGTCAGTATCCCAACTACACTACAATTTATCTTGATTATATTTTTTCATCCCACAAAAAAATTACTTTAGATAGTAATCAGTCCTATCGCCGCCTCATTGATCCAGCTCAAGCTGATACTCTTGTTATGAACTTATGTACTTCATTAATATTTAATCAGGACAAAACCCCTCATTATGAAGCAAACTGCCGCGAAGCATTAAGCATTCTTGTAAATGCCAATCTTTTATTGAATCCATTTTTAAATGAGGCTCTTCAAAATGCCATACAAGATGATACTGATTCATTAGCTAATTTTGTGGATTACTTAATAACATCATTTTCAGAAAATGAAGTGCCATCCTGCTTATTGTTCGCCCGTAATTATTTTCATCACGTACAAGCATTGCGAGAAGAAGTCCAGCAGACAGACAGCTTAGTTTGCTTAATTAACTCGTATCAAAATCATTTTTGTGGCTTTTTTCCGGCAGATCTCGCATCAGCATTAGCTAATAAACTTACTAAGTACGATGCCAAATTAGATGGATTTTTAACTGAAAATGAAATTGCGGTATGGGGCAGGGTATTTATACCAGAAATATCAGGTCTTGAAGTAAGACTTGATTTTCAAATATTTTTACTTCTGCATGCTTTACTGGATTATTTACCTCCTATTCAAAGAATTGAGATTGAAAATTTCTGTCTCGCCTATGTTGAAAATTATTATGCTGGAAGCAACAAAAGTGGGAGTAGCACCACAACGACAAGCACTCTCCCCACACAGTATTTTCATTTAGTCAGATCAAATAAAATAGATTTTGATAAGATCAAGAATCTAATAGAAAACCGACAATTACAAAAAGCGATCCTAGCAAAAGATTTTGAAAAAGCTAATACTTTGTTGCGAGAAAATCCGCGCCTATCTACTAATCAAGATGATTATTTTGCGATTAAATTAGCAGCCTTAAGAAAAGAATTGCCTATTATAAAATATCTTGTTGAAGAAGTAAGTGAAAGTCATCGGGTTGATCCTTCTTTTAATGATAACTTTTTACTAAGAATGGCTGTTAGCTATCATTATTCAGAAGAGATCACAAAATTTTTACTAGGCAAGATAAATTTATCTAATCTTTTACTTCCAAGAGGAACAACACTTTTCGCAATGGCATTGCGTACCAATGATCTCTCTGTATTAAAGCTTTTCATAGAAAATGGATTATGCTTTGATAATTCAGATCTTGATCACAGTGATTTAATCAAGGCTGTTGATGCGGGCAATTTAGAGTATGTTAAGTATGTAGCAATTTATGGAATTGATTTATACAGCCCACAGAAAGTCCCCTTAATAGAGCATGCATTAATAAGAGCAGCACGATTAGGTTATCTAAGCATATTCCAGTTTTTATCAGCGCCTGAAAAATTTTCCGACATCACCATACTTCCCTTTCAATATGAATTAGCACTGTGTACTGCTGCAACATATGGCCATCTGACAATAATTAAATTTTTAATAGATGAAATGAAGATTGAACCTAGCGTTAATGGTAATCGGTCTATTCTAGCAGCGATGGAAAATAATCACCCTGAAGTTGTCGAATATTTACTTGATATGGATGGTGTCGATCCTAGCGCAAGCGATTATAAGGCTCTCATTAGCTGTTGCGAACAAGGCCATGCTGAAATATTAAAATTAGTCATGGAAAAAATACCGATATCTTCAGGTTTATGTATTGGTGGGCTCAGTCTTCATTTTTATGCTGAAGAAAAAAAACAAGCTGCTGCCTTAGCTGTTTTATTAGCCTATTCGCCGCCTTCTAATTCCGTCTCTTTATATTTGGTAGATCGATTTTCGACTCTCATCAACGAGAATTTATTTAATAAATATAAATTATTTTTTCTATTGAGACCAAGATTAATTAATCACCATTCAAATGCAGGGTGGTTTTATACCAACAAAAAAAAGAAAGCCACAGAAGAAAAATTTTATGGCTTCCCTCAAGAGATCGTAGACAACATTGGTCTGAGTTTTTTTCAATGCATGGGTTTCACGCCAGAAAAAGATAATAGAAAATTGTCTTACTTCATCCCTCAGATTGAACATACAAAATCTGCAGATGAGTTAATCGTACACGTGAAATTTAAGACAAGGAAAGAAGCTAGAAATTTCCTATATGAACTTGTTAAGGGTCGTCATTATATTAAACCTATCAATTCGCATGTTATTCATTATGACCAACATCAAAACTATTACATTGTCAATCTGCCTGTCCAAGAGGGTTATGTTGCCAATAAGTATGATAATACAAGGAGCGAGCTTTCCCAGTTTAAATTACAAGCTCTAGCATTTTTAAAAATAGAAAAAGAATATAACCCCTATAATAATGAACCTCAAAAAGCCGCTCCTGGCAGCAAACTAGCTCTTATTATTAATATAGAAAAATATGTCTTTACCGAGCCTGATCCCAAAAAAATAAAAAAAGAAGGCAAAGATATTTCTGCACTTAAGATGGCAGATGATCAAGAAGGCGAAACGATTGAGCCATTTACAGTAGATGATTATGAGCTGCTGACAGATGGCAGCTTAGGTGCTTACGTAGGGGAGTGTGAAGAAGCCCTTCAAGCGATAAATCATCTTAGACCTTTAAATCAGGCAATGTCATGGCTTGGCCTTTAAAGAGCTAGGTAACTCACGCGGGCGTTCGTCGATGAAAAATAGAAGTAAAGCATTTAAATATGAAATAGTCGTTCAGTAAGGAGGCCTTCCCCCACAGGGGGAAGGTGCCAAAGGCGGATGGGGGAATATTAATAATAATTGCATTTTTATTCCCCCATCCGCCCGTTGGGCACCTTCCCCCGATGGGGGAAGGCCTCCTTACTAAACGACTATTTCATATTTAAATGCTTTACTTCTATAAATATCTATTCCCAGTATAATAATCATCTTTTTTAGACGATGAAGACAACATGGCCGACTATAATTTCACGCAAATCGAACAGAAATGGCAGCAATATTGGGCAGAAAACCACGCCTACCGCGTGAGCAATTCTAGTACAAAGCCCAAATGCTATGTATTGGATATGTTTCCCTACCCTTCAGGCGCTGGCCTTCATGTCGGCCATCCGCTTGGCTATATCGCCTCTGACATTTATGCCCGTTTTAAGCGCTTACAGGGCTTTAATGTGCTGCATCCCATGGGTTACGATGCCTTTGGCCTACCCGCTGAACAATATGCCTTGGAAAGCGGCCAGCACCCGGCTATTACCACTGAAGACAATATCCAAGCCTTTCGTGCTCAATTAAACAATATTGGTTTTAGCTATGACTGGGAACGTGAACTTCGCACCAGTGATCCGCAATATTACAAATGGACGCAATACCTTTTCTTGCAACTCTTTAACAGTTGGTATAATCGAAAAACTGCTCAGGCAGAATCGATTGATCATCTCATCGCTATATTTAAGCAAGCTGGCAATCTCGATCATGAATGCCCCGCTGATCGCGAGTTGCGTTTTACTGCAGCAACTTGGAAGGCTTACACACCTGAAGAACAGCAGCATATTTTGATGCAATATCGCCTAGCCTATCTCGCCTACACCGATGTGAATTGGTGTCCAGCACTAGGAACCGTGCTTGCCAATGATGAAGTCATCAATGGTGTCAGTGAACGCGGCGGTCATCCCGTGATAAAAAAGAAAATGCATCAATGGTTTTTACGTATTACAGAATATGCTGATCGATTATTACAGGGCTTGGAGCAAATTTGTTTTAGCGAAGCGATGAAAGATATGCAGCGTAATTGGATTGGTAAAAGTGAAGGCGCTGAAATCAAATTTAATATTGCTAACTCCACGGTCGATTTATTGGTTTATACAACACGTCCCGACACGATTTTTGGTGTTGATTTCATGGTGCTGGCACCAGAACATGAATTAGTTGATGTGATTACCACCGATGAGCAAAGCGCTGCTGTTGCCAAATATAAGGAATATGTCGACAGTCGATCTGAGCGCGAACGCTTGGCAGAAGTCAAACAAATTACCGGTTGTTTTACCGGTGCTTATGCAGTAAATCCCTTTAATGGACGAAAAATTCCTGTGTGGATTTCTGAATATGTCTTAGCAGGTTATGGAACAGGCGCCATCATGGGCGTGCCCTGCGGTGATCAGCGTGATTTTAATTTCGCCCAACATTTTAATATTCCCATTAGCAATATTTTAGGTGAAGATTTTAATGGCAAAGAAGCCAATCCCACCAAAGAAAGTATTTTATCAAATAGCGATTTTATTAATGGCATGCAAGGCAAGGCAGCGATTGCTATCGTGATAGGCAAAATTGAAGAATTAGGTTTGGGAAGACGGCGCATTAATTATAAAATGCGTGATGCCGGTTTTAGCAGACAAAGATATTGGGGCGAGCCCTTCCCTATTGTCTATCGCGATGGCATTGCTGAGGCTATTTCTAGCGATGAATTACCGCTGGAATTGCCTCATATTAGTAATTATAAGCCTGGCAGCGAAGGCCAGGGCCCACTCGCCAATTTAAGTGATTGGAGCAATCTGCCCTCTTCTGCTGGCACTGCATTACGCCGCGAAACCAATACCATGCCGGGATATGCAGGCAGTAGTTGGTATTTCCTGAGATTTATGGATCCTCACAATAATGCTTCTTTTTGTGATAGAACAGCGTCAAATTATTGGGGCCAAGTTGATTTATATATTGGCGGCACAGAACACGCGGTGGGACATTTACTTTATTCTCGCATGTGGACAAAGGTTTTATTTGATCTAGGTTTTATTGGTTTCGATGAACCTTTCAAAAAGCTGGTCAATCAAGGCATGATTACCGGTAGCTCGCGTCTTGTCTATCGCATTCGCGGCACACAAACTTTTGTTTCAGCAGGCTTGCATGAGCAATATGACACGGATGCATTACATGTGGATGTCAATCTCGTTGATGGTTTTGAACTTGATGTGGCTGCATTTAAAAAATGGCGCGCTGACTTTGCCGATGCAGAATTTATTTTAGAAGAGGGTAAATATATTTGCGGTACGCTCGTTGAAAAAATGAGTAAGCGCTTATTTAATACCGTCAATCCTGATGTCGTAGTTGAAAAATATGGTGCCGATACCTTTCGCATGTATGAAATGTTTTTAGGCCCTATCGAACAAAGTAAACCCTGGGAAACCAAGGGCATTGAAGGCATTCATCGTTTCTTGAAGAAACTGTGGCGCCTATTTAATGATGAAGGTTTAGTCATAGTAGATGATGCGCCAAATACGGATGAATTAAAAATCCTGAATAAAACCATTCAAAAAGTCGGAAAAGATACGGAAAATTTATCCTTCAATACGGCTATTAGTGCATTGATGATTTGCGTTAATGAATTAACTGAGATGAAATGCCGTAAAAAATCCATTCTTGAAAAATTACTGATTTTACTTGCACCCTATGCGCCGCATATTAGTGAAGAATTATGGCAAATGATGGGCATGCAAGGATCCATACTAGATGCGGCTTATCCTGTTTTTGATCCCGCCTATCTCGTGGAAGATTCTGTCGAATATCCCGTTGCGATTAATGGTAAGTTACGCGCAACGATTAGATTGGCTAGTGATATTCAGCAAGAAGAAGCAGAAAAAATCGCGCTGTCGAATCCGGCTATTGAAAAGTGGTTGGAAGGAAAGCAACCTAAGAAAATTATTTTTGTGAGGGGGAAGATGATTAATATTGTTGTTTAGGGATGTTGGGCACCACTAATTTGATCAGTTTTTGATCTAAATATAGATCGCACTATATATCTTTTACAAAAGATAGGTTATTATATACGCAATTTATATTTAAAAAGATTACGATCGAGGGGTTGGCTATGCAAAGAAGATTTATTCGCCCAAGAAAACAAATAATCTCACTATTTTCAGAACCCAAAAAAGATATTTTATTCTGTGCTCTTCTGTTTTTAGATTTCCAAAATATGTATCAAATGCGGCTGCTTTCAAAAGATTATCAAAAAACAATTGATCAAATTTTTGATAATCCAGTTTTCTGGTCTGAAAAAGCAAAAAGAGAATTGAGTGAAGATCAATTAGTGAGTGCTACCGACTATCGGAAATTATTATTCACAAGGCACTCCTTACCTCGGACAATACACAATCTAGTAAAAAGAGATTTTGAGTCTTGCTCTTTTTTTGGAAATGGAACTCAATATCGTAATCGTCACTCAAAATTTGAATTTGATATAAAAGAAATTCATCCCTTAATTTTGCAAGATGACGCGAATGCCTTATTTGAAAAAGTTTCGCGTTTACCAAGTATTATTCCCTTTATTCAAGAAGATCCTTTCGATATGAATCAAATATCCGCTATTATAACGAGTACTAGGCCAGCCATTTTGATGGATGATCTAGCCTTCATCAAATTTTTGCGTCCTATCATGCAAGCAAGAGCAATGGCATGCTTCGATCTTTTTGTACGTGCTTATTTAGGTATGTGTTCTACAGCTCCCGGATCATGCATGCTAAATACGGACGTTCGTATAGATGGAATACTGGCCCTAGTAGCTAGAAATCCTGACAAAAGATTTATTCAGCAATTTATTAGACTGGCAATAAAATACTTATATAACAAAGATATTGGCATGTATGAAGTCATTAAATTTGCCTTGAATAATACATTATGTGATGTTCTTCGTGATAGCTTGGATGAAATTCGTCCTGAGAAAAAAGCATTAATTTTAAATGAATGTACTAAGTATGATTTTTACGAAAGGCTGTTAAAAAATCTGAATGCGGGATATAAGTATAAGGAAAATTTGAACCAGGCACTTGAAGACGCCATCAAAATTCTCAATAACATGCCTGATCTTGATGCTGATAAAATAGTGGCGCTACAAGAAAAAGTTAATACTGATTTCGCTCAACTGATTACTTGTCTCAAGGGTGGGGATAATGCTTTTGCTTATTCTGGAAGGAAGGGGTAACAGATCAGGCGGGGTATTTTTCATGGGGGTTCGTCGTTGCGAGGAAATTCCTTCGCAGAATTATACCTCACGTGATCTGTTGTAAGCGTTCACGCCACGCTGTCATGCCAGCATGCTTTTAGCTGGCATCCAGGGTTTTAGGTAACAGCTCACGCGGGAATGACAGGCCAAAGCAACGGCGGATGCCTGTGAAGAATATCCCACGTGATCTGTTACGGTTTTAGACAATTTCCTGGATGCCACCTCGCACAAAGAGCGTGCGGGTGGCATGACAGAGTCCTTGCAAATGGCGTTACATATTAGAGCGTGAACGTTTACCCTTCGCAGAATTATACCTCACGTGATCTGTTACCTGTAGAGCAAGAAAACTAAAGCGGCATTTAAATAAAATGTAGGGTGGATTCTGATGAATCCACCCTACATTTTAAAGGAAACCTATCTGCGAGACCTTCTATACGAAGCAACTTGCTGCGATTCATCTTCTTCGTCGAAATTGCTGTATAAAGCCTGCTGCTGTCTTTCTTGCGCAGCTATTTCCGCTCTCAGCGCTTCCCTTAACATGATCAGCAATATCAATTGCATCATTTGCGCTTCATGACCTTGCATTTGCATTCTCATTAACAGCATGAACACAAACATATCCTGAGCTTGGAAGGATTTCTCTTCTTTAGAAGAAGGCGTTTTCCTAAAAAAACCATGCTCAGCGATTCGATATTTTCGTGCATCTTCATCCTGTGGTTTCTGATAGGCAAAAGTCGGTTTTGGTCGTGGTGCAAAAACATGAGCAGCAGTATCCACCTGCTTGACCTGAGGCTTAGGTGATGGAACAGGAGTCTGCTTAGCTTGTGGTGAAGCCTGACTTGCTTTTGGTTGATTTGATTTTTCTTTTTCGATAGCACGTCTTTCGGCCGCATTTTTTTCATCTACGCGTCTTAGCACTTCACGCTTTTCTACTTCACGTTTTTCAGCAGCAATTCTTTCAGCCTCAAGTTTCTCAGCTGCCAATCTATCCGCTTCAAACTTTTCTGATTCGGCTTTTTTATCTGGAAGCTCGTCTACTTCTGGTTCATCTACTTCCATTTTATCATTTTCAATTTCTTCCGCTGCAAGTTTTTCTGCCGCTGCTTTTTCCGCCGCAAGTTTTCTTTCCGCCTCAAGTTTTCTTTCTTTAATCTTTTCTGGAGCGAGCTTTAATTCGTCCGGTTCTAGTGTGATTACCTCACGTATATTTATAAGCTCCCTTGTATTTGGACAAGTAAAGATTCCAAAATTCTTAGGAAGCGCATTGATCGAGTCTACCGTAAAGAGGTGATAGTAGCCATTTGATGTACGATAACAAGCCACTTTTTCCACGCTATCAAGGGGCAAATCCTCATAAAGAATGACATCGTTAAATGTATTTTGATTTGAAACACTATCGATAACACTTTCAGTCAAATTAAAATCTTTAGGTAATTTAACACGATGTCTTAGTTGCATATGGGCTTCTCTCTCTCGATTTATTATTAATCTCAAATTATTTTAGCGCATATTACTTAACAAACCCTTAAATGTCACGCCTTAATTTAAATATTATTTTCAAGTAGTTAAGAATATTTTAATATTATTTGTGGAGACTAGATTATCATAAGTGGGGGAAAGAAGCCTAATCAGAGCGATCAAAATGAACTCACATACCACAGTCGATGAATATATCAAAGAATCAAAGGCAGCCACGGAGCCTGGTTATCCCCATTCCGCCAAGACCATTGCTTATGCTAACCGAGCTATCAAGCTAGACCCCACCAGTATCACTGCACATATCTGGCTTTACGAATTACATCACAAAGACGCGGCCTATGATGAGGCAATTTATCATGTCAGCCAAATACTCGATCAAAATTTGAGTGATCCAGCGCTGAATGCGACCTTCTATCATAATCGCGGCTCTGCTTATACGAATCTAAACAAGTTCATTAAAGCAATTTCTGATTTCGAAAAAGCCATTGAACTAGACCCCGAGAATACAAGTATCTATGAAAGCGCAAAATCTGCTCTTTCGGGTATGAAGCAAATAACACTATACAAGCATATTAAAAGATATCCTATTGATGAGCAGATCGCCTTATTAGAACCCTGCATCAGTATGAAAAAATCTTTGCCTGCAGAAAAACAAAAAACCAATCTACTAAAAGAACGTTTATGGGAATACGAATGGTTATCAACTGTCTCTATCGGTGAAATTGCTAGCTATGTAGCTAAGATAAAATTAATGACTGCGGCGGAAAAGGCAAGCGCGGATGCTGCAAATATACAGACTCCTCAGACAACTAAGCACTACTTAGATAAAGCGGATGAATATTATTACAACAGAAAAATTTCCCTCGCGATCTCTTGCTGTAACCATGCCATCAGACTAGATCCAAATTGCGCTACTGCCTATGTCTCACGTGCGAATATCTTTCTTCGAGAAGGCGTTTATGAAGATGCAATCAGTGATTGCAGCGAAGCTATTAGACAAGATGCAAACTATGCCAGGGCTTATTTAACTCGCGCAAAAATCTATGAAATACAAGAAGAAACTGATAAAGCCATTACTGATCTCCGTGCAATTCTGAGACTAAAACCAAGCGATAAATCCATTAACTTGGAAGAAGTAAGGGAGAATTTAAGATCAAAGCAAAGAAGTACACCGAATAGTATTTGGTATCATTCGACAGATGATTCAGCAGAAGATGAAAATGATTATCCAAATAAAAAGGAATTCAAATAATAATAACTTGAACTAGCCGCCTTTCATTCTATATACTTCCGAGCAAAGAAATTTAACTTTGCTAAAAGGAAATAATAATGAAAAAACTGCTTTCACTTCTCGCCCTGTCATCTTTAATTGCAACACCCGTCTTTGCAAATGAATGTATAGATAATATCGACAGCCATGTTTATAAAGATTACTTAAGTCTCACTGGTAACTGTAACATTACAGATGCAGATGTATCAGCCATTGCAAGTTTTTTGGTTTCTCATCAAAATATTAGCGATGTTGATCTCGATGGTAACTCAATCGGCGCTGATGGTGCCCGTCAATTATCCGCCATTCCAACAATAAAAATACTTGATCTTAATAGAAATAGGATTGGCTCAGAAGGAAGTGCTGCCTTTGCCAATAACACCACGCTGACTGATCTTGCTATCGCAGAAAACAAGATTGACGATCAAGGTCTTGAAAAACTATCCGAGAATAAGACATTAAAAGTTCTTAATCTAACAGGCAACCGCATTACTGTGACAGGCGCTCAATTCCTAGCAAAAATGCCTTTGTATGAATTGGATCTATCTGAAAATCAGGTGGGAGATGAAGGTGCCAGCGCTCTGTCCGACAATTCAAGTATCAGAAATCTCATCCTCTATCGAGTTGGCCTCTCATCAGATGGTATTGCCTCACTCGCTAAAATGCAGCTTATAAAGCTCAATGTTAACTATAATCTCATCAAAGATCGAGGCGCAGTGCTTGCGAGTAAGATCCCCACGCTCAAAAAGTTTTTTGCTTACAAGTGTGTCATTGGCGATGTGGGTGCTGCTGCCTTAGCACAAGCTAAGCTCACCACCCTAGGTTTGGGCAACAATGTAATAGGCAATGACGGTGCTTATGCCTTGGCAGAAACCAAGACTATTCGCGAGCTGGATGTATCTTATAATTACATTGGCAAAGCAGCCATTTCCGCCTTAGAAAAAAATCCTGTTATTGAAACAATTGATACAGATGGAAATAATGACAAGCCATCAAAATTTTCCTTCCATTTTCAAGCTTGATTTATCATCTATAAGAGGAAATTACCATGAAAAAAATACTTTCGATTCTTGCACTATCCTCTTTAATAGTAGCGCCCGTGTTTGCAAACCGGTGTATTGATACTATTGACAGCCACGTTGAGAATGACGGTTCAGTCTTAGATTTCAATGATCAGTGTCGCCTTACAGATGCAGATATACCAGCTATTGCGACTTATCTTGCCTCTCATTCGAAAATCCGCACTCTCTATCTTGGAGTCAATAGAATTACTGCAGAAGGCGCGCGTCAATTATCCGCAATTTCAAATATCCAAGCCTTGGATTTGAGCAACAATCCGATTACAGCAGAAGGAGCCGCAGTCTTTGCTCAAAACACCACACTCACTGAACTTAATCTTGAAGGTGATGATATTGGCGATCAGGGACTTGAGAAACTCTCTGAAAATAGAAGCTTGAAATCGCTTGGTATTGCTGACAATAAAATTACATCAGCAGGCGCTAAATTTGCGGCAAACATGCCTTTGGAACAATTGGATATTTCTCAAAATGACCTGGGCGATGAAGGTGTCAATGAATTGTCTAACAATTCTTCGATTACGCGTCTTTACTTAACAGAAGTTGGCATGTCAGCAGATGGTGCTGCCTCACTTTCAAAAATGCAGCTTAACTTTCTCGATGTGGGACATAATTTTCTGAAAGATGCTGGCGCTATTCAATTAAGTAAGATAGCTAGTCTGAAAACACTCTGGGCTTATAAATGTGTGATTGGAAACAAGGGAACGATTGCCTTATCAAAAATAGGACTTACTGCATTAAATTTAAATAATAATGTGATTAGCAACAAAGGTGCTTTTGCCTTGGCAGATACCAGAACGATTCGCGATTTGTCTGTCGCCTATAACTACATTGGTAAAGCAGGCATTTCAGCATTAGAAAAAAATCCTATTATTAAAAATCTTACAACAGATGGAAATAGTGATAAGCCATCTCAATATACTTTGCATTTTCATCAGGGATAAGCCATGAAATTAGTAGATATTCAAGCTGAAATAAGGCGGCTTTGTATAGAAAGGTACGAAGCGCCTGGTGATTTTATTGAATTTACAGATAAGTTAATGTCACTGGGCGTGATTAGACAAACATACGATGTCATCAATGATGATCTTGTTTTCTATTCCAAAGATAAGCTGCTATATCATTTGTCTGCTGCTGAGATTAATAAAGCCATCTCTGTAGATGCATGCAATTTTGCTGAATCCTTGAATCTTCATCACTTGAAAACAGCGATTGCGAATATTGATTCACGCAAAATATCTGCTGTGGAATTTCATCAGGAAGTTGCCAAGGCTGGTATCGTGAATGTAAGCGTGTATTTGAAGCAGAGGAAAATATATTACTTGAGTCAGGATGGGGAATATTATTTGGAGGTGTATTAGGTTGCATGATGAGAAATAGAAGTAAAGCATTCAAATACAATAAAAGCGCTCAGTAAGGAAGCCTTCCCCTTTGGGGAAGGTGCCCACAGGGCGGAAGGGGGATACAAATATTCCAGATCGTCTGCAGTACATCTTCAAACTTATTTGATATTTCGTTGTTCCAAAATCGGTAAACGTTCACGCTCTAATATGTAACACCATTTGCAAGGACTCTGTCATGCCAGCCGCACGCTCTTTGTGCGAGGTGGCATCCAGGAAATTGTCTAAAACCGTAACAGATCACGTGGGATATTCTTCACAGGCATCCGCCGTTGCTTTGGCCTGTCAACCCCACGTGAGCTGTTACCTAAAACCCTGGATGCCAGCTAAAAGCATGCTGGCATGACAGCGTGGCGTGAACGCTTACCAAAATCGCAATACTGTATATCCAAATGATTGTAAATATTTCGTTCTTTCATCGTCATAAACAACTTGATTGGCATGTTGTGATCCATCAATTTCAATAATAATCTTTGGGTCAAAACAAGCAAAGTCAACGATGTATTTATCAAACGTTACTTGTCTTCGAAAACGAAGACCTCCCATTTGTCGTCGCCTTAATTTGCTCCATAACTTTCTTTCTGCTTCCGTCATTTTTTTGCGAAGTTGTCGTGCTCGTTGTTGTAGTAAATCTTGCATTTTAATTCCCCCATCCGCCCGTTGGGCACCTTCCCCCAAAAGGGGGAAGGCTTCCTTACTGAGCGCTTTTACTAAATTTGAATGCTTTACTTCTAAGACAAACTAATACCCCCTCCCATCCCTATGCCTAAAACACCACTGCCCATCAACCCCCATCACCGCCAATAAATCATCCCTAGGATATTCGACCTCATCACCCTTAATCCTATCACCCACTTCAAGATAGACTACCTCATCGGATGTGCGATTAATCAGGTGGTGCGCCTCACCACCTGGCCTAAAACCCGCGCACATGCCTGGGCACAATTGAATTTCACTCGTCTCAGTCACAAGCGTTGGCTGACCTTGCAAGATATAAATAAATTCTTCTTGTAATGAATGCCGATGAAGTAAGGCTGACTGAGCACCAGGAGCAAGCCGCGTTAAATTAACACCAAAATTTTTGATACCAAAGATATCACCCAAGGGATGTTTTTCACGGCCAGCCATCATAGAGGCATAGGGTTCTGGATAGACAGATTTTTTAACGCGAGCTGGCACTTCTGATGCTAGGATGGCAACTGGAATATCCTTATCCATTTTATCTTCCTTTATTTTTCATCTTCCTTCTCATCTCTCATCCATTTAGCTGGCGTTCCCGGCGGACGCGGTGAAGTATTAAGCGGTGTAGGTCGAAAAGAAGCCGCCTGCCCCTTTCCTTGACTACCCTCTTCCGCCATAGCTCTTGTTTTAATACGCTGATTCAGTTGGCTAAGTAATATTTCTTTATTGAAGATATAATAAGTTGTGAGTTCACTTTCCTGCGTCAATTTATCTTCTGCAAATAATTCCGCATCTTCTAAATCACTAAAACCTGCTATCGCATGCACGGCTGAATTATCCTTACTCACCTTAAAAGGACCCAGAGAAATAGGCAAGTCTCTATCACCTGAGGCATATTGTCCTGCACTAATCACAGAAGTAATTTTTTCTTTGTTAAATTCCTTCAGCAATTTATCGCTATCAAACAAACGGTAAATTAATTTCAAACTTCTTTCATCATCCGAAAGTACTTTTCTTTCAATAAAAAAAATCGCATCTTGATGCTCAGAAAATTCAGCCAAGGGATGTTCGCTATCTCTGGCATATTGCTTGGTAATTTTATATTTCATCACTGCTTTACTCATTTTTAGTGTGGGTTATTTTGTCATGAATTATCATTCAATGATATAAAATATTAGCGTCTTGGGAGTGATAATAAAACACCTGCTTTTACTATATTACGAAGTTCACTACCCTCGGTTGTTTCTCCCTGTGTGATCCGAGGTGTAGTTATAAATTTTGTCTTCTTGTGATAAGTTTGCGATATCTTGGGTTTTAGTATTTGATGATATCCCTGAAAAAAAGTACACATTTGCCCTAAAGTCTCAGCTGATTTCGTGCAACTTATTAAATTTTGCGCTATACCCTTGTATTGATCATTCACATAAATTTTGGCAGCATATGTTTGCAGACTGTGCGAAAGCCACTGTTTGGAAAAAGTCTCTTGGTTATCATTCTTAAAAAAGTTAAAATCATGAACATCGGGAAGCTGCACGATAAATGGCGGCAAAAGATAGCAACCTATTTTGTACCAAATTTCAAGAGGCAAGACACGCAAAGTTTCAGTAGAAGATACAAGACTATTACATCCTCCGCTGGCAAGATAGTATAAATATATAAAACCATCATAATTTAAGTGATCTTCTCGCGAGAGGAGATTGATCATTTCATTTGATTCCTCGGGCAGCATATTGACATTTGCTTTGATCTTATTTATAGCCTTAATTTGACGAAGAATTTTATCTGCATATCTATCAGCGATGTTGCCACTCGATATATGTCGTTCTAAGCTTAGCTCATCCTGATTAATGGGAACAATGCCCATTTCAAATAATCGATGCATCAATTGAAAATAGTTGGCTTCAATCATTATATCCCAACTACTCTTGCCAGTAGATTTATCTCGACCGGCCAAATCTTCAGTACTTGGAATAGTGCCATTATCAAGAAACAGATGAAACATTTTCTCCTTGCAAGCATTTAACAGTACATGCCAAGCATTTGAATTTCTACCAGCATAATCCATCATCATCCATGCAGAGGGCTTTATGCCAAATTGCAATAACAGTTGCAATGTCTGTTCTCGCTCAGCAATCGTTTTGCAAGCTGACAAACAACGCCAGGCATGTGTTTTATATCGAACACTGATAAGAGCCAAATCTTCAGCGCTTGGCAAAATACCCTTATTCAAGAGATCTATAAATAGGGGAGCTCCTGGCGCAATAGTACCACTGTAAACTAAAATTAATAAAAACCAGGTGTTTTCATTATTTTTTTTGCTACATTGAGCCATATCTTTTGACGATGGTATAACCCCAATTTTCAGCAAGCTTTGGCAAATGGCATAGCGAGTTTGATATGAGCTATCAGTAGAAAGCAAGCCATACCACCCATTACTCCCATCCTCTGGATCAAGCACGGACATATCTGCTTGTGATGGGCATATTCCATGATTGACCAACCACTCAAATGCCTGTATTTGCGCATCACTTTTTGTGAGATGGCGCCAAGTGTGAAGGCCATCAAGAGAATTTACATGAGATAGATATTCAGCTTTCGGGAAAATGCCTTTTCTAAAAAGTTCCATGGCGATAGGCACATAGGCTTCATTACTTAATAGTAAATGCCAGCCATTAATGCCCCGCTCATCACAGCGTGCTAAATCTTCCGCCTCTAGCAGAATATCATTCGCTATGAATTGGCGGAATGTGTCAATATGATTCTCTATTAATAAAGACCAACTCCTTGATAAATCTTTCCCCTTGGGGAAAATTTTCCTTTTGTTTAGGAGTTCGTTGAAGATATCACGAGCGTCTGCATTGATACTTCCCGCTAACAGTTGGTCCCAGACATTCAAACCATCTTGATCAGATACGCGAGCTAATGCATCTTGTGTTGGTAATTTATTTTCTTCTAATAATTTTTTGAATAGTTTCAATCCCAGATAAGAACAAGTGAGTCTATTCCAGGCTGAGCCGCTGATTGTTTTTTGATT
>Ga0206987_1101_pt1 | contig 17784 bp, 18 predicted proteins | sample Alteio_BWMinCont_11_FD_153281 | JGI IMG/M metagenome (GOLD analysis project Ga0206987, IMG submission 153281) | Enriched cells from forest soil in Barre Woods Harvard Forest LTER site, Petersham, Massachusetts, United States -... | ecosystem: Environmental > Terrestrial > Soil > Temperate forest >... | reverse complement strand
GCTCCCAATGAGTTCATGAAAACAAACCACTTAGTCTGTTTTCCCGATTAGTCTATGAAAATAAATGGGATAAGGTCAAATTTGCCTACTGGCAGATGTCAGTTATGCGTCGGTTTGAAGCGCCCCACTTCCGCCCGGAATCGTCTACGGCTCGCCATGGATAGCGGCTTAGTAATCGATCGCGCCAGCGCCTGCACGCGCAGGCTGGCAGGATGTCGCGTCATCCTTAGTGGCAGGCCCAATGTCGCCAGCGCGGAGTGCCCCGGCCGCCTGATTCGTTCTGGGGGGAGGGCTCCCCGCCCTCAAGTCAGCCCCGGGGGGGACGCCGGGACACTCGCCCGTCCAGAATCAGAGCAGCTTCATTCCCTCCGGATCCCAGCGGGCCGGCTTGCCGGAGTCATAACTGACGTTGCTGAGCAGCGCGGCGCCGGCGGCTCGGAAGCCGAAGACAGGATCTTCCGTCACGGGCTGGCGGGTGCGAATGGCTTCAATCCAATTGCGAATGTGGTCGTAGCTGTCGCTGTATCCATCGGGAGCCACGTACTTCTCTTCCCCGCGGAAGGCTTCACCGGTGGGATGGGAGATGGGATACGTCTCGTGGTAAATCTCCTTCATCCGTTTCTGAATATGCTCCGCGAACGGCAGCACGCGCACGCCTGGCTCCTTCTCGCGCGGCACGCGGGTAAGCCCCACGCCGTCACCACTGACCGTCATGGAGCCTTCCGAGCCGGTAAAGACGAACCCTTCGCTCTCCTCGCCGCCATCGACAAAGTTGACGTGCAGGCTTACATTAAAGCCGCGTGGATAGTCAAAGAGCGCCAGCAGCACGTCGGGGACGTCGCGGCCGTCTTTCCAGAAGCGCAGTCCGCCGGTGGCCTGGGCGCGCGTGGGGCCGTGCGAGTCAGTAATCAGGTTGATGCCGCTGAACAGGTGCACAAACAGGTCGCCCGCCACTCCGCTGCCATAAGCCTTCCACTTGCGCCACTGGAAAAAGTGTTCGGCGTTGAAGGGAATCTTGGGCGCGGTGCCGAGAAAGCGCGGCCAATCGCAGGTGGTGACGGAGGCGTCGTAGGGAACCGTATAGTCAAACGCTCCCTGCGCCGAATTGCGGTCCCACCAGGCGCTGACCATGTTCAGCTGGCCAATGGCGCCAGAGGCGAGCAGTTCCTTCGCCTTCCTGTACAGCATCGAGCTCACGCGCTGGCTGCCGACTTCCATGATGCGTCCTGTATTGCGCCACGTCTCGATGATTTTGGGGCCATCGGAGTAGAGGTGGATCATGGGCTTTTCGCAGTACACATCTTTGCCCGCGTTCATCGCGTCTACCGAAGCCTGCATGTGCCAGTGGTCGGGAGTGCCGATGATGACGGCGTCAACGTCCTTGCGCGCCAGAATCTCATTGTAGTCGCGCGTGGTCTGGATGTCGTCGCCCCAGAGTTCCTTGGCGTGCTCCAGGCAGCCGTCGTAACAATCGGCCGCCGCCACCAGCTTCACGCCGGGAACCTCAACAGCCAGCTTGGCATCACCCTGGCCCTGGCCGCCCGCTCCAATCAAGGCGATCTGGATGTGGTCGTTCGCGGCAGTGGGTTTGGCGGGCTCCTGCTGCGGCGCCGCCATCAAATGGGTCTTCACGGACCCAGCGAGATAGGTTCCGGCAATGCTCCCCGACTTCAGAAAGTCACGACGATCCATGGCCACGCGAGCCTCCTCTTGAAAGTAAGTTGTCCTTCAGGATTCCCCCAGCGGGGGACTATTGTATGCCAATTTGGGATTGGGGGTTAGGGATTAGGGGCCTCGGAATTAGCTCGGCGGGGGCTCAGGACCTGGGGTTGAGGGGCACGCATCAGAGCGTCGTCCCTCAAGGGCAGCATTCGATGTGGAACCACCGGTGGGGCGGCACGTGGCGGACTCAGGCCCGCCTCTACGTTTTATGTGATCTGGGTCAGGCCGCGGGCGGTCATTTCCTTGGAGAGTTCCGGGGGAAGCAGGAAGGTGACCTTTTCGTCAATGGCCATGACTTCTTCCACTTCTTCGGCGCCTTGTGACCGGAAATATTCCACCACCTGTTGCACCAGATATTCCGGAGCGGAGGCGCCTGCCGTGATGGCCACGCACTCAACGCCTTCCAGCCAGGCGGGGTCGATCTCCGAAGCGTCATCAATCAGGAAAGCCTTGGCACCGGCGCCCTCGGCAACTTCGCGCAGGCGGCGGGAGTTGGAACTGTTCGACGAACCGAGGACCAGCACCAAGTCAACGTCCTCCGCCAGCAGTTTGACGGCGGTCTGCCGATTCTGGGTGGCGTAACAGATGTCGTCGCTCGTAGGGGTAATGAGCTTGGGGAAGCGGCGGCGCAGAACTTCAATGATGACATTGGCATCATCGACGCCCAGAGTGGTTTGTGTGGTCACGGCAACGCGGTCAGCGTCGGGAACCTGTACGGCCTCTGCCTCCTCAATGGTGCCCACCAGTTGAATCTGGCCCGGAACTTCGCCCATGGTGCCAATCACTTCATCATGGCCGGCATGGCCCACCAGAATGATGGAGCGGCTTTCGTTGGCGTAGCGCACGGCCTCACTGTGAACCTTGGTGACCAGTGGACAAGTGGCGTCAATGACCTTCAGGTTCTTGGCGGCGGCGACGGTGCGGACCTGCGGAGAGACTCCGTGCGCGCTGAAAATGGCCACGGCGCCATCCGGCACCTCATCCAGCTCATCGATAAAGACCGCGCCCTTGGCGGCGAGCGAGCGAATGACGTACTTGTTGTGGACGATTTCCTTGCGCACGTAGACGGGCGAACCGTACAGGCGCAGCGCCATCTCCACAACGTCAATGGCGCGATCCACACCGGCGCAGAATCCTCGTGGCTTGGCCAGCACTACCTTTTTGATTGGCATTTGTTGTCTCTCGACTAAGCCCCAACCCGGGGAGAAATCCCAAGCATCCATCTTATAGGAGTTGCGGGGATTCGTCAAAAGTCGATTATTATCGGAAGTTGTCAGTTCTCGGTTGTCAGTAAGAACCGACCGCGGTTGGAAGAATAGATCCGATACGCCATGAAAGCTGGTCACGGCCGCCCATGAAGGTCATTTCCATCAATGTTTCAATGCCGCAACTGGTGAGCATCCACGGCAAGCAGGTGGAAACCGGATTCTTTAAGATGCCTGTTTCCGGGCCGGTCGCCGTACACTCGTTGAACCTTGCAGGCGACGGGCAGGCGGACCTCACCGTGCATGGCGGCCCCGACAAGTCCGTATATCTCTATCCCTGGGAGAACATCGAGTACTGGAAGCAGGCGTTACAGCGCGATGACCTGGGGCCGGGCTCGTTTGGAGAGAATCTGACGGTGGAAGGGCTCAGTGAATCTGAATTGGCGATTGGCGACGAATTCGCCATCGGCACGGCGCGCTTCGTGGTGACCCAACCGCGCCTTCCCTGCTTCAAGCTGGCCCTGGCGCTGGAGACGCCCAGCATTCCCAAAACGTTCCTGGAAAGTGGACGCACCGGCTGCTACCTTCGCGTGCTTCAGGAAGGCACGATTCAGGTTGGAGATGCAATCTACCCGCTGCCCTCCCGCGAACCTGCCCGAGTGACGATTGCCGAATTCGTGGAGCTTTATCGAGTGAAGCGCGCCACGCGGGAACAGATTGAAACGCTGCTCAGCCTGGCGGCGCTGCCGGAAGAATGGAAGAACCGGCTGATGGGAACTGAATGACTCAAGCCTGGCTTCAGGCAGGCGCTACAAGCAGACGCTCCGCCTTGGCCAGCCTGCGCTGGCGCTGGTCAAAGGTGAAGAAGGCGTCGGGTTTAAGGACTTTGACGGCCGCGACATGGAGAAGGTCGAGAGTTCTGATGCCCAGTATTGCGGTGTGACGGCGCGAGAGCGTCAGGGCCTCTTTCCAGACCTCGGGACTGATCGGTTCCAACTGAAAAACACCGGCGCCCACGTGTTGCAGGAATTTTTCGGTGACGACCCGAGCTTCGCGACGCGTCCACTGTTTGCGAAACACCCGAAGCTGCACCGCATTAAGGAACTCCGCCTCAATCAACGAGGTCAATAGAAAGACTGGTTCCCCCTGCACGGCCGCTGTTGCCGCCGCCGAATTGGCATCTCCCCCATAGAGTGAAACCAGGAAACCCGTGTCGGCATAGACAATCAATAGTCGCCTCGAAACTCGGCAACGAGGTCTGTACCTGTCTGGGGCGTCAATTTATTGCCGAAGATTTGCTTGCGGAGGGCGGCGAAATCAGGATAAGCCCTGGGCTTGGGGCGAACCGGATGCAGGCGGGCAATCACTTTGCGCCGCTTGCGGATTTCAATGACTTCTCCCCGGTTCAGCCGGGCCTCAATCTCCGGGAAATGATAGCGCAGATCACGAACCGTGGCAGTTTTCATAATGTGATTCATTTTAGCATCACATCGTGAAATGGGGAAGGGTTACGTGACAATATCCTCACCGCCATCCACGCGGATCACATTGCCCGTCAGCCAGTGGGTCTTGTCGCTCATCAAGGCCGTGATGGCCTGGGCAACGTCCTCAGGGGTGGTCAATCGCCCGCCGGGATTGCGCATCTTCGCGAACTCCGCCAGCTTTTCAATGCCGGGAATTTTGCTGGATGCCGCTGTTACGGTGATTCCCGCCTGAATGGCGTTGGCCGTAATGCCGTGCGGCATGAGTTCATAGGCAAGCTGGCGGATGTGCGATTCCATGACCGCTTTGGCCGCTGAAACCGCGCCGTAATTGGGGATCACGCTGTGCCCGCCGGCGCTGGTCATGCAATAAATGCGGCTTCCCTGCCCCAGCATTTTTCGGCGAAAGAGATCCTGCACCCAATAGACCAGGTTGTTCCCCATGACGTCTACGGTCATATCCATCTGCTGCTGGGTAAGCTCCTCGTCGGCGGATTCGGTTAAGTAAGGCTTCAATGAACCGAAGGCCACGGAGTGCAGCAGAACCTTTACGAAATGCCGGCCGCCGGCTTTTTCCCAGTGCGCCTGCGCCTGGTTCAGAACCTCGGAGCGTTTGCCGGGATCGGCTGCATTGATATTGAAGAAATGAACCTCGCGGCCGGTTTCAAGAATTGCCTCGATGACCTTTTCAACTTGCGGCATGTTCTGGCGTCGATCAAAATGCACACCCAGAATGTTGAGTCCGGAGCGCGCCAGTTCCAGGCTGACGGCGGCGCCAAAACCGCTCGACGAACCCACCACCAGGCCCCACGGCGTGGGGCTTTCATTTTCCGTCATGATCAGATTTTCTCCGAGGTTTTGATTGCTGACAGCGGGCAGGCGACGGCCAACGATTCGCATTGACTGTCAGCTGTAAGCTGTGAGCTGTAAGCTTGGTTTACGTGTCACTTGCCACTGCTCTTATAATCCTGTTCAACCTGTGCGATCAGTCCGGGAATCATTTCCCGCAGAGCCTGAGCGCAGGAAGTATTCAAGGCCGTAGCGACGCCCTCCACGCCATGCCCCTGAAGAGGGCTCTCCTCGCGCTGTTCACCCGACCACACCAGTTTATGATCACTCTTCCGCACCAGGGTTAGCGCCAATCCCAGGCGCACCTTGGCGCCTCCATCGGCGTCGACTTCCTCAAAGCTCAGAATTCGTCCCCCCAGCGCATAATCCACGGGGTCAGACAGGGGAAGCATCCTGACTTGGGCAAAGACCCCGGTGGAACTCAGCCATTGTGCAGTGTACTCAGAGAGCATCGTGGCCGGGTCCGATCCCCAGCGCTGATATTGATAGAAGTTCATCTGGGTGGGGGAGGCGTAATACACAATGCGATTATCGCGCAGCATCAGCGGCGCGCGAAAGTGCTCCACGCCAAGGCTGAAAGTGGTCCGGACGTCGGCGGGCGAGGGCGCGGCAGGCACCTGCAAAGCGTAGTAACTGGTTTTGGGAACACTGCCGCACGAGGTGGCGAAAAGGGCCACCAGGAGCGCGAGTATCGCACCAATTCGGCCCTGCGAGCTACGCTTCCACGCGTTCAATGAGGATTCGACGTTCATCTTTTCCTCGGTGCTCCATTCGGATTTTGACACAAGGAGTGGGAGTATTATCGCCAAGCTTCTCGCCCCATTCAACAAGAACCGTAGCCGCCTGGGAAGATAATTCATCCAGCCCCAGGGTGGCAAGGTCGCGCGCCCCCTCAATGCGGTAAAGGTCCGCATGATAAACCCTGCCGGGGGAACCGTATTCATGCACCAAGGTAAAGGAGGGGCTGGTCACTTCATCTTCGCTGGCCACGCCCAGGCCGGCGACAATTCCCTTAACCAGGGTCGTTTTGCCCGCGCCCAAATCGCCTTCCAGCAACACCAGACAGGGCGGCTGAAGATGCACGGCGATTTCCCGCCCAAACTGCACTGTTTCCTCAGGCGAATGCGTCACGCGCATCGCGATGGTGGTAACCGCTTCCCGTGAGTCCGTCCGTTTCCCTTCCATCGCTGATTGACGATTGCCGATTGAGGATTATCGATTGAAATCGGAGGAAGATATCATGGTCCTTATTTCTCAATCCTCAATCGTCAATCGACAATCATCAATCGTCAATTCTCTAGCTCCCTTTTGCGAGCCGTTTAAAGGCCTGCGGGACCTTTTCCAGAAGATCCCCTGCCAACATGGATGGCTGTCCCAGTTCTTCGGCGGCAAGGTCGCCTGCCAAGCCATGCAAGTATACCGCAGCCGCGGCAACTTCGCCCACCGGATGATGGGGAAATTGCGCCATCAGCCCGGCCGTCAATCCGGTCAGCACATCGCCGGTTCCGCCCGTGGCCATGCCGGGATTGCCGGTGGGATTAACCTCCACCTGTCCATCCGGAGAGGCAATCAAGGTTCGAAATCCCTTCAGCACCAACGTGACGCCAAACAGATTTGAGAACGCCCTCGCCACAGCCACGCGCCGGGATTGGATTTCTTCGGTCGGCCTCCCGGTTAAGCGGGACATTTCCCCGGGGTGAGGAGTGAAAACCGTTGCCCCGGCTGGCCGAACGTCGCGCTGAAAGGAATCCATGCGGCCCGCAAAGGCGTTCAGTCCGTCCGCATCAAGAACCAGAGGCAATGAATATTTATTGACGACCGCCCGAACGAATTCCGCGGTCTCAGGGTGCCCCCCCCCAGACCCGGCCCCAGAGCCAGCACGGTTTTCCCTTTCAGCAGAGTATCCAAACCGCGGCCCTCGAGGGCGCGGATGGAAATGGCCCCGTCGTCAGTTTCCGGCAAGGCCTCCGTCATGAATTCCATGCCCAAGCCTGCGATAATGGGCAGCGCACTTTTGGCTGTAGCGACGGTAACCAGTCCCGCGCCTGCCCGATAAGCAGCACGCGCGGCCAGCGCCGCGGCGCCCGTCTTGCCCATCGAACCAGCCACCACCAGCAAGTGCCCGTAATTCCCTTTGTGGCCGGAAGCAGCGCGCAGCTTGCTGATCCACGCCACGTCCTGCCGCTCAGTAAAATTCAGAGTTAAATCGGGATCCGCCTCCAGGGCTTCCGGTGGAGTCCCGATCTGTTTCACCACCCGCAGACCCATGTGCCGGCATGCAGGCGGAAAGACGTGGGCAATCTTGGGAGCCGTAAACGTAACGGTGTAGTCTGCGCGCACGTACTCACCGATAAGGTCACCGGAATCCGCGGAAATTCCCGTGGGCAGATCCACCGCCAGAACGCGCGCGCCGGAATACTTCGCATTGATGTGGCGAACAACCTCCAGCAGGAATCCCTGAAGCGGCTTAGTAAGGCCGGTGCCCAGAATGGCGTCAATAAGAACGATGGGATGGGTAAGTGAGGGAGTGATGGCATGCCACGCCTCAAGGTCCGCAACAATCTCCGGCTGGCCGGAGGGCAGCAGCCGGGTGTAACTTTCCGCCGCGTCTCCGCGCAAACTTTCCGGGTCGGCAAATAGCAAGACACGAGGAGCAAGCCCCTGCTCGCGAAGCAGGCGCGCCACCACCAGGCCATCGCCGCCGTTGTTGCCTTTGCCGCAGAGAATAACAATGTGGTGGTCAGCCAGCGGCGCCAGCTGCTTTCCTAGAAATTCCACTACGCCCCGGCCGGCGTTCTCCATCAGCGTCAGACTGGGAACGCCGTAGCGCTCCGTGGTGACGCGATCGATCCGCTGCATTTCCGAGGCAGTGAGAATTTTCATGGCGAAAAAAGCTCACAGCCGACAGCTGACAGCTAACAGTTACCTATAACTGTGAACTGCTTGCTGTCAGCTGTTAGCTGTGAGCTGTCAGCTTCCCTAAAGCATCCACCCGCCACTGACATTCAACACCTGGCCGGTGATGAAGGCAGCCTCTTCTGAGGCAAAGAACTTCACCGCCTCGCTGACGTCACGGCCGGTGGCGGGGCGGCCTACGGGAAAGCGGGCGTCGGTGAGGCGCTGGGCCTCTTCCAGGGATAGTTCCTTCTCGTCGATCACCGGGGGGTTCACTACGTTGGCCGTAATTCCATGGCGGGCTTCTTCCAGCGCCACGGAGCGGGTGAAAGCCACCAGTCCGGCCTTGGCGGCGGAATAGGCGGAAATCTTGGCCTGCCCGAAGGCTCGCTCCGCGCCCACGGCTCCCAGGTTGATGATGCGGCCCCAGTGCTGCCGGCGCATGGTGGGCAGGGCAAATTTGGTCGTGTAGAAAACGCTGTAGAGATTGGAGTGGATGATGGAACTCCAGGCCTCCACCGTGGATTCGGCCACGGGCTTCCACTCAAAATCGCCCACGTTATTCACCAGCACGTCCAGCCGGCCGAATTGCTTCGTCACGGCATCAACAAGCTCCTTGACGCGCACGGAATCGGTAACATCCGTGGCCAAAGCTATTCCTTCCGCCCCCGCGGCGCGCAAGTCCGATAGAACTTTCTGGGCGCCCAACTTGTTGGTGCGAAAGGCCACCGCCACACGCAGCCCAGCACGCCCCAACGCCAGGGCGATTTCCTTGCCGATTCCGCGCGAGGCTCCGGTGACCAGGGCAACGCGATTGCGAAGTGCCAAGCATCAGCTCCTTGCTACAGGAATGAAATTTAGAGTCTACCGGACTTCCCTTGCGGCGGCAAGCGTCGCCAACGGGCTGTTGCCAACGGGCACATCAGGTCGTCGCATGGTTACCGGTCGGCTGTTCTACCCTTAGAAGGAAACCGGTGAGGCAAGATTGAGACGCCGCGAAATACTCCATGTGTTATCATATAAACGAGGAGTGATAACATGCTTCGCACACAAGTTAGCCTGGACGAACAGGACTACAAATTGGCAAAAAGGGAAGCGACAACGATGGGGATTTCCGTGGCGGAGTACGTGCGGCGAGCGATCCGAAGCGTCCTGCCGCCTTCGGGCAAGCCAAGATGGATGCGCTACGCCGGTCTAGTCGAATCAGGAAACCGTCAGTCCAGCCAGTCGATCGACGAGGTCGTTTATGGCAACAAAGACTAGGGCTTACGTCGACACCTCGGCGCTCATTGCCTTTCTGGACCGTTCTGACAGTTACCATCCACTTTTTCGCAGGCTCTTTTCCAGTCCCCCCTCTCTGGTCACTTCGGCGCTGGTTATCGCTGAAGGACATGGCTGGTTCTTGCGGCGATACGACGAGAATCGCGCCATCCAGTTTCTTAACTTCATTGACGCTCTCTCGGTACTTACGATCCAGCCTTTCGATCATGAGGAACTGGCCAGAGCCAGCAACCTTGTCAAGAAGTTCAGCGACCAGTCGCTGACGCTCGCCGATGCACACGGGCTTAGCATCCTCACTGAACACCGCATTTCCACGTGCTGGTCTGCCGATCGCCATTTGGGACTAACGGGAGCGAAGCTGGTTATCTCCCCTGGGCGTAATTGATTATGCTTCTTGCAATCGACAAGAGGGTAAGAGAGGGGAATGTTCTGCGCTCGACACGCTCGGGATGCCTGGCCACTTACCAGGCCCGCGCCACCAGCAGGGTCATGTCATCCTGAAGTTCCGGACTGCCGGTCCAATCGTTGACGCTGCGGTAAATCGTCTCGGCCAAAACTTCCGGGGAAGCGGTTCGCATGCCCTTGGCCACATCCTGCAGGCGGGATTGGCCAAACTCTTCTCCATAGGTATTTTCGGGCTCGGTGATGCCATCGGTATAGGCAAGGAGCAGGTCATCGGGTTCCAAATGGATTTCACCCACCTCATATTTCGCAACAGGAAACAGACCCACCACCGTTCCCCCGGTGCGAAGCAGGTCCGTTTTACCGCCGCGAAAGAGAATGGGCGGCAGATGGCCGGCATTGGTGTAGGAAAGATTGCGCGTGCGGGCGTCGTATATCGCAAAGAAGAACGTCACGTATTTTTCTTCCGGGGTGTTGGCGTAAAGCTGGCGGTTCAGCCGGTCAACCACCTGGGCAGTTGAAACTTGCGAGGCGGCAGGGCTGCCGCCGTCCGCGGAGCCATCGTAAAACTGCGCGCGCAGTGCAGATTGGATGGCTGCCATCAGAAGCGCTGCGGAAATTCCCTTGCCGCTAACGTCCCCCAGCACCATTCCGACGCGATTTTCATCGAGTTTCAAGAAGTCGTAATAGTCGCCGCTGACGGATTGCGCGGCCTTGCAAACACCAAACAGGTCCAGGCCCGGCACTCGGGGCACCGTCTGGGGGAATAGCTGGCGTTGAACTTCCCGCGCGATATCCAGTTCGCTCTGCAAGCGCAGGCGCTCCTGCGATTCCTGCATCAGGCGTTGCACGGCAGCCGTCATGCCGTCAAAGGCCTCACCCAAGGCGCTCAATTGATCGTGAGAGGGGAAATGGGTTCGATAGGACAGTTCCCCCGCCTTAACCCGCTCCGTAGCATCGTAAAGGGTATCCACGGTGCGCGTCATGGAGCGCGTCATCCGTATTCCGATGATCAGCGCCACACCTTCAATAAGCAGAAAGATGATGGCGACCACTCGAAAGAGCAGGACGTAGGCCTCAGAAAATTCACCGAGCGTTGCCACCAGCCGGTCATTCAACGCGAAGATGCGGGAGGTAACGTATACAAACGCCGGGGCAGCGGCCTTTTCCGCAGTGTCCCCGCCCCAGACAATCGGATCGAGTGAGGACGCGCCAAAAACCTTAAAATCGAACGGATTCGCCGCGATCGGAACTGTCACTGTCCGGGAACTCATCAAGTTCTTCAGGACGGTGGGCCCCTTGGTTTTTCCCACGGTGATTTTGACTTCAGCCTCCTCATTGTGCTCCACCGGTCTGGGAATGGCCACGCCCACGGGCCCAATTTCCTCCCCCACCAGATCCAGCAGTTCGGGAGTGAAGGGCTGCGAAAGCACCAGGGTCAACTGCCCCGCCGCGGTTTTCGTCCGCTCCACCGAGCGCAAAGCAAGCTGTCCGCGGTCCGAAACAATCCCTGCGTACTCGTTATCCTTAAGCCAACTCGGCACGGCAGCGGGATCATCCACGATCTGGCCGTTCAGTAGAAATGAGCGAGTCTCATCTCCAAGGTGAAGGGTAATCACCAGGCCCGGGTAGCTCTTCGTATAGCCTACCAGCTCCGTTACGTAGAAGCTGCGAATCCTGTCGAGCATCGCGGACGGCGATTTTTCGCCCGCAAATCGCGCCTGGTGCAGCACCACGCGGTTGACCTGTTCGATTTCATCAAAGTGGTTGCGCAGCCGGTTGACCACCAGGAAGGCCGCAAATTGGCCGTTTATAATGAAGGCGCCCAGTAAAACCAGCACCAGGAGGAGGGAAAGGGGAACGACTCCGATAAGGATGTACGCGACCACCAGACGCCGGCGCAGCCGCCACAGCAAACGAGAGCGGACGAATTGCACCAGGCGGATCAAGTAATAGACGCCGGAAATCAGAACGCCTACCCAAAACAGGAACCAGAAGAAACCATTAATTCCGCCGCTGGCGCGGGTCAGGCGGTCCCCCAGCCACAGAACCGTACCGTAAGCCAAGACCCACGCGGTGAATCGGGCCAGCCGACGCGTCCGGTATTCATGAAGGAGAGTTTCGAGCATCGTGCCAACTGTAGTGGATGCGGCTTGGCCACGGCGGCTATGACTTTATACGCGCGGGGCCGGGGCGCCACCCGCTTCCGCGGCTTGCTGCACGCGGCTGTGCTTCTTTCCGTAGGTGAAATACAACACCATGCCGACGATCAGCCAGATGATCAAACGCAACCAGGTGCTTCCCGGCAGGCTCGCCATTAATCCCAGCGAAACGATGATTCCCAGAATGGGCACCAGCGGCACCAGGGGAGTCTTGAAGGCCCGCGGCAAGTCGGGACGTCTGACCCGCAGCACCCACACGCCGGCGCAGACAATGACGAAGGCCAGCAGCGTTCCGATGCTGACCAGTTCACCCAGAATGCCAATGGGAATCAGCGCGGCGAAAACTGCAACGAAAAGGCCCACCACGCTCGTTGAAATCCAGGGAGTACGGAAGCGTGGATGGATGGCGCTTGCCCATTTGGGCAGCAGCCCGTCCTTGGACATGGAATAAAACACCCTCGATTGGCCCAGCATCATGACCAGCATCACGGTGCCCAGCCCAAAGATGGCGCCAATTTTGACGAGGAAGCTTCCCCACCGTACGCCGGGGACAGCGTCAATGCCAACGGCCACGGGGTCGGATACGTTGAGGTTGGTGTAAGAAACAACGCCGGTGAGCAAGAGGGAAACCAGAATATACAGAACTGTGCAGATGATCAGTGAGCCCAGAATGCCAATGGGCATATCCCGCTTGGGGTTTCTGGCTTCCTGCGCGGCCGTGGAGACGGCGTCAAACCCGATATAAGCGAAGAAAATCACTCCCGCCCCCCGGGCAATCCCCGACCAACCGAAGGCCCCGTACGTCCCGAGGTTGGGGGGAATGAAGGGGTGCCAATCCGCCCAGAACAGTGACGGGTTACGGAAAAAATAGAAGCCCACTACGGCGATGAACACCAGCACGATGGAAACCTTCACCATAACGATGGCGCTGTTGAAGTTTGCCGATTCCTTGATGCCAATGACCAGAATGATGGTGACGGCGATAATGGCCAGAAAGGCCACGAGGTCAAAATAGGCGCCCGTGTGGGCCAAGGCATCGGGATTAACATGCTGCGAGGCGAGGGTGTCTTTGATGCGTGCGAGGTGTTCCCAATGGCCGTGGTAATTCACCAGGAGTTCGCCGTGCGCGCTGGCGAACTGGGGGGGAATGCGAAATCCAAAATCCTGGAGGAAGCTGAGCACGTAACCGCTCCAGCCGGAGGCCACGGTGGCGGCGCCGAAAGCGTACTCCAGGATCAGGTCCCAGCCGATAATCCAGGCGAAGAGCTCACCCAGAGTTGCATAGGCGTAAGTGTAGGCGGAGCCGGCAATGGGGATGAGCGAGGCAAACTCCGCGTAACATAAACCGGCAAAGGTGCAGGCCGCGCCCGCCAGCACGAAGGACAGCACGATGGCCGGACCCGCATATTTGGCCGCGGCGGCGCCGGTCAAAACGAAGATGCCGGCCCCGATGATGGCGCCGATGCCCAGGGTCATCAGATTGATGGGCCCCAGAACCCGCCGCAGGGTATGCTCACCGTGCTCGGCGCCTTCCTCCTGAATCATTTCGAGTGTTTTCTTCGCCAGCAGATTCGCCATGAGGTGTAATTAGCTCCTTCGGCTCTTGGGGCGGCCGTGCCGCGCCGCCATGCGGCGAGGTGATCTCGCCGGATTTTCGTTGTGGCGGGATGAACCCGCCGTTACAGCTTACAGCGCAGCCGGCCTTCAGATTCTATGATGCAGATGGGCGCCGTGCCGTCCTTCGCCAAAGATAATAGACCGGAATGCCGATGGCGACTATGCTCAATCCGGCTAAGCTTCGAAGGGTCTTGTGGGTCAGTAAGGCTAATTCCACAAAAGAGGCAAACGCGATATACATCAGGGGAAGCACTGGATATCCCCAGGTTTTGTATGGCCGAGCGGCCTCCGGGCGCGTCCGCCGCAGCCGGAAGATTCCCGCGATGGTCAAAATATAGAAGAGCACGGCGGCGAAAATCACATAGTCCAAAAGTTCACTGTATGAACCGGTAAGGGTCAGGAACGCCGCCCATACCGCCTGCACCATCAAGGAAACCGCCGGGGTATGATACCTGGGATTAACCTTGCCGACGGACGAAAAGAACAAGCCGTCCTTCGCCATGGCGTAATAGACGCGAGCGCCCGCCATCACCATGCCGTTAACGCAGCCGAAGGTTGACACCATGATGGCGGCGGCCATCAGTCCAGCTCCATGCCCGCCCAGCATGGCTTCCACGGCGGCTGTAGCCACGCGGTCTTCCGAGGCGTGTTGGATTCCCTGCTCCAGCAACCCCCCGTGGACCGTTCCAAAGAAAGGCAGCGCGCGGTAATAGGCCCAGTTGCAGGCGAAGTAGAGAAGGAAAACCGCGGTGGTACCGATGAACAGCGACAGGGGAAGATTGCGCTTGGGATTGATGACTTCACTGCCGGTAAACGTAACGTTGTTCCACGCATCGGAAGAGAAGAGCGGTCCCACCAGCGCCACGGAAATCAGCGTCAAGGTGGCGAGATCCCAGTGCGCTCCCTGCCAGAAGTTCTGTGTGGATGCGGCGGGCACGGGATGGCTGGAAGCCCACCAGACGCCAAGCGCGATCACCCCGAGCAGTGCCGCCACTTTCAGCACCGTGAAGACGTTTTGAACACCCGCGCCCGTCCTCACTCCGAAGATGTTCAAGGTGCTCAGGAAAAACAATACGATGACGGCCACTAGCTGTAGCGATGATACCGTGAGGGCGATGGGATGGCCGAAGACCGCGACGGCCCCGAGATCGAGCAGAATGGTTTTGGCGGAAACCCACGGAATCATCACGCCGAGGAATTTCCCAAACGCCACCGCCACCGCCGCCACGGTACCGGTTTGAATCACCAGGAACAAAGTCCAGCCGTAGAGGAAGCCCCAGAGCGGGCCAAAAGCTTCGCGCAGATAAACATACTGGCCCCCCGCCTGCGGCATCATGCCCGCCAATTCCCCGTAGCTGATGGCAGCAAAGACGGTCATCAGTCCGCCGATGATCCAGGTGAGAAAGAACAGGCCCGGCGATTGAACTTGCCGCGCGATGTCGGCCGCGACAATGAAGACGCCGGAGCCGATCATCGAACCCATCACCAGGGTGGTGGCGGAAAACAGGCCCAAGCCCTTCACCAGGCCGGCAGGTTGCGGAGTGTCGGTGATTTGAGGTTCGCCCATAAGAAACCAGGTGTCAGGTATCAGGTTCTGGGTGCTGGGTGCTGAAATAGTTAAGTGTAAAGTTTAAAGGGTTAAAATTAAGTGCAAAGTTTAAAGGGTAAAGGTTAAATGCATCCTCGATCTAGCCTTTAGCCTTCACCCTTTAACCTTCACCCTTTAACCTTTAGCCCTCACCCTTCATCCTTTACCCTTTACCCTTCACCCTTTAACCTTTGCAAGAAACTCTTCCGCGCGCTTGCGAATATCCGGTGCCCCCACTAGCGCGCTGATGATGGCCACTGAATCCGCCCCTGCATCGATGGCGGCGCGAGCGTTTTCGAGCGTAATTCCTCCTATGGCCACCAGCGGTTTTCGTGTTGCCTTCCGCGCTTCGCGCAGGCCTTCCAGTCCCACCACGGCGTCAGGATTCACCTTGCTGGCGGTTGGAAAAATGGGGCCGAAAGCCACATAGTCCGCCGAGGAACTGTCCGCGGCCGTAGCCTGCTCGAGCACGTGCGTGGAATATCCAATGAGTTTGCCGGGCGTCAATATCTGGCGCGCGGCCGCCACCGGCAAGTCGTCCTGTCCCAGGTGAACGCCATCGGCATCCACGGCGCGGGCCACGTCAGCGCGGTCATTCAGAATAAAAGTTCCCCCCGCCTTCTGGATGAGATCACCGATTGACATTGCACTCGCATAAAGTTCGCCCGAAGACGCGTGCTTGTCGCGAAGCTGAATCAGCCGAACTCCCGCCGCCAGCAGCGCCTCAGCAATTTCCATGACGGATCGGCCGCCACCCTGAGCGGGGTCAATTATGGCATAGAGAGGAGAATCGGGCCATCGGGTCATCGGGAGATCAGGGGATCCGCTCATCGGTTCATCGGCTCATCGGTCGATCGCGTGGGGTCTCATTGGACATTGACATTCGGCCACTGAGTTTACGGGACGGGGAAAATAACTCTATTGAGCTGCAGCCTGCTATTCAATACGCTAGTAAGGTGCCAAGAATTACATCATCCGATCCGATCAACTCTCGCCGTTGCGGGTAAATCGATCCAGAAAATGTGTGTCGAAATTCCCCGCCTGGAAGTCCGGGTCTGCCATGATTTTTTGCTGAACGGGGATCGAAGTGGAGATGCCCTCGATAATGAACATTTCCAGCGCCCGGCTCATGCGGTGGATGGCCTCGTGACGATCTTTGCCGTGCACGATGAGCTTGGCGATCAGGGAATCGTAGTAGGGTGGGATCACCGACTCGGCATAAGCGGCCGTATCCACGCGCACGCCGGTGCCTCCAGGTTCGTGAAAGACAGTTATCTTCCCCGCCGACGGAGCGAAGGTCTGCGGATTCTCAGCGCATATGCGGCACTCAATGGCGTGTCCGCGCAAGCCAATCGTCTCGCCCTCAATCGGCACATGGCCGCCCGCGGCAATCAAAATCTGGTGCTTCACCAGGTCGAGCGCGGTCACCATTTCGGTTACCGGATGCTCCACCTGAATGCGTGTATTCATCTCCAGGAAGTATAGATTGCGCTTCTCATCCATCAGCAGCTCAATGGTGCCGGCGCTGGTATAGCCAATCTTCTCCAGCGCCTCCACGATTTGATGGCCCACGCGCTGGCGGGTTTCCGCATCGATCTGGGTGGAGGGAGACTCTTCCACGAGCTTTTGATGGCGCCGCTGAATAGTGCACTCACGTTCACCGAGATGCACCACCCGGCCGTGCTGATCGCCCATAACTTGAAACTCAATATGGCGGGGAGAGCTGATGTACTTTTCCACGTAGACATCAGGAGTCGAAAACGACGCTGCCGCTTCGTTCTGCGCCGTGCGGTAGAGATGGGGAAGGTCTTCCGCGCAGGGCACAATCCGCATTCCCCTTCCGCCGCCGCCCGCCGAAGCTTTGATGATGACGGGGTAGCCGATCCGTTCCGCTTCCTTGAGCGCCTCTTCCTCAGAGCCGATTACTTCCGAACCCGGCAACACCGGCAGTCCCAATTCCTGCATTCTTGCCCGCGCGCGATTCTTGTCGCCCATCAGGCTGATCACATCGGGTCGGGGACCTATAAAAGTCAGATTGGAAGCTTCGCAGACACCGGCAAAGTAGGAGCTCTCCGCCAAAAAGCCGTAGCCGGGATGAATGGCTTCCGCGCCCGTTATTTCCGCCGCGGAAATAATGCTGGCAACGTTCAGGTAACTGTCCGCACTACGGGGCGGACCAATGCACACAGCCTCATCCGCAAACCGAACGTGCAGGGAGTTGCGATCCGCTTCCGAGTACACCGCGACCGTGGGAATGCCCAGTTCCTTGCAGGCGCAAATGACCCGCAGTGCAATTTCCCCACGATTGGCAACCAGGATTTTTTTGAACATGAGAAAGGCAGTTGATAGTTAATAGTCGATAGTTGATAGTCGATAGTCCACAGTCAATAGTTGATAGTCTATCGCGGATGTCGCGAGTTAGCCGGCTTCCGGCATGTTTCTTATTTCCTTTGCCGCGGTGGAGATTTCCTCCCCTTTAGCGGTTTGCTTCGACGATCGCGCGGTTTCAATCTTTGCGGCAAGTCCTTTTTCGACGCTCATTCGCAGCGCATTCAACATGCGGGCGATTTCGGTGATTTCTG
>Ga0206987_1099_pt1 | contig 18086 bp, 13 predicted proteins | sample Alteio_BWMinCont_11_FD_153281 | JGI IMG/M metagenome (GOLD analysis project Ga0206987, IMG submission 153281) | Enriched cells from forest soil in Barre Woods Harvard Forest LTER site, Petersham, Massachusetts, United States -... | ecosystem: Environmental > Terrestrial > Soil > Temperate forest >... | reverse complement strand
AAAGGGGAAAAAAACTGGCGGCTTTCTCTCCCGTGCCCACACCAACAAACGGAATGCGCGGGAGTTCGCGTTTCAAATTCTCGGCAAATCGAGCGCGGTAAATCGGATGATGCAACATCGCGTAGACATAATGGAAAACGTCATGCCGTTTGATGCCATCGTCGTCGTAAAAAATTTGGAAGATCGTCAACGCCTTGGGCGTGATGTTGTCGCGCCGATCCTTTCCGTTTTCCGCATAAGAAAAAAGTGGCAAACAATAACTCGGAGAGCCAAATCCGCCGGCAATGTCCTTGGACGGAATTGAATTGCACGCAAACGCGCAAAACTGGCGTTCTGGTGATACGTTGACCAGGATGCCCGCATTTTCTCGTTCGCATTTTGCAATTGGAAACAAGCTTTCGGTTGTCCCCACTTCATCGACGAACTTACGCGCGTAATATAACGCGAGTTTGGTAAACGGACGGTATGCGGAACTTCTGATCCGGGACATGTCAATCATAAGTTCTGTTTCCTGCCGAAACCATCGCTTCAGATTGCGGCTCCACTTCACCTTTTCATAATTAACAAAGCTGTCCACGTCTTTTGGCCTTCCCCGTTTTCGCCAGCGATAAATTTCGGCATTATAATCCTCTGCAAATTGCTCCACACGCTTTGCCAGCCGCCTGGGGTCAAAATCATACACGACGGCATCGCGATTAGTTGAGACACCAAGAGAATAAGTTTTAAAAATAGCAAGATCGGTGCCCCCTTTTGCTTTAGCAGCTTTGCTGCCGATGGGAATGAAAGTGTCAAACTCGTTGTCAGTGCTGTTGGTGAGCCAATTGCCTTTTCTATCGGGCGTCAGTTTTTCCCATTTCACCTCACCGATCTGCTCTTTGCTGTCGAGGAATTTATATTTCTCCTCCTTACGCCAGTCACCCCCGACGGCGTGATAGTACACTTTGGCCTGGCGCTTTCCTTCTTTTTTCGCCGGCAGCCGGACGAATAAATTGATGCTGACGCCGACTTGGATGCCAAAAACATTGTGCGTTGTGCCGGAGAGTTTCGGGTTCTTCCGCACATTGCCGCCAAGATCGAGGATGTAAATGAGGTCAAATTCCGTGCCTAGTTCTTTCCGCATCCCATCAAAAGTCTTTTCCGTGACAAAACTGTTGTTGTTCACAAAACAAACGATGCCGCTGTCGCCGATGCGGTCCGTCGCGTAACGAATCGCTTTCACGTATGGATCGGAGAGCTTGCGGAGCAGCGTGGCTTTGGAGGATTCAGCGTAGGTTACGCTTACCCGGCGGTCCAGTTCAGGATATTTGCGGTTTTTATTATTGTCGTTTTCGTTTATCTGGCCTGCATTGTAGGGGGGATTGGCGATGATGACCTTGATAGGAGCCTTTTTCTGGCGGTCAACCCGGGCGGAATTGGCTTCATTGAATAAAACCTTGTCGAAATCTCCTTGTTCTATTTCGGCCGTCTGAAACGTGTCCACGAGGCAGATACCTTGGAATGATTCATATCTTCCGATAGCCTCATAATATGCGTGCTCGATGTTCATGGAGGCCACGTAATACGGCAGCAACATGACCTCGTTGCAGTGCAGTTCTTCCGCATATTTCTGCGGCAGGGCGGAACGTTTCAGGCGCCGCATGAGGTTTACGACAAAATTTCCCGTGCCGGTGAATGGGTCGAAAATATGAACGTCCCGGTCCGAGAGCGATTTTCCAAACTCTTTGTCTAGGACATGCTCGACGCTGGCAACCATGAAATCCACCAGCGGCTGGGGCGTGTAAACAATGCCGTGGGTGTCGGCGACCTTGACGCAAAATCCCTGGAAAAAGCTTTCATAGACGGTGTTGAGAAACGTTTGCTTTGCGCTGAATTCATGGATGGTGGCGGCGGTGTTCTCAATGGCGACGTAAAAATGGTTCAGGCTTTTGGTGAAACCGTCGCGGTCAAAGGAGTGGGACGTCAGCGCGGTGATGACCTTCTCGATTTCCCGGGCGATGACGTTGCGGGCAGTGAAGTCGGCCACGTCGAAAATTTTGCGGAAGATGCGCTCGGTCAGCAGGTGTTGGATGATCATCTCTTCGACGGCCTCGACCGAAAGATTCGGATTCAATGAGCCGCGACAAACCGCCAGGAAACCTTCGAAAGCGGTGACAAATTTTTGATTGGTCTGGCGCTCGTGCTCGATCAACTCTTTCAAGCTCTGGCCCAGTTGCGGGATTTTCGCCTGGAATTCTTCGATGGCCTTTCCCCATTCCACAATGAAGGCCGGAGCGTATTCGAGGAAAAGCGTGAGAATGTGAACCAGATCGTCGGGATTCGTGAGGTTCGCGTCGAATTGTTTGATGCCTTGCTGATAAAGGACGGCGCGGCGGGGTGCTTGGAACAGAATATTGTCGCTCGGATAACCGGCGGAGAATTTGTTTTTGATCTCTTTGTCCAAATCGTCGTGCATGTCTTTGGCTTCCCAATGCCCGTGATTTAGGTGCCAGCGGTCCAGGAGCGCTCCGTCAATTTGCACCTGTTTGCCGCCTTTTACCTTCTGGCGATATTCCGGGACAAGTTTCCAATCAAACTGGCGGGCGCAGAATTCAAGCAGTTCCTGAAAAGCGGAGCGGACGGCCGATTCGTGGGTAATCCCAAGCTCGTCAAACCTGGCCAGCGAATCGTAATAAGCGATCACGGCCTTGTGGGTTGGCTTGAGGTTCAGACTCGGCATGGAATGTTACTAAAGCGGGACGCGCCGCGAGGGAAGAAAAATCGCAAAGCACGGTCTTTTCCCAGGGCAGCATCTAAATTCCTGTAACCCGTTGAAAATCAATTTGCGGATTTGTTTGAACAGGAGAAAAACCGAGAACGGAGGTTTTCCTTTCCCGTCTCTGTGGTCTCGGTTTTCCTCCTGTTCAAAATTCCGATCTTTTCAGCCGTTCGCACCCTTGGCGGTCGGTAAAAAGATTTCCATTTCATGGAGTTTTTGTGCCGGAATTAAATGCGTCTGCCCTGGATCTTTTGGTTATGCTGGATTAGATTGCATGTGGCATCCCATGTAAGGAGTGCTTATGCCGCCTATTACGTGGGTTGAAAACTGGACGAAGTTTTTGGCACGACGCGCTTTGCAGCCGCGTCCCAAAAAATGGCTTTCAAAACAAAACCGTCGCGCCGCCGACGAGCTAATTCTTTGGGTTTCCTATTGCCTCTATAAATGCAGCGATTGCACTTTGAAGTGCCAAATTTGCTTGCATACGGCGCGTCATAGAGCCAGCGCCGCCATGTGCCGTGCCGCTCTCTGGTTCTTGGAGTAACTTTTCGACACGCGTAAGCTCCGTGCTGGTAAAAGCCGCCAAATCATCGTAGCGTTTTTCCGCTCTTTTAAGCGCGGCAACAAGGTCTGGTTTTTCCATGGCTTCCAAATCGGTGTTCACAGGTAAATCCTTTCGTTTCATTTTTTCGTCGGGTGCATCCCATGAATGGCCGGTCATGTTTATGTGCTTCATCTACGCCTTTCTACGTCCGTCCGCCCCGCGTGTCAACATGCAATCTAATCCAGCATAACCGATCTTTTCCGTTGACAATACCTGAGCATGTGATAGGCTGCCATAGTGAGCGAGGGCAAGGGAATAGTCGAATCAGACGGCGGCGGAACCAAGATGGGGTGCTCCCGCCCGGAGCCGACGACGAAGCCACGGTTTTACCATCCGGGAAATCCGGGAAATCCGTGGTCAAAAAATCCTTCCGAAAACCAGCGCCGCCTGCCGCCAATCAAGGTCAACCAACCCCAATCAAGTTATTTTCGATTCCCCTGGGCACAACGCTCCACGCTCTTACGCTCCAACGCTATTACGACCTAAGCATCTCTCCATGAACGAGTTGCAAATTTTATCGAGGTCCGCCGGTCAAGTTCAATCAAGCCAAATCAAGGCAAATCAAGTTATTTTCCATGTCCTGCCCGCAACAACACTCCACGCTTCCACGATCCCATGCCACGCCGCTTGACCCCCGGCCCAAAAACCGTTCTCCTAGGGACTGACATTGATGAGTTCACCTAAACCAACCTTGGATGACTTGCGCATTCAGCGCCGGCCGGAATCGGCCGGAGGCTCCAAAGCGTGGCTGGGCGTGGTGATGGTTATCGTGCTGGTGCTGGCGGGCGGAGCGTTTTGGTGGCGCGGACGGACGGAGACGTTAGAAGTGCGGTTGGTTTCGGCGCGCGCCAGCGGAAGCGGCGGCGTCGAGCGCACGGTGCTGAACGCTTCCGGCTACGTCACGGCGCGACGGGAGGCGACCGTTTCCGCCAAGGTCACGGGCAAGGTCATCGAAGTAAATATCGAGGAAGGAATGAAGGTCAAGGAAGGGCAGATTTTGGCGCGGTTGGATGACGCGAACATCCGCACGGGCCTTGATGTGGCCCAGGCGCAGTTGGATTCCACGCGCGTTTCCTTGGAAGAAACCCGCGCCCAGCTCAAACAAGCCGACCTCGCCTTCCAGCGTTCCACCGAGCTGACCAAACAAAAAATCGCCTCGCAAGCCGACCTCGAAACCGCCGAGTCCGAAGCCATGATGCTCCGCGCGCGCGTCCGACGGCAGGAACTGGACATCACCACCGGCGAACGCCAAGTGACGCAATGGAAGCAGCAAATCGAAGACATGGTCATCCGCGCCCCGTTCGACGGGGTCGTCACAACCAAGGACGCGCAGCCGGGCGAAATGATTTCCCCCGTCTCGGCCGGCGGCGGCTTCACGCGCACGGGGATTTGCACCATTGTGGACATGAAATCGCTGGAGATTGAATTGGACGTGAACGAGAGCTACATCAACCGCGTCGAACCGGCCCAACCGGCCGAGGCGGCGCTGGACGCCTACCCCGACTGGAAAATCCCGTGCAAAGTCATCGCCATCATCCCCACCGCGGACCGCCAGAAGGCGACGGTGAAAGTGCGGGTGGGTTTTGAAAAACTCGATCCGCGCATCCTGCCGGACATGGCGGTGAAAGTGGCTTTTCATGAAACGACCGCCGCCCCCGCCGCGGTCGCGCGCACGGTCATCGTTCCCAAAAGCGCCTTGCAGAACCGGGACGGTCACGATGTAATTTTCGCGGCGGACAACGGCCATGCCGAACGGCGCGCCGTCACCGTCAGCGAAACCCAGGGCGATGACGTCGTGCTGAGCGCGGGCGTTAGCGCTGGTGAAAAAGTGATTGCGGAGCCGCCCGCCGACCTGAAAGATGGGGCGGCGGTAAAGGAAAAAAAGTCATGAGCGAAAACAAAACAAGCGACGGCGCGCTGGTGCGGGTGGACCGCGTGGAAAAAGTTTTCCATCGCGGCGCCGAAGATATTCATGTGCTGGCCGATTTGAGTTTGCAGGTCCCGACCGGCGAATTTGTCGCCCTGATGGGGCCGTCGGGATCGGGCAAGAGCACGTTGCTTAATTTGATCGGCGGCCTGGACCGCCCGACCAACGGCACGGTCACAGTGGGCGGCCAGAGCATTGACCGGCTTTCCGACCGGGAGCTGGCCCACTGGCGCGCGCGGCATGTCGGTTTTGTTTTTCAACTTTACAACCTGATGCCCGTTCTCAACGCGGAACGGAACGTGGAACTGCCCTTGCTCCTCACACATCTATCCAAGGCGGAACGCGCCCAACATGTTCAGACGGCCCTGGCGGTGGTGGGCTTGTCGCATCGTGCCAAACATTATCCGCGCACCCTCTCCGGCGGCGAACAGCAGCGTGTGGGCATCGCCCGCGCCATCGTGACCGACCCCACGCTCCTGCTGTGCGATGAACCGACGGGCGACCTGGACCGCAAGGCCGGCGACGAAATCCTGGACTTGCTCCAGGCCTTGAACCGCGAGCACAACAAAACCATCATCATGGTCACGCACGACCCGCACGCCTCCGCCCGCGCCGCGCGAACCGTTCATCTTGACAAAGGCCAGTTGCGCGCCGAAACCGAGAAATGAAAACGAACGGAGTGATGGAGTATTGGAGTGCTGGTATGGCGCCGTTCGCGGCCTCATCTAATCCGCAATCCGCAATCCGCAATCCGCAATGAAATTCCTCCCCCTCATCTGGAGCAATCTCATGCGCAAAAAGCTGCGCGCCCTGCTGACGGTGCTTTCCATCCTGGTCGCCTTCATGCTTTTTGGCCTTATCGCCGCGATCAAACAAGCGCTGGTTGGCGGCGTGGCCATGGCCGGGGCCGACCGCTTGGTGGTCCGCCACAAAGTTTCCCTCATCGTTTCGTTGCCAGGAAGTTACCAGCAGACCATTGACAAGATGCCCGGAGTCGCCGGCTCGGCCCACCTCACTTGGTTCGGCGGCATTTACCAGGAGCCGAAGAACTTTTTTCCGCAAATGGCCGTGGTGCCCGAAGATATTCTGGCCATGTATCCAAAAGTAGTTCTCGCCCCGGAGCAAAAAAAAGCTTGGTTGGCTTCGCGCACCGCCGCGGTGGTCGGGCGCAAGACGGCTGATCGTTTTCACTGGAAAATTGGCGACAAAATTCCCATCAACACCGCCATCTGGACCAAAACCGACGGCAGCGGCCTCTGGGAATTCGATCTGGTCGGCATTTTCGACGGCGTGGACAACGCCACCGACACCACCCCTCTTTGGTTCCGCTACGATTACTTCGATGAAGGCCGGCAATACGACAAGGGCCACGTTGGCTGGTACGTCATCCGCGTGAAAGACCCGTCGCAGGCCGTGGCCATCGCCAAGCGCATTGATGACGAATTCGCCAACTCGCCCGCCGAAACCAAGACGGAACCCGAAGGCGCGTTTGTCCAGTCCTTCGCCAAGCAAATTGGCAACATCGGCCTCATCGCCGAAGGGATCATGGGCGCGGTTTTCTTCACCATTTTGCTCGTGGCCGGAAACACCATGGCCCAGTCCGTCCAAGAACGCACCGGCGAAATCGGGGCGCTCAAGGCCATCGGATTCACCAATGGCCAGGTGCTTTGCCAGGTGCTCGTGGAGTCGTGCGCGCTGGCGTTGCTGGGCGGCGTGCTCGGGCTGGGCCTGTCGTGGACGTTCATTTTACAGGGAGACCCGACCAACGGCCTGCTGCCGTTTTTCTTTTTTCCCGTCAATGATTTGATCGCCGGCGTCGGCATCAGTCTGGCCTTGGGGATGGCGGCGGGAATTATTCCCGCGCTCCAAGCCATGCGCCTGCGCGTCGCCGATGCTTTGCGAAGAATGTAATATGACCGGACCCTGGACATGGTTGTTGCAAGTCGCCGCCGTCACCCGTTTCGGGCTGATGAGTGTGCCGCGGCGTCTCGGCGCGGTCGCCGCCACGATTGTGGGCATAGCAGGCGTGGTGGCCGTTTTAGTCGGCGTTTTGTCCATGGCGGTAGGGTTCAAGATGGCCATGACCGCCTCCGGTTCGGACGACAAAGCCATCGTCCTGCGCAGCGGGGCGGACAGCGAAATGGTCAGCGGCCTGGACCACGAGGCGACGCGGGTCATCGCCGATGCGCCCGGCGTGGCGCGCGATACCAACGGGCCGCTTTCGTCGGCGGAATTGTACGTGATGATCAACGTGCCCAAGCGCTCCACCGGCACGGACGCGAACGTGCCCTTGCGCGGGGTGGACCCGGCGGCGCTCCAAGTGCGCGGCAACATCAAGATCATGGCCGGCCGGATGAACGAATGGGGCAAAAACGAAGTTATCGCCGGCGTCGGCGCGGCCCAGGAATTTGGGGGCTTGGACGTGGGCGGCACCATCAAAGTGGGCCGGGCCGACTGGCTGGTGACAGGCATCTTCTCCGCCGGCGGCGGCACCGCCGAATCGGAAATCTGGACTGATGGAAAACTCCTCCAGGCCGCCTTCAACCGGGGCGACAGCTACCAGTCGGTCTATGTGAAACTCAATTCCGCCGGCGCGTTCCAGCAATTCAAGGATTCGTTGACCGCCGACCCGCGTGTCAATGTGAAAGTCGCGCGTGAATCCGACTATTTCGCCGAACATTCCCAGACGCTGACGAACTTGATCAACACGCTCGGTTTTCTCATCGCGTTCCTCATGGCCATCGGCGCGGTTTTTGGCGCGTTGAACACGATGTATGGCGCGGTCTCCGCGCGCACCCGCGAAATCGCGACCCTGCGCGCGCTCGGTTTCGGCGGCGGGGCGATTGTGGTTTCGCTGATGCTGGAATCACTGGCGCTGGCGCTGCTTGGCGGCTGTCTGGGCGGCGGCCTGGCCTATCTGGCCTTCAACAATTTTCACACCTCCACCATGAACTGGCAAAGCTTCAGCCAGGTCGCCTTCGCCTTCCGCGTCACGCCCCTGCTGCTGCTGCGCGGAATCATCTGGGCCGCTGTCATCGGCCTGGTCGGCGGCCTTTTCCCCGCCATCCGCGCCGCCCGCCTCCCCATCGCCGCCGCTTTGCGAGAGCTGTAACGCAACGTGTCGGTAATTGTTCAATGAAGTAATGAGCGCATCTTGGTCATCAATTCTTAAGCGACATTGTGGGCGGCATCTGTTTGAAGTAAACCGCCGCATCAGAGGCACCGCCTCTACGGTTGGCTTTGTGGTTGATTTTTCCGACAGCTTGATTCTTTTGCATATAGTGGATATGGACACGTTCACGTTGAACGGCTACAGCGTCCTTCAAAACAAGGATGTCAGGCATTATCGGGTCTTCAACAAACGTGAGTTTTGGCAGAATCGCGCCGTTCGCCATTTCAAATTAACGCCTCTCCGGCCTGCCGGCATATCGCTGGCTTCGGTTCCACTTCTCATAGGCTCCATAGGTGAGCGTTCTCCGTTGATCACTATTCATCCCGAAAGGAAAAAGCCGGACATTTGCTACATCGGCCTCTTGCTTTCCATGAGCCCGAAGATGTTTATTATTGACGAACTGGACCAAAACGCGGAGTGGAGCGGACCGCGCCGGCTCAAGTTCAGTGATGTCACCCGGGTTGATTTTGGCGGCGGATATGAGGAAGCTCTCGCCGCCACCGCACTAAAGCACCCGAAATGGAAAGAAGCGGGCAAAGCCAGGCACCGGACACGGCGCTTGCTGCGCCAAAGCGCCGCCAGCATGGGCGCGCGTTCCACGTCACCCAATGCCTGATCATCATGAAAACTTCCGTGCCAAATGCCATGTATGCGATATTTGCCTACGCGTTGTTGCTTTTGATGGTTCTTTTTCTCGAGTGGTTAATTTGGGACCATTGGGTTTCGGGAAAGTTGTACATTTGCACGGACCTAGGGTTCCCGATCTTCGATATGATCCCTCCATTTGTGCATCCAGGCTCGGATGACGCCTACCTCGTACCCGCATGGCGTGTTTGGCTTGTCTGGGTGAGCTTTATGGCGGCGGCCTTCGCGCTCCCGGCACTCATTATTCGGAATATATCGCGGAGGGAAATGGATTAAGCTCTCCAGCACAGCCTTGACATTTACGCATTGTGCGTCTAATTAGACGCATAATGCGTAAATCACCCCTCGCGAGCGTTCTCTTTTCCGGCACACAACAACGGCTGCTGTCCGCCCTGCTTTTGAATTCGCATCAGGCAGTTTATGCGACGGAACTGGCAAACCGTTTGCGCGTCCGCCCCTCCAGCTTGCAGCGTGATCTGGCAAAATATACGGAAGCCGGCATACTCAAGATGTTCCGGAGCGGCAACCGCGCCTATTTTCAAGCGAACGAGGAATGCGCGGTTTTTCCAGAACTGCGCGGCCTGTTGCTCAAAACGTCCGGTTTGGTTGATGTCCTTCGCTGGGAACTTGGCCCGGTTGCCTCCCAAATCAAAGTGGCGGCCGTCTATGGTTCGATTGCCAGCGGGACGGAAGCCGCCGGCAGCGACATTGATTTGCTCATCATTGGTCCGGTCAAAATGATCGAATTGTCCCCTCTGCTCGAAAAGGCAACCGGGAAATTGCGGCGCCAGATAAATCCGGCCCTCTACACTCCCGCCGAATTCTCGCAAAAAGCCCGCCGCAGCCATTTTGTCCAGTCGGTGCTTGGCAAGCCGCTCCTTTTCGTTATAGGAATGAAAAGTGACTTGGAAAACCTTTCTGTTTGTCCTCCACTTCGGTCGGCAGCCCCAGATTTTTTATGATGCTCCGCGTTTTTTCCGGCGTTTCGTGCAGCACCGCCCGCCAGCCCCGCTCCAGCCCGGCGGCGATGTTTTCCGCGCGGTCGTCCAGATACAAAATCGCCGCGCCCGTCTGGCCGGTCTGCAGTTCGATGATCTCGTAGATTTTGGGAACCGGTTTCATGGCGCCGTGTTCATAAGAAAGAACATAACCGTCGAAATTGGAAAAAAATGGGAAGCGGTTGCGGATGTGCCGCGCGGCAATCTCATTGGTGTTCGAAAAAATCCACGTTGGAACACCCGCCGCCCGCAGCGCAGCGTGCAGCGCGATCATGGGCGCGATTTCCGAAAAAATCTCCGCGAAGCAGGCCGCGAAAACATGCTCCGGCAGTTCAAATCCCGCCGCCGCGCAGACTCCGCGATGAAACTGGGCCGTGGTGATTTCGCCCCGTTCATATTGACAGAGCAAGGGCGATTGACACAGCAAAAATTGCAGGTCCGCCGGCGACAGCTTGGAGCGCGGCCCAAGCGTGCGCGCCGCAATGCTGTAATCAAAGTCCACCAGAACTTTTCCCAGATCAAAAACGACGACAGAGGGCGTATTCATGTTTCGGGCTAAGAAAGATCGCGCCGTCCTTCCAGCGCGCGCCCGAGCGTGATTTCATCCGCGAATTCCAGGCCGCTGCCGGCAGGCAGACCATAGGCCAGACGCGAGATTTTTGCGCCCTTGCCCGCCAGCCGTTTTGCCAGATAAAAACTGGTGGCGTCCCCCTCCACATCGGTGCTGAGCGCGAGAATGATTTCCTTCACCCCGGCTCCCAGGCGCGCTTCCAGGGCGGCAATGCGCAAATCCTCCGGCTCGACTCCGTTGAGCGGCGAAATTTTCCCGCCGAGGACATGGTATTTCCCGTGAAACACCCCGGCCTTTTCGAGCGAAAAAATATCCACCGGCCGTTCCACCACGCAAATCGAAGCGCCATCGCGCCGGTCATCCGCACAAAGCGCGCAAGGATCGCTCTCGGTCAGCGCCCCGCAGATCGAACAGGCGCGGATTTTTTCACGCGCATTGATGAGAGCGTCGGCCAGTTCGCGGACGGCCTGCGTTTCCGTCTGCGCCAGATGCAGGGCCAGCCGTTCGGCGGAACGCGGACCGATGCCGGGCAGCTTGCCCAGGGCGGCGACCAGGGAAGTGATGGGTTCAGGGAGAAGCATCCGGCGTTTTTACATCCCGGGCAGTTTGAAGCCCTGCGTCGCCTTGCCCATTTCCGCGCTGGAAACTTTTTTCGCTTCATCCAGGGCCTGGTTCACCGCGCTCAGGATCATGTCCTCCAGCAACTGGGCGTCGGCCGGATTGACCGCCTGCGGATCAATTTTGATGGACGCAACCGAGCCGTCGCACCGGGCCGTCACCTTGACCGCGCCGCCGCCGGCGCTGGCCTCGACCGTGCGGCTGCCGAGCGCCGCCTGGGTTTGTTCGATTTGCTGCTGCATGCGCGCAGCCTGCTTCATGAGTTTTCCGATGTTTGACATAATCTTTTTAAATTGCGGATTTAAGAACGGACTTCCACGATTTGGCCCTTGAACACCTCCAGCGCTTTTTGCACCAATGGGTCGTTTTTGAAGTCATCCTTGCCAGTGGCGGCGGGCGGCGGATTTGGTTTCGCCGGCGCCACGGCCACCACCGGCGACGCGGCGGGCGTTGCCGGAGCCGGTGCGGGCGCGGGCGCGGCGGGTGACGGAGGCGGAGGCGGTGGAGGGGGCGGACGGTTCTCCGGCGCGCTGGCTTGAATGAACTTCACCTGCACATTCGGATGGCCCAGTTCCGCCAATTTGGTTTGCAACAGCGCGTGGTTTCGCGAATTGTCCACCAGCGCGCGATGTTCCGCAAACTCGGGGTCGAATCCAATCGTCAACAAATTTTTAGAAAGGGAAACCGGATGGGCCTCAATGAAATAAGAGCGCACAAACGGGCTGACCTGGCTGATGGCCTCCACCAATTTGTGCCAGAGTTGATCCAGTTCGCTGCCGCCAGCCGGGGCGGCGTGTCCCGTCGCGGCTACCGCAACCGGCGGACGGGCCGCAGCCTGTGACGGAGTCGCCGACGCCGCCACCCCCCCCGTCGCCCTGGCCGCCGCCGGACGCGGCAAAACGCCTCCCGCTTCGGCGCGCAATTGTTGCAACTGCTTCAACACCGTATCAATGCTGACCGCGTGCCGCGCCTCGATCATTTTCAACAACGTCACTTCCAGCAATATTTTCCGCGAGGCGGTGTCGCGCAGCCGTCCTTCGCAATCGGCCAGCACGTCCATCATCCGGGTCAGGCCGTCGCTGCTCAGGCCGTCCGCCTGTTTCGCCAGTACGGCGGCCTCCGTTTCGGAGACTTCGAGCAACGCCAGTTCACCCCGCGAAACTTGAAAAATGAGAAGATTGCGAAAATGCTGGAGCAGCTCAGAAACGAGCCGTCCCAAATCCTTCCCTTGCCGGGCCAGTTCATTCAACAATTGCAGCGCATTTTCTGTTTCCCCCGCCAGCACCGCCTGGCTCAACGCCAGAATCTGTCCCTGCGCCGCCAGCCCAAACATGGAAAGCACGTCCGCCTCCACTATTTCCCCGCCGCAAAAGCTGATCAATTGATCCAGCGCCGACTCCGCGTCCCGCATGCCTCCATCGGCCCCGCGCGCAATGGCGTAAAGCGCCGCGTCATCAATCGTGACGGACTCCTTGCCCGCAATCTGCCGCAATTGCTTGACAATCAAACCCGACGGAATGCGCCGCAAATCAAACCGCTGGCAGCGGGAAAGAATGGTCGCCAGCACCTTTTCCGGCTCCGTCGTGGCGAACATGAATTTGACGTGCGCCGGCGGCTCCTCCAGCGTCTTCAACAGCGCGTTGAAGGCCGCCGTGCTCAACATGTGAACTTCGTCAATAATATAAATTTTGAACGCCGACTTGGCCGGCGCGTATTTGCAGGTCTCGCGCAGTTCGCGCACCTGTTCCACCCCGTTGTTGCTCGCGCCGTCAATTTCCAGCACGTCCAGCGAGCGGCCCTCCGCGATCTCCTGCACCCTCGAATCGTCGTCGGAAAAATCCACCTTCGGGCCATCGGTGCAGTTCAGACACTTGGCGAAAATGCGCGCGATGGTGGTCTTGCCCGTGCCGCGCGGCCCCACGAACAGGTAGGCGTGGGCAATGCGCTTGCGCGCAATGGCATTGGCCAGGGTCTGGGTGACATGCTCCTGGCCCACCACGTCCTCGAACCGCTGCGGGCGATATTTACGCGCTATGACTTGATATGACATTCTGTTTGGATTGCCGATGGTGGATTGCGGATTGCCGATGGAAAGACAAACCGCGCGGCCGCGCGTTGAGTTTCTTCCAATCCGCCTTCCGCCATCCCCGGTCCGCAATGGAGAAAATGCCAGGGTGACCACGGCGGATGCGGAGCAGACTGCCGTTGCTGCATTCCTGCCCTGGCGGGGTTCGTAAGTCCGCATTCCATGGGCCCTGGCAAATTCAACCTCAAGATATTGCCCGCCCCGCGGCCCGGCAAGATTTTGTTTTGCGGAATCAGCCGCGCCGCGTCTTTATTCTTGCCTCGATGCGGGACGTGATTCAGTCTGGGAAAGCGCCCAGCATCGGATCGGACATGGGCTTGAATATCTCATGAGTCGCTTTGTCAGCTACGTCGCGCCATTCCTTCTCATTAGCATCGCGGGTATCAACCTCCACGCCCAAGTCGCGCCCGTCTTACCAGTGCAGTTGCAGTGCGAGTATCGCGAAAACCCCATCGGCGTTGATTCACCCAAACCGCGCCTGAGCTGGGCATTGCAATCAGACCAACGCGGCGAAGTTCAAACCAGCTTCCAACTGCTGGCGGCCTCGTCGCTGGAAAATCTCGCCAAAAATCAAGGCGAGCTCTGGGACAGCGGGCAGATCAAGAACGGCCAGACGGTGAACGTCCTTTACGCAGGCCGCTCGCTGCGTTCCGCGGAGCAGGTGTTCTGGAAAGTGCGGGCCTGGGACACGGCCGGAAAGCCTTCCGCCTGGAGCGCCCCCGCTTCCTGGACAATGGGTTTGGTCGCCGAATCGGACTGGCAAGCCAAATGGATCACCGCAGCCAGAACAGAACCGACCACCCTGCTGCGTCGCGAATTTACGGTAAAACCAGGTTTGCAACGCGCGGTGATTTTTGTCTGCGGCCTGGGCTATTACGAAATGGCCGTCAACGGCGGCAAAGTGACCGATGACCTTCTGCCCCCCGGCTGGAGCAAATACAACAAAACCTGCCTCTACGACACCTACGACGTGACCAAATCTCTCCGAGCGGGCCGCAATGCCATCGGCCTGTTCCTCGGCAACGGCATGTACAACGTGCTGCGCGTACCGGGCCGTTATTCAAAATTCGACGGTTCTTTCGGCCCGCAAAAAGCAATCGCCCAACTGCGCTTGGAATACCAGGACGGTTCCAGCGAGATCGTGGCCACCGACGACCAATGGCGCACCGCGCCCGGCCCGATCACCTTCAGCTCGGATTACGGAGGGGAAGATTACGACGCGCGTCTCTATCAAGCCGGCTGGGATCAGCCCGGCTTTTCCGCCACCAGCTGGACTCCAGCCTTGGTGACCGGTGGTCCGGGCGGCGCTTTAAAGGGACTTTCCTGCGCCGCACCCCCCATCCGCGGATTTGAAGTTTTCAAACCTGTCAAGACGACGGAGTTGAAGCCCGTCGTCACCGTTTATGATTTCGGCCAGAACGCCTCGCAGATTCCGAAAATCACCGTCCACGGCCCTCCGGGATCAACCGTAAAACTCCGCCCCTCCGAACTGGTGCGAGCCGACAACGGCCTGGCCGATCAAGTCAACATGGGCCGGCCCGCTTGGTGCCTCTACACACTGTCCGGCCGCGGCCAGGAAACCTGGTCCCCGCGTTTTTTCTATTGCGGTTATCGCTACCTGCAAATTGATTGTATCGCCCCACCGGCCGGCGGAGCATTGCCGGTGCTTGATTCCGTGGAAAGCACGGTCGTAAATTCCTCCGCGCCGCCGGTCGGGGAATTCACCACTTCCAATGTTTTGTTCAACCGCATCTACACGCTCATCCGCTGGGCCCAGCGCAGCAACATGGCCAGCATCCTGACCGACTGCCCGCACCGCGAAAAACTGGGCTGGCTCGAGCAAGACCATCTCAACGGCCCGGCTCTCCGCTACAACTTCGACTTGAACGCCTTTTTCACCAAAACCCTGAACGACATCGCCGACAGCCAGCACCCTGACGGCCTGGTCCCCACCACCGCCCCCGAATACGCCAGCTTCAGCGGCGACTTCCTCGACTCCCCCGAATGGGGCAGCGCCCTGCCTCTTCTCGCCTGGCAACAATACGAATTCACCGGCGACACCGATTTGCTGCGCCGTTACTACGATAACATGGCGCGCTGGGTCGCATACCTGGGCGGCAAGGCCACGAACCAGTTGCTCACCTATGGATTGAACGACTGGGCCGACACCGGCTCCCTCAACCCCGGCGCGCCGCCGCTCACTCCCCTGGGAGTCACCGCCAGCGCGTTCTACTTTCAGGACACCGTGGTCCTGGCCCAAAGCGCCTGGCTCCTCGGCTTGACCCGCGACGCTGTCAAGTATGAGCAACAATCCGAAAAAATCCGCGCCGCCTTCAACGCCAGATTCTACGATCCCGCCACGCGCCAATATGCCACCGGCTCGCAATGCGCCAATTCCCTCGCGCTGGTGATGGGCCTGGCCCCGTCTCCAGACCGCGCGGCCATCCTGCAAAACATCGTCAACGACGTTCAAAAAAACGGACTCACCGCCGGCGACATCGGCCACCGCTACCTCCTGCGCGCCCTGGCCGATGGCGGGCGTTCCGACGTGATTTACGCCATGAACAACCAGTCCGAAAAACCCGGCTACGGCCTCCAGCTTGCCCGCGGCGCCACCAGCCTGACCGAAGCCTGGGACGCCACCCGCGGCGCCTCCCAAAACCACTTCATGCTGGGCCACCTCAACGAATGGTTCTTCCACGACCTCGCCGGCATCCAGAGCGATCCGCGCGCCCCCGGCTTCGCCAAAATCATCATTAAACCCGCCATTATCGGCGACCTGACCTTCGTCAAAGCCTCCTACAACTCCATCCGCGGAAAAATCACCAGCGAATGGACCCGCCAAGGAAGCCACCTCACCCTGACCACCACCATCCCCGCCAACACCACGGCCACCATCTTCCTGCCCGCCGCCACCGCCGCCGCCGAGACAGAATCCGGCCGCCCGGCCGCCACCGCCCCCGGCGTAAAATTCCTCCGCCTCGAAGCCGGCATCGCCCTCTACGAAGTCCCCTCCGACACCTACCAGTTCACCTCCGAAATACCGTAAATTATTGACATAATCAAAACGACATGGATTCCGACATCGTTATTTTTTGGTGTGTTCTTTTTTACGCTCTCGCGGGAATAGTGATTACGCTGAGGCGGGCTCGTGGCGGCGCGCGCGGCTGGTTGGTGCTCTATCTTGCTATCCTGCTCGTGGACGTGGTCGGGAAACTCGAGAATCGAAGCGCTTACATCTACGCCGCAGCCGCGATATGGCTGTTTTTCGTGTTGCTTCCCGGGTTAATCGGAAAACTCTATCAGCGCCGCTTCCTCCAGCAACAATACGCCGTCGCCTTCCGTTTGGCCCGGATGGTGAGCTGGCTGCATCCGGCCGACGGCTGGAGACAACAGCCGCAAATTATTCACGCGCTGGACCTGGCGCAAAGAGGCGAGATGGATGAGGCGGTGGCAATTCTCCAGCGCTTCCAGAACGTCAAATCGCTGATGGGCACGGCTGCGATGATCAATCTCTACCGGCTCACTGATCAGTGGAAAGAACTTCTTGCCTGGCATGCCCGCTATTCTGAGGAAATTGACCGGCATCCGCAGTTGCTGCCCACGGTGCTTCGGGCGCTCGGCGAGACAGGGGACTTGCGTGGTTTGGTAGAATTGTACGACCGTCACCAACAACAAATCACGAAGCTCGTTCCCTCAACCTCACGCGACCTTTGTCGCCTGATGCTCTTCGTCTTTTGCGGCCGGCGCGATCTCGCGGAACGCCTCTTTTTTGGCGGCACTCTCTCCATCTTGCCCGCTGCGACTCGCGCCTTCTGGCTGGCCACGGCTGATCTGGCGGCGGGCGCGTCCGAATCGGCCAGACATCAATTGGAACTGTTGTTGCCCGCCGCCGATCCGCCAACGCGACTGTCCATCCAACGCCGCCTGACACAGCCCTTGGTCCCAGCGTCAACGCTGGACGCCCCTGCTGCAAGTGTGATTGCCAGCGCTGCGCTGGAACAAGGCCACGAAGAAAGTTTTGGCGCGCAACCTTCGTTGTTTTCCGGGCAGGCGCGGGCCACGCAAATCCTGGTCGCGCTGAACCTGTTGATGTTCGCGGCGGAGCTTCGTTTTGGCGGCAGCCGCAATCCGGAAGCTCTATATAGACTGGGAGGCATGTTTCCCTCTGCCGTACGGGCCGGGGAGTGGTGGCGTTTGATGGCGTCGCTCTTTCTACATTTTGGAGTGCTGCATCTTGCCATGAACATGCTGGCCCTATGGCTGTTGGGACCCTTTGTGGAATATGCCCTCGGCTTCAGAAGATTTCTTCTCGTCTATCTGCTGGCGGGCATCGGTTCCATGGCCGTCGTGATGGTTTTTGCCTCCGGCCCCGATGGAGAACAACTGACCGTAGGCGCTTCCGGCTCAATCATGGGCCTTGTCGGAGCGACCGCCGCGCTCATGCTCCGCGGTTGGCTGCGCGAAAAAGCGCAATCCGCGCGGAAACGGCTGATCGCGGCGGTCCTCATCGTCGCCCTGCAGAGCATATTTGATTCACTCGTCCCTCAAGTGAGCATGACCGCGCATTTGTCCGGCGCCATAATCGGTTTCACCGCCACGATGCTTCTGCGCGACCGGCTCACTTCTTAAGTTTTTGCAGTCCGGTTCACAGAATGACAAACCCGGCGCGTAACCGCTGATCCCCGGAAACCCGCGGCCTCCGCCTGT
>Ga0206987_1097_pt1 | contig 18518 bp, 21 predicted proteins | sample Alteio_BWMinCont_11_FD_153281 | JGI IMG/M metagenome (GOLD analysis project Ga0206987, IMG submission 153281) | Enriched cells from forest soil in Barre Woods Harvard Forest LTER site, Petersham, Massachusetts, United States -... | ecosystem: Environmental > Terrestrial > Soil > Temperate forest >... | reverse complement strand
TGTGCGCATTAACGCCGGCGGCACGGCCCCCGGCGGAGTTTCTGTCTCTGCTTACTATAGCTCTGCCGCGGGTAAGGTCGTGGTCGTAGCCATTAACAACAATGCCTCCGCGACGAACTTACCCATTAATTTTACCGGTTTGAATGTCTCAACGGTCTATCCTTGGATCACGGACTCGAGCCGGAACCTGGTTCAGCAGGCATCGGTGGCGGTCAGCGGGGGAAGCTTTACCTACTCCTTGCCGTCCCAAAGCGTGGTCAGTTTCGTGGGCGCGGTGAGCGGCGGAAATACCCCAACATTCACTTTCACGCCAACTCGCACGAATACCCCAACCAACAGCCCGACCCGCACCGCCACTAACAGCCCCACCAATACGCCGATGGCCGCCACCAATACCCCGACGAACAGCCCAACCCGCACTCCAACGGCTACGCCTACCAACACGGCCACCTCAACCTTTACGCTGACCCGTACCAATAGTCCAACGAACACCGCCACCAATACTCCGGCTATTCCCACTAACACACCCACCAATAGCCCCACGAGGACTCCGACTAACACTCCAACTAATACATTAACGGCTACGCCGTCGAGTACTCCTACGGGCACTCCCACCAACACACCGGCGGTTGCCACTAATACCCCGAGCAATTCGCCAACAAGAACCGCGACTAATACTTCCACTCCCACAGCTTCAAATAGTCCTACCGCGACTTCGTCACCCACTGTCACCAACACTCCGGCTATCCCTACTAACACTCCCACCAATAGCCCTACGCGTACATCGACCAATAGTCCGACTAATACTTCCACTAGCAGTCCCAGCAACAGCCCAACTAATAGTCCTACCCGTACTGCTACCCCAACTATCACCAATACTGTTACCAACACACCGATGATCACGAATACCGCCACGCATACGCCGACCAACAGCTTGACGGCGACCCCTTCAAATAGCTCCACCCGGACGGCCACAAGCTCTCCCACCAATAGCCCCGCGAACACCATGACCAACACGGCTACTAATAGTCCTTCGAATACGTCATCCCCCACGGGGACGAGTACTCCTTCGGACACCCCAACCCGCACCGCAACCCCAACTATTACAGATACCCCGACGAACACACCCTTGATCACCAATACCGCCACCCACACGCCGACGGTGACCCCGACCTCAACCCCTTCCAATACGTCAACGGCTACGCCGTCGAGCACTCCTACGAGTAGTCCGACCAGGACCCCGACGACTACTCCCACTAATTCTTCGACCCTCACCCGGACCAACACCCCCGCCAATACGGCCACCACTACACCAACGGTAACTCCGACCTCGACTCCCACTAACTCATCCACTAATTCACCCACCAGGACGCCTACTTTGACTCTGACCTTGACCCCGACTAACAGTCCCACTCAGACTCCAATGAATACCGTCACCAACACCCCGACCTTCACGCCGGTGACCCTACCGGTCACCTCGGGCCCGGTCCCGCCCGCCAGCTCCAACCAACTAGCAGGGGCGACGTTGCCCGTGCTGCAATTCCAATTGAGCAACCCGGGGAACAACACCGCCACGCTAACCAGTGTCACTTTGACGGCTTCGGGCACGGGGAACTTCAACACGGGCATCACGAGCGTGAGCCTGTACCTGGATAACAACGCCAACGGTATGGTGGATGGTGGGGACAGCTTGCTGGGAACAGCGACCTATTCGGGAGGAACAGTGGTCATCAATTTCTCGACCTCCATTCCCGCCGGAGCGACCCGGACCTTGCTCATTACCTATAACTTCTCCAATTCCGCCTCAACAGGGAGCTACACAGCGAGCTTGACGGGAGCGACGGGCACCAACGCCACGGGGGCGGTCCAATTCAACGGGTTGCCCATGAATGGGGCGACGGTTTCCATTGTGACGGCTACCCCAACTTCCACTTCTACCTCCACTTCGACAGCCACGTCCACATCCAGCTCCACATCAACCCCCACGGCTACCGGCACCGCGACGGCCACGCCCAATGAAAAACGCGTTCCGATCATCTACCCCAATCCAGCCCCAGGTGGAACGGTCAACATCCTACCCCCGGCTTATTCAGGTAACGCAGATGTAAGAGTGGAAATCTTTACCATTTCTTTCCGTAAGGTGCAGGGTAAAACATTCGAAAATATTCCCTCGGGCGTGAGTGTCCAGATTGATTTGACCGACCGGTGGGGAAGCCCCCTGGCCAATGGAATTTACTACGTGGTGGTGACAGTTAACGGCCATCGTTCCGTCGCTAAACTTCTTGTACTGAGATAACTTTAAAAAATTTATTTTTCGGCTGTCCCCGAAAAGAGAACAATGCTCATCAAACGAAATCTTCATAATTCAAAAATCTCCAGAAAAAATGTAACCGGTTTCGTTTTTATGCTTTTTGTTTTGTCGATTTCTGGAAGCGCTTTCGCCGCGACCTTTGCCCGGGGTTCGGACGTAGGCTGGCTGTCCCAAATGGAATCCCAGGGCATCAAGTTCTTCAACAACGCCGGGGTACAGCAGGACTGCCTGACGATCCTCCAGGGAAAATGCATCGACTCCATTCGCTTGCGGGTTTGGGTGAATCCGGCTGGAGGCTGGTGCGGCAAGGCCGATGTGGTAGCCATGGCGACGCGGGCCCACAACATGGGCTTTCGCATCATGATCGACTTCCATTACGCCGATTCCTGGGCTGACCCGGGCAAACAGCCCAAGCCCGCGGCCTGGGCCAACTATACGATGGCCCAACTCACCCAAGCCGTATCAATTCACACCAACGATGTGTTGAGCGCCCTGTCGGCGGCAGGGGTCCATCCCGAGTGGGTCCAGGTGGGAAACGAGACCAACGACGGCATGTTGTGGCCGGTGAACACGGGTGACCCAGGGGGACGGGTGTCGGTCAACGGGTTCGCCAGCTTCGCCCAACTGATCAACAGCGGCTACAGCGCGGTCAAGGCCGTGGAGCCCAACGCCAAGGTGGTCATCCATATTTCCAACGGCTACGACAACACCCTCTTCCGCTGGATGTTTGACGGCCTGAAGGCCGCTGGTGCCAATTGGGACGTTATTGGGATGTCCCTTTATCCCTCGACCACCAACTACACAACGCTGGACGCCCAGTGCCAGACCAACTCGAATGACATGATCACCCGTTACGGAAAACCGGTGGTGATGAGCGAGGTGGGGATGGATGTGACCCAGCCCGCCACCAGCCAAGCCTTCCTGCTGGACATTATCAATAAAAACAGCACCCTGCCCGGCGGCAACGGCCTGGGGGTTTTTTATTGGGAGCCGGAAGCCCACAACGGCTGGCAAGGTTACAACATGGGGGCTTTCGACAATTCGGGGAAACCGACCATCGCCATGGACGCTTTTTCCAACGGCTGTACCACGCCAACGCCGATGCAGACGAATACGCGCACTAATACCCCTGTTGCGTCCACCAACACGCCTACCCGGACAAACACTCCCACGAGCACCCTCACCAATACGCCCACAAGGACGAATACGGCCACCGCCACCAATAGCCCTACCAGAACCGCGACTTCCACCAACACTATTTCCAACACACCCAGCCGGACACCTACAGCATCCGCCACTTCCACTGGTACTTCCACCAATACCGCTAGCCACACGGAAACCCCAACCTTTACCTCGACCGCCACCTTCTCAAATACCTCAACCGGAACTTTCACCTTTACGGCCACTTTTTCAAATACTTCCAGCCGGACGCCTACGTCTTCCGCAACCAACACAGGTACTCCAACTTTTACCGCCACGAATACCTTCGCTAGCACCTCCAGTCCAACGCCAACCCTTTCGGTCACGCCGACTTTCACCTCTACCAACACCATGACGAATACTTCCACTAAAACCTCTACTAACACTTCGACTGACACGGTGTCTCCCACGTGGACATCGACCAATAGCTCCACCCCGACCAATACCAATTCACCCACGGGAACCTATACCTCAACCAATACCTTCACCGGCACCTCCACGCTGACGGCGACTTCCACCCCTACTTCCACCTATTCGGCGACGGAAACCCTTAGCTCAACCTCGACCTCCACGGCCACCGGGACTTCAACCCACACGCCAACAAGCACGAATACCAGTACCTCTACTTCAACAACGACTGACACGAACAGCCCCACTTCAACTTCCAGCGCTACCTTTACACCAACCGATACCTATAGCTCAACGGCCACGACAACGTTCACGGGTACAAACTCGGCGACCTCCACCCGTACGTCGACAAGTACATGGACGGCTACATCCACCTTTACTTTGTCCTCAACGGCTACCCCCACGGGAACCAACAGCTTTACTGCCACCTCCTCACCGACTTCCAGTCCAACGCCGACATCCTCGGCCACAACCACCAGCACGTCGACTTCCAGCCCCACATTTTCCTCAACCTCCAGTTCGACTCCATCATCCACTTCCACCAGAACCTTTACGGCCAACCCTACCCTAACGCTGACTTTCACCTCACCACCCACTTTTACAGCAACGTCCACCTTTTCCTCGACGGGGACACCCACTTTCACGCCATCCGGCAATAAGGTGGTAGTGATCTATCCGAACCCCGCTCCTGGAGGGACGGTTAATGTTCTTCCGCCCGCTTATACGGGGTTTTCAGACGTAAGAGTGGAGATTTTCACCGCGGCTTTCCGGAAAGTGCAGGATAGGACATTCACCAACATTCCTTCCGGGACGGCGGTGCCCCTCACCTTGACTGACCGGTGGGGAAGCCCGCTTGCCAGCGGAATCTACTATGTGGTCGTAACCACTTTCAAGGGACGATCCATTGGGAAATTGCTTGTCCTCAGATAATTCCTTTTTTAAAAAATAATCCATTTGTCACTTAAATATTTTTGTTTTGAAATAGGGCGATGGAAATGAGGGCGATTTCGGCGTTAAACCTACCGGCCTTTTCACGCCAAGCGCCTTGGTTTCAGCTTTCTATAGCGCTTGACCTCCAAAAACTCCTCGTCTAAAATACGCCTTGTTTTTCAAGGCTTGCCGCAGTTCCACTCCGCCAAATGGGTGGAATTTTTTTTGTTAGCATTCCAAATTTCCATCAATTTACTGGAGTTTTTGAATGATCTCTCGCTGTGGTGGGCAAACCCGTTTTTCCTCCCTGCTCGCTTCCATTCTTTTCTTTTCGGCATGTCCTTCTTTCGCGGATAGCGACCCCGGCTCCGACTCCGCGGCCCTCAGCGCCAATATCATCACGGCGGGTATGGTAGGCGCCTGCCTCTTATTCCTCTATGTGGCATTCCTGACCGTTACTTTTCTAGTGAAGGCCCTGAAGGAATCGGCAGCCGCTAAAAAAGAAGCCGCTGCCCATGGTTCCCATGGAAGTCATAAAACTGAGGGTTTCGCCCTCCCCCTAGTCACCTGGATAGGTTTGGCTTTCACGGCTATCGCTTTGGGGTCCATTTTCATCGTCGGGTTCATGGTTCTGATCGAAACGGATCTTTCCTCCACCTCATCCATCAGTGCCTTCATTATTACGATGGGTTGCGTAGGTTTTGTGCCCTTGGCCCTCTATGTCGCCTTTTTGACGTTATCTTTCGTATGGAAAGCCTTCAGAGGGGTTTCGGAAGTTGACGTCCACGCACCCACTCACGCCCCAGTCCCAGCCGACTTGGCCGCGGCCATTCCCCTTAACACCCAAGTCACCCGCCGTTCCTTTCTTTCCTTATTAGGCTGGGCTTGGGTTGCCTTTACGGCCGCCACCATGGGCGCGCTCAGCACCATGCTTCGTTTCGCCTTTCCGAACGTGACTTTTGAGCCCCCCCTTAAATTTACCGCGGGCTTCCCGGATACCTATTCCATCGGCGTGGATGAGAGGTTCAAGGACGGACACCGGGTTTGGATCATCCGCGACCAAAAAGGTTTTTACGCCCTTTCGACCATTTGTACCCATCTAGGCTGCACACCCAATTGGCTTTTAGCCGAGCAGAAATTCAAGTGCCCCTGTCACGGCAGTGGTTTTTATCCCACGGGCGTCAATTTTGAGGGTCCGGCGCCGCGCCCATTGGAAAGGTTTCAAATTACTTTGGGCGATGACGGACAAATCGTGGTGGATGAGAGCGTTAAGTTCCAACAGGAGTTGGGCCAATGGGGCCTGCCGGGGTCTTTCTTGGAATACAAAGCTTAGTTCGCGGCTCGTTGATTGAAATCAGGAGGAAAGAATGCTGGATGGTTTGAAAAAGACAATTAAAGAGATGATGGCCAACAAGCCTTCCCCGGAAGCTATTAAGAATGAGATCGCCGAGGGACAGGTTTGGAAATCCATTTTCCGCCACGGCTATCCGGATACCCCCCGCAACCGGATCATGGCCGTCCTTTCCAACGTTTTCCTGCATCTTCACCCGGTTAAGGCCCGCCATTCGGGCGTCAAGATGAGCTACACCTGGTGTATGGGCGGCTTGTCCTTCTTCCTGTTCCTGAACCTGACCGTCACAGGCGTTTTGCTCATGTTTTATTACCGCCCCACGGCTGAATACGCCTATTACGATATCGTGGCCTTGCGCGAGCACGTGCCCCTGGGCATCATGCGGGAACTGCACCGCTGGGCGGCTCATGCCATGGTCATCTCCGTCTGGCTCCACATGTTCCGGGTTTTCATGACCGGTTCCTATAAACCGCCCCGTGAGTTCAACTGGGTCATCGGTGTGCTTCTTCTCGTATTAACCCTTCTTCTCTCCTTTACCGGTTACCTGCTTCCCTGGGACCAGCTGGCTATGTGGGCCATCACGGTGGGAACCAATATGGCCCGTGCCACACCCTTTATGGGTTATGAGGGTCCGGGAGCTTCCATGATCCAGATAGGCGGTGTCCACCTGGTTCACGGCGGTTCGGACATCCATTTCGCCCTTTTAGGCGGCCATTTCGTGGGGGAACCTACCCTCTTGCGTTTCTACGTGCTTCATTGCGTGTTCATCCCCATCGTGGCCGCGACCTTGATGGCGATTCACTTCTGGCGGGTTCGTAAGGATGGCGGTATTTCCGGGCCTCTTTGAGGCCCGAAGGTTTAATTTAATTAAGAATTCTCAAAGGGAATCATGAGCCACATCGTTAATTTCATCAATGCCTTGTTCAACCCGGTTACTTATTTTTTCGCTTCCGTCATCGGCTTCCTGGCTATGATCCGGTTTCGGGAAAAGTGGACCGAGCCCGAGTTCATGAAAAAACTCCTCATCGGCGTCTTGGCGGCCTTGGGGCTCGCCATATTTAACAACCATTTCCGCGATATTTCCACCAAGCCGGATAACGTCCCCATTTTCATCATGGTTTTCTCCGTGGGTTTTTTCACCTGGCTTTCCTTCCGGCAAGCTGTGGTCAATGACAAGCGCCTGGCGGCGGGGCAACCTCCTATTGAGAAGGAAACTTCCGACAAGAAAGTTTATGTCTGGCCCGACCTGGTTTACGTCGAATTTCTTGCCACCATCGTGGCGGGTGTCGCCCTTCTCGTCTGGTCCCTTTGCCTTCACGCTCCCCTGGAAGAAGCCGCAACTCCGGCTTGGACGCCCAACCCCTCCAAGGCACCCTGGTACTTTTTGGGCCTGCAAGAGATGCTGGTTTACTACGACCCTTGGCTGGCCGGGGTGGTTTTTCCCAGCTTGATCATCGTGGGCCTCATGGCCATTCCCTATATCGATAAGAATCCAAAGGGCTCGGGCTATTACACTTTTAACGAAAGAAAATTCGCCATCATTCCTTTCCTCTTCGGGTTCCTCATCCTCTGGGTCACCCTCATTTTCCTTGGCACCTTCCTGCGGGGGCCGGGCTGGAACTTCTTCGGACCCTTCGAGGAGTGGGACCCCCACAAGGTCCTCGTCTTGAACAACGTCAACTTGTCCGAATACTTTTGGGTCAAGCTGCTGGGGTTCACCGGGTGGGGTCTGCCCAAGAATATTCTCATACGGGAACTCCCGGGTTTCGCGGCCTTGGGTTTTTATTTGATCGCCCTCCCGCCGCTTTTAACCAAGAAGATTTCCCTTCTTAATGGGCTATTGGAAAAACTCGGCATTGTTCGTTATGGCATCCTGATGAACCTCATGCTTTTGATGGCCGCGTTGCCCATCAAGATGCTTTTGCGCTGGGCTTTCAACCTGAAGTACATCGTGGGTATTCCCGAATTTTTCTTCAATATTTAGCGTAAGGAAAGAACCTTGGCGGATTTTAAAGACGAAAGAGCTTACGACAGCAACCAGCTGACCAAGGTTTTCCTTTGGTCGAGCCTGGCCCTTTTGGTTTGCGTCATGTGGATGGCTTGGAAGGATTACCACCGTCCCTGGAAAGATTACCAACGCAAATTCATGCAGTTGGAACGTTCCCGGACCCAGGAGAAGATGGGCGAGGTCAGGGGTGAAATCGACATGGCCCAGTACAACCAATTGAGGGCCGATCTCAAGGAGGCTAACCAAGATCTAAAGTCTCATGAGGATCAGATTGGCGAGCTTGAATCCAAACAAGCAAAACTAGATGCGAAGATTTACAGCGTTAATTCCAATTATCAAATGGTGAAAGCAAATATCGACGCGGACAAATACGCCTATTCGGAAAGCGTGAAAAACGAAAACGAGGACAAGGGACTCAAGAAGAAGCTGGACAAGGAAATGGACAAGGCTAGTGCCCTCACCCAACAGCTTTTCGAAATGGGCCAGGCCGTGACGGCCACTACCCAGAATTTAGGAGACATCACCTCCAAAAGGGATGAGACCAAGCTAAAGATCGCCAAAATGACGGCTGATTTTAAGACCCTAAAGGCAAAAATCCAGAGCCTTTCCTTCAGCCCCTTCTTTTATTTCCGCAACGCCATGCTTTTGGACTTCATGTCCCCAACGATCCAGATTAAACAGGTAATCCTGAAAAACCTGCCGGAAGACCTTTATTTCGCGAAGACCATGCGGGTGGATCGTTGCATGACCTGCCATCAGTCTATCGACAAAAAAGGTTACGAGGACCAACCCCAACCTTTCCGTTCCCACCCCCATTTGGAACTTTTCCTCAGCGCTACCAGCGCCCACCCAATGGAAAAAATCGGTTGTACGATTTGCCACGGCGGGATGGGCCAAGCGGTGGATTTCAACACAGCCGCCCACGTACCTAATGACGAGGCGACGGGCAAGAAATGGCACCACAAATACGGCTGGACACAGCCGGAAGCCGTCCAAAGCATGATGCTGCCCCTCAAGTACACCGAGGGGTCCTGCCTGAAATGCCACGGCACCCAAGAGCAAGTGAATCACGCGGACAAGCTCAACCGCGGCCGGGAACTGATGGTTACCCGCGGTTGCGTGGGCTGCCATAAGGTCAAGAACCTGGAAGCTTTAACCAAGGCCGGTCCTGAATTGCTTCGGATCAAGGGTAAGCTTAAGAAGGAATTCGTCGAAAAATGGGTCTGGTCGCCAAAGTCCTTCAATCCTCGGGCCAAGATGCCTAGCTTCTTTCAACAGTCGAATAATTCTGACGACGAATCTCTTGCCAAAACCAAAGCTGAATTGCACGCCATTGTCGGTTATCTTTATGAGCATTCGGGCGACTACACTCCGAACGAAGCTCCCGGGGCCGGAAGCATTGCCAATGGGAAAAAGTTGTTCAAGGAAACCGGATGCATGGCCTGCCACGGCATCGACGATGTGACCTCCCATCACCCCGATTTTGCGCCTGACCTGTCGACCGTAGGAAGCAAGCTCTCTTCGGCCTTCGTCTACACCTGGATCAAGAACCCCCAACATTTCAATCCGGATACTCGCATGCCCTCCCTGCGCTTAAGCAATCAGGAGGCTTCAGATATCACGGCTTACCTCATGTCCAAGCGCAACAAGGATTTCGAGCAAATGAACCCGCCCGAGCCGGATGTTACGTTGGATAAAGACGGGCTTACGGTTGGGGACCGGCTTATTGTGGATTACCTTAAACCCCAGTCTGGCATAGACGGTGCCAAGACCAAACTGGCCCAAATGGACGACCATGCAAAAGAACAATTCCTTGGCGAAAAAAGCCTCGAAAAGTACGGTTGTTCCGGTTGTCATATGATTCAAAAATTCGAAGGGGCGCAAGGCATCGGGACCGAACTTACCACTTGGGGAACCAAACGCGTCAGCCAGATCGACTTCGGGTTTACCAACGAGGAAGAAATCCCCCATACCCACGAAGGTTTCCTGAACGCTAAGCTGGAAAATCCACGCCAGTTCGACAAGGACAAGGTCGTGGATTTCAAAGACAAGCTCAAGATGCCGAATTTCTACTTGAACGATGAGGACCGGGACGCGGTCATTACGGCGGTCTTGGGCCTGACTCAAAATTATGTTTCGGATGAGATGACCGACGGCATGCACGCCGCTTACGTGCCTGACGACATGATGGCCGGCATTCACGGCAACGGGCCCCTGCTGGAAAAAGGACGCCGGGTCATCGCCAATTACAACTGCCGCGGCTGTCACTTGATCGAGGATCAGGGCGGCAAGATCCGTGAGATGTACCAGAAGGATGGAATTGACTTGTCTCTGGCCCCGCCGAACCTGCGTAAGGAAGGTGCTAAGGTACAAATCAACTGGTTCCATGACTTCCTCTTGAACGTGCATCCGATCCGGCCCTGGCTGCATATCCGCATGCCCAGCTTCCACTGGACCGACGAGCAAATCAGCGACGTCATCAACTACTTCAACTTCAAGGAAGACCAGGTTTACCCCTTCAAGAGCGTCAAAGCCGACAAACTGTCGGGTGAGGATCTGGTCCAGACCAAGGCCATGTTTGCCAAGTTGCAGTGCGCGAAATGCCATATCGTCGGGAGCAAGATACCGGCTGACCTGTCATCCGCGGCACCGGACTTGTTAAAGGTCCACGAACGGTTGAAGCCCGAATGGGTGGTGGAATGGCTTAAGAATCCCAATGATCTGATGCCCGATACCCGCATGCCCGGTTTCTGGGCGGATAATATCTCGCCAGTACCACAGTATTTCCACGGGGATTCGGCCAAACAAAGGGAAGCGCTACGGAATTACTTATTCGCGCTGGGCGGCGGCGAGGCGTCGGCTTCCGATTCCGGGGATGCCCCGGCGGCCTCAAAAAACCAGAAAAAAGCCAAAAAGCACTAAGTCGACAGGCCAATTGCTTTTCGGTTGGACCGGGGAGTAGAGTCGTCTTCGATTTATCCAGCTAAAATTTATTGAAGGAGAGTGGCGATGGACTTGAGAAAATACTTTGCCTTGATGCTAGTGGCGGCCATGGCGGTCACGGTAGGTTGTGGAAGCAAGGACGATGATGATTTGGGCGGCAGCACGGGCGGCGGCACTTCCAGCGCCTCGGCCAAAATGGGCACGGCCGTCATTTCCGGCAAGGTGACCTTGAGCGGCAAGGCCCCGGCCGCCGCGAAGATCAGCATGGACGCGGACCCGGTCTGCAGATCCCAACATTCAACCGCGGTCAATGACGAGACCGTCGTCGCGGACGCCAAGGGTAACTTGATGAACGTCATGGTTTATGTCAAGGAAGGCGCCGGCAACTATCCGGCTCCCACCACTTCGGTGCTGCTGGATCAAAGGGGTTGTATGTATCATCCGCACGTATTCGGGATCCAGGTCAATCAACCCCTGTCCATCCAAAACAGCGACGGAACCCTGCATAACGTCCATTCGATGGCCGTCGTCAACGACGGCTTCAACGTGGGCCAGCCCAACCAGGGGATGAAGACCGAAAAGAAATTCACTAAGGCGGAGATGCCGGTGAAGTTCAAGTGCGACGTGCACAGCTGGATGCATTGCTTCGTGGGTGTTTTCACCCATCCCTTCTATAACGTCACGGGCGAAGACGGGACCTTCAAGATTTCGGGCCTTCCGGCGGGCAGCTACACGCTGGTGGCCTGGCAGGAGAAGTACGGCGAATCCCAGCCGCAAAAGGTGGACGTGGCGGACGGCGTGACCAAGAGCGTGAATTTCACCTTCACCGCCCAGTAATTTTTAACCAAATTCAAAGAGGTTTAATGGCCTCGGGATTCGTCCCGGGGCCATCTTTTTTTGGAGATAAATCGTGACCGGACCCCTATCCAAATCAAGTTTCCATCCAGGATTGCACCGCTACGCCCTTGTTACCGTTGGGTGCACGTTTCTTTTGTTATTGGCCGGCGCCTTGGTGACCAGTACGGGTTCCAGCCTGGCGGTTCCCGACTGGCCGCTTTCCTTCGGCAAGTTTTTCCCCGAGATGAAGGGCGGCGTGTTGTTCGAGCATGGGCACCGGATGGTGGCGGGGACGGTGGCGCTTCTCATGTCAGGGCTGGCGATCACCACTCAATTGGTGGAAAGCCGGCCATGGGTGAAAAAGTTGGCCTGGACCGCCTTGGGCGCGGTGTTATTACAGGCAGTCTTGGGCGGAGTTACGGTTCTCTTGCACCTGCCCACGCAGGTTTCAGTGGCCCACGCCGGCCTGGCCCAGATATTTTTCTGCTTGGTCGTGAGCCTGGCCCTAGTGACTTCCAAAAGCTGGATTGAGGAAAAACCCCACCGCCTCACCGACCGGCCTTCTCCCATCCGGCTTTGGTCCCTTTGGACGACGGTTCTGATTTATTTTCAAATCCTCATCGGGGCGGTGACCAGGCACAGCGGGGCCGGCCTGGCTATTCCGGATTTCCCCCTTTCTTTCGGTCAGTTGTTACCTCCCGAATGGTCCCCGCTTGTCACCCTCCAGTTCAGCCACACCCGCGTCGGGGCGCTGACCGTTCTGATCTTCGTCGCCCACACGGCCTACCGGGCTTGCTTTCATTTTCCCGAGGAAAAGGGCCTTTTCTGGCCCGCCGCAACGGCGGGACTGCTGGTTTGGTTCCAATGTTTCCTGGGAATGGCTATTCTCTTCACCCAGAAGGCCATCGTGCCCACTTCCGTCCACGTCATTATCGGGGCCGCCACGCTGGCTTCCATGCTGGTATTGACCCTCAAAAGTTTTCAACTGTTCAAGAAGGGAAGCGTTTCTTGAAGAATTTCCGGGACTATATCACTCTCACCAAGCCTCGCCTTAATTCGGAAGCCATTTTCACGACCCTGGCCGGGTTTTACATGGGAAGCCCCTCGCCTATTGATTGGCGGCTCCTTATGTTCACTCTCTTGGGGACCACGGGGGTAGCCGCGGGCTGCGGGGCCCTCAACCAATGGTTCGAGGTGGACGCGGATAGGCGGATGACGCGAACGAAAAAAAGACCCCTCCCCTCGGGGAGGCTTTCCACTTCCAAAGCTTTCTGGTTTGGCCTGACACTCTCGGTGTTAGGCGTAGCGATCCTCTATTGGCAGGTCAATGCCCTTACCGCATTCCTGGGGTTATGCGCGCTCGTCAGTTATGTGGCCCTCTACACGCCGCTCAAGAGAATCACGTCCCTCTGCACGATCGTGGGGGCGATTCCCGGTGCCATCCCACCCATGATGGGATGGGCGGCGGCGCAAAATCAAATCGGCCCGCAGGGCTGGGTGCTTTTTTTAATCCTGTTTTTCTGGCAGATGCCCCATTTCCTGGCCATCGGCTGGATGTACCGGGAGGATTACGCCCGGGCCGGGTTTCCATGCTGGCGGTGGTTGATCCCAAGGGGGGGACGACCGGGCTCATGTCGGTGACCTACGCCTTCGCCCTCCTACCCCTTTCCCTTCTTCCCACTTACCTTCGGATGGCGGGGCAGGTTTATTTCTGGGCCGCCCTTGTGTTAAGTTTGGGTTTCCTGTGGCAAAGTTTTTTATTGGCCCGGCATAAGACGATGCGCCACGCGAAAGGGCTTTTCTGGTATTCGATCACTTACTTGCCGATACTATTCATAGTTATGGCACTGGATAAGCTTTTTTAATGGAAAACTTAATTGAAGTTGAAAATCTTACTTTCCAATACGGTCCCAAAGTCGCCTTGATGGGGCTCTCTTTTTCCGTTGGGCGGGGAGAAATCTTCGGGTTCCTCGGCCCCAACGGCGGAGGCAAGACCACCACGTTTAAGATCCTCTCCACGCTTTTTTCCTGTCAACCCGGACAAGTAAAGGTCTTTGGCATGGACCTGGTGAAAGACAAGATAGCCATCCGCCGGAAAATGGGAATTGTGTTCCAACTGCCCGCCCTGGATAAAAAATTGAAGGTGCGGGAAAACCTGGAGCACCAAGGCCATCTTTACGGATTATTGGGAAAGGAACTCCAGAACCGCATCGACCGGGACCTGGACCGGCTGGGGCTGAAAGATCGGGCGAAGGATAAAGTAGAGACACTTTCCGGGGGGCTTCAGCGAAGGGTGGAATTGGCCAAAGCGCTCCTGAATAACCCAGAGCTGATGATTTTGGACGAGCCCTCTACGGGCCTGGACCCGGCCGCCCGCAAGGAATTCTGGGGCCATTTGGAAAACCTCCGCAAGAGCCAGGGCATGACCGTACTGGTGACCACCCATTACCTGGAGGAAGCGGACCGTTGCGACCGGCTTTTGATCCTGGACCAGGGCCAAAATGTCGCCTTGGGGAACCCCGAACAATTGAAGGGTGAAATCGGCGGGGAAGTGCTCCGGGTACGCGTGAAGAATCCGGAGGAATTAATGCCACAAATTACCCAAAAATTAAAAGTAAAGACCTTGTTGGTGGGCGGCCTGATCCAAATTGAGGAGAAAAAGGCCCACAATCTCGTAGGGCCCTTGCTGGAGGCTTTTCCCGAGCTGATTTTGTCCCTCACACTGGGTCCGCCTTCTTTAGAAGATGTTTTCATCCACAAGACCGGGCGGCGGTTTTTGGAGGAAAAAGAATGACCTTCTGGTTAGCGGTTTATACCCTTTGGCAAAGGGAACTGGTGCGTTTCTACCGCCAGCCCAGCCGGGTGGTGGGCGCGGTAGGAACAGCCCTGCTTTTCTGGCTTGTCCTGGGAACGGGCATCAGCGGAATCAGCGGCACCGATTACAGGGCCTATTTCTTCCCCGGAACCATTGTCATGAGCGTCATGTTCACTTGTATTTTTTCAAACGCCTCGATCATCGAGGACCGGCAAGCGGGTTTCCTGCAGTCGGTCATGGTGGCGCCCGTTTCCCGGGCCGCTATCGTGATGGGAAAAATCCTGGGAGGGGCTACCCTTTCCACCCTGCAGGGGCTGATTCTCCTGCCCTTCGCGGGCACCGTGGGGGCCTCCTTTCAACCCGGGTCCGCTTTCGGACTTGTCCTGTCGCTTTTCCTGCTTTCTTTCGTCATCAACGCCGGGGGTTTTTGGCTGGCGTGGAAAATTGAGTCTTCCGCCGGGTTCCACACCATCATGAACATGGTGCTTCTTCCCCTGTGGATGGCCTCGGGGGCCGTCTTCGCCGCGAGCAATTCGACTTGGATGAGGGTTTTCATGACCATCAATCCCTTCACCTATGGGGTGGCGGGGGTGCGCCGGGGCCTTTTCCCCACTTTAGATTTAAGCCAGCTACCCTCCCAGCCCTTATGCCTTATAGTCCTCATCGGATTTTCCCTATTCTTTTACGCCCTCTCCTCCTGGGTGGTGGGAAAGAGCGGCGAGAGGACATCGAAATGAAAAAATCCAAAACTTCCTGGAAACCATACCTTGTCACCGCTCTGGCTTTGGGCGGCCTGGCCTTTTTGGGTTACCAAGTATGTGAATCAAGGCATTCGGACCTGTTTCAAAAAGGCGACATGAAAGCCCCTGATTTTTCATTCCAGGAAAGAAGCGGCCGGATGTTTTCCAGCTCCGAGCTGGCCGGAAAAGTCTGGGTCGTGGATTTTATTTTCGGCCATTGCGCCGGTTCCTGCCCGCTGTTAAGCCGGCAGATGCAGCTTTTGGAAAAAGAATGGAAGGGCAACGCGGATTTGAAGTTGGTGACTTTCACGGTCGACCCGGAGCATGACACGGCGGAATTCCTGAAAGGCTACGCCGCGGATTACCACGCGGACGAGAACCAGTGGTTCTTTTTAACGGGCGAAAAGACGGCCTTATATAAGGTGATCCGGGAGGGATTCAAGGCCACCGCGCTCGAGACACCAGAAGAAGGGCCGGGGTTCGATTTCATCCACAGCACCAGGCTGATGTTGGTGGATGCCAAGGGAAAGATCCGCGGCCTTTATGACGGTGAGCAGGATGAGGACATCCAAAAGCTACACAAGGACGTTAAATTTCTCATGAGTTCCCGGAGCCATTCGTGAACATCAATACGCTTCCGATGATTAATGCCTGCCTTAACGCTCTCAGCGCCATTTTGCTGGTGACCGGATACAGCTTCATCCGCCGGGGAAATCGAAACGCCCACCGTTTTTGTATGGTCTCGGCTTTTACTGTTTCCGTCATCTTTTTGGCCTCGTACCTTGTCCATCACTACTTGGCGGGAATCATCTATTACCAGGGACAGGGATGGGTGCGGCCGCTTTATTTTTTTATCCTGACCACCCACACCATTCTTGCCGTCCTGGTCCCGGTTCTGGCGATCATCACCCTGCGAAGGGCCTTGAGAGGCGACTTCGAGAAGCACCGCAAGATCGCCCGGATAACCTTTCCTGTTTGGCTTTATGTTTCAGTGACTGGGGTGGTGGTTTATTTCATGCTTTACAGGGGTTTTTTACAGTAAACCTAAATCATGATCCGCGTCATTGTTTTTTAAGCCCTGACCTTCTTAATATTAAATCGAAACCATTCGAAAGGGACTTTCCCATGAACGTTACCGAGCAGGAAATGGTTGAAATCGTGAAAAACGCCAAAACAGTCGCGGTGGAAGGCATGCAAGACGAGAAAAAAATGGACCGGGCCGCCTACCAGATTCCCGCCACACTTCAACAGCGGGGCATGAAAATCTTCCCTGTTAATCCCAATATTCAATCCTCCCTGGGCGAGAAGGCTTATGCGACGATTAAGGACGTTCCGGTGCGGGTGGATATTCTGGATGTTTTCCGGCGGCCTGACGTTATCCCGGCCCTGGCCAACGAGATACTGACCCTGCCGGTGGACAAAAGGCCCCAAGTGGTTTGGCTCCAGACCGGAATTACCCATCCTGAGGCGGAAGCCAAGCTGGAAAAAGCTGGACTTAAAGTGGTTTCGGACGTCTGCCTGGGCGTTATCGCCGCCCGTGTCAGGCCTTCCGTCAAATAAGAGTTCATGCATCCCCGTGTCGAAGTTCTTCAAGGCGATATCACCAAAATAAAAGTTGATGCCATCGTGAACGCCGCCAACGAATCGCTCCTGGGCGGCGGGGGAGTGGATGGCGCCATCCACCGCACGGCAGGGCCGCAATTACTGGAGGAATGCCGGATGTTAGATGGATGCAAAACAGGCCAAGCTAAGCTGACCAAAGGTTACGAGCTTCCAGCCCCATGGGTTATCCATACGGTGGGGCCTATTTGGCGCGGCGGTCAAAATCAAGAGGGAGAGCTGTTGGCCAGTTGCTATCGTTCCTGCTTGAATTTGGCGGCAAAAAACGAGATCAAAACGATCGCCTTTCCCGCCATCAGCACGGGCGCTTATGGGTTTCCCGTTCAACGCGCCGCCGAAATCGCTTTCTTCGAAATCCAAACCTTTCTTTTGAAAAACGATTTAATCGAAAAAGTCATCAAGGTTTGCTTTGATGTCCCGACATTTAAAGTTTATCGGGAGGCGTTTCGGTTAAAATAGGTCATCATTTGTGCAGGGGGCAGCTTTGGCGCTTCGACTCGTTAGCCGGGCTTTCAAAGACGGCGAGATGATCCCATCCCATTACACCGCCGATGGCGAGGATGTTTCCCCCCCGTTGGACTGGTCTAACGTTCCCGAGGGGACCATGTGTTTCGCCATCCTCTGCGACGATCCCGACGCTCCCGGTGGTTCTTTTTGCCATTGGGTGATTTATAACATTCCCGCTAATACGGTTAATTTCCCCGAGGCTTTCCCCTCCTTCAATTCGCTTCCCAACGGCACCAAACAGGGGGTCAATGATTTCGGTGGTATCGGCTACCGAGGTCCCGCCCCTCCGAGCGGGGTTCACCGCTATTGCTTCAAGCTTTACGCACTCAGCGCGGTCTTGGACCTGGAGCCGGGGGCCAAGAAAGCACAGCTTGAAAATAAGATGCAAAGACGTATCTTGGGTGAGGCCCAGTTGATGGGAAAGTACCAACGAAAGTAATATGCTGTCATTGCGAGGAATGCCCACCGAATAGGTGGGTGACCATGACGAAGCAACCCCAGTTTAAATAAAGCTTATTTCAATTACCAAACTAGCCCAGTTTTGAAAGCTCAATCCTAAATGAAAAAATTTATTTTTGTTTTCTTTTCGCTTGTCGCCATCCCCGTCTTCGCGGCCAACCAGTGGCCCTCGCCCAAGGGTTATGTCAACGACTTCGCCAATGTTATCCCATCGGACCAAGCCCAGTCCCTTGAGCTTTTTTTAACCGAGGTCGAGCAAAAAACCGGTTCCCAAATCGCGGTAGTGACGGTGCCGACAGTAGAAGGCGCCGACATTGATGGGGCCGCCGTGGATCTTTTCAAGGCCTGGGGGATTGGTAAAAAGGGAAAAGACAACGGCATCCTTTTGC
>Ga0206987_1096_pt1 | contig 18522 bp, 14 predicted proteins | sample Alteio_BWMinCont_11_FD_153281 | JGI IMG/M metagenome (GOLD analysis project Ga0206987, IMG submission 153281) | Enriched cells from forest soil in Barre Woods Harvard Forest LTER site, Petersham, Massachusetts, United States -... | ecosystem: Environmental > Terrestrial > Soil > Temperate forest >... | reverse complement strand
TTCGCCGATGAATCCTGCTTTGAATTGCGCTTCGCCAATATCGACGGTCTGCTGGAAGCTCTTAAGGTCCTGTAGCGCGAACTGAAGCGTCGATTCGGCCAGCAAGACACTGACGAACTGTTGACCCACGTTGAATGCGAGGGTGCGTTCCGCGTCGGTGACTTGGGCGCGCTGCACGGCAGTTTGATCGCGAGCAGCTTGCAAGCGACGCTGCCGCTTGCGACCACGCTCGAAGAGATATCCGATCCCGATATCGAATTGCTGAGTCTGGTTCAGATTGTCCCCGGAGAAATCTTGCGGGCTGAAGAACGGGACAAACTGGCTATCCGCTCCGAGAGTAGGATTGGGGCGCAGATTGGCGGTGATCTCCAGGGCCTGATCTTGAAGAATCAACGTTCGCGTGGCTTGGATGGAATGGTTGTGGGCCAAGGCGAGATCGATGGCCTGGTCGAGAGTGATCAGCGTGGTGTTTTGGCCGGCGCCTGTGCCCACTAGCAGCAGGAAGACCGCAGCCGGAACGAACATCGGAGAGTGCTTGAAACGCATAAGGGTTGAGATCAGATCGCAGAAACTCTCTTGCAACAGATCCCGCATGGATGCTCGAACGCCACGACCACTACGCGATGCTTCGTCGTCCGTGTCAACCTCCTGTATCTTAGAGTGCGCGTAGGGCTTAATGGATGTATTGTAAGTGCGCTGATCGCAGATCACCAAACAACCGGCAGTTCCGAAGCGTTAGTGGCAGGGTTACCCGTGAGCCTCCTACTTGCGCTGGTCTTGCTTCAGCTCCTCGAACCAATGGAGGACGACATTGATCTGGGTGGCGGGCGCTTTGTCGCTGGCGTCGCGTGCAACCACCAGGCGTCCATCCGGCGCCACGTCGTAGCTGAGCCAAGGCGCCTTGTCCTCGAACAACTGGACGGGCTTGCCCGGATTGAGCCCGCCTCCGGGCGCGAACTTCACCGACATGAGGCGCCTCTTAGATAGAAATAGTAGTTCATTACCGGAGCGCGCCCAGCGCGGATCGGTGCCGCCCTCAGACGAGATCTGCGCACGCATATTGGGATCATTTATGGCCTGCACGAATAACTCTTCCTGTCCGGATTCGTTGGAGACGTAAGCCAGCCATTTTCCGTCGGGTGAGATAGAAGCGTCGGCTTGATCGAACGGCGCCACCACCAGAGGCCGCGGCTTGTGATCGCCTTCGACGGCCACCGCGTACAGATCCCAACCTGTGTCCTTGTTCTTGCGGGCGAAAATGATCTCACGTCCGTCTGGTGTCCAATCATAGACGACCTTGCTCTCAGGACCATCGGTCACCATGGTTTCTTCACCTTGCAGAATGCCGTGCTTCACGTAAACCTGCATGTGTCCAGATTTTGAGGAGTAGTAGCTCAACATCTTGCCATCCGGCGACCAGCGTGGGGCATAATCGTCTCCTCCAAAAGTCACTTTGGTAAGCGCGTCCCGCTCCAGGTCATACACCCAGACGTCGTAGGTGCTTCCCTGCAAAGTCAGTGCGATGCGTTTGCCGTCGGGCGAGAGCGCGGGAGAGGCGTAAGGTTTCACCTCCGGGGTGATATTCGTTGTCTTGCCGCTGCGATCCATCCAGACCAGGTTGCGTTGATAGGAGGTCAGAGTTCCGGGTTGGTATGCCAGGATGCCATTGTTTGACACCGCGAAGTCGGCATCGCCGCTGGCTGCACCCGTCATGACTCCTTCGATCACTGGTACGGGCGTGCCTCTTACCTCTAATTGTTTTGGATCGAAGCCGACCGCGAACAGTGTGCCATTGCGGACATAGGCGAGATAACCGTTGGAAAGATAGCGTCCACCGGTAGCACCCTCGATCAACACTTTCCGCTTCCCGGAGGGGAACGACAAGCCTTCGATGCGTGCTTCGTTGAAGGTCCGCCCAGTCCAAACCGTGAAGGTCAGGCCGCTGTTTCCAGGAAGGACACTGGGCCAGAGATGGGCCCGGTCATCGGGGGTTGATCCCGGCTGGGTCACTTGTCTGGGCTGGCCTCCGCCCGCAGGGACGGCATACACCCCCGAAGTGAATGACTTGGCATAGTAGATCGTGTCATCGTTCGTCCATACGCCCCCGACACCGCCAGCCGGATCGGCCACCACCACTGCGCTCCCGCCCCGCAGCAGTACTTTCTTCAGCTTGAAATCTTCGGAAATGAATCCCAGCCATTCCCCGTTCGGGGAAAAGAATGGACCTTGCGCTCCCTCGGTGCCGGCAATGGGTGCGCTTTCGAAGCTGTTTAGCTTTCGCAAGTAGAGTTGCTTCTTACGGTCTTCACCGTAGGCGGCATAGACGACCGCCGAGCCATCCGGGGAAATGGCGACCGGCTCGGTCGAATTGTTGAGCAGCGCCTTGCCGGGAGGGAGAGTGACCGTGAGGTGCACCGGGCTGGTGGCGTGTTCCCCATAGCCGATTTGCCAGCCCAGATAAGCGGTGACAAGGGCCAACACTAATCCTGCTCCTATCCAGATGGCACGTTCAGTGGATTCCGGCGAGCGATCACCGGCACAACCACGCCCGTCTGCGATCCGGCGGTCAGCATCCAATTGAGTTCGCTGGCCAAATCACTCGCACTCTGCCAGCGGTCGTCAGGATCTTTGGCCAGGCATTTCCTGACTACTCGCTCCAGAGACGTTGGTGCCAGCGGCTGAAGCTCTGCGATGGACGGAGGATCGACCGTCAGGATGGCCGCGATCAGACTGGCCCGGCTCTTGCCGGTGAACGCCGGCTTGCCGGTGGCCATTTCGTAAATCACTTCTCCCAGCGCGAAGATGTCAGTGCGGGCATCGGCTTCTTTGCCTTCGAGTTGCTCTGGCGCCATGTACTGGAAGGTGCCGACGATGCTGCCCTCACTGGTGAGCTTCGCCTGGTCAACGGTCATCTCGGTGAGTGCGGTCGCCAATGGTGCTGGCCCCGCTTGTTTGGCCAGTCCGAAGTCCATGAGCTTGGCGCCCGATTTGGTCAACATGATGTTGCCAGGCTTCAAGTCACGATGAGTGAATCCCCGTTTGTGGGCTTTTGCCAATGCGTCGGCGATCTGCGCCGCGTAGCGAATGGTCTGATCCGCCGATAGCGGGCCTTTGAGCAACCGCTGTTCCAGGCTTTCGCCCTCCACCAATTCCATGACCAGGAAATCAATGCCATCCTGGTGACCGATGTCGTGAAGAGTGCAAAAGTGGGGATGCGAAAGTTTGGAGACAGCTTTGGCTTCGCGCTCCAGGCGCTGTTTCAAGGAAGGATCAGAAGCCAGGTTGGTGAGCAGAACCTTGACGGCGACATCGCGATCGAGGCGAGTGTCGCGAGCCCGGTAGACTTCTCCCATGCCACCGGCGCCCAACGGCGAGAGTATCTCGTAGGGACCGAGCTTAGTGCCGGGTGTCAGGGCCATCGGTGTGCGCCATTATAGCCCTTATAAAGCCATGGAAGAATCCTGCTGCCGGCCCGTCCCGTTTGTCGGAGATGTGTCTTAATGGAACGCGACAAGGTTTTCTTGTCTGTCGCTGCCTTGTCTGTGGATGTTGATGGTTTACAATTGCTTGGCTTTAGCACTCATAGGAGGATCTATGAAAATAACCCCAGGGAAGTTAGCTGGACTGAAGCGGGTTTCCAACGATCGCGGTGTAATCGCAGCGGCGGCCATGGATCAGCGCGGCTCGCTGCAAAAAGCTCTGGCAAAGGAAAAGGGCGGCGAAGTCAGCGACAGCATGATGGAAGAGTTCAAGTCGTTAGTCACCGAAGTGCTTACTCCGCACGCCAGCGCCATTCTGCTTGATCCGGAGTGGGGACTGCCCGCCTCGAAACGTCGCGCCAAGAATGCCGGCCTGCTGTTGGCCTATGAAAAAACTGGCTACGACAAGACTGGTCCCGGGCGACTGGGAGACTTGCTCGACAATTGGTCGGCACGACGCTTGAAAGAAGCTGGAGCCGACTGTGTCAAAATTCTGCTCTACTACACGCCATTCGATCCGAAGGATGTGAATGACAAGAAGCATGCCTGGGTGGAACGCATCGGTGACGAGTGCCGCGCCAATGACATCCCTTATTTCCTGGAATTCGTCGGGTACGAAGAAGGCGCGGATGAAAAGGGCTTTGAGTACGCCAGAAAGAAGCCGGAAATCGTGATCGAGAGCATGCGCGAGTTCAGCAAAGACCGCTATGGTGTGGACGTGCTCAAGGTCGAAGTGCCAGTGAACATGAAGTTTGTGGAGGGCGCCAAAGTTTATGCCGGACAGAAAGCCTATACCCAGAAAGAAGCTGCCGATCTGTTCCTGAAGGCTGCGAAAGTTGCTACCAAGCCGTTCATTTATCTTTCCGCAGGGGTCAGCAACGCGGAGTTCACCGAGGCGCTGGAGTTGGCGGCGGAGTCGGGCGTCAAGTTCAACGGGGTGCTCTGCGGGCGCGCCACATGGAAGGAAGGGATTCCGATCTATGCCAAGCAAGGCGCGGAAGCCTTCCGTAAATGGCTGCTGAGCGAGGGCGTAAAGAACATCAACAATGTCAATGATCGCCTGAAGGCCGCGACTTCCTGGCACTCGATTTATTCGGTTGAGCCGGCACTGGCGAACGCGTAGGAAGGCTTAGAGGTCAGATTACAGAATGGGCGGGGAGTTTTCCCCGCCTTTTTCTTTTCCATCGTGTGCGTGGCAGGCTATGTAGCGTAAGATTTTCTTGACGGTCTAGCGAAGAACGATGGCAACAGCGATCAAGACTGCTCTCATCACCGGCGGATCCGATGGCATTGGCTACGAACTGGCGAAGCTCTTCGCCAAGGATCATCACAACCTCGTCTTGGTGGCGCGCAGTGCTGACAAACTCGCGCGAGTCGCCGATGAAATGCAACTCCAGTTTGGGATTTCTGCCAAGGTGGTTGCGCTTGATTTAACTGCGGACCCGGCGCCGCAGTTTCTCTTCGACCAACTGCAGCGGGAAGGAATCGCCGTCGATATTCTGGTGAACAACGCTGGGTATGGCGTGTTTGGCGAGTTTGCGAAGGTTCCTTTGGAACAGGAGTTGGGGCAGATTCAGCTCAACGTTGTTGCGCTCACTCATCTCACGAAACTCTTTCTGGAACCGATGCTGGAGCGGCACTCGGGCAGGATTTTGAATCTCGCTTCGACCGCGGGATTTCAGCCTGGTCCTCTGATGGCGGTTTACTACGCGACCAAAGCCTACGTGATTTCGTTCTCTGAAGCGCTGGCCAATGAATTGAAGGATTCGGGTGTGACCGTGACCTGCTTATGCCCCGGCGTGACGGACACTGGATTTCAGGGCCGCGCTGGAACCGAGAAGACGATTCTCTTCAAGAAGGGTCGCCCGATGGATGCCAAGACAGTGGCACGCGATGGCTATCACGGCCTGATGGCGGGCAAGACACTGGTGATTTCCGGGTTCCGCAACTGGCTGCTGGCGGAGTCGTTGCGCGTCAGCCCAAGAAAGTTGGTGACGGCGGTTTCGCGGAAGCTGCTGGATCGGGCGGAATAGCAAACTGTTGCTTCGTACACATAGACGTGATATTGTTACACATAGGGAATGCCATGCGAACTAACATCGAAATCGACGATCGGCTCATGCGCCAAGCCATGAAGGCGAGCGGCGCCCGCACCAAGAAAGCGACGGTAGAGGCCGCCCTGAAGCTGCTTGCGGATACCTATGGCCAGGGTTCCATTCGCCGCCTGCGGGGAAAAATCCACTGGGAGGGCAACCTCGAGGAGTCCCGCACCAGTCGGTTTCTCGAATAGGGCCCTCGCATGGTGATCGTTGACGCCACCGTGTGGATTGACTACTTGCGTGGTAAGAAGAACCTCGAAACGCAGTGGCTTGAAAGTCACCTTACACAACAACCGATTGGACTTGCCGACCTGACCCTCTGCGAAGTGCTGCAAGGGGTTCGGGGCCAATCGGAGTTTTCTTCCACTTGCGACGATCTCCTCCGGTTTCATGTTTTTTCGACGGGAGGGCTAGAGCTTGCCATCGCCGCATCCCGCAATTATTTGAGCCTGCGAGTGCGCGGCTTGACGGTACGCAAAACCATTGACTGTATCGTCGCTACTTTCTGCCTCGAAGCAGGCCATGAGCTGTTGCATCGAGACCGTGATTTCGATGGCTTCGAAGAATACCTTGGGCTGCGGGTTTTGCATCCCGAGTGAGGCGCTTCGACGGGATGGCGAGGCAGATGTCCCCACGCGAGTAGTGCGCAAGCTAGAAGCTAGCGGCTAGAAGCTTTTCGCTACTCCCACTCAATCGTGCCCGGTGGCTTCGAGGTAATGTCGTACACCACGCGGTTCACGCCTTTCACTTCGTTTACGATCCGGCTGGAAATCATCTTCAACACTTCATGCGGCAGTTGTACCCAGTCAGCGGTCATGCCGTCTTCGGAATGAACGGCTCGCACAGCACAAGTGTAAGCGTAGGTGCGCTGGTCGCCCATAACACCTACTGACATCACCGGCAGCAGGACCGCGAACGATTGCCAGATCTTCGAATACAGACCTGCATCCTTGATTTCGCTGACTACGATGTCATCGCACTCGCGCAGGATATCCAGCCGCTCGCGGGTTACTTCGCCGACCACCCGCACCGCCAGCCCTGGCCCGGGGAACGGCTGCCGTTGCAGGATTTCGTCGGGCATTCCCAGGTCCCGGCCGATCTTGCGGACTTCATCTTTAAATAATTCTTTCAGCGGCTCGATCAGCTTGAGCTTCATCTTCGCCGGCAGGCCGCCGACGTTGTGGTGCGATTTGATGATCTGCGACGGGCCGCGCACCGAGCGCGATTCGATCACGTCGGGATAGAGCGTGCCCTGTACCAGCCATTTGACCTTGCCTTCTTTTTTCTCGATACGGAGAGCTTCCTGTTCGAAGACTTTGATGAATTCATTTCCGATGATCTTACGTTTCTTTTCGGGGTCGGTCACACCCGCCAGCTTCTTTAGGAAACGGTCGGTAGCATCGACCGCGACGAGATGCAGGCCCAGCTTGTCGCGCAGGTTCTGTTGCACTTTCTGAAATTCATCTTTACGCAGTACGCCGTTGTTTACGAAAACACAGGTCAGGCGGGTGGGATGTTTAGCGTTACGCATAGCGCGATCCACGAGCGTCGCCGCAACCGCGGAATCCACGCCACCCGAAAGCGCACAGATCGCCCGGCCACTGCCTACGGTCTGGCGAACGCTGGCGATGGTTGCATCGATGAAGTGCTGCGGGGTCCAAGTGGGTTTCGCGTGGCAAATGACCAGGGCAAAATTGCGCAGAATGTCGGTTCCGTGGTGGGTGTGGTGAACCTCAGGATGGAACTGTACTGCCCACATCTTCTTTTCTGCATTCTCGATGGCGGCCAGGGCATGCGGCGAACTGGCTGTCTCGTGAAATCCGGGCGGCAATTCGACGGCTTTGTCGCCGTGGGACATCCAAACGGTCAGCTTTCCGGGCAGGTTATGAAACAAATCTGACCCGGTCTTGAGGTTGACCGTCGCATGGCCATACTCACGTTTCTCCGCCGCCTGCACCTTGCCGCCGAGCGCGTGCACCATCAACTGCAATCCGTAGCAAATTCCTAACATCGGCAGACCCATGCTGAACACGCGCGGATCCATGGCGGGGGCGTCCTTGTCATAGACGGAGGACGGACCGCCGGAAAGAATGATGCCGACGGGAGAGTAGCTACGGATTTCGTCAAAGCTAACGGTGCAAGGCAGGACTACGGAAAAGACGTTCTGTTCACGGATGCGGCGCGCTATGAGTTGCGAATATTGCGCTCCGAAGTCGAGGACAACGATTGATTGGGTTTCCACTGACGAGTGTCTCAAAAGTTGAGGCCGCGTGTAAAGAGGAGCAACTTCCGGGGGCTAGTCTCTAGCCCGGTGCAGGCACATCGCTCAAAATCAACTCATGGGGGTCGACGTTGCCGGGTTGAGGATTGACCGGCCGCAGCTGCGAGCTCGCGACCGGTGCTTCCGGCAATTCGAGAATCGCCATATAGGCAGCCAGACGTCCCATATACAAGAAGTCGGCAACCGCAGAATACAGCAGCGCGATCACTAGCAAAGCCGGTAAGACCACCCGCCCGGGAAGGGCGGACGCCAGTCCCAACGGAAACGCAGCGGCGATGCTCGCGACCAAGAACGCCGCTGCGTGAGCCAAGCCAAAGGAGGTGCCCACGGCAAACACCGGCCCGCCGCGGCGACGGATAAGATCCACGGCATCAGAGATCGCACCGAAAGTGTCACGGCCGTCGGCGATTACGAAGATCGCTGCCAGCGACAGAAGCCAGTTCACCATCGACCACGCCAGCCAAGCCAGAGTAAAGATGATCATGGCAATCTGGAGTGCCATGCCAGCTTCATCGGGCGTGGAGGCCATTCCCGCCAGCGCAAAGCCGGCGAAGCAACCAGCAACGGCTGCCAGCAAGACTGCTGCCCGGAGGAAATTCAAGCCCAGGAGCGAATCGAGACGCCAACCGGCATCGTGCTCACGGGATTCTTCCTCGCCGCGGAAGTGAATCACCAGCGCTTTGATGGTGGCGGCCCGTGCCAGCGCCGCCACGAAAACCCATCCCGCGGTGAGCGCCAGCACTAATACGATGAAGGCTGCCACCAGGCGAAACCCGCTGCCACGCACGATATGGCCGACGGCTTGCGAGATCAGCACCGGCTGGCGGGAGCGGAGCAGCAACAAATCAGAGCGTGTAACGGGGAGAGTATCGAGATATTCAAGGCAGACGAATGTGGCCAGCAAGCACGCGGCAGCCCCGAAACTCCATCGCCAGGTGATTTCCGCGAAACCAAGAGAAGGCCGGCGGAATATAGCGCGGAAGCCTTCGACAGTCGGCGAGCGGGGATTCATTCACCGCACCACTATGTTGACCAGCTTGCCCGGCACAACGATCTTCTTCACGATCTGCTTTCCGCCAATCAGGGCCTTAATCTTTTCATCCGCCAGCGCAGCTTCCAGGATTACGTCTTCCGAGGAGCCCGCAGGCGCGACGACTACACTTCGCAACTTGCCGTTCACCTGCACTGGAATTTCAATCTCATCTTCTTTTGCAAGCGCGGGATCATACTTCGGCCAGGGCGCTTTGAGCAGGCTTCCCTTTTCGCCCAGCATCTCCCAGAGCTCGTGCGCGAGGTATGGTGCAAACGGAGCCAGCAGCAGAACAAGATCCCGCTGGACCTCCGCGAGCAGCGACTTAGGCAGGCCTTCAGCTAGATAAAGGTCATTCACCAGCTCCATGATTGCGGCGATCGAAGTATTGAAGTGCCAGCGTCCCTGAAAGTCGTCGCTCACGCGCTTGATGGTCTGGTGCAATTTGCGCTGGACCGCTCGATCTGCAGCTGAAACAGACAATGCCTGCGACCTTTCTTCATTTTGAGGCGCAGCGTTTCTTGCGACATAGCGGTAGATTCGCCCCAGGGCACGTCGAATGCCTTCTACTCCGTCATCCTGCCAGTCGAGTTCGCGATCAGGGGACGTGGCGAAGAGCGTATACATGCGAGTGCTGTCGGCGCCGTAGCGCGCCACCATCTCATCCGGTGACACTACGTTGCCGAGGCTCTTCGACATTTTTGCGCCGTTCTTAATGATCATGCCCTGGGTAAACAGGCGCTCGGCGGGTTCGTCGTTCGTGACCATCCCCATGTCGCGCATGAACTTGGTCCAGAAGCGCGAATAAATAAGGTGCAGAATGGCGTGCTCGACCCCGCCGATGTACTGGTCAATCGGAAACCAATAGTTCGCGGTCTTCGAATCAACCGGCGCTTGCTGATTGTGCGGGTCGGTGTAGCGATAGAAGTACCAGGACGAATCGACAAATGTGTCCATGGTGTCGGTTTCGCGGCGTGCCGGGCCACCACACTTGGGGCAGATCGCATTGACGAAGTCCGGCACCCGTCCCAGTGGCGAACCGCCTGTGAGCGTGATGTCCACGTTGTCCGGCAAAACGACCGGCAAATCTTTTTCCGGAACGGCGACGATCCCATCTTTCTCGCAATAGAGCATGGGAATGGGCGTGCCCCAATACCGCTGCCGGGAGATGCCCCAATCCTTCAGGCGATACGTAACGGTCGCCTTGCCAAAGCCGTGCCGCTCGGCGTAGGCGGACATCTGGGCAATGGCCTCCTGACACGTCAGCCCGCTGAACTGCCCAGAATTCACCAACGATCCTTTCGAATCGGTGAACGGCAGGACCGGCTCGGTAACGGTTTCGTCTGGATCATCCGGGCACGGCATGATGACCAGCCTGATTGGAAGAGCATATTTGCGCGCGAATTCGTAATCGCGTTCATCGTGTGCGGGCACACTCATGATCGCGCCGGTACCATAATCCATCACGATGTAGTTGGCGATCCAGACGGGCAGTCTCTCACCGCTGTAGGGATTGACCACAAAATGATGCGTATTGATTCCATGTTTCTCGATGGCGCCAATATCGCCGGTTTCTTTGGCTTTGCGCTGCTCGGCAATAAGCTGCTCGACCTGTGCCCGTAAAGGATCGTTGAACTTTGCCAGGCGAGTCACCAGCGGATGTTCCGGCGCGAGTTGGACGGAAGTCGCGCCGAAGATGGTATCCACACGAGTGGTGAAGACAGTAATCGTGTTCTCGGGAGAGTCAGCAGCGCCGTCGAGTTTGAAATCTACCAGCGTGCCTGCACTCCGGCCGATCCAGTTGCGCTGCATGGTGCGCACTTTTTCCGGCCAGCCCTCGAGCTTGTCGAGACCGTTCAACAACTCTTCGGAATACCTGGTGGTGCGCAGGAACCACTGCTCCAGTTCGCGCTGCTCTACGAGCGTGTCTTCGTGTCGCCAGCAACAACCGCCAACGACTTGTTCATTCGCCAGCACCGTCGCGCACTTCGGGCACCAGTTGACCTTGCTCTTCTTGCGATAGGCCAGGCCTTTTTCGTACAGCTTCAGAAAGAACCACTGGTTCCAGCGATAGTATTCGGGCAGGCAGGTTGTGACTTCGCGCGACCAGTCGTAGGCAAAGCCCAGACGCTTCATCTGCGCCTTCATGTTGGCGATGTTGCGCAGTGTCCACTCACGCGGGGGCGTATTGGCGGAAATGGCTGCATTCTCGGCGGGAAGTCCGAACGAATCCCAGCCCATGGGATGGAGCACGTTGTAGCCGTTCATCCACATGTAGCGGGCAAGCGCGTCGCCGATGGAATAATTACGTACGTGGCCCATGTGCAGCGCGCCTGAGGGGTAGGGCAGCATCTCCAGCGCGTAATATTTAGGCTTGGCGGAGTCTTTCTCAGCGGCGTAGATAGAGCCATCCTGCGGCCAACGGGCGAACCACTTGCTCTCGATGCGTTGAGCATCGTAACGGTCGTCGGCGGGGGGAGCTGTCTCGTGAGCCACGGTTGTGTTTTCTTCTTGCGGCATAGGAAGAGACGGGTCCGAATAAGCCTTAGATTTTACAACGAAGGCGGCGGTAGCGGGACGCCCCCACCAGCGATCACTTATCGACGCTCAGCGATACCCATCCTTGCGGTGTCCAACCTGTAGCACCAGGACGGTGATTCTTCCATCCTGAATATCACAGATCAGGCGGCAGTCGCCGACTCGATAGCGCCACAGTGCGCGCTTTTCACCTTGCAGAGGCTTGCCCCATTGCCGCGGGTTGTCCGCCCCTGCAAGTCGCTGTCGCAGAAACCGGATAATCGCTTGCTGAGCTTGGCGGTGAAGTTTAGTGATTTGCCTTTCGGCGGTCCGGGAAATTTCAATCGTCCAAGCCAAGACGCCGCTCCAACTCGTCGAGCGTGATGGTGGGTTCGCGCCGTTCCAGGGCGGCGATGCCTTTCAGATAGTCTTCCCGCTCCTCCAGGAACTGCCGGATGGCCTCTCGGGCATAGTAGCTCTTGCTGCGGCCAGTCTCTTTGGCAAGGGACTCCAGCTTCTCTTCCAGTTCGGGTTCAAGTCGAATGCCGAGCATTTGTTTAACATGTTTAACATAGCAGGATCGAGCAGATAGAGCAAGTGTCTTAAGGGATAAGCGCGTAGCTCACGTGCCGCACATCACAACCACCTCAGCGGTTAGCCTTGATTTGTCAACAATCTGTAAATAGAGACGTGGCAGGCCTCGCCTCCAGGAAGCTTTGAGGTAAACTAGATATTTCCAGAGGCGTGGCAAGCACGTCTCTACCTAGAGGATTTCCATGTTAGTTGTCATGCAGGCGCACGCCACTGAAGAGCAGGTGCGTGCGGTTTGCCAGAAAATTGAGTCGCTCGGCTACCGTGCCCACTCCATCCCCGGAGCGGAACGCACCGCCATTGGCATCACCGGCAACCAGGGCGAGGTCCAGGCTGGCCTGGAAGAACTCGCGGGCGTACAGGAAGTCATCCGCGTCACTAAGCCGTACAAACTGGTAAGCCGCGACATTAAGGAAGACAACACCATCGTCCGCTTTCCCGGAAGCGACGCCACCATCGGCGGCCCGGCGCTGGCGGTGATTGCCGGGCCCTGCGCCATCGAGAGTCGTGAGCAGGCGTTCGCGGTTGCAGAGCGAGTGCATCGCGCGGGCGCGCAGTTTTTTCGCGGAGGCGCATACAAGCCCCGCACTTCGCCTTACTCATTTCAGGGACTCGGCGAAGAAGGTCTGCGCATCATGGCCGATATCCGCGACCAGTTCGGCATGAGGATCGTCACCGAGGCCATCGATAACGAATCGCTGGAACTGGTGGAGGAATACGCCGACGTCATTCAGATTGGCGCACGCAACATGCAGAATTTTTCGCTGCTGAGGCGCGCCGGACGAGCCCGCAAGCCGGTGCTGCTCAAACGTGGCCTGGCGGCGACGCTCGAAGAATTTCTGATGGCAGCTGAGTATGTGATGAGTGAGGGTAACTACAACGTGATCCTGTGTGAGCGCGGCGTGCGGACATTCGCCGATCACACGCGCAATACCCTCGACCTGAGCGTAGTGCCGGCGGTGCAGCGGCTGAGTCATTTGCCCATCGTGGTTGATCCTAGCCACGGCACCGGCAAACGCAACAAAGTAACGCCGCTGTCGCGTGCCTCGGTTGCCGTGGGCGCTGATGGTCTGATCGTCGAAGTACATTGCGAACCCGACAAGGCTCTTTCCGATGGCATGCAGTCGCTCTATCCCGACCAGTTCGACGACTTGATGGCGCAAGTTAGGCAGATCGCGCCGGTGGTAGGGAGGACGGTGGCGGGGATCAGGGCGACGGCACCTGTCCCGGTCACTTTAAAGTGATTTGCCTTCCTGAAATGCGAGTGAGAAGTCTCGCTGCCATTTTGCTGATTGCCTGCGCCGTGCCGCGGCCAGGTGTCGCCCAGGACTCAAACAACGATCAGTCCGCTGAGACGGTTTACGACATCGGGACCCACGGCTTGAGGCCTCCTCAGGCAATCGACGCGCCCAGCCCAAACAACCCTGACGAGGGGCGAAAGGCGAAGGTCAACGGTACTGCAATTCTTTCAGCCACTGTTACGTCAACCGGGGATGTACGCGACGTGTGGGTGAAAAAGGCTGTTGGCAAAGGGTTGGACGAAAAAGCACTCGAAGCCGTCCGCAAATGGAAGTTCAAGCCTGCAACGCTTAATGGTAAGCCGGTTCCCGTTCGAATCGACATCGAAATCAAGTTTCACCTCTATTGATTACTTGCTTTTGATAACCTTGCTACGTTTCATGCTCTCACTGACTTGCGAAAACTCCTCGTCATTATCGTTCTGCTGCCCATTCTGGGCGGCCTCGGCTGGTGGTATTTCCACGAGCGCCAGCTCACCGATTACGGCCCTGCATACCGCGAGTACGCCTACGTCACCAACGGCAAGAGCAACACGGTCAGTGTTATCGATCTGCGCACATTCGCACTGGCCAAGACAATCCACGTGGGCAACGAGCCTACGGGGATCGCAGCGAACCCGAAGAAGAATGAGATCTACGTTGTAAATACGCAAACGAACAATGTCACCGTAATCGACGCTGAGCAGAACGCGGTCGCAGCCACCATCGGCGTACACGGGCACCCCTACTTCATCGATGTCTCTGAGGACGGCAAGCGCGCCTACGTCGCCAACTCCGGCTCGGCGAATGTTTCAGTAATTGATCTCGAGAAGCGAGTGGTCGTCGACAACATTAGAGTGGGTGCTTCACCTGGTCTGGCGCGGGTTTCGCCGGATGGCACGACTGTGGTGGTGAGCAATCGCGGTGACAACACTGTGTCCGTTATCGACACGCAGCGCCTCACTGTTCGCAGCACCATCCCGGCCTGCCAGCAGCCGGAGGACATTGCCATTCTTCCCGACGGCAGCAAAGCCTTTGTGGCTTGCACGGGGTCGGGACAGGTGGCTTCGATTGATTTGAAGACCGACAAGTTGCTGGCCTTGCTCGACGTGGGCAAGACGCCTGTTCATCTGGCGCTCAAGCCCGACGGTGGCGAACTCATGGTGAACAATTTCGATTCCGACAACGTCTCAATCATCGAAACCACCATGAACGAGGTCGGCGGCAGCTATTTAATCGGAACTCATCCTGCTCGCTGCGTGGTGAGTGCAGACAACTCCCGGCTCTACGTCAGTAACTTCGGATCGAATACCGTCGCGGTCTATGACATTGACTCCGGCAAGGTTGTGGCGGCGCTCCCCGTCGGCAGCCATCCGGATGCGCTGGCACTTACGCAGAGTCAAAATTATCTGTTGGTGGTCAATTCAGGCTCGGGCGATGTCACCGTTATCCAGAAGCGCACGCCAAAAAAGAAGTTTGAGCCCGGGGAGTATTCGCTATTGACCATGATTCCGGCGGGCATTCAGCCGAATGACATTGTGGTGAAGGCGTTTGTCATGACGAGAGCTAAACCGTAAAACCGGCCACGGATTTTAACGGCTCACACGGATAAAACCATCTGGCAACTACCCGCCAGCCCCGCAACACTTTTTATATTTCTTACCTGAGCCGCAGGGGCAAGGATCATTGCGGCCGACTTTGGCGGCGCCACGCACCACTTGCTGTACCGGCTGGCGATCTCCGGCGCCCGCCATACGGGCCTGCTCCAGCTCGCGGCGCTTGCGGCGCTGGAAGGCTTCTTCCAGTTCATCCACGGAAGTCGAAACGGCGCGCGGCTGGCGGCCGTTGCCATCACCTCCGGGCGCTGGCGCGGGCTGACCCGCCATCGCCGGGCGTCCAGCGGGCGGCCCTTCCGGCCTCTCAAGAACCTGCATCAGGTAGAGATAGCGGACCGTCTCCTCCTGAGAGCGCTGCATCATGGCCTCGAACATGTCGAAAGACTCGCGTTTGTACTCGACCAGCGGATCGTGCTGCCCATAACCGCGCAGGCCGATGCCTTCCTTCAGGTGGTCCATGTCCCGCAGATGGTCTTTCCACTGCGCGTCCAGTACGCTGAGCATGATCATGCGTTCGTGGTAGCGCATGGCATCCGGGCCGATCAGTTTTTCTTTCGCGTCGTAGCGGGCCTTCAGCCGGTCAAAGATGGCGTCGCCGAGTTCCTGGCGATTGAGCGTCTCCGGCTTGATGCCTTCGGCGAGAATGTCCACGCCGAAGCGGGTGAAGATAGCGTCTTTCAGCGCCTTGATGTCCCAATCCGACGGATGTATCTTGGCCGCGCAGAATTCGTCCATTAATCCGCTGAGGATCCCGGCGACATAGTCCTCGAGAATGATCTCCTTCTGATCGACGCCTTCGAGTAACTGGCGGCGTAAGCCATACACCGCTTCGCGCTGCTTGTTCATCACGTCGTCGTATTCGAGCAGGTGTTTGCGGGCTTCGAAGTTCTGCGCTTCCACCGCCTCCTGCGTCTTCTCGATGCGCCGCGAGATCATGCGGGACTCAATGGGAACGCCCTCTTCCATGCCCAGGCGCTGCAACAGGTTCGAGATCCACTCCTTGGCGAAGATGCGCATCAAGTCGTCTTCGAGGGACAGGTAAAATCGCGAAGATCCGGGATCGCCCTGACGTCCGGCGCGTCCGCGAAGCTGGTTATCGATGCGCCGGGACTCGTGCCGCTCGGTACCGAAGATGTGCAATCCACCGGCGGCGATCACTTCGTCGTGTTGTTTGTCGGTCTGCTGTTTGTAGCGATTCAGAATCTCCGTCCATTGGTCGGTCGGAACCACATACTCGTTGCCAACGTAATACCAGACGGTACTCTTGCTGTCGTCCACCACAGCCTGAACCTTGCCTTGGGCCGCCCGCAGCGGTTGCGCCACACCTTTCTTCACACACTCCTGCTTCGCCATGAATTCGGGGTTGCCCCCGAGCAAAATGTCAGTTCCACGGCCCGCCATGTTGGTGGCAATCGTGACCATGCCCTTGCTGCCGGCCTGGGCCACGATTTCGGCTTCTTTTTCGTGCTGCTTGGCGTTCAAGACCCAATGCTTCACACCTTTTTTCTTCAGCAATTCCGACAGACGTTCCGATTTCTCGATCGAGGTTGTACCCACCAGAACCGGCTGGCCGGTTTCGTGCAGCTTCTGGATCTCATCGGCGGCGGCGAAGTATTTTTCCTTCTCGGTGCGGTACACCACATCCGGATGTTCAAGCCGCAGCAGCACGCGATTGGTGGGGATCACCATCACTTCCAGCCGGTAAACTTTGTCGAATTCCGTCGCTTCCGTTTCCGCAGTACCGGTCATGCCTGCCAGCTTCTTGTACATGCGGAAATAATTCTGAAAGGTGATGGTCGCCAGCGTCTGGTTCTCGCGCTCGATCTTGACGTTTTCCTTGGCTTCGACCGCCTGATGCAATCCGTCGGACCAGCGCCTTCCCGGCATGAGGCGGCCGGTGAACTCGTCCACGATGATGACTTCGCCATCTTTTACCACGTACTCCACATCGCGGTGGTAGAGCGAGTGCGCCTTAACCGCAGTCTCGACGTGGTGCTTCAGGTCCCAGTTCTCTGGGTCGGCGACGTTGCCGATCCCCAGCAATTGTTCGACCTTCTCCCAGCCTTCGTCGGTGACCGTAATGTTGCGGTGCTTTTCATCGACCACGAAATCTTTGGTGTACTGCTTGGGTTCGCCCGGAGCTACATCGATCTCCTCGCCTTTTTCCAGCTTGGAGATGATGCGGTTGACTCGGGCATACTTGTCGGTGGACTCCTCGCTGGCGCCGGAAATAATCAGCGGAGTGCGGGCTTCGTCGATCAGGATGGAGTCCACTTCGTCGACAATGCCGAAGTTGTGGCCGCGCTGCACGCAATCTTTCAGGTCGAACTTCATGTTGTCGCGGAGATAATCGAAGCCGAACTCGTTGTTGGTGCCGTAGGTGACGTCGGCTGCGTAGGCTTCGCGGCGCTGCTGATCGTCAAGGTCATGCACGATCACCCCGACCGTCAGACCGAGAAAGCTGTATAGCTTGCCCATCCACTCCGAGTCGCGCTTGGCGAGGTAATCGTTGACCGTGACCACGTGCACGCCACGGCCGCTCAAAGCATTCAGATAAACCGGAAGGGTCGCGACCAGCGTCTTGCCCTCACCCGTTTTCATTTCGGCGATCTTCCCGTCGTGGAGCACCATGCCGCCGATGAGCTGCACATCGAAGTGCCGCATGTTGAGGACCCGGCGGCCGGCTTCGCGGACTACCGCGAACGCTTCCACCAAGATTTCATCGAGAACTTCGTTGGTGGCTTTGCGACGCTCGTCGTCAATTTGGGTGAGGCGCTCCTGATCGGCATCAGGTTCATCAGAAATGTTCTTTATGCGATCTTGAATACGTTGCCGGAACTCGGTCGTCTTGGCCCGCAGCTCGTCGTCACTGAGCTTCTGCATGGCGGGCTCAAGCGCACTGATGGCCTCTACGTTGGGCATCAGGCGCTTGATTTCGCGCTCATTCTTGGTGCCGAAAACCTTGCCTAGTAATGCGTTAATCAATCAATTTTCCTCGCCGAACACACTTCTACCAGTATCTGTAAAAGCCTAGCACATTAGATGCGTTAACGGCCCTGGTGACGCAATCTCTCGCTCTTCTCCGCGTACTCCGCGGACATCTGCGCCCTCTGCGTTTCAAACTTCTGTTTCATGTAAGATTCCACGCGACCCATGTCCACGTTCTACGACCGCTTTCGCGAGTGCGCCCAGCGCTGGCCGAACAACGTTGCGCTCGAAATCCAGCGGCGGGACCGGGTTGAAAGCTACACATACGCCGAACTTCGACAGATGGCGGAGTCGGTTGGCCACTGGCTGACTGAACAAGAGCTCCCGCGGGACGCCCGCATCGCAATTCTGGCCGACAATCATCCTCGCTGGGTCGCGGCTTACTTGGGCATCATCGCCAGCGGAGGCGCGGCGGTCCCACTCGACACCGCTTTTCATGCCGACCAGGTTGCCAAGCTGCTGAAGGATAGCGGGAGTTCGTTGCTGTTTTGCGACGGGAAGCATCTCGCGATCGCGAAGAAAGCTGTGGGCAAGTCAGCAATCGGGATCGTACTGCTGGACAGCGAAAATGCCACAGAGACAAGTCTCGATAGCATCTTCGCCATCGGCCCGGTAGATTTTGTACCGCTGTCGTCCGCAGAAGA
>Ga0206987_1095_pt1 | contig 18628 bp, 18 predicted proteins | sample Alteio_BWMinCont_11_FD_153281 | JGI IMG/M metagenome (GOLD analysis project Ga0206987, IMG submission 153281) | Enriched cells from forest soil in Barre Woods Harvard Forest LTER site, Petersham, Massachusetts, United States -... | ecosystem: Environmental > Terrestrial > Soil > Temperate forest >... | reverse complement strand
CCTCCCATAGGAAATTTTCTCATTTTTATATTCCTTGATTGTTGAAGAGCTCTTGCTTTTGGTATTATAAGAGCAGGAACATATGATGCCTCCAAGTAGTAGTACTAATATAATAAGTAAATTTACAAGCCTATTTCTATAATAATTTGCCATTATTTTGATATTAAAAACCATATTTGTTCCTTAGAGCTTAGCGCCTTTTTAAATACCCAAACCTCATTTCTAACCACAGGCTTAGTACCTTCCTCTATTATATTGCCTGCCAAATCCCTTATTGTTATTTTTTGTTCAGTGACAAAGCGCACGGCTATAATCGCGTCACGCTCACGGATAGAAGCGTTCTCAATACCGCTTTCCGGCAAAAAATCAAGTATTTGGCGCTCACAAGCGTGCCCCTGACTTCTCATTTGGTCTATCTCTGTTGCAATTATATTATACACATCTTTATCCACTAGTCTAGACAAAAAATCTTTTTTATCTTCATCTATGGCTTTTGTTATGATTTTAAATGCCTGCTTGGCATTCTCAACAAAAATTTTGGAATCAAAGGTATGATCATGAAGTCTAATGTTGTCAAAAACCTCTCTTATATACTGGGGTAAATTTGCCTCAAAACCACTATGAATTACTATATCTGCTTCAAGCGCCTTCTTCTGCTCGGTGGGCTTTGTTGTTTGCTCAGTCCACCTGCTGGCAAACCTATTACCTAAAGTTTTATCATCATCAGTATGATTTCCCAAACTGCTATACAGTTTGAATAATACGAACACGGCAAGCCCAACAAAGAATAATATTTCCAACATTTTATCAACAATAAAAATTACACTTTTACATTATTACAAAATATCCTAATATCTAACAACAATTTTGTAATCGGAGAATATAATGCCACATATTCATAGCAACCGCAAATCCTTTCGCCTTTTAAATAAGTTTATAAAAGATTTATCCTTTGAAGTTCCAGAAGCCCCAAATTCTTTTTTTGATGAGAGACTTATTTCAGTGTCTGTGCAACTAAACATACAAGTGTCGCAGTTGGAGAAAGAGGTGTTCTTAGTACAGTTCACCATAGAAGTTGTGGGGTCACGTGATGATGACAAGGTGTTCTCTCTCTTTGTCGAACAATGCGGGATTTTTGAAATAATTGCCAATTCCCACAAAGAGGAAGAGTACGTTTTATATGTAGACTGCCCTGGGATACTTTACCCATACGTTTGCGCTTTGGTGAGAACTATAACCGCAGACGGTGGTGTACCACCGCTAAACTTGGAATATGTAGATTTCGCAGAAATGTATAAACAGAAAAAGATGAATTAAATTAGGAATGTAATATGAATAGTATGATAGAACCAAAAACTTTAATATGGAATGGAAAAGTTACTGCACAAGACGGATGTCAATGGACTACTTATCTAGATCCTAGAGCAGAGGATGCAAGTGCAAGACATGATTTAGCCTTCGAGGTCATTAACTCTGGTGCTTCTATTATAGACCAACATCAAAAAAGCAAGTTTCTTGCTGACAGAGGTTGTAGAATAGCGTTGTTATGGCATTTGGAGATGTTTGGTGCATCAGACACCCTATTTAAGGATGCAGCTCTCAAACTAGGAGTCCACATTCCAGATCCAGAATTCGACAACAACCTATCCATCCCTCCAGAAATCATACATGTTACCCTCCATTTTACAGCCTTTCATGAGCATCGGTATATAAAATACTAATAGGAGCGGACTTGTCACTGGGACAGGCATAATGTTATACTACAGAGTGGATGTCATCCCGTACTTTTTTTGCCATCCCCGTGAAAACGAGGATGACCTGGTGTTGGTTTTTAACCTTGTACCACTATGCAACAGAGTCTTCCTGTGCACTTAAGTTGACTCCTATGCGTGAAAACGGGGGGCCGGCTTCGTTGCATGGATCCCCACCAAACTCCTGGAAAATCGTCTTCACGAAGGAGCGCAAGCGGCTGCAGTGATCCAAAAAGCTTTAGAACCCCGCTTTAATGATATGGACTGCCGCGATTGCTACGAAATATCGCAGTGACGGCCAGACGTAGCCTTTATAACCGTGTTATTTCATAGCCATGCAACAAAGCCGGAATGACAGGTCTTGTTGCATCTTTACTTGTATTCACCATTTTCCCTTGCCAAGCATTATGCTACATATAAGCTCACTGGGTGATTTTCCAGTGCCATTGTTTAGCTCTACAAGTACCTGCGGGTATTCAGCAGTGCTTACACTACTTCCATTGCGCAATATATTGAGAATTGCCTCCGCTATGCACTGCTTATTGCATTTTTCTTGCAGCAGTTCTGGTATTATTTCCCTTTGCGCTATTATATTTCCCAAAGAAACATGCTTTATTCGCAGCACTTTTTTTAAAAAAAAGGCAGTAATTGGGTTGATCTTATGTGCCACTATTATTGGAATGTTATAGAACATCAGCTCCAGCGTTATGGTGCCGGATTTGCTCAATGCAAGTCTTGATCTTGGTATAAAGTATTCCTTATCTTTTGCCTCAGACGATATTATGCATTTAAAGTCATACCCACGCACTATGTCCCTCAGGATCGGTTCAAGGTGGGGTAGAGTTGCTATAAACGGAGTGAATTTTTCTCCCAAGCGGTGGTTCACCTCTTGTAACGCATCCAGAAAAATTGGTGCCAAGGTTCTAACTTCTAGTTCTCTGCTACCACAAAAGATACTGATTATATTGCGCCCCTCCTCCCTATCGCATCCTATATATTTTGGGAAAGTCCTTTCAGTTAGTGGGTGGCCGACAAAAACACATGGTACTTCTTCCTTGTCATAAAATGCTTTCTCAAATTTATATAAAACAAATTGCCCATCATATAGTTTTTTAATTTTAAAGATACGACTATACCGGTATGCCCATATTGAGGGCGATACATAATGGTAAAATTTGGTGTTAAATAGCTTTTTACGCAGCGCTGCCACCAACCTGAAGTGGAAGCCGCCAGAATCTATTGTCAGCACTATGTCTGGTTTAAACTTGGCAATCGCCGTAGTAGCCTGCCTTATTCGCATCATGACGGTTGGGATCTTTGATATCACCTCAATATACCCCATTACAGAGATATCTCTGACGGGGAATATGGATTGCCTGCCCAGGGCATTTTCCATCTGTGTGCCGCCTATAATGTCTATCTCATCCTTTGCAACGCCATTACGTAGCAATTCGTTGATCAGGCACGCCCCAAGATAATCTCCTGAAGGTTCTCCAGCTGAAATTACTACCCTAGGCATAAGCAGTTACCTGAGTCATTTACTAAGCACAATTTTGACATCACCTTCAAAAAATATTCTTTCACCGAAATTGTATATTTTAACCTCATCAGCAACTAATTGTATACCATCACCCCTTAAAGATACATTTTGCTTTAGTACACCGTTGCCAGTGTAATATTCCAACTGCCCGTGCTTGGCAGTTACGGAATATTTGTCGTTATATAATATTTCTATGTTATCATTAAGTATGGCGATTTGCTGTTTCGTGTCAATATTGCCAAAGTCTGCGGTACCAGTTATAACACTCGCATCAGAAGTATTTTTCTTTTGGGAATGACTCACATAGTTTATGGAAAGCTTTTTTATATCATAAAGTACATCATTGCCCTCCAAGTACTCTCCCTTAACAATTATATTATCGCCCCGGGCAGAAACAAAGTTTATTTGTGGATTATGCACTGCAAGTCCGCCATTCTTGACATGTTGATGCTGAAAACTGGACTCCACAGCAGAACTGCCGTAGTCCGCACTAACATATAATTTATACACAAAATATGCAACAATAGCCAGCAACACCGACAATATTGTTACTCTTAAAAAAATAATCTTGCTTTTATACTTGATGCTAGCGTTGCGTGGCATGTTATTAATTATAAATTCCCAGTATATATCTTACATTATACCATATTTTTCTGAAGAATCCAGATTTCCCAACATCTTTTAAAGCTATTACCTTCCCTTCCACAAGCAAAATATCATCATTATAGATTTTGATAATTCCCAGTTCTTGCCCTTCAACCAACGGGGCAAGCACCGGGCTGTCATAGTAAAGTGCCGCTCTCAATTTGCCGCTGTCTGTACCTTTTTCTAAAAATGCTGAAAGATCTTTTTCGGTGCCAATTGATACCGTTTCCTGAGCACCATACCAAACCAACACTGTCCCAAGAGGCGCAAGAGCCTTAGCAAATTGGTATTTGTCAAAGCCTTTAAAGGCATATTCTACAAGAGATTCAATGTCCTTTTTACGCGCTTTCTCACTCGGTAAACCGTTTATAACAGCAATAATCCTGCGGTTGTCATGTAAAGCTGAAACCGTAATACCGTATCCACCTGCTTCGGTGTGCCCGGTCTTGATGCCATCTATGCCATAAAAGCCTAGTGAGCGATTGCGATTCTGTTGAGTAATATTATTAAAACTCCACTCCTTGACAGCATTGTAGTGGTAATATTCTGGAAAATCTGTAATTAGCCTCTGCGCTAATTTGGCCAAATCCCTTGCTGTTGTCATATGATTTGGAGAAGAAAATCCCATACAATTATCATATTGTGTATTATTGAGATTTAATTTCTTCGCGTGGGCATTCATCTCTTTTACAAACCCCTCTTCAGAACCACTAATATTTTCTGCAAGCACCATACAAGCATCGTTACCTGACTGGACTATAGCTCCATAAAGCAATTCCTCAACAGTAGCCTTGTCCCCAGGGGCAATGAACATTTTAGATCCCTCTATGTTGGCAATATTAGCGCTTGCAAAAAACTGCTGATCTTTTGATAGCTTGTTATTTTTTAAATAATCAAATACGACATAAGTTGTCATCATTTTACTCATAGAAGATGGATTTAGCGGGTCATCTGCCCCTTTTTCATACAGCACCTGACCGGTATCATAGTCCATCAGTATGGCGTAAGGCGCAGCAGCATCAAAAGCCAACACATAACTGGGTAACATAGCAGCAATTACTACTATTACCCACTTTTTTATATTTATAAAACGCATCTGTTTTTTACCTTTGATAATTAAAAATTGTATGTATAATATAATGGAAGTATCTATAATTCAATAACCTTGAACGATATGAAAAACAAAACCTTGCTATCTATCTTTTTTATTGTGTTTATCTATGCAAATATGGCATATGCAGAGCAGCTGAGAAAAATGGCAGCTTTCGAGGATTGGGTGGTGTTCAAAAGCACTAACTTATACCAAGATCCCATCTGCTACGCCATTGCTACACCGTACCGTACAAGAGCATTTGATGGTCTGCGTGATTTGCCGTACATAGCTATCAAACAGGAAAAAAGTGGTGAGTTCATGATAAGCGCTACTCCAGGGTTTAGCATGAATAAGAAGCTGCCAGTAGAGATCGGCGTTGGTATCAAGAAATTTGATCTGGCAAGGCGTACAACTGAGTTCACTTGGACCGACAGCTACATCCAGGATAATACCCTTATAGAGAATTTTTTACAGAACAATGACTTTTTTACGATGCGAACCTACAGTAAAGAAAATAAAACAGCTTTGGACTACTACTCACTACATGGCCTCAAAAATGCGTTAAATTATATGAAAAAGGGTAAATGCGCCCAAAATTAGTGTTGTCAGAAAATGTCGATGAATAATTTTGAAATAGATAAGATATTTTGTGCAATAATAGTAGCATTGGTTGTGGTGTTATTAAGCGATAATATAGGCAATACCTTATATGCTCACAAGAGGTTTGCGATGCAGTTTGAGCGTGGCTACAAAGTGGAAGTAGAAGAGCAATCCTCCACCTCTGGCAAAGAGGCTGCTATCCCTGCAGAAATTGATATAGCCGCTATTTTCCAAAACTTCAACGTCTCACAAGGCGAAATGGTATTTAAAAAGTGTGCTGTATGCCATACAACTGAGAAAAATGGCGCTAATAAAGTTGGACCGAATTTATGGAATATATTAAACGCCAAAGTTGCGTCTAGAGAGGGATTCGCATATTCCAATGCGATGTTGGCCATTGGCCAATCTGGAGCGCACTGGGGATACGAAGAACTCTATAGATATTTGTATAGTCCAAAAAAATATGTTCCTGGTACAAAAATGGCATTTGCAGGACTAAAAAAAGACCTGGACAGAGTAAACTTAATTATGTACCTACGTACTTTCTCGGATAACCAGGTAGCACCTCCCACACAGGCCAATTAATACGGTCTCTACCGGTATACGGCATCACAGTGGCCATTGGCAGAAAGCATGTGGCACCGCAGAATACAACATACCATTACACCCATCTTGAAACTCCTTTGTTTTCTCCGGCGTACTGCGGTTAATAGAGTAATTGCGTAACACGATGGAAATAGATATGGATGCCATCATACAAAACAGAAAGGTGAAGGTGGGAAGTATACCCTCAATGAATATTGCTTTTTTTACAGAATGATCTTCCAAATGATTATAAAAGTTGTATTGTATCAAATTTTTTATCCCAACATTTAAAGCTGCAAAAAGCACATTACATCCTATAAATATAGCCTTATTTCCCACAGTATGTACGTCTTTCGCACCATCATATGCTTGCAACATAAAAATACTATTAAAAAATGTCCCCACCATAGCACTAAGGGTGTTTATAGAAACACTATATTCCCCATGCAATAGTACATTGCAAATGGCATAATTGCAGATTCTCATTATAACGCTAGTCATAACATACGAAATCGTCAAATTGGTAACAAGCTGCCTAAATTGCCGAGAAATCCTAGGTTTGCTGTCATAAGTATCCGCCATCTTTAATATTAAAAGAGGGCCGCCAGTTACCAACAATGGAACGGCCATGCTCTTCATTACAAGTCCCACTACAGCTGTAAAAGTTTGTGATATTTTGCCAGACAGCATATTATCCACAAACGCATTATATGCCCGGATCAAAAATGGAAATACTATCAAACCTCCCACTAATTGAACATCTACAATACCATTACTGAACACACTCAATTTACTTTTGGCATTATTCTTTTGTGAATATATTTCCCAAACGCAGTAACTATTGCCTAAAAAAGCGGCAACAGCGTAAGTGGCTGTGATACCAGTTGCTAACATGTTAACTCCCCTAAAATTAAAACAAGGGCATTCTAATGATGAAAAATCATATTGCAAGCATTTTCTTCGTAACACTAATAGTCCATCGTAAAATTTTTAGTATGGTTGCAGTCATCTTTGCCCCAAACATGTAACAGGTAACAATTTTCTTTCATGAATTAAAATAAATGTTGTTGTCAAACCATCGGGCTTTACTATAATGGCTTCTTTATAGTTATATGTTTGCTTGTGTTTAGGGTATACCTACTGTTGCTATGCAGCTTTGTTTTGTCATACACTTTGTATGCGTCAACAATTATACTATGCCGGCGTTTCGGACTGCTCGACATACCAGACAAACGCAAACGACACTCCGCCCCAGTACCCATAGGAGGAGGAGCAGGGTTTATAATAACTCTGATTGTCTCCGTTATATTGCTATATTTTCTGTTGGATTCATATGATTTTCTCCTCAATGTCGTTGTAGCATTGGGAGCATTTTTAGCAATAATTTCCTTCATCGATGATATTAGAGATCTTGGCATCACGATACGCCTGTTATGCCACTCTGCAGCCGCATTCATAACCACCTTTCTGCTCCTAGATTATTATTTATGTATGCCTCAAAATGACAGCTACGTACTAAGCGCTTATAACAATATGTCGCACTGGATAATGCTAACGCTAATCGCTTTCTTCATAACGGGATTTCTTAACATATACAACTTTATGGATGGCATAGATGGACTAACGGGAGTACAAACTATACATATTTTTGGTAACTGCGCATTATTGTTAGCTATTAACCAAGCGTTCAACGCATATTTCTACACTGCTATTATTATCTGCGTTATTTCAATTTCATTTCTGGTATTTAACTGGCATCCAGCCCGTTTGTTTATAGGAGATTCTGGCAGCATTCCTATAGGTTTCTTCGCCGCATTCTACTTGGTAATGCTAGCATTTAGCGGATATGTATTGTCAGCTTTACTCATACCGCTATATTACTTTTTGGATGGCGGTGTTACGCTATTATCCCGCATAATAAGGGGGGATAAATTTTGGCTACCACACCAAACACATTTCTTCCAAAAAGCAATGAAGCACCATCAAAAACATTCTATCATTGTGATGAAAATTATCATTTTTAATATATTTATTACCATATTAAATTGTATATACCTAACATCCAAAGCCACTGTGCCATGGCAAATAGTCATTTTGTCGGCTGCCATTGGGGTGGGAATTTTTTTGTTATATAATTTTTCACATAAAAGCAAGAAAACACGTCTTGCGGTGTAAAATGCATACCGTCTGTTGCAACAACACCATATTGCATTATGTATTCCAGCATAGTATCATCACTGTATAGCAATTAATTAATATAAGGGAGAGAAAGATGACCACATCATACAACACAGATGGTACATTTGGAAAAATAACCATTGGCACGGGGGCAGCGCTATCCGCTGTAGGCCTCGTAATGCTAGCGCTAAAACACCCAAGAGCCGCTATAGTAGGTGTAATATCAGGATTCGTTGTAATGGCCATACTTGCTTACATCTCATATGAGTGTAGTACAACGAAGAAATCGTCTGACAAAGGCTTTGTTGGCGCCACATTAATACCATATCTGCAGGATATGTACCTCAATCTAAAAATTGAACTGCAAGGAGATGAATTAGGCGATATATGGGACGGAGTTGGGAAAAAAGCCTCCAACATTTGGGACAAGTTTACCAAAACACAGTATGCTAGTGACGTGCAGCAGTGCTGGGAACAAGGTACAATTTCTAACAACGTATGTGCCACCACTGCAGCTATGCTGGCGATTGGGACAGTTGCAGGATTTGCCTTATATAAAACCATTTCCTACGTATCCTCTATAGCAACCTTTGGCGTTACACTTCTGTTGTCTGGCCTAATAACTAGCATCATAATAGACACTATGAGCCCTGATACTAAAGAGAAAGTAAAATCCGTCATTGATGACATTACTGATTCGGTAACACGTTTTGCAAGTGAAATGATGGCCCCTTTACAGACTAGTACTAGCAGCATAGGAAAATAGTGTTTGGTAAGTATAATCATCCTCAAAATTGTAGTTTTACTTAAGAAAAAACGGGTTGCTAACGCAGCCCGTTTTGCCATTCTCAAATGGGTCCTAAAAAACTCCAGCTAGTATTTGGTGTTGCATTCAAAATCATCATATAATATAAATTACTTATGGTTTTCATGATGGACGTTGGTTTTTATGACAATAAAAAAATTTGATGCTGAGATTGGTAAAGTCTTACACTTAATGATTAACTCCATTTATACCAACAAGGACATTTTTCTTAGGGAATTAATCTCTAATGCTTCAGATGCCTGTGAAAAGAAGCGCCACCAAGTTCTACAGGATGTGGAGCAAGAGGGAAATTATAGTTTTTGCATTGAAATCAGTATTGATAAAAGACACAATACCATAACCATACAGGATAATGGCATAGGTATGAGTGCCTCCGAATTAGACAAAAATTTAGGCACCATTGCCCACTCTGGCACCAAAATTTTTATGGATAATCTCAATTTGCAAGGTGACTCCACAAAAAATTCGCAAATTGGACAATTTGGCGTTGGTTTCTATTCCGCCTTTATGGTCGCTGAATCCGTAGAGGTAATTTCCAAAAAATCCCCTTCTGAGGCAGCGCATATATGGCAGTCTAATGGGCATTCCGAATATGAAATTACCCCCCTCCCCGAAACCAGTGCATACGACATAAATTCAAGCGGCACAAAAATTGTCTTGCATATAAAACCAGAGTGTTCTGAATATTTGGAAGAATATAAAATCAGACACATAGTAAAAATATATTCCGATAATATTACATTTCCCGTATACCTACTAAAGGCAAATGGCGAAAAGGAGCAGATCAACACCGCAGAAGCCATATGGCTTAGGCCAAAAAGCGAAATCAGCACAGAGCAATATGATGAATTTTATAAACTCATATGCCATATGCCCGGAAGCCCCTGGTCCTACCTCCATTTTACATGCGAGGGGAAAAATAGTTTCACGGCCCTGCTTTATATCCCTGGAAACAGGCCGTATGACCTATTTAATCCAGAACGGGCCACCAGAGCAAAACTATATGTGCACAAAGTGTTTATAACGGATAGCGCCGCCATCCTGCCGGCCTACTTACGCTTTGTAAGAGGCATAGTGGACTCTGAAGATCTACCACTCAATATAAGCCGTGAAACTTTACAAAACAACCATCTCATATCACAAATGCGCCGCAACATAGTAAAACGCATTCTAAAAAGCCTAAAGGACATTGCTGCAAATGATAAGGAAAAATATAAGGCCTTCTGGCAGAATTTTGGTGAAGTAATGAAAGAAGGACTATGCGAAGGCGCACTGGAAGAAAAAGAAGAACTACTCGAGGTATGCCGCTTTAAAAGCACAAAATCCGGCAATGACCTTATAAGCCTTGATGAGTATATCTCCAACATGCAAGATGGGCAAAATGAGATATATTTCTTCAGCTGTGAAGCAGATTCTTCCTTTAGCAAAAGCCCGCAACTAGAAGGCTTCCTGAAACGCAGGATAGAGGTCATATTGCTTTCCGACCAGGTAGACGACTTTTGGGTAAATGTTATACATCAATATAAAAATAACTTGGTTAAATCGGTTAACACGGCCAGCGCTGACCCTGGCAGTACTAAATCAGATGATTCTTCCCACACACAAGGAGCTGCCAACGAAGACCTGAAAGGAAAAAACGCAGCTATAATCGCGTTTTGTAAAAAAGTCTTAAGTACTAAAGTGAAAGATGTTATCATTTCTAACAAATTAACAGAAAGCCCTGCCTGCATCACCGTGCCAGACGGAAGCATGAGTACTAAAATGGAAAAAATGCTGATAGAACAGCGGCAACTTACGACTCATTCTGCCAAAATATTGGAGCTTAACCCGAATCATACGCTGGTCCGCTTTATTGGAGCTAATTGCGATAAGGAAGAGCACGTTAAAGAAGCAGAAACAATACTAAACATAATTTTCTCCTCCGCGCTTTTAACGGAAGGTCAGACACTGCATGATCCTTTTGCCTACGTGCAAAATGTCAACGAAATGCTCTCAAAGCTAATAGCGTAATTAATTTGGGGAAAACTGCATATATGAGTACAGAGCTGTATATTATAGATACAATTATTATCTCAATCATTGCCATCTCCGCACTCATAGGCTTTTACCGCGGCATTATAATTTCCTTGCTGTATTTTTTCGGCCTATTTGTCAATATTGCACTATCAATCCTTTCTTTTCCCATAATCAAACCTTTCCTAGCTCAAAAAATTAGTGATCCTGATTTGATAATAATTGCTGGATACACTATGCTTTTTATAGCCTACTTTATACTTATAGGGGTAATTTTCTTTCTTTTGAAGATAGCACTAAAACCTTTTTCTCGCGGTGTGCTGGATAGATTATGCGGTCTGATATTTGGCTCTGCGAGAGGAGCAGCCCTAATACTTGCAGTCCTCCTAGTATCTTTATATGGCTTTAGCGTTACACATGGCATAAACGCCAAGGAACAATCACTAGAAGAATTCATACCTAAATGGTTTCAAACAACAAAGAGCTACCCTTATGTCTTACAGGCTTCCCAAATTAGCCTAAGCATAATACCAGACAAGTTTGAAGAAGTTCTCAGCACCTGGTATGACGACATATCAAAAACCACCTCTAACCAACGCTTCACAGATTACATAGTGAAAAAGCTAAAGAACAATCTCTCTGCCAAAGAGTTAGAGGAGTATAATATAGCTGTCAACAGCAAAATTAGCCATATGCCAGAAAGCGCCATAAGCTTCTATAGCTTGAAAAAATTATATGATAACTACGTGCACAAGAAAGAGCAAAATAGCCTCATGGAAGAATCCCTATCTGAGTATGAGTTATCTAAATTATCCAGAATATTAGGCGGCAGAAACTAGGCTGTGTGGGCAATGTTATAGGTTTGCTGGCAATATCCTTTTTTGAGATCGATCGTCTCACCACTAAGGAGAGAAGCAACTGCAGTGCTCCATAAAACAAAGCTTACAACCCGGATTTTATAGTGAGGTGGGATCCCACCCACGCGAACTTAGGTTCGCTCGTGATGACTGGCTTAGGGGGAAGCGTTCTCTAAACTTAAGATACATACAACAAAGCCAAAATGACATACTAAAAACCCCTGAAAACAAAAAAGAGCCCCCTAAAGGCAAATTGCCTTCCGGGAAGCCCTTCTTCATTATTTAAACAAACGTATTTTACAGAGCTTTCAAAACTTCTTCGTCTGTTTTGCCCATCATTTCTAATATCCCAGCTGTAACTACAGCAGCACCAGCCAGTGCAGTGCCTATAGAAAAAGCAATTTTCATAGTATTTGCAAATTCTACCTTCATTGCTGCAAAAAGCATTTCGTCTGTTATATAGCTTACATCTAATGTATTAAACAAAGCTATTTTTTGCCATTCTCTGCATATTTCGAAGAGCTTTGCCGCTACATATTCTGCAGCACAGTCCAACGCAACACGTGCTGGAATAAGTACCAAAGCAGCAGGCGCCACTATTCCAAGTAAAAATACATGACGACTTACAAATCTAGAAACCGCACCGTATGTTTTGGTATTTTGAATGCTATCCGCAACACTGCTAACATCACATGCAAAATCTTGAAGTGCTGGCTCCATTTTCTTCCACATATCTTGAAGAAGACCATATACCGCCATTGCAGCTTCTACTATCTTGTTACAAACAAAGCCTAACCCACTTGCAGCCTGAATAGCAGCACCGCTCAATGTATTAGCAACTTGCTCTGACAAAGTTGGTTCTGTACGAGCTCGAACTCGTATTATAACTCCCTTAACGTCAAATTCCACTTTATCTAAATTTCCTTCACTCATAATATACTCCTTGTCTTAGTTTTCAGTAACGATGCTATCGTACCATATTAGATTCTAAATAGCAACAGAAAATTTAGCCTTTCTTATAAATTAATTTCCATCTTGAAATATCCCTAAATCCTTCAGATCATATTGTCAGCAAATATTCTGGGCAACAAGGGACGATTTGTAAATATTTAATGCCAAAATGTTGGCATAATATTGCAGTATAATGCCACATCGCTGGAAAAGGTTGGCATGCAACATATTGAGGCAAAAGAGTTTGTTTACTTATGAGCGATTAATTGTTATACTTATCACCTGTAAGTAAATCGTATGTGAAATGTCAAGTAGTTATGTTGAGAATGCAGGTGAATCCCAGTCGGAGTTTGGAAAGTCTTTTAGCGGAAAAGTGTGGCGTCTGCACAAACCGGATGAACGCACTGTAGAAACTTTTATTCAGGAGCTGGATATACCAGAGAAATTGGCGCGTTTAATCGTCAATCGCAATGTACATACCGTACAGGATGCGATGCATTACCTCGACCCGAAAATAAAGAATCTTATGCCTGACCCTTTTGCCTTAAAAGACATGGATAAGGCAGCAGAAAGAATATCCAACGCCATCATTAATAAAGAAAAAGTTACCATATTCGGCGATTATGACGTGGATGGGGCTACATCATCCGCACTACTGAAGAGATTTTTCGTGGCCCTAGGGGTGGAAGCGGAAATATACATACCGCATAGAATAAACGAAGGTTATGGACCTAACGTCTCCGCCATGGAAAAAATTTATGCCGGCGGTTCTTCCTTGGTAATTACTGTAGATTGCGGCATAGTCTCCTATGAGCCGCTTGCACATGCAAAAAGTATAGGACTTGATGTGGTAGTATTGGACCACCACCTGGGCTCAGAGAGATTGCCCGAGGCGGTTGCAGTTGTAAATCCTAATCGACACGACGATATCTCTCCCCTCAAAAATTTGGCAGCGGTAAGCGTTGTTTTCATTACCACAGTCGCAGTTAGACAAGTGCTGCGTCAGAGAGGATATTTTGATAATGTAGCAGAACCAGACTTGATGCTATTTATTGACCTGGTAGCTCTTGGTACTGTGTGTGATGTAATGGATCTAGTGAAGTTAAATAAGGCGTTTGTTAAGCAGGGCCTGAAGCTGATTATGCAGCGCACCAATAAAGGCCTTGCAACTTTGGTTAATATGTCAAACATGGGATCTGTACCGAAACCACATCATTTGGGCTTTATAATTGGTCCTCGTATTAATGCTGGCGGCAGAGTAGGAGAAGGATCTTTAGGTGCCAAACTGCTTTCAACGGAAGACGGAATAGAGGCATTGAAAATCGCCAAGAAATTGGACGAACTTAACTATGAACGTAGAATTATAGAAAACGACGTATTTAAAATGGCCTTAGAGCAAATAGAAAGTAAAAAATTGTATAATAATCCTGTTATCGTAGTATGTGGTAATGACTGGCATCTGGGTATTTTGGGCATTATAGCCAGTAAACTTAAAGAACGTTATGGAAAGCCAGCAGCTGCTATTTCAGTTGTTGCGGGAGAAGGCAAGGGTTCCGCACGTTCTATACCAGGCATTGATTTTGGAACTGCCATTGCCCAGGCAAAAAATGAAGGACTTATTGTAGATGGAGGCGGCCATGCAATGGCCGGTGGGTTTACCATTTTGGAAGAAAATATACCGACATTTAGTGAATTTTTAATTTCAAAAGCACACTCAAAAGATGAGCAGTTGCGCATGGCCAAAGTACTTCACGCAGATTTAGTATCAACTGTTGAGGGCATCACATTTGACCTGGCAATGTTGATAGAAAAGGCAGCGCCATTTGGTAGCGGCAATCCCCAACCACTAATAGTGATCAAGGATGCCCTAGTTATTAGGGTAGCTATAGTAGGACAAGAACATGTAATGCTAATTATTCGTGATAAGTATTCAGTTGCAAACACCCCTAGAACGCTAAAAGCCATGGTATATAGGGCAGCAGATAAAAAAATGTTGGATTTTCTCATGTCTAGCGTTGGCAAAGTATATAATTTTATAGGTTCGGTGCAGTTTAATAATTGGTACAAAGAAAAGGTTGATTTTGTAGTAGAAGACATTGCTACTTTGTAATTTGGAAATGTTATGGCAATATCAAAAAATGTAGCGATTTTAGGGGCTGGTGCACTAGGCATGGCATTGGCTTATCACCTGGCGAATCTCGGCCTTAATGTAGTGGTCTATGACAAGAACACAGAAAGATTAGAGGGCATAATGAGCATGGGCGCACTTCCAATGCACCCGGCACTACAAATGCCAAATAATATAAGGCAGGCTAAGACTTTCTCCGAGATCGGTAAAAATTCTCTATATCTTCTGGCTGTACCTTCACGCTCCATAGTGCCTGTGTTGCTAGAAAACGGCACCTTTTTAGATAAAGATGCTCTGTATGTTATATGCAGCAAAGGCATTGATAAAAGTGGATTATTACTTTCACAAATTGTTAGCCAATACCTACCTGGTGAAAATATAGGAGTGCTTGCCGGGCCCAATTTTGCCAAAGATATTGTCCATGGTGAGTTAACCGTTAGTAATATAGCCTTCTGCAAAATGGAGGTTGCAAGTACCACTGCAAAAATGATAAGTGGTGGCAATTTATTGGCAAAACCTATAGATGATTTGGTAACGATACAATTATGCGGTGCATATAAAAATGTGTTAGCAGTTGCTGTGGGCATACTAAAAGGATTGGGTCATTTGCCCAACGCCCTGGCCGCTCTTATATGTTATGGCATTGACGAATTAAGGACCCTCATTAAGGCATTTTCCGGCAAGGAGCAGACACTACTGGAACCGTGCGGTTTTGGTGATATATATCTAACCTGCGGTAATGAGGACTCTCGCAACATGAGTTTCGGCATGCTATTGGCTGAGGGAGGGGATATTGGAGCACATATGCTAAACCATACCGTGGAGGGTATAGAAGCTATGATGAGTTTTCATAAGATAGCACAATCTAAGGCAATAGCATTACCGATCGTAAATTTGCTCCATGATATAGTAGTGAGGGGCATCGCTCCAAGCAACATGACAAAATTTTTTCGTTAATCAAGTTGACATTGGTTGAGAAAGGGCTCTACTATAAATAGTATTAGCTTATAAATTTTGTGCATAATGAGTGGAATGTATTTTAGGTTGATGGTGTCGGTTGCGCTTTGTATATTGTGTTCGGCAGTATTTTATCTTTACCCGGAAATAGATCTAAAATTCAGTATGATATTTTATGATCCGGAGGATGGATTTTACCTCTCGCACAGCAACTGGCTGCATCTTTTGGAAAAAATGCCCAAGATGCTTGCCATTGGGGTGCTTTTTCTCATGGCACTTTTGGCGCTACTGACTTTCTTCTATACAAGATCTCTCGAGTACAAACACTATGTGGCACACCTATATATTGCCATAGTGTTCATTTTGGGCACCATAATAGTGGTAGACCAGGGCTTGAAAGAATATTCTGGAAGAGCTAGACCATATCAAGTAGAGGAATTCGGTGGCTACAAACAATTTACGGGAGCTTATCACAAGGCAGCAGAATGTGCTGGAAATTGCTCATTTGTCTCTGCTCATGCAGCAGCTGCTTTTGCTTTTGTGGGATTTGCTTTTGTTGTTAGAAATCGCCATAAAAGAGCTCTGATAGAGATATCAGCACTTGTGTGGGGACTTGTAGCTGGTTTTGCGAGAATAGTAGATGGCAAACATTTTTTAAGCGATATAATACTATGCGGCATGTATATATATATATTGGCTGTTGTCTTGGCCATTATAATGAAACCATCCAAAAGTGGATTATTGTCAAGATAGGTTGTATTCAGAGGTATTATAAATCATAGGGCAAAGATCTCCCGGCTTTGTTGCATGGAAGTAAAAGCCCTTAAAAAATCGTCATCACGAAGGAGCGTAAACGACTGTGGTGATCCACAAACGATTATTTAGAAAATTATACTTGCATGATGTGGCAAATTGTTATATCTATTAACACGTAAATTGTTGTTTCTGGGATGTAGCCAAGCGGTAAGGCAGCGGTTTTTGATACCGCCATGCGTAGGTTCGAATCCTGCCATCCCAACCAACCATCAGCCTCTGCTAGCACCTAGGTTGCCGGCAATCTCGTCCCCTATAGCACCACCAACGAACCCTAATAACCCACCTATTGTGGTAATCGCTGCGCTGGAAGTCATACTGGCACTTGCATATTGGGTTGCGAGAATTCTTATTAAAAATCTCGTCACTTCGGCATTCACTGCATCCTGTTGAGAAACAAAAAACCCTAATGCGGTGCCCGTAATACCACACAAAAACATCAATAGAGAATACTCCTTCCCATCTTCATAGTCTCCTAAACACTGTAAATTTGGAAATGTGTATATGTTGCCAATGACCATATTCTCAAAATTTGACGGCGATGTAAGATCGGTTGCACGAGAAAATATGTGTTGTGAGAATCCGGTCTGGAGCGGTATTTTATTATTACTTTTATTAATACAGTACAACAAGGCCTTTTGCCCTTCAATCATCTCTCCAGCATTTTTTCTCCTGCTGGAAACCGGGCTAAAACCAAATTCCGGCATTTGCACATCTCCAATCCTCAGGCCTTGCTCTATGCATTCCACTACTAATAATGAAAACTTTATTATCCCTGGCCCACAAGAAGTTTTATCATATTGCAATTTCTTCTTGTTGAAAGCATATTGATACTTCAGGGTTTCGCAGCATTCCTGACAAGACAGACCATTTCTCCCATTAGAATCGAAATAGTATGCTTCTTGTCTTTGCGGGTCTAAAATCAGTACCGTGAAATGAGGCTCCTCTCCTTTACGAATTGGTATAATCACCAGGGCTGGGTTTGCCGCAACCGTTACTGAACATAGCTCTGCTATTTCCCCCTTGCTTGGCCTCTCTAAAAGCGAGCATATAATAACCCTACCTGCTGCCCAGCCGTCATTATCACCAACATATTCTGCTTCGAATTCATCATCAGCAAACCTGAAATCTCTAAAATGCTTTGCATCCCAATATATAGGGCTACGCCCTTTGATATAAAGCTTCTTGTCAAGACCAGATGCGAAGAAAATATCATTCACATCTTTCCCTCCATATTGCTGTTCCTCCGGGTAGTTAACAACAGCATGACTTTTCTTTTGGTGAATACCACCATTACTATTTTCCATAAGGATTACCAGCTCTTATTCACATCACTATAATATCACTATACAATATTTTTTATAGCGGTACAAGAGATTGATTCATCGTAGCACCGCAAGAAGCATACTGATCACATAAATAATTATACTTCCCATAATGGCAGCCGCTATATCATCAAGCATAACTCCAAAACCATTTTTAATTTTCCTATCAAGATAACGAATGCCAAAAGGCTTGGTGATATCCAAAACACGGAAGATAATAAATGCCACAATAAAGGAAAGATCTCTTATATTAAACCAATAAAGGTGGGGTGAGAGTAGGACTGCAATGGGTATGACAGACTTTAAAGACATTCCCAAAATCACCATCATTCCTGCCACTTCATCTATAACAACGCTGGAGTCGTC
>Ga0206987_1094_pt1 | contig 18761 bp, 14 predicted proteins | sample Alteio_BWMinCont_11_FD_153281 | JGI IMG/M metagenome (GOLD analysis project Ga0206987, IMG submission 153281) | Enriched cells from forest soil in Barre Woods Harvard Forest LTER site, Petersham, Massachusetts, United States -... | ecosystem: Environmental > Terrestrial > Soil > Temperate forest >... | reverse complement strand
ACCCGCGCCGCGCCTGTCGGCTTGCGCCGGCCCTGCTCCCAATTGTGCAGCGTTTTTATGGAGATGCCCAGCAGTTCGGCAAAGCGGCCTTGCGAGAGATGTAATTTGGAACGGGTTTCCGCCACGGTGTTTTCCCATTCGGAACGCCGCTCGTGCTGATACGCCTTGGGATCAAGCTGGCGGCGGTGCAGCTTGCCGTCTTTGCCCCGGGTGACGTTCCATACCCGCGACGGGGCAGCTTCTCCCCGGCGCACGACCCGGGCCTGCCGGATGCTCTCGCTCAATTCCGCGAATCGTTCTTTGTTCATTTCAATAATCCTTGATCAGCGTCCGCAGCGATTTCAATTCGGCGGCGGACAAATCTTCTTTTTCGTTCTTCGCGTAAATATCCAGCAACAGGATGCGGTCGCGGGCCACCACCCAATAATAAATCATGCGCGCTCCACCGCGCTTGCCATGGCCTTTGGCGGCAACGCGCAGTTTTCTCAGCCCGCCGGACTTCGGAATAACCTTTCTCGCATCCGGCCGTGCCAGCAGGATCCCTTGCACCCGCGCCAGATCGTCATCTTCCAGCAATTCCACGACACGCCTGGTGAACGCCGGATATTCTTCAAAGACCATTGGAAACAGATTACGCCATTGGCGTAGCGCGTCAACCAGGGAATTAACGCAGCGGATTGAATGCGGGCTTTACGGAATGGGCGGTCCGGTCTAATATATTACCCGTGCAAAGCATCCGTTATGTGTATTGGCAGGATGGTGACGCGTGGCTTGGTCATCTGGAGGAATATCCGGACAATCTGACGCAGGGTGAATCGCTGTCCGACTTGGAGGAACATCTGCGCGACCTGCGCAAAGATTTATCGAGCGGGGTCATTCCTTCCGTGCGCAAGCTGGCTGAACTTCCGGTTTCGTGAAGCAGCGGCGAAGTATCGGAAACGACGACACTCACGAGCGGGCGAGAATTTTCGCCAGCGTCGCGTTGTCGGCTTCCAAGTTAGCAGCGGAGTAATCCAGGGGTACTCCGCGCTCTTTGAGGAAGCTTTCCGCCTGCCAATAATCCAGCCCCAGCATCTCGCCAAGCTGCCGATGGGATAGGCGTCCGGCCCGATAACCTTCAATGGCCGCATCCTCCATGACGTGACGGCCCACCGCGTCCGGGGTTTCCCCCCACTGACGGGCGACTTGATCGGGCAATTCCACAGTCACTTGCATAATGCCGTTAATCTACCACGAAGGGGGCTACTGTGGCAAGCAACGGCTGAGACGGGACGGCCTTTCCTCTTTGATGACCCGTCACCCCGCGCGGATTGAATGCGGCCGTTACCGGATGGGCGTTCAGGTTTAATATGTTATCCATGCAAAGCATCCGTTGTGTGTATTGGCAGGACGGTGACGCGTGGCTTGGCCATTTGGAGGAATATCCGGAACACCTGATGCAGGGCAAGTCACAGTCCGACTCGGAGGAAGACCTGGTGCGCAAAAGTGGATGTCATGGTGTGGGAAAGTGGATGTCTTAGAATACTATTAGAATCCCTTTTAGAATCAACTCTTAGAATCCCTTTCAGAATAACTGACTTCGATGCTCGCTCCGCTCGCATCTCGTCAAGGTGATTCTTTCAAACTTTCAGATGTTTCATTTTTCACACACAGGTTATTCTGCCGGGTCATCTTCGGGTCAGTTTTTTGATCGCTTCGCATTCTGGCTCCTTTTATCTAGTTTTGGTGGGTTGAATCGGCGGGTTCCATGCTCTAATTTCGTACGCTTTGGTACATTCCTGGCAGTTTGATGGGTCTGACCACCTCCGACTACTGGCCCGGCATCAACAGGGTTCCTGGGGCTTTTTGGAGAGCCTCGCCACCGATCTAGTTTCAGGCCAGGAAGTTTATAGCCTCTCGTGGTTCTTGAGTCTTCCGGGCAACAGCGGCGGGGCTCGCCGCTTTTGCTCGTCTTTCCACGCATCGCATTATTGAGAATGGACTTGCAAAAGCTCGTGGGTAGCTGATAAAGTTCGTGCGGTTCGGGCTCAATAAAAGAACCATATGAATATTTATTCGTTTTTGCGCAGACCAAGGCCATTTGTCATCGCGCTCTTGACATCAATTCGCCTGGCGTCGGCTCAGACTTCAAATTACGGGCCTCCGCCGGTCCCGGGTGCTCCGCCACCGGCCCTGCCGACGTATGCGGTGGTCGATCTTGGAGAATTGCTGGGCGGTTCTAGTCATGCCACTGGAATCAATAATAGTGGCCAAGTGGTGGGTTATTTCAGCACCAATGGGGCAATTAACTTCCGGGCCTTTCTCTATTCCAACGGTTCAATCCAGGACATCGGAACTTTGGGCGGCACCGACAGCGAGGCCACGGGAATCAACGACAATGGACAAGTGGTTGGTTTTTCAGATACAATTAACGAAGCGTATCACGCTTTCTTGTATTCCAATGGTTCAATGCAGAATCTCGGAACATTGGGCGGCGATACGAGCCAAGCAACGGCGCTCAACAACAAAGGCCAAGTGGTCGGCAATTCTTACACTAGCGGGGGCGCGCCCAGCACGCCTTTCTGTACGCAAATGGCTCGATGCAGGATCTCGATAACTTGTCGGGCGTTAATGGCCTTAGTCCCTCCGCAATCAATGATAATGGCCAAGTGGTAGGCACTTATTTCGTCAACGCTCCGCAAGGCTTCCTGTATACGAATGGTTCGGTACTAAATCTTGGAACATTAGGGGGGCATTCAGTGAAGCTACCGCTATCAACAACAGCGGACAAACGGTTGGTTACGCAAATACGGGCGTTATCGGAGTGTATGCTCACGCCTTTCTGTATACAAGTGGCGTGATGCAAGACCTTGGGACGATGAACAACGACGTTGGAGATAATTATTATGCCTATGGGATCAACGAATACGGCCAAGCGGTTGGCAATGCTGGATTAACCGGCGACGGTGTTCTGTATGCGGGTGGTCATGCGTACGACTTAAATACCCTTGTGACCGGTTTGGGCTGGAAGCTTGAAACAGCGACCGCAATCAATAACGCGGGCCAGATCGTCGGCTTTGGAATTAATCCGTCTGGACAGACTCACGCGTTCCTGCTCAATCCGGCGGGTCTGGCGGCGATTGTAGTCACTCTCCCGGCAACAACGGTTGCAACCACCACCGCGCGTCTGAATGGCTCGCTCATCCCTATCGGCAACAGTACGACAGCGCATTTCGAGTATGGCACAACAACTACCTACGGGAACAGCACAACTTCAGGCATTTTAGGAACAACTTCGCAAGCTTTCGGGTTTAGCTTGTCTGGACTTTCGCCCAATACCACCTACCATTACCGCCTCGACGCTTCCAACAGTGTCGGCAGCGTCGCCGGGAATGACGTATTATTCACAACATCTCCACTTGCAGCGGCCTCCAAAACTGCGTTCGTTTTTGGGACCGGTGGCATTGGGCTGCGATTGAGGGCTTCCGCCAGCCTCTCTGCCACGGTGCTCGCTGTTATGCCTGACGGCTCCCAGGTTACGCTGCTTGGCGATACTCAGACAACTGATGGATATTTTTGGCGAAACGTGCAGTATGGGACCCTGACTGGGTGGGCCGCAGACGAGTATCTTGTTTTTGGCGCGTTGTCCGCAGCTCCAACCCCTCCATCCGGCTTGCAGCAATTTGAGGCTGATGGAGCTACCGCAATTGTGGCCGGTGGTTCTACGAGCGCCAATTCGGTGGTCTTGAGTGCAACTGTAGGGAGATCGAGTTCTCAGCAGTACATTGTTCAGTTTGAGGTTCGACCCATCGGAGCGGCCTTTTTTACTCCGACGTACCAAAGTGGATACATTCTCGACGGTGCGCTGATAACCGTCTCCCCAGGCGGCCTATTGAACCAAGGGTATCATTGGCAGGCGCGAACGTTGGACGGAAATGGCCATACGAGTTCTTGGACAACCTTTGGGACCGGCACCAGCTCGGATTTCACCGTAAGCACACCGGTGCCTATCACCGCTCTTTTTTCCTTTAGCCCTGTGGCTCCGACTGCCGGTAGCACGATCCAGTTCACCGCAAATACAGCTTCTGGCACAGGTTGGACGTTTCAATGGGATTTTGGCGATGGCCAGAAAGGCACTGGATCGACTGTCCCTCATACCTATAGCGCTTCTGGGCCAGAGGTGGTAACGCTTACGGTTTCTGATGGACAAGGGCATCAGAACTCATCGACTTTGAGTGTTCCTGTTGCCAGCGGGACATTGCAAGACGTGATCAATGAACTGGCTCAAGAAACCAGTACGTACTTTGAGCAGGTTTATACGTCAGCCGGGCAAACGGCGAGCGCTGCTGACTACTTCCAAGGTGGCGTAGACGATGCTGAGAGCGAAATAGCCATCAGCGGAACATTCTCTTTACTTAGCCTTGGCATGGATGGATCGACCTATCTTCAATGGATCAAGGATTCTACTGGGCAGGATGCTGCAGGGGTTGGCATCGAAGCTGCCGAGCAAAAACTCGCCGATTGGACGTACAGTCAAATCGTGAATCACACCAGTGTCATCCGGTTAAGGGAGATGGTGTTTGCTGGAAGGGTTTACATATGAGCGATTTGTGCAACAAAAACGATGTGATCGATTTCGTCTTGGATTCGCGTTTTTTTGGAGCACGGCTGGTGCCAAACTGGCCGAATGCGCGCCGAAAAGCCGGTTTTCTGTCAAGTCATGGACTGGATTCATGGCGAACAATTCCGCCGTTGCGTCAACCGCTACCAAGGCAACTATCGAATTCGTAACTTCTCTTGTTGGGATCAGTTTCTTGCCATGTCGTTCGCTCAAATCACTTACCGAGACAGCTTGGCGGACATAGAAGTTTGCCTGCGCTCGCGTCAAGACCAACTCTATCGGCTGGGCTTTCGTTCCACCATCGCCCATAGCACGCTGGCCGATGCCAACAGCTCGCGCGACTGGCGCATCTACCACGATCTGGCGCAAGGATTGATCGCCCGCGCCCGGCGTCTCTATGCCAGTGAATCCTTTGGGGTCGAGCTGGAGCAAACCGTTTACGCGCTGGACTCGACCACGATTGATCTTTGCCTGAGCTTGTTTCCGTGGGCGCGTTTTCGTTCCACCAAGGCGGCGGTCAAGCTCCACACGCTGTTGGATTTGCGCGGCCCGATTCCGACGATGATCTCGATCACCGAGGGGAAAAAGGGCGATGTGACCGTTCTGGATGATTTGGTTCTCGAACCCGGAGCGTTCTATGTGATGGATCGCGGCTATGTGGATTTTGAGCGGCTCTATCGCTTCGTGCTGGCCGGCGCGTTCTTTGTCACCCGTGCCAAAACCAATATGCAATCGAGCCGTTTGGAATCGCGCCCGGTGGATGCGAGCACCGGCGTGCGGAGCGACCAGGTAGTCTGGTTTCGCCTGCGCAAGAGCATTGAGCACTACCCGGACCGCCTCCGCCGCATCCGTTATAGAGACCCGGAGAGCGGCCAGGCCTTTGTCTTCCTGACGAATAACTTCGACTTGCCCGCTCTTACTATCGCGCAACTCTATCAGTGCCGCTGGCGGGTAGAATTGTTCTTCAAGTGGGTCAAACAAAATTTGCGGATCAAACACTTTTTCGGCACGAGCGACAACGCTGTCAAGACGCAAGTCTGGATTGCCATCTGCGTTTACGTGCTGGTGGCCATCCTGCGCAAGGAATTTAGACTGGAGTTGAGTTTGTCCCAAATTTTGCAGGTTTTGAGCGTCAACGTGTTTGAGCAAGTCCCTCTGGCTGAACTGGTTGCGAAAACCACATCCCAAAATGAAACTGCCAATCCTCATAACCAGTTGGTATTCAACATGTTTTAACCGGATGATACTGGAATCACACACAAACCTATTCTGGCATCTACCTACCAAATCTTCGGAGTTTCATCAATTCAGAGGAGGCCGAGATCGAACAGGACAGGCAGGCTGCCATCGCGGCTGCAGGCAACTTGACCGTACAGCAAGCCACCCAACTGACGCAGCAGTTGTTGGCCCGCCAATTAGGAAACACCCTGCTGGAGCAGGATTACACTGACAAGGCAGCGCTCCCAGTCGCTTTTGCTGATCTAAAGTCAGCTGACGAGAACAGTTGGACGTACATGTTTGGATCGGATCTTTTTGATGCCAGCGTGGGAATTGGCATCGTGGCCATAGGAGCAGCGGGCGGGGCGGCGGGAGCCACCGCAGAAATGGTAAGTGCGCTCGGGGCCTCATCGGATTTCGCGCAGAGCACCTATGACCTCCTGGAGACGCTCAACCAGCAGTCAGCGGACGTCCAAATGCTGACTCTTAGTTTTGACGTTTTGGGACAAGCCACCATTAGTTCGCGACTTATGGCCGACAACGCCAAAAATGGATTGATGGAAGTCGTTTCGCGTGCTCTCACGCAAACGCCCAGCGGCTCGATATCGGTTCAGCATTTCGCGCAAGGAAATCTTCAGAATCTCGGATTTTCACCGCGATGGTTCACGACGGCGGCATACGCTGAAGCCACCATCCAAAACACTGGGTTTGTAGCCGCCACCTACAAAGTGGAAGCTGCATACGCGAACATTTTCACTACGGTCCATTTGCCCATTCATGGTTTTGGGATCGGTGAGCGCGATTATAGTCTAATGGTCTTGTCCCAGTCGGAGGCCGTTGAGATCAGCCCCGGCCAGCAGCAAACTGTGCAGATCAACTATGGGGCGCAGGTGCCTGATGGAGATATCACCTATTACCTCGTTGCCAGCACAAGTGACGGAACCTACCTGCAAGATACAAAACTAGCCCAGTTTGGCACAACTCTAGTGTTTCAGAATGGTCAGACCGAGGACCACAGCCAGGTGCCTGAAGTAATCTTGGGAAACTCACCTTTAAACTCCAGCCTGACGGAATTTGGTAATTCTCCTTTCTGTCGGCTTTCTATTACCGTCGAAAACCCGTTGGAGGACCCGGTCCTGATCGACTTGCAGCAACCATTTCCCATCGCCACGACCGTGATTGACGCTGGCGGAGGAACAACCAACGGTAACCAGATAGACTGGGAACTGAATCTGGGCGGCGGGGGAATCCCAAACTCTTCAGGTAACGTTCAGTCTGCCGTTGCCTGTTCCCACTCCTCCTCTTCCTGCCACCACTGCTTTGGCGTATGACGACATAGCTGGAAACTGGGTGAGTTTCACCGCTACACCGGCGGTCACAGAAGTTGTCGGCGTGTCCCAGCCCCTGCTTCAAGCAGGAAGTCTCACGAGTCATGGCTTTGGAGTTACTGTGCAAACAGTCCTGCCGGGCGTTTATCGGCTGGAAGCCACGAGCAATTTTTCCGACTGGCACCCAATCACGGACTTCACCAACAACGGAGGCATATTCACTGTCCAAGATGTCGGCGCCACGACGAAACATTGCCCGATTTTATCGCGCGGTAAAAATCCAATAGCAGGATTGCCAGACCGCATCCAGGACAGAGTGGTGGATGGACAGATTATTGCTTCGGAGGAGGTTGGATTGGGCCTGTCGGGATGTTCAGTGTCATTGCGAGCGCCTGCAACTGCGTCATAGCGGCCTCCTGCTTTTCCAATTCCTTGAGCCAGTTGTCCGAGGTTGTGGTTGGATCACTTGCGAGGATGAACAAAGTAACCAGACGAATATCTGCCGACACCTTGGCGTACTGCTGCGCAACAGTCGTTTCCAAAGCCGCAATCTGCTCTCGTGAATAGCCGTTATTGTCGAACACACTATTCATGCCGGCTACTCCGCCCGCATACCCGCTGCATATCGTTACCCAGACAGCATTGGCTGGGCTAGCCGCAACAAGGGCTGCCGCACCAATCCCGGCGGCGATTCCTGAAATCCCTATGCCGGTTTTCCATCTTCCGATAGTTTCGGCCCCGTGCTGTTTCGAGTCAAACGCAACCGAGAATTTCGCATCAAGATCATTTTTCTCGGTTTGCAGTTTTTCATAGGCCTTAAGCCGCCCATCAACGTCGGGTTGCGAAGCTACTGCGACGTGCATGCCGACGGCAGCTCCTGCTTTAGCGGCATAACCTGTTTTGGCATTATTCACCGCGTCCTGGACGCTACTGTTTAAGTCGGCTGCGATTGGGGCCGCCGCTGCGTTTATCGCAGCTACTCTTCCGGTCGTGCAACCGACGGTCACGAGACAAGCGAGCGAAAGACCTAAACCGAGCCATGATTTGATTTTCATAATGTAACTCAATTACGTGTATTGTTGTTGGATTTTAGACCTGGGACGCAAGAAGTCGTGTCCCGAAATACGTTTAACTGCTAAAGTGAAATCCATTCTTTTGTTTGATTCCTGTCATTACGGAATGTCAATTTGGAACATCCCCCTACCGTGTGTTGCTGCTGTTAACTTGGTGCCCATCCAAAACAGGTCGTCAACTGCGCAACTCGTCGGTCCTTCCGATGTTGAAAACCACGTAAGGCCGCCGTCATCACTCGTTAAGAGGCCGACTTCTGTCCCGATATAAAGCAATGCCGAATTCTTGGGATGAACTGCAATCGCTCTCACCGGCGCGTCTGGCAAGCCGCGACTGACGTTAGTCCAAGTATCTCCTCCATCGGTCGATTTGAAAAGATTTCCAGGTGAAAATCCTCCAAACGCAACGTATATCGTCGAGTTATTGCTCGGATCGAAAATTATCCGCATGCAATATCTCTTGGGAAGAACTATGTTCCCGCTTATCCCGATGGGCGCCCAACGGCAAGGATTAGACAGCAGATTAGTCGATTTGAAGATCTCGCCATCTTGATGTCCAACAAAACCAATGTTGGAATTGTTCGGCATCACCGCAATCGTGCTGATGGGCTGACCGATTGAGCTTTTGACGAAGCGCCATCGAGGACCGCTCGTCTGTGTCACTTCCGCCTTCGCGTTTTCTGTCAGCCAAAGTGACAGGCCGCCAGCAAGCATACGTTGTGAATTGTTTGGATCCATGACGAAAGGCGCGATAAATAGCGCATTGGTGGATTGGGCGTCAGGAATCGAATATGGGGGTGGCAGCCACCCCCAATTCGCGCCGTTCCAATAGCTGCCACTTATATAGTCAATATTACTGCCCCCGTCTGAACTACGAAAAAGGTCGAGATAAATATATTCTCCGTAGAGATAGTTCTGGTCGTTCTGATCAGCGTAACAATACCCGCCATCTCCTCCATTTATGAGTGTCCAACGGCTCCCGTTCTTAGGGTTGTAACAAAGTGTGCCGCAATCTTGAGCGCCTCCGATAATCACATCATGGCTGTTGCCGCTCCCAGCAAAGAACTGCGTCACAGCGTAGCCGTCCGCAATTTTTGACCAGCCCATCGTATGACTGGCGTCGCGCCCGACTGATAGAACGTCGTCCGCTTTGTATATGCCGCCGTCATTGCCAAAGAAAATGGTGTTATTGCTAATACCGTCGAACGCCGGAGAACTTACGATCGCGTGTTGATCCGAATGAGCAGAAGATGGCTCATTCCACGCGCTGATTTGCGTAAGCGTCTGTCCGCCATCCACGCTTTGCCAGAGGTCGATTCCTCCAACTACAACAAAATTGGGATTTGACGGATGTCCAGCCCATATCGCATTGTCATACCATCCTTGTATTCCCAAGTAGCTAACTGCAATACCGTCCGAAGTCTGAGCCGACTGTTTTGTGTAGCTCGCGCCATAATCAAGAGATTTCCAAATCTGGCCATACCCGTTTGCGACAGACGCATACACAACTGAGGAATCTGCCGAGGCAATCGCCAATTCCACTCGCCCGGTCCATGTTTCTGAACCCGACGCGAGACTCCAATCGCTCCCGCCATTGGTTGAACAATATGCTCCCCCGTATAGCCCTCCGGCAATGGCGCGTAATTCGTTGTGGGAATCAAAAACAACGTCTGCGAACTCTCCAGGCAACACATTTGTCCAATTCGATCTCGTTGCATCTGAACTGCGAAAAATACCATTCGTGGTAGCTGCTAGTAGAACCTGGCCGGAGACCGAGAGCGCAAGGCGGTTTACGTAATAAAAATCCGGTCCGCTAGTCGAAGGTATTTGCGTCCAGTTCAAAGCGTCCCGAGTGACAAATATGCCCGCCCCTCGGATAGCATCGATATTGTAAAATCCCTCGCCGGTACCTGCATAAATCAAATTGTGATTGCTCGGGTCCATGACTAAGCAGGTGACGGCCAGATTCGCCATGTAATCGTCCGCAGGTGTGAAGGTTGTGCCGGAGTTAGTGCTTCGCCAAACGCCACCGCCTACGCTGCCGCACCACATTACCTCCGGGTGTTGTGGATCGATTAAGATCGACCGCGTTCGTCCGCCGATGTTGCTTGGTCCCAATGCAGTCCATTGTTTTGTCGCTGAACCGCCGGGATGTGTGAGGTCTCGAAAAGTTTGCCCCTGATGGGATAAAAGGCTTTGGCTGCTAATCAAGTTTCCAGTCGGAATTCCGGCGGTGAACGATCTGGCTGTATTACGAAGCGTGTTCAACTGAAGCCTGGCTTTCTGAAAAGCGTTCGCGGGAATCGTCTTTTCTTCATTCAGTTGTTGCAGCTTCCAAAAAGCCTCGCGTCGTGCCGGAAGATCTGGAAACGCCAACCGGCGCATGGCGCGAGCTAGAGCCGGTGAAGGCAATTTCTGCAGGGCCGCAGGTGTAAGGTCGCGTTGAGTCATTAGACGCCGTGCGTCATCAATGGAGATACCCTTCTGACGGGCAACGTCTGAGAGAAGTTGGCCAAAAGCAGTGGAGTTGGCTACAATGGCTGCGAGAAGCGCAATTATTATAGTTTGTTTAGCTCTCATAGGTGGTTTTTTCCAAAGGCTTCTGCCGCGTCATGGTGGGAGAGCTTTGGCTCTCATCTCGGACCGTAACAAAAAAGAATAATCCCAAAGCTTTCTCCCCGACGGCAAGGCAAGCGCTTCGATCAATGCCGTGGAAGGTTTCGATGCAGCCCTAGAGTCGACTCGGACGCCGTAAAATAGACGGTTCTCACTGAGCGATAGATCCTCGGCCATTTTGGCTATGGCCAACTTCGCAACAACAGCATCGCCGAGTATATCAAATATGTCAGTGTCGACCATGGCAGCCGATTGTTGCACGGACGAAAAAATAAACCTGCCATCCAGTGAAACTCTTGGAGGATCACTCGTTAGACGTGAGGGCAATACAATTTGCTTCGACTCCTGATCGTGCAGATCAAGCATAATCAACACCAACTTGCCGTCCAGCGAGTCCGCCCCTGCTTCTAGGTGAAGCACGACATCGTTCGTTAATACCCAACCCGTCGAACACAAAGTTCGTCCACGAAGATAAGGGACACTACGCAATCGCTCGGAGAGCAAGTAAGCTTGGAGAACACTATTATTCGTTTGCCGTGTTACAGCGATCGTCCGTTCCAACAAATTCAAGTTGACGAGTGCCTGAAACGGCTCAGGTCTTGCATTTTCTATTGCCCGATGCGCGCCCTGAGGCTGGATGGATGAAACCGAAATTACTACCTTCAGCCCAGTTCGCTCGGCTGTCACATCTTTGATGATAGAAGGATCAATTATAGGCCCCAGAGTGATTGGGGCCGGAAGATTCATGGGGGCAAACTTGAATGAAAGCTCGCCGGTTTCGGCGGAAATTATGCTAAAAACTAGAAAGTTGAATCTGGGCTCTACAACCACGATTGTCTTCTGAGTTGCAAAGATCGGAAGAGCCGCCATTCTATTTGTCCAAAGACCCTGGCCATTGGAGAGATTCAAAGCAACAACTGAGTCATCCTGTTGAATATAGGCTCGCTGTGGAGGCACATCCGCGATTCCTCTCGGAAAAAGGCAACACGTCTGAGGTCCGATCTCGCCAGCATAACATCCAAGAAGGAAACCACGCAGAAGTAGCATCAAGGTTGTTGCGGCGGTAAGAACTAATCTCAATCGAGCGAAACTCATCGCAGGCCACAATTTAAGGAAACCATGATCTGCCGTTTTCATTTGTTGAATATTCGAGGTTTTTCCAGGCTAACGCAAGTAAAATTGGTGGAAAAATTGAAAAAGAGATGAGCTTTTAGGATGGAAACGGTTGGCGAACCGCTGACTGCTTTTGGTTGACTGCTGACGTTGGCGTTCATCACTGCGCAGTGAACCTCTCCTACCTCATGCCTTGAACAGAAAAGTCTCAATTCTCTCAAGCGCGGCCAAAGCCTTTTCTGTCTCGCCCCTCACCATCTGTCGCCGCGCCTCATTGACCAGCACAAATATTTGACCTGCCGGCAGCTTCATCTTCACTTTTTTCTGCCTCCTCTTCTTTTTAGGCAGCAACTCTCGGATCACGGCTCGAACAATTTTGCTCGTCACCTTTCCTTTCGCAGTTTTCACCACCCTGCTCCAAGCTCCAGGAAACTGATCCGGCGCCAGTTTTAGGAATGGGCGCATCTGGAATTCGTTCTCAGGTCTCGGCACATCATCCTCATCCCGCAGCAACTTCAACCGTTCCGCAGCCCCAATCACCCTCCAAGCGTAGGAAGGGCCAATATTCCACCGAGTCTGGCAGTATTGTTTGAAACTGGAATAGGCTGGACGATATAACCTGTTCTCCCGAATCTTGAGCAGAGCGTGGCCGACCTCAAAAAACGTGACGAGTCCCTGTTCAATAATCTGTTCACACTCCGCCAAATCCCTTTTCTCGATGTCTGATTGGGGAGGAGGTGGTTCAGTTCCCGGCTCTGCAACCACGGTGAGTTCAATGACGTTTAAGGCTGGATCTGCTTCTTTGGATTGATCCGCGGCCTTTCTCACAGCTTTTGGTTTCATACAAATAATGCCGATTTCGTTGCCATTTCCCCGCTTTTTACGTTTTAAGTGCCTGCTGTTCAATGATCTGCGCCAAACGTTGCCAATTGGCAACGTTTTGGCCATTTCGCAGGTTCCTTCACAGTTTTCGATTGATGAACGCGGATATGCACCACGGACTGACCAGGGCCAATACGATCTATCTACGCGCCGGACAAAACTGGGACCATCTATTTGAATACGCGGCGAAACAGATCAATCTTTCAGAAATCTTTGCATTTTTAATCAGCTCGCGCGAAATAGAATTGGCCATGACCTTCCGTTCAAAGCTGGCCAGGGTAAACTCACCTTGGTCCACCATTGCCCGGATGGATTCTGTAGATGGCCAGTTCGCTACGGGGTTTGGCGGGTTGGATGATGCCCAGTCTCATTTGGTCACCTTTTGCCTTCGTTCCAATCGTGCGTGGTGAAGAAAAAAGACGCAGAGCTTGGTGGGATCGACCTGTATGACCATTATCAGGCGTGGTGCAGGGAAAACAATGTTGAGAACCCTTGCATCTCGGCTCTTATTCGGGGGGACATGGACGGGATTCAAATCGAGCTTAATCCGAAATACCGACACGATTTACCATAAGAACAAGGAACGGCGACGAGAGGATGGAATGGTCTGGTGTTGGTTGAGATGACTGCGTAAGAAAACTTTAAAAATGCGGCCAAGATACCCGCAGTCTCTAGCGATGGTCAAAGTTCGCACGCCTGGTGTGATCCTCTCAATCGCGTAGATCAGAACTGCCGGCAATCGCATAATTCCCGTATAATCTCGAAACTCGGAGACACCATCACCACAGACGGCAGCTTAAAAAGAGGTGTACAAACACAATGAATTTACTTGACCCGGCCCCAGGGATTCCGTAGGCTTCTGCCCGCAGTTAAAAAAACGGCGGACCCTTTTTTACTGTAGCGGTTTTAGCCGCATCAGCTAAACGATGTACTTATTGCGCCGGGAGAATCTGTAATGAAAATCACGAATAGCAAAACTTTACAAACGCCGGGAGTCAAACTAACAATTGGCCTTTGGATACTTGCCCTCACCGGCTGTACTAGCGCCATAATTGAGTCGGCTCACCATCAAAAATCCGACGATAGATCGGGACTCGTTTACAACCTCCCGATGGGGTGGATCAAAATTCTGGACATTGAATCGATAGTTAATTCAACCAGCACAATTACCACCCCAAACGACGACGGCAAAACACCACCGGAGGTGTCAACAGACGAGTCGGTGACAAAATCGAGCTTGATAAGTATTGACGTTGTGATAGCGCCCGATCGAAACGAGCGCTATTTATTAAAAATGAAGCCCAGCGCGTTCGCAGACGATTTCATACAGTTGAAAGTCACTAACGGATTGTTAAGCAGTGTGACACTGACGAATTCAGATCAAACGCTTGGGATACTAAGCAATTTGGTTCAAACAGTTGTGGAATCACTCCAAGCGGCCTCCGGTCTTCCTAAGGCAGCGAAATCGCCTAAGGCAACCGTCGTTGAAACTTCCCGGACAAATTACGTGACAAATTTGTTCCTTATTGACCCATTTGCGGAAGTTGCGGCAGGAACTATTGACAAAGCATTAACTCCCGATATAAGCATTAATCTCAGTGACTTTACGAGCGAAGTAAAAGCATTGGACGTCGAGGCTAAGGACGAGGCGGACTTGGCCCGGCTGGTTCGCGAAGGAAAGGCTACCGGCGTTACTGCTCCTGTTTACTCCGATCCGGGCGGGGTGTTCTACCGCCCGCTTGAATCCTTCTACGTAAGCGTCACCGGAGCTGACGGACGAATCGTTCCCGCGATTGTAAAGATGCCAAATAAGGCGATGAGATACCAATTGGCGGCGAATCGCGCCGCTTTTGTCAAACAGGGGCTAAATATGAACTTTCAGGAAGGAATTCCGATGTCAGTAACTTTAAACAAGCCAAGTCAAGCGGCTGCATTAACAGCATTTCCTCTAAATGTCCTAAAACAACTAACTGGAATTCCGACCAATCTCTTTCAATTCAGGATTAACACTGGTGGCGGTAGTGCCAGCCAGGCGTCCAACTCGCCCGCGCCGATGATGGTTCAAACAAATCTTCAACAACTGGTCGTCGCATCAAACAGCTTTCAAATCACGCAGCCGTCAAGTGCTGTGGAGAAAGTCAAGCCATAGGTAACGCATGCTCCTTGACCCACAGCGGCCAGAAGAATCAATATCTAAAAACCATTTCGTTTGTGACGACCGACCTCCAAATTGTTTATCACCGTGGTATGAGATCGGCGAATTCAGTCGTCCGGACACATAATTCTCCCGCTTCTTCATTCCTGTACACCTTGGAGATGTTGCAATTGCTGGTTCTAATGAAGTCGAAATCGTCCAAGCCCCGCACAAGCAGCCCTACAATTTCGTACTGGCCATGATGGGTTGCAAAAACCGGTGATCCTGAATTCCCGCCGTATGTGACTAGGTTCGCCATGAAGTATGAAGCCAACTGATTATTAGCATAAACCTTTGCGTTTGCTGCGAGTTTTATCGGCAGGCCGCAGGGATACCCTAGAGCGAACACCGCCTCTTGATTGGTAACACCTCGTAGGTTTGGAACCGGACTTTTCTTGTCGTAGCGTGTGATAGGAAGGCAGTCGCGTCCAACGATGAGTCTGTCGACTTCGACAAGGCACCAATCTGCAACTCTGTCGCTCGACAGTTTGACAATTCTGATCGGCTTATAAATGTCAGCATTTAATATGTTGGTAGCAGCATTCGTTCTGTCCAACATTTCAAATCCAAACACAAACCGGAGGTCCCTCAGAGCATTCGAACCTGACCCAAAACAGTGCCCAGCCGTCAGAACAAGATTGCTCCCGACCACAACCCCGCTGCATTTGGCACCCGTTGGCTGTTGAAGGAACAGTTGCGTGGAACACAATTGATATTTGAGCCCATAATTCGTAATCAGCAGGCGGGATGTCCCGTCTAATAAATCGTTTTGATTCAACCTGTCGTTATTATCTAAAACAGAAGCGGTCGGGAAAATGGCGAACACACTTTTAGCGAGGCTGATTAACTTCCGATCTGTTGTCGGATTCAAATCGATCAGATCCTTCGGTCTGTTCGTGCCATACAAGCTCCGAATCGTAACCTGGTAGAGATCAATCAAAGAGGAAAGCTTATAAGCGGCCAAAGGCCGAGACGGCTTGATCTCAAAAGGCCGCGCATCGCTCGTGGACTTATAGGTCATTGGTTCTTGACGAAGACGCAGTTCCGCAACTATTTGATCGAGACTGTAGGGCCTTACGGGATTCACCGGCGCATGGTCATTGGTCTTGCCAGCGGTCACGGAGCGGATGCGATCCTGGCCTTTTTGGCAACTGGTGTTGGTAACAAAAAGAAAACATGCCAAGAGACCGACTGTATTAAAACTCTTCATTTCAGCTTAAATTGCAATTCTGACATCGTTGGCTCGTTTGTCAAGAAGGTTGGGAGCGGCGCCATCATTATTTGTTTCGCCAGCGGGTTTGTATATTGGCCGGGTTCAATCCCAAAAAATGTCCGAGGTCGCGCATTCGAAACAATCACAAATCTGAACCAACGCCTTCAAGCTCCTCCAAACGATGCAGACCGGCACCGTCTCACCCGCTGGGCAGAAAAACATCCCCAATCGAGCAACGCAGCCGGTCCATGATCTGCTGCAACGTCTTGAGGGTGACGCTCTGCTGGCCGTTTTCCAATCTGTGCAGGCTGGAGGGTGTGATTCCGAGCTTCCGGGCAAACACAGCATACGTGATTTCACCCCTCTTTTTACGGAGGAAGATCGCAAGTTGATGGTCCAGCGTTTGCCGCATAAAGGGATGCTGGACAAATCCTCATTCCTTTTGCGGAATATCTTGCTTGCACCCGTTCCGCAGATGGAATAATCGTTGAACATTGCACCTCCCGAAGGGGCTGCAAACCGGAAAGGCGCGAGCATGAGAACAGTTGTGATGTCGAACGCATTGGGGAGGGAAGGGATGCCAGATGAACCCCCGCCTGAAGAATTACGTTGGGCGGTGGGATAATGAACAGGAGACGGATTGGCTGTCAAAGCTGATCCCCTCCCTCCCCACTCCTTTCGGACCTGGGGATTTCTCACCAAACCGAACATTCATCAAAGAAAATCCATGAACATCAAATCCAACGAAGGGACACGCCAAGCACTTCGTTTCTCAGGCTCTCTCGGCGACTTGATCCGTCAGCACTTTTCGACCGGCGGAATGAAGGCGATCCGGACTGGTCTGCTAATATCGATCATCTTAAACATCACTTGTGCCGTCCAAGCCCAATTCTCGTATACCAACAACGGCGACGGCACTTGCACAATTACCAATTATATCGGGCCTCCTTGGGCTGTGGCCATTCCAACCAACATCAACGGCTTAAGGGTCACAACCATCGGGTTCGAGGCGTTTATGTACAACACCAGCCTGACCAGCGTGATTATTCCCGGCAGCGTCACCAACATCGGATCCGACGCTTTCGCATACTGCTTCGGCCTGACGAACGCCACAATCTCCAGCGGAGTCGTCAGCATAGGAACCGGAGCGTTCTATAACTGTTATCACCTGACCAACATGACAATTCCAGGCACCATTGCCAGCATCGGAGACTCGGCCTTTTGTTATTGCGGCAACTTGAGCAGCGTGATTATTCCCGGCAGCGTCACCAACATCGGGACTGACGCGTTCTATGGCTGCACCAACCTCATCAGCGTCTATTTCTTGGGCAACACCCCCAGCACCGGCGCGTCTGTGTTCTATGGTGACAACAACGCGACAGTCTATTATTTGTCTGGAGCCGCCGGCTGGAGTTCCACTTTTGCCGGTCTTCAGGCCGTGGTGCTGACCCCAGTTACCAGCTTCAATTACACAACAAATGCCGGCGCCATCACGATCACTCGCTACGCAGGGTTGGGCGCTGTTGTGGCCATTCCAGCCACCATCAATGGCTTGACCGTCACAAGCATCGGAACTGGTGCGTTTGAAGGCTGCACCAACCTGACCAGCGTGATTATTCCCGGCAGCGTCACCAACATCGGATACGTTGCGTTCGAGGTCTGCACCAACCTCACCAACGTTACGATCGGCAACGGCGTTACCAGCATCGGGGACTATGCGTTCGCTGACTGCACCAGTTTATACATCCTCACAATCGGCACCAACGTCACCAAAATCGGAGAATATGCCTTCGAAAACTGCTCCAGCGTGGCCAGCGTCACTATTCCCAACAGCGTCACCGCCATCGGAACCAATTCATTCGGTTCGTGTAGCAACCTGATCAGACTTGTAATCGGCACCAACGTCACCAGCGTAGGCACTGAGGCGTTCGCAAGCTGCTACCGCCTGACCAGCGTGGACATTCCAAACAGCGTCACAACAATCTCGGATCATGCGTTTTCTTTCTGCACTAGCCTGACCAATGTTGTAATCGGCACCAGCGTCACGAACATAGGTTATGAGGTGTTCGGAGTCTGCTCCAGCCTAGCCAACATCACAATCGGCAGCAATGTTATCAGCATCGACCCGAACGCGTTCGATGCCTGCCCAAGTCTGATTAGCGTATTTTTCACCGGTAACGCGCCCACAGTTCGTAATCCGCATGTGTTCACGAGCTCTGCCAACGTGACGGTCTATTATTTACCTGGCACCGCAGGCTGGAATGCATTCTCTACTAGCACTGGAGTTCCGGCACTGCTCTGGAACCCGCAGATCCAAACCAGCGACGGTGGCTTTGGCGTGCAGAACGAACAGTTTGGGTTCAGAATCATCGGCACGTCCAACATCCCAGTCGTGGTCAAGACCAGTAACAGTCTTGGCAATCCTGTTTGGATTCCACTGCAAAGCCTTGCACTTACCAACGGTTCGTATTACTTTACTGATCCGAAGTGGTCAAATTATCCAAGCCGTTTCTACCAATTAGGCATG
>Ga0206987_1090_pt1 | contig 18905 bp, 16 predicted proteins | sample Alteio_BWMinCont_11_FD_153281 | JGI IMG/M metagenome (GOLD analysis project Ga0206987, IMG submission 153281) | Enriched cells from forest soil in Barre Woods Harvard Forest LTER site, Petersham, Massachusetts, United States -... | ecosystem: Environmental > Terrestrial > Soil > Temperate forest >... | reverse complement strand
CATGCGGCGTTTCGTTTATTGACGATGGGCTGCACACTTTCTTTGACTCGATAGAGCATCTCGCCCGCGCGAGGCACCAAGTATTTCTTCCCGGGCATTGCCGGCCCGGAAATCATCAACCTCACTCACTGGTTCGGCGCGCTATTGACCAATTACAAAGTCATCGGCGCCGGGTACACTCCCGTTCGCGCCATTATTGACCGCGCGGCGAGCATGATCGATACGCCGGCAGCTTGTTTTATACTGGTCGTAACGTCTGCAGGCGTGGCGGGGATTTATTTCGGGTCCCCCCAGGAGGCATGGGAATCCGCCGCCGCTCTCTCCGCTCAGAAGCACATCCATTACGTGCCAAAGCCTTATCGGCGGGTCCTCTCGGTGATGCCGCTCTTCTATGACGATCTCTGGACGGCGGGCAAGGGCATGTACAAAATGGAGCCGGCAGTGGCCGATGCCGGCGAAGTCGTAATCTTTGCGCCGCATATTACCGAAATCAGTTACACCCATGGCACCTCGTTGGATCAGATCGGCTATCACTGCTGCGAGTATTTCCTGGCGCAGTGGGACAAGTTTAAAGGCTACCCCGGTGGAATCCTGGCCCACTCATCGCATGTCAAGGGGCTGGGCACGTACGACCTGCCGACGGCGGCGGAAACGCCACGCATTCAAGTCACGCTGGCCACAGGCATTCCCGAGGAGCGCTGCCGGCGCGTCAATTTGGGATACCTCGATCCCGCGAGCGTCCGGCGCGAAGAGTGGGAGGGCCGTGAGGATGAGGGCATTCTTGTGGTGCCTCGCGCGGGCGAGATGCTCTATCGAGTCAAAGAAAGTGTGCAGCCCATCGTCAATAAACGAAACGCCGCATGAAGGAATAAATCATCAATGGATTCAACCGAATTCAACCGCCTGTACGATTTCAGTGCCAAGACCGTTGTCATCACCGGAGGAACGGGAGTTCTGGGTGCGGAAATGACGCGCGCACTGGTGGAACGCGGAGCGAACGTGGCGATTTTAGCCCGTAATCTCGCCCCCGCTGAGCAGATCATGGAACTTATGGGGCCGCGCGCCCATCAGGCCGCCGCCATCAGGGCGGACGTGGTGGATATTGCCAGCCTGCGCGATGCGGCGGAGAAAGTGCGGGAGAGATTCGGCGGTGTCGATTGCCTGTTGAACGTCGCGGGGGGCAATAAGCCAGGCGCCACCACCGGCGCCGAACTTCGTTTCTTCGATCTGCCGGCCGAGACTTTGCGCCAGGTTTTCGACTTGAACCTGATGGGAACCGTTCTCCCTTCACAGGTGTTTGGCCGGATCATGGCGGAAAAAGGTGAGGGCGTCATCCTCAATATTTCTTCCATGGCCGCCATTCGGCCGCTCACGCGGGTTGTCGCTTACTCTTCCGCCAAAGCCGCCGTGAATAATTTTACCCAGTGGCTGGCGGTGCATATGGCTCAGGAATACTCGCCTCGCATTCGCGTGAACGCCATTGCCCCTGGCTTTTTCTTGACCAAGCAGAACAGGTTTCTCTTAACGGACCAAGCGACGGGTAGCCTTACGGCCCGCGGCCAAGCCATCGTCGACCATACTCCGATGGGCCGATTTGGCCAGTCGGAGGATCTGCTGGGAGCCATGCTGTGGCTTCTCTCGCCTGCTTCTGCGTTTGTCACGGGCATCGTCGTGCCCGTGGATGGCGGTTTTTCAGCCTTCGGGGGAGTTTGAGAACGGTGGCAGCGACCGAATTGCCGATTCCGGCTTCAGTGGCGCCTGGCTCAAGGAGGCGGCCGGAAATTCCGAACTCAAATGGTATTTTCACTACTTATGCGCGGTTTCTCCATTCGAGGTTGGCCTGAAACTGGCTCAACCAAAATTCCTTGATGCGAGGCTTCAACGCATGACTTGCTTTCACAAGACCGGATACCTTCTCGCTCTCGTCATTCTTCTGCCCAGCGTCCTCGCGGCGGCCGATGAAACGGTGAAGTTTCAAAAGCTGGCGGATTCAGTGGAAGTTTTTATTGGCGGGAAGGCCTTCACCACTTACTACTTAGGCCCAAATTCACCCAAACCCTATATGGCCCCCTTGCGTTCGGCGCTAGGCACCGTGGTGACGCGTGGATTCCCCATGCGTACCGATATCCCCGGTGAGCGGCACGATCACCCGCACCATCGCGGCCTCTTTTTTGCCCACGGCGATATCAACGGAATCGATTTCTGGGGCGAGGGCCCGCCTACGAGGGCTGCGCAGACCGCCAATGGAGTGTACTACCCTACCGCCGGGGAATTGCTCAGGGGACGGACCGTCCTACAAGAAATTGACGAGGTCAAAAGCCATGGCAAGAGCGGAACTTTGAAGGCGGAGTTTGAACTGATCGGCCCCGACGGCAAACCGATTGGTTCTGAAACCCAGGAATACACCTTCAGCGGTGACGCCTCCTTGCGCACGATCGACTGCGCCTTTACCCTGACCGCGGATCAAGGTGCGCCCGTTAAGATGGGGGACACGAAAGAGGGCACGTTTGCCATCCGCGTCGTCAATGGACTCACCGAACCCAACCTCAAGATGGTGAATTCGGAGGGCAAGGCGGGGGTGGACCAGATCTGGGGCAAGCGCGCCAACTGGGTGGATTACTCCGGCGAGGTGGACGGCGAATCCCTTGGCATCGCGATCTTCGATAATCCCGCCAATCTCAGGCATCCGACTTATTGGCATGCGCGGGACTACGGGCTGTTCGCCGTGAATCCCTTTGGCGAGCACGAGTTCTACCACGACTCCAAGCGCGATGGCAGCTTCACCATCGCTAAAGGGGAATCGCTTACGCTTCGCTACCGCGTGGTGATCCACCATGGCGACGTGGCCGAGGCCAGGATCGCCGCCGCCTACAACAGCTATGCGGCGGAACAAGGGAAATAGTCGTTGGCAGGCCACTCACGACAAACCACTCACCACAATCACTGCATAAGGGAGACACAGCTGGATCGTCTTATCAAAGCTCGCAAGAATGGCAAGTTTCGACAAATCGTCGAGCCCGGCACCCTGCGCTTTCTCGAGTTCGCAACCCTGCAATTGGAGCAAGGGGAACGCCACTCATTAGAAACGGGTTTTCGCGAACACCTGCTGGATGTTTTCTCCGGCACCATCACGCTGACCATTAACACTGAAGGGCACAGCAAGGAGATTTATAGCAAGATCGGAATACGCACCGACGTGTTCTCCGGGCCGCCGGTGATGAGCTATATCCCTCCCAGCTCGCAAGTGGAAATCAAAGCGGACTCGGCGGCAGACTTGGGAATCTTCTCTGCCCCATCGAGCACCTTTAACGCAGCGGCATTGATGGAAGGGGCAACGGTGAGCAGCAAGCAGGTGGGCCGCGACAACTGGCAGCGGACGGTTTATTCGGCCTTGGATCAAAACGTACCGGCGGAACACCCTCTGGCCGGTGAGACCTTGAATCCTCCAGGCAACTGGTCAAGCTTTCCCCCGCACAAGCACGATTGCTCCAACCCGCCGCACGAAGCCGTGTTGGAAGAGGTTTATTATTTCCGCTTCAAGCCGGCGCAGGGCTTCGGGTTCATCTGGACCTACACAGCCGCCGGTGACCCTGCGGGGTTCTCTTATGTTTTTATGGTGGAAGATCGGGATACCGTTCTCCTGCCGATATCACCCCGTCGTCGCTGCGCCCGGCTATGAATTGCAATACACTTGGGTGCTCGCAGGCGAAGAGCGAACGTATGGTGCGTGGGCTGAAGACCCGCGCCACGCCTGGATAAAGAATAGCTAAGCCACAGGCAGCGCAGACCCACCGCTGGTTCTGCGGAAGCCTTTCTGCAGGGAGGATTGTGTCGGCTCCACTCTCCGAATCAAAACCCGCCGGAGCAGCTTTCAAGCCGCATTTGAGCTCGTTCCGATTGCCTCATCTGCGTTGGTTGATTTGCGGAGTTTTGTTCTTTGGCTCCGTTGTCAATTACATTGATCGCGGCACCATCTCCATCCTCTCCCACCATGTGCAAACGACCTTCAGCATGTCGCAGAGCGACTACGGGTGGATCATCTTCTCCTTCCAGTTTTCCTATGCCATCATGATGCTGGGATTCGGGCGAATCATCGACCGGCTGGGCACGCGGACGGGCTTCGCTGTGGCCATGGTCTGGTGGTCGCTTGCCGCCATGGGGCAGGCTCTGGCTCGCGGCGTGGGCTCCTTTGCGGTGGCGTGCGGCTTACTGGGGATGGGAGAGGCGGGGAATTTTCCGGGATGCATCAAGGCCTTAGCCGAGTGGTTTCCCAAGCGCGCGCGGGCCTTGGCCACAGGAATTTTCAACTCCGGCACGGCAGTGGAGGCCGTAATTTCGTATCCCCTGGTGGGATGGTTATTCCTGCGCTGGGGCTGGCAGTTGGCCTTCGTGGGGACGGGAGCGCTGGGCTTCGTGTGTGTCGCCCTCTGGCTGCTTCTCTACCGCCTTCCCCGCGAGCACCCTTGGATTACGCCGGGCGAACTCCAACATATTGAGACCGAACACCTCGACGATCAGGACGTGACGGGCGAGCGCCTGGCGTGGAGCTTCCTGCTGGCCAAGTTCGTGATCGACCCGGTCTGGTGGTTCTACATCTTCTGGCTGTCCAAGTACCTTATCGAGGCGCGCCACTTTTCCATGGAGAACCTCCGCCTTTTCGGATTCATTCCCTTCCTGGCGGCCGTGCCCGGATCGGTGGCGGGCGGCTGGCTGTCAGGCTATCTGCTGCGCCGCGGACGCTCCGTTAACTTTGCGCGCAAGACCGCATTGCTGGCTTGCGCCTTGTGTATGCCGTCGGAATCCTGGCGGTGTTCTCGGAAAGCCCTTGGATGGCTCTGGTTTTCATCTCGATTGGCAGCGCGGCCCATCAGGGCTGGTCCGCCAACGTCTTTACTCTGGCATCCGACACGTTTCCCAAAAAGGACGTGGGTTCAGTTGTGGGAATCGGGGGGATCCGCCGGCGCCTTCGGTGGAGCAATCCTGGGTCGCAGGCCATATCCTGCAACATCACTCCTATCTCCCTCTGTTTATCATCGCTGGCGTCATGCATCCGCTTGCCATGGCGGTGGTCCAATTGTTGACCCCGAGAATCGAAAGAATTGCTCTCACGGCGGCGGCCGCTGTTTATAGGCCAGTTCAAGAACCTGTGCAACGGAGTGGAAATAAGGTAGTTAAATTCGCGAGGGGAGTTCGGCCCGCCAATCTTGAGAGGAGAGTTGCAATGTCTAAGGATTCTGAGATCAATCGCCGGGATTTTATCAAGACGACCGCTCGAACCGGGGCCGGTCTGGCGGCGCTGGGGGGGATCAGCTTTTTCCCCAAACCGGAAAGGATTTTCGGGGCCAACGACCGCGTGCGGGTTGCCGTGATCGGACTGCACGGGCAAGGATGGAACCACGTACATCGATATTCCGCGATGCCTGATGTTGAAATTGCCGCCGTCTGCGACGTGGATGAGAACGTCATGAACGGTCGCGTGGACGAGATGGAAAGAATGGGAATCAGGAAGCCCGCTACTTATGTCGACCTGCGCAAACTTCTGGAAGACAAGTCGATCGACGCGATCTCTATCGCCACGCCCAACCACTGGCACTCGCTACAGGCGATTTGGGGCTGCCAGGCCGGCAAAGACATTTATTTAGAGAAGCCCATGTGCCACAACGCCTGGGAAGGCCGCCAGGTGGTGCGTGCCGCGGAAAAATACAACCGGATCGTTCAGCACGGCACAAACAGCCGCTCCGGCGCGGCCATTATTGAAGGCGTGCAAAAGATGCGGGACGGGCTGATTGGTGAAGTCTACCTCTCGCGGGGCCTGTGCTACAAGTGGCGGAAGTCCATCGGCCACGCGCCGGAAGCGCCTGTGCCTGACGGTGTTCATTACGACCTCTGGACCGGTCCCGCACCTCTGAAGCCTTTCACCAAAAATCGCTTTCACTATAACTGGCACTGGGTGTGGGACACCGGGAACGGCGACTTCGGCAACCAGGGGATTCATGAGCTCGACATCGCGCGCTGGGGACTGGGCGTCAAATACCCAAACCGCGTCGCGGCCGTCGGTGCCCACGTGATGTTTGACGATGACCAGACCACCCCCAACGTACTCAACGTCGCTTATGAATTCGATATGCCCGACGGCAAGAAGCGGATACTGGAATTTGAAGTTCGGCCGTGGCATACCAACCACGAAGCCCAGATTGGCACACCCGATTTCGGCGGAGGCGACATCCCCTCCGCGCTCGGCAACACCGTGGGCAGTAGCGGAAACAAGGGGCCGGAGAGCACCATCGGCAACATTTTCTACGGCTCCCTGGGCTATCTGGCCATGAGTGGATACGACAGCTACAAGTCGTGGATTGGCGAAGAGCAGGAGCCTGGACCCCATGCCACTGCCGGTGGCAACAACTGGGCCAACTTCATCGCCTGCGTACGCAGCCGCAAGCCGGAAGACTTGAACGCTCCCATCGAGGAAGGCCTGGTTTCATGCACCCTGCTGCATCTGGGCAATGCCGCGTATCGATTGGGCCGCTCTTTGCATTTTGATCCGGAGACGAAGCAGGTGATCGGCGACAAAGAGGCTTCCAGCTTGCTCCGCGATGGCGACCGCGGCTATCGTCCCCCTTTCGTTGTGCCGGATAGAGTTTGAGCGCCTGTGTCTCGCCACAATCCTATCTGCGGTTCGGGGTTAGAGCGACAGGACCTTTGGTTCGTGTCCCCGACCTCATGGAAAAGCTTGTCCCGGTTCCTTGGAGAATTGGATTGCCTTTGCGGCTGAGCATCTAGAATGGGCCGGCTAACAGCTCTAAAACTTAGTCGAATTCCGTCCCGTGGAAATTCAGGCTAGGGTGTGGGGACCGAGCCGAATTTCACGAATGCCTCAGATACTCACTGGCTGCACATGAGAGGAACCGGAGCTGAAACCCTCTGGAGGGAGTAATCCCGCGCCGCTCAACCCGTCTGGGGCCGGATCTCGCCACGGCGAGATTCTCCCAAGCAGAGGAACTCATTAGTGAGCTACCCCACGTCTAGCGTAATCCTGGCGGGTACAAGCCCCTCTGCTTCCGCCTGCAATATAACGCCACGGCGTCCGACATGACGATCAAGCCCAGTTCGTCGGCTGTCTCGAAGAGCACTTCCGTAGGGGTCCAGGAATGAAAGCGCACCGCGTTGAACCCGAGGTCCTTGACAATGCGCACCCTTTCCAGATGGACATCTTTGGAAACGGGCGGAGGTAGCGGCGCTTGTGGGTATCCTGCTTCGGTTACTTGGAGGCGCCCATCCGCCGCATTGCTGCGCCGGACACCCGCGTACCCTTCGCGCCAATCATGGAAAACTTCTACATCCCTTCCGTCGGAAACATTGCCGACTCAGCACGCGAACTGGTTTCCGCGTATTGACCGATAAGTCGTAGACTCCCTGTCAGGGCCATTTTTGTTCGATCGTTGAGTAACTAGGTATGGGTTCTGCCATTGGGTTACTTCAGAACAGAGAGGAGGAAATGATGTGGTAAGGACCTTTTGCTTTGGAGCGAGCAGACCTTCTGAGTATCCCTAACCGCTGTAGTCAATCCTCGCGCCCGGTTGGGGACCTTCCGTTGTGGCTGGGAAGTCCGGTATGATCCGCAATCGGCGCACCGGATCGTGGGCCAACCGTTTGCTTTGCCGGGGGCCGACCAATTTGCCCACTGAGGGCCAGTCAGTCTACCTAATCCCGTCTCCGACAGATGACCACCGGTCCTTTCGTTCTCACTCTTCGTTGAACTTCTCTCGCGTCCAGGATTGAGGCGGTCGCCATTGATTCGCGAATCAGCCTTGGAAGTCCGGACGGCGTCGTGCTTTCTGGCACTTGCAACGGGATCAACGAGTATCCGTGTGCGAGAGGTGTGCATGCTCAAAACGCGATGTCGAGTCTAAGTCTTGAAGTCCAAGTTATGGCAATCTGGTTAAGCGCAGTGTTTTAATTTCCCACGGCTTCATGTGGAATCGAAGAATCCGCCCTTCTCCCACCGGCCCCACGGCTACGTCTTCCAATAGGGTGGTCTCAGTGGCGCGAACCTCCCGCGGCAACTCGACCGTAACGTCTCCGTCGCGACCTTCACATTCGAAGAAGCGCACAATCGCATCCGTATCGTAAAAGCCTTCCATCTGCTTTAAGGCATAGAGGATCACGTGGTCGCTATTCGTCTTGATGAATGAGTAGGCGTCGGGCAATCCACCTTTCTTGCTGTCCCACTGTTCTTGCGGACTGGCATGCGCGGGCTCTTGCAAAGCCAGCAGCGGCGAGTTGAATGCCAGAGCCTGGAATTCCACCTTTCCTTCGCGCCACCCGCCGTGATGTGGATAGATCGAGTAGCTGAAGGTATGCTCACCCTCGTCAGCGCGCGGATCAGGCCCCCACGGCCCGCGAATAACCGAAATGCGAATCACATTGTCTTTTGCATCGTAGCCGTTGCGGCCGTTATTGAGAATGGCGACGCCATAGTCGGCACTCGAGATGTCGACCCATTTCCCCATCACCGCTTCGCTTCCCGTCTGCATGCGCTCGATCACGCCATAAGGAATCTCCGCTGACACCTTATTGGAGGTGACGCCCACGGGAAACCCGGCCTTGAGGAATGTAGCGCGCTCGTACCAGTTGAGGGTCATGGCGACGTCCACGCGCGGCACGCCCGCCAGCAAGCTGATGTCTTGCGTGAATTCCGAGTCCCGGAACCGGTGCACCACTCGAATGGTGGCGCGAGCCGGTCCCTGCTCCACAACCTCCACTCGATCTGCCTTTTTGATGTCCCATTTCTTTCCCGTCAAGCCGATATCCCAGGCTGGCCCCGCGTAGTCATCCGGCACCTTGGCGATCCTTTTGGCCTCTTCCGCAGTATCCTCCAGGGCGGTCAACGAGTTGCCTTCACCGTTGAACGCCTCGCGCTTGTTGGTCTTGTCGTATAGCTTGGTAATGTTGCCAGTCTCCCCTGGTAACAAACTCGGAGGGCGTGCTACGTCAATCCATCTATTATCCCTACTCCTGGGCGTTAAAGTATGGGCACGGCAATGCCCTCGATTTGAGGGTTGAGTCGGAGACCTATGAGGTGTCGGAGATTGGCGTCGTACCGTACATTGACGTATCTGGAATCTTTGACCCTGGCAGCGCATCGACAACGTTGTTTATCTTGAATCGCGATCTGGCCAAATCGCGGGAACTGGAACTCGTTTGGCGCGAGGGTGCTCCCACACGGGTGGGTGACTGCCAGGCGATGACGGGGCCGGACTTGAAGGCCTTCAACACCTTTGAATCTCCCAAACGCGTGGTCCCCCAGCTCCTTGATGCGCCCAGGGCGGGAGATCGTATGACGTTTCAACTCCCACCGCATTCCTTTACGGTCGCTTACCTGCAGGGCAAGTGAGCGGGGTTCCCTAATTCACCGGCACCGCGGCGGACATCTCACGCTATCGTCTCCAGGGGTATTGAGGAAAGAATTGAGCGAGCAAACTCGCACCCGATGCTTTAAATCTTCCGCACTGATAATTGCGGGCTCCCTGATTACCTCCCTGTTGTTGGCCGGCGCCGCCCTGCGAAGTCCTGCCAGCGCGCAGACAACCCGAATAGCCGCGGTTGGAATTCCAGTGCATTTCACCGATGTACGCCAAGCCGCCGGGATCACCTTTAAGCACGACGCCACGATGAGTGAGAACAAGAACTACCTTGAAACCATGGGTAACGGCCTGGGCTGGATCGATTACGACCAGGATGGACTGATGGACCTCTACTTTGTCCAGTCGGCCGCTACAGAGTGGTACAAGCCCACTCGGCCTTTGCGTTCCGCCCTGTATCACAATAACGGCGATGGGACGTTTACTGACGTTACGGAAAAAGCTGGCGTCGGCACAGCGGGCTTTTACGGCCAGGGCGTGGCGGTGGGCGATTTTGACAACGATGGTTACCCCGACATGCTGGTGACCGGATATGGCCACGCCATCCTATTCCATAACAACGGAAACGGAACGTTCACGGATATAACCGCCAAGTCTGGAGTAGCAGACGAAGGGAACTGGTCTACGAGTGCGGGATGGTTCGACTACGACAAGGATGGATATCTCGACCTGCTCATCTGCAATTACATCGAATGGTCACCCAAGACCAACATCTGGTGTGGTGAGTCCAAACCTGGCTACCGCGCCTATTGCCATCCTGACAACTACCATGGAGAGCGGCTGAAGCTCTATCACAACAACCACGACGGCACTTTCTCTGACGTAAGCAATGCTTCTGGGGTTGGCAAGCCGGAAGCAAAAGGCATGGGAGTTGTCCTGGCCGACTTGAACAACGACGCCTGGCCGGACATCATGATTGCCAATGACACCTGGCCGAATTTCCTTTTTTTCAATAACCACGATGGTACATTCCGTGACGTCTCCTTCTCGTCGGGCGTGGCGGCCAGCGAAGACGGAAAATACGAGGCGGGCATGGGTGTGGACGCCGCCGACGTCGATGGGGACGGCTGGCTGGACATCTACGTCACACATCTTGCTCAGGAACTGAACGGCCTTTACCACAATAACCAAGATGGGTCATTCGACGATGCCACCTTCAGTTCCGGATTAGGCGCCAAAGCCACGCTCCTGAGTGGTGTCAGCGCCAAAATGGTTGATTATGATAACGACGGGTGGGTGGACATCTTCCAGGCGAACGGCGCCATGCTGGACAATATTAATCTCTATCACAACGAGGTGAGCTGGGCAGAGCCGAAGCTTATGTTCCACAATCTTGGCGGGGGAAAGTTTGAAAAAGTCTCGGAGCAGCTGGGCGCCGACTTCATGAAGCCTACCGTGGGGCGGGGGCTGGCGGTGGCGGACTTCGACAATGATGGAAACCTCGATATCGCCATATCCAACAGCAATGACTTCCCACAACTGTTGCGTAACGATGGGGGAAATGCCAACCATTGGCTGCAAGTCATGCTGGTGGGGGCGAAATCCAATCGCGATGGCAGGGGCGCATCGCTGAAACTCACAACGGAAGGGTTTATCGAATACCGGCAAGCGCAGGGTGGGATGAGTTACATGTCCGCGCAAGATCCGCGCATCCATTTTGGATTGGGGCGCAGAAAAACCGTGGAATCTCTGGTAATCACTTGGCCCAGCGGTGTCGTGGACAAGATCGCCAACCTAGCAGTCGATCAGATCATCACGGTGAAGGAAAGCGTTGGGATTATTCCCAGGTCCTTTCCCAAAATCAATTGGAAGTAACGTCGTCGGTGAAGGCGGCATGCTTGTCTTCGACACGACTGCCCCAATCGGCCATGTAACCCGCTTCTGAGGTCTGTGCAGGCTGGGAATCCCTGGCAATGTCGGCGTCAACGGTATGTTCTTCCAGACAAATGATCTTCATGTCCGATTCGCGATTCAAGTTGGTGAATGTGTCAGTGGCGACCGCTCCCGGAGAGCAGTAGTGACGTCAAAGCGAATACCGGCTGTCCACTTTGTACGTGCTGGCTCTATCGCGGAGCGCCGCAGCGGTATTTGTCCGTGACGCGACAAGCAGGATGGGCGTATTCACCAGCAGTCGTGACAGCGTACCCTCATCAGCGCGGCGGATGTAGGCGGCAAGTTTCTTGCCGATGCCTCCATCATCCCGCTTCTGCCGGATACGATTCTGCCGCGCCAGCATCTCAAGGCGGTTCTCTTCCATGAGGCTTACCAGCTTCTCAAGAATGAAAAGCAGGTCACGGTTCATCAGGCGAACCGGAACGGCGGCGCTCAAAGCAGCAAGGACTTGCACAAGCCGATCCGGAAGTCTGTGCAGATGAACTATCCAGTTCGGAAGACGGCGTATCGACTACTGCGAGCGACAAATGCATCCCGGCTTGCACTGCGGCTGGCTGCGACTTGATCTTTTCCGCACTTTTTGCCCGCGCGCTTATGCGGGCGCTCCGCCGCTCAGCAGCAGATGCTGACCGCTTACGTATGCTGACAAATCGCTCGCCAAATACTCCGCCGCGTTTGCTACATCTTGAAGCGTTGCCATGCGCTGCATTGGATCGTTGTTTTTTATGAATTCGCGGACCTGTGGGCGCACCTCCTTCGTAGAAACACCGGCGCCTTCCGTGGCGGTCGGGAGAATCGAATTGACGGTGACGCCTCTTACGCCAATTTCTTTGGCGAGCACCTCAACGAGAAATTGAGGCGCGATTTTCCTTCCTCCATAAAGCCCGTGTCCGGGCGTCGGAAATCTGGTGGTGCTTGATCCAACATAGATAATGCGGCCGTTGTCCGCGACGTGTTTTGCGGCCGCCTGTAAGGTGAAGAATGCGCCCTTGGTATTGACACCAAAGAGGCGGTCGAAATCCTCTTCCGTGAAGTCGACGATCGCTTGGTCGACGAGTTCGATGCCCGCATTCGCAACGACAATATCCAGACGATTGAAGTGCTCCATTGAACGAGCGAAAAGTCGATGGATATCGTCGACTTTGGCAAGGTCGGCCTGGACGGCGATAGCTCTCACGCCGTTTTTCTCGATCGCTTCAACGGTTGCCAGAGCTGGCTGCTTGCTCGCGGAGTAGTTGACAACCACATCGGCGCCGAGCTTCCCAAATCGCTCCACGATGGCCTTACCGATCCCGCGGCTCGAACCGGTCACCAAAGCGGTCTTCCCTGACAAATTTCCCAAGAGTTTCGAATCCTTCAATTGAAGAGCGCGGCGCCTTCAATTGCTCCGTCAGAGATTCATGCCACCGGATGCCTCAATCCGTTGCCCCGTGACCCAGCGATTGGCGTCGGAGAGCAGAGATGCAATCATCGGACCGATATCGTCTGGCAGACCGGGACGCCCGAGTGCAGTCATCGCTGCGACCCGCTTGTTGACTTCAGGATTGTCCCGAACGACGCCGCCGCTGAAATCGGTCTGGATGGCGCCCGGCGCAACCGCGTTGACTGTGATCGAGCGGGGTCCCAGTTCCTGCGCCAGATAGTGCGTAAAAACCTCGATCGCCCCCTTGAGAGATGCATAGGGGATTGTGTCTGGGGTCCAGAAGCGTGTCAGGCCTGACGATATATTCACGATGCGGCCACCATCGTTCATAATCCTCACGAGCTTTTGCGTAAGGAAGAAGACGCCTTTGAAATTGACCGCGTAAACCCCGTCGAGCTCTTCCTCGGTCACTTTGTCAAAGGCTTTATGGTGCGAGATCCCAGCGTTGTTCACGAGATAATCTATTCGATCGGAACCCCACTCTTTCACGGTCGAGCTCACGCGATAAACGAAGCTGTCGAAGTCGCCTACCTTTCCTGCGTCAAGCTGGAGAGCGGCCGCCTCCGCCCCCGCCTTTGCGACGGCCGAGACGACATCATCGGCCTCTTTAGACTTCGAGGCAAAGGTGAAGATTGAATTCACGCCCCTTTCTGCCAGGGCGAGCACTGTACTTTTTCCCAGACCGCGGCTTCCGCCTGTGACAACCGCGATTCTCGTCTTTCTAGAAGCATTTTCTGCTTCGTTTGCCATGTCCACCCTCCCTTCCAAAAGGGAATTGTGCGTTTCATCCGCATTCGCGTTCGCTTCGCCGAACACGTTCAGGTCGTGTTTCGCATTGTTTTCCGCGCGTGCGTGTGTTTTGATGAAGAAAGGTTTAGTTTCGGAATTCGCATTTGCCGCAGCGTACAGCTCCCCGCTTAGACCCGCGTACGCAGATTGTCGTGCACGTCATCGATAACCTCCTGCCGCGAGCGAGCAGGTGGCCATGTGCCATCGCTCCCGCGGCGTGCGCCCACCTTGGTTACGATGACCAGTTCATCGGGATAAGGGTAGAGCGCCTGCTTGATAATTTGATTGGTTACATGCGGGCCGTAGAAGTCGCTGGTATCTATGTGGTTCACTCCAGCGGCGATGGCTTCGCGCAGAACAGCGATCGCATCCGCATCTAAAAGGATGGTAGCTGGATACAGAATGATTTACCTGGCAAGTCATTCCCAGTCGGACGCGAGAAGATAGCAAGGAAGGTCGGAAGTTTTGAGCTTTGTACTATCGATGATCTTCCATTCACGGTTGAACAAGCAAACAAGTAAGGCCAGAGCCGAATTCCGATGAATGCTCCTGAAGCGCAGGATCGCGGCGGGAACTCGCACTCCCTCCGGGTCGGATCATTCTGGAAAGTTCAGACCGTTGAAATCCTTCTATTGCCGATTTCTAGGGAAATATCTTTCCTAACCTTCCTAAGACAATCGGCGAAAACGGCGGGGGCAAATTTCCCAGTAGTTATGGAAAAATCGACATCCGGCAAAAAAGTCCATTGACAACAATGATTTGAAATTTTACAGTTATTTCGGGGAAATTCACCACGGTTGGCATCGAATCCCACCCTCTCCGCCAGTCCATCTTCAGCAGTTTCAACTAGTTAATATCGCTCTGCTTTTTGTGCACGTGTAGTGTCCCCTTCGTTCCGGGAAGGGGCTCTCTCCCGCTTGCGCCTCACGCTTCCAACTGTTCCAGCCGAGCCCTCGCCCACTGCGAAAAGTGGAATTCCATCACCGTATACGGCTATAACCAGGCAACGTTGAAGCGCGGTCGAGCGGCCCCCCGCGGCATGAGCCGCCGATTCAGCCACCTGGAGCGTGGTGGCTGACCAATTCTCACATTCAACGGGTAGATGGGTGGCCAGGCTCCGCCGTACCCTTGCGTCGCCGGGAAACTCGGAAATGCAGGGGCCCGACCGAGAAGTGAGCAATAGTGACCACGATGGTGAGCTATTTGGTACAGACGTTCGATTTGCTCTAACGTTATAAGTTATAAGGCAATTACCTATGTACGGGTCTTATCCGATTACTGGCGACGGAGACAACTATCTCCATATTCAGCCACGCGGTCCCACAGAAGAATGCCTCGTGACCGGCCTGGCGTTGGCGATGATTTGATCCACCGATACATTGGCCGAAGCTTCCCGCCCAGGCTGGATCATGGAGCCTTCCTTACTGGTGGTCATGATAACGCCCTTCAGGGCGAGGTGGCGCACCTCTTCCCTTGGGATTGACCGGAGAACCGAGCTTCTTTCCACAAGGGACCCTTCCTTCCAAACCGCCGAGCTCTGGAATTCTCCTTCCCTTCGTTTAAGGGCAGAATCTCGAATCGCGTTGAGCGAATTGGGAGCGAAGCAGGCACATGCAGTTGGAGAGAATTGACCCCGGAATTGATTGGGGAGATTGGGCGCGGTTCGAATCTCCCGACATGAAATCGATAGGACAGATTTTCCCAGTCCGTCCTGAGAGCAGAGATACGGGATGACGACGATGAGACTTCTGAGTGACGACGGCCAGTTGCGAACACTTTCTCCACTCCACCATCTCGAACATATCGGTTTCAGGGTGGCTAAGACGATCAATGCCATTCACTCACGACTGGTGGGTATAGCGCTCTGCGCTTTATTGCTAGGTCCTATAGCCGCCACGGCCCAAAGCCCAGCGCGTCCATCGACCGACCTTACAGAGGCCAGCCTGGAAGACTTGATGAACATCCAAGTCACCTCGGTTTCGCGGAAGGAGCAGAAGTTGTCTAAGGTTGCAGCCGCCATCTACGTCATCACCCAGGAAGACATCCAGCGTTCCGGCGCCACCAACATTCCGGATTTGCTGCGCATGGCCCCGGGCTTGGATGTGGCGCAGATTGATGCCAACTCCTGGACCATCAGTTCCCGCGGCTTCAGTGATCCACGCGCGAACAAGCTGCTGGTGTTGATTGACGGCCGCAGTGTCTACGATCCCACGTTCGCAGGAGTCTATTGGGACCAGCAAAATGTTCCATTGGAAGATATCGAGCGAATCGAAGTCATCCGCGGTCCCGGTGCAACCGTGTGGGGCGCGAACGCCGTCGACGGCGTGATTAACATTATTACCAAGAGCTCCAAGTCCACCCAAGGCGGCATGGTGGCAGCAGGCGGTGGATCAAGCGAGGCGCATGAACTTGCCCAGTACGGGGGCAAAGTAGGGCGCGCGGGGACCTATAGAATATTTGGGAGTTATGACAACTACAACAACGACGTCAACAGGGCCGGCCAACCAGCGGAGGATGCCTGGCACCTTACCCACGGCGGTTTCCGTTCGGATTGGGACCTCACGCAGCGTGACGCATTAACCGTCGAAGGCGACATTATCGCCGGCCGAGAACGTCAGGTCCTAACCAGCTTCATTTCCATTTATCCCGCTTTGACAGAAACTTTCGACAATCCCATTCGCCCTGGTGCGGGCGACATTCTGGGCCGTTGGACCCACACTTTCTCGGGCCGTTCGGATATGGCGCTACAGGTGTATTACAACGGGGTCAACCGGACGGATTATGGCGCGAGGGAGCTCTCGAACACCTTCGACCTGGACTTCCAGCATCGTCTCGATCTTGGGTCCCGGCAGGATGTGGTTTGGGGATTCGAATACCGGCACACTTCCGACAATATCCTGCCGGGCTACGCGATTTCGTTCAACCCATCCAGTCTTTCCCAGAACTTCTCAAGCGCCTTCATTCAGGATGAAATCAAGATTGCTGATTCGGTCAGCCTGACTCTGGGTTCGAAACTAGAACATAACATTTACACCGGGTTCGAGGCGGAGCCCAGCGGACGCGTCGCCTGGTCTCCGGCAGACCATCAGACCCTATGGGGCGCTATTTCACGGGCGATTCGGCAGCCGGCGCGAACCGATGACGATCTCCGTGATAACCAGACCGCATACCCGGGACCGGGAGGGTTGGACACACTTGTTACCGTCTTTGGCAACCCGAATTTCAAATCCGAGGTTCTCCTCGCTTACGAACTGGGTTATCGAGTCGAGCCGATGAAGCGCGTTTCCCTGGATTTTGCGACTTTCTACAACGTCTACCATGACCTGCGAACCCTAGAGCCGCGGACTCCTTCTATTCAGACCACACCCCAGCCGTATCTGCTTGTTCCGCTGATATTCGCCAACGACATGCACGGGCAAACCTACGGTGCGGAGGTCTCGGCAGACTGGAGCGTGGTGGATCGCTGGAGGCTCTCAGGCAGCTATTCCTGGCTGGACATGCGCCTGCAGCTTGATCCCTTGAGCCACGACACCTCAAGCGCTACGGCGGCAGCCGACCAGAGCCCCCGGCACCAGTTCAAGGTCCGGTCGTACCTTGCGTTGCCTGGCAGATTTGACTTCGATAGCTCGCTCTATTACGTGGATCGTCTTCCTGCGCTCAACACTCCAGCCTACACGCGGGTTGACGCGCGGCTGGCCTGGCACGCCACCGAGTCTTTTGAATTGAGCGTAGTGGGGCAGAACCTGCTCGACGAACGTCATTTTGAATTTATGGGTGCCGCCGATCAACTTTCTCTCTCTTCTCAAGTAAAGCGCAGCGTGTACGGGAAAGTAACGTGGTGGTTCAGGTGAGAGCTTTGGTACGGTGCGAATGCTTCATTGCCAGCGGCGGCAGATGGCCGCGAAATCTGCGGCGCCTAAAAATGGCGGCCACGACCCCTGTGAAGCACACCATGCAAATTCTTAATCGTCGGTTGCAAATTAATAAGGCTTTCGTCGCAGCGCTCATGCTTGCAGCCTGGCTCGGGAGGGGCAGAGTGGTGAATGTTTTTGCACAAAGCCGGGAAGCCTCTGAATATCAGATCAAAGCAGCTTTCTTGTATAACTTCGCCAAATTTGTCGAGTGGGCTCCCGAAGACTCCGGAAAACCCGGCGATCCGATCACCCTCTGCATTGTTGGAGAAGACCCTTTTGGAAACATCCTGAATGAGTCGATCGATGGAAAGACGGTTCGAGGCCGCCGCCTGGTGATTTGGCGATTGAAACCTGGAGAGGACTTGAAAGGGTGCCAAATCGCTTTTGTCAGCTCAGCAGAGAAACACCACTTGAGGTCGATTCTCCAGGCGGTGAACCGAGAGGGCGTCTTGACGGTGGGTGAATCGGTAGGGTTTGCGGCGCTCGGAGGGGTCATCAATTTTACCCTGGAGGAGAAAAAAGTTCACTTTGAGGTCAACCTTGACGCCGCCCGGCGCGCCAACTTGAGGATCAGCTCCAAACTCCTCACTCTGGCAAAAATCGTCAAGCCGCAGGATCCAGGAGGGCAGGAGTGAGATGACAGTTTCGATGGGTTCTTCTACTTATCGGAAGCGACAATGGCTTATTCATTGGGTCACTCGTTTGCGTTCGAGAAAACCTGGTCAAGGTTGCACTCCGCACGCGTCTGTCTGGCCCGTGGTTCAAGCACTTTTTCTTGTCATACTGTCTTTTCTTCCCCTCCTAGACCCAACGCGCGCTCGGGCTCAGGGTAAGGAAACCACTCAAAGCATATTGGATGCGAGCATTGAGGACTTGATGTCGATCGAGATTGAATCGGTCTCCGGCGCCTCCAAGTTCAAGCAAAAGGTTACAGAAGCGCCGGCATCCGTCACCATCATTACATCCAAAGACATCCAAAAATACGGCTACCGGACTCTTGCTGACATCTTAAGGAACGTCCAGGGCTTTTATGTCACGTACGACCGGAACTACAGCTGGTTGGGGGTGCGTGGCTATGGACCTCCGGGTGACTACAACAGCCGCATCGCCTTGTTGATTGACGGCCACCGGCTCAACGATAACATTTTCGACGCGGCGTTAATTGGCACAGAATTCCCCATTGACGTCGACCTGATCGACCGTGTCGAAGTCATCCGCGGGCCTAATTCTTCCCTTTATGTCGCCAGCGCTTTCCTGGGGGTCATCAACATCATTACAAAACGGGGGCGCGATCTGAAAAATGTGAGTGTTGCCGGCGAGTTGGCCAGTTACGGTACCTACGAGGGCCGCGTCAGCTACGGCAAAAAGTTTGATAATGGATTGGAAATGCTTATTTCCGGCTCCCTCTACGAATCCCATGGGCAGAATGAGCTTTCGTACCACGAATTCAACAGCCCCGCCAAC
>Ga0206987_1092_pt1 | contig 19133 bp, 24 predicted proteins | sample Alteio_BWMinCont_11_FD_153281 | JGI IMG/M metagenome (GOLD analysis project Ga0206987, IMG submission 153281) | Enriched cells from forest soil in Barre Woods Harvard Forest LTER site, Petersham, Massachusetts, United States -... | ecosystem: Environmental > Terrestrial > Soil > Temperate forest >... | reverse complement strand
CCGCGCATGGCTTGGGCGGTTAAGACTGGGAAGCAGGAAAGCGCGGGGATTTCGCGGCAAGACCTTTAGCCACGGATTTACACGGATTCGCACGGATAAACCAAAACCCACCACAGAGACACCGAGACACAGAGAAAGTCTTGTCCTGCTTAACCAAGACAATTCCTCACAGTGATTTAGCTTGCTTTCAGTATCCCTGGTGATGTAAAACTCCGCCGTTCGCACCTTCTGGAAAATATGTCTGCACTAAAGGCTGCCGAAGAAGTTCGGAGAGGCCGTTGCCTTTGGAATCCCCCACAGGAGAAGAATGTATGACGATCCGGAAACTGGTGTCGCTTGCCGTTTTCATGCTGCTGTTGAGTGGTTTTGGATTCGGCCAGGGCGTGGCCACCGGCGATTTGCGCGTCACGGTGAAAGATCCGCACGGGAATCTCGTGACCAACGCGACGGTCACGGTGCGAGACCAGGCGAAGGGATTGGAACGGTCGACCACGGCCAACATTGACGGAGAGTACCGGGTAGCGCTGCTGCCGCCGGGGAACTACTCGGTGGTGGTGAAAGCGCCGGGTTTCGCTGAAGCGGAAGCGCAGAATGTGGCGATCACAGTGGGAGGAGTGGCGGATCTGCCGGTGTCGCTTTCGGTGGAAGGGACGCAGGTAGTGATCAACGTGAGTGGGACGGCGGAATTGATTGAAACCACCCGCAGTTCGTCCACCGACACGATTGGACAACGGCGCATTGATAACCTGCCGATCAACGGACGCAACTACATCAACTTCGCGCTGACGGACTCGCAGGTAGTACGGGACAACGCCCCAAGTATAGGAGCAGCGCCGACTTCGGGATTGAACATGAGCGGGCAGCGGGCGCGGTCGAACCTGGTCAACGTGGATGGCGCGGATGCGATTGACAATTCCACCAACGGAGTACGCTCGACGGTTTCGCAGGAGGCGGTGCAGGAATTTCAGATTATCAACAACAGCTACGCGGCTGAATATGGACGAGCGGCGGGCGGTGTGGTCAACATTATTACGCGGTCGGGGTCGAACGATTTCCACGGCGATGTGTATGGCTACTTGCGAAACCGGAATTTTCAGGCGGTAAATCCGTTCAGCACCACGTCTAACCCGGCCTATACGCGAGTGCAGGCGGGGGCGGCGTTTGGCGGGCCGATCAAGAAGGATAAGACATATTTCTATTTCGCTTACGAGATCACGCGGCGGCATGAGACCGGTTTCTCCAGCATTGGCCAGGGCAACTTTGATCTGGTTCCCTTCAATAGCGCGCTGGCCGGACTGCCGTTCGGGACGATACAGCTGACGCAACCGCAGGTGCAGTTTCTGACTAGTCCGGCGGTACAGCAGCAGGAGTTTCTCAATCCTCTGTTTGGGCAAGAAGTCGGGCAGTACGCGGTGCTGGCAGCGGCGTCCTCTGGAATGGCATTGAATGGAGCATGGCCGGCGTCGGTAGTGCAGGCCTTGACGGGAGGAGCGCTGTCAAAGTTTTCTTCTTTCCCGACAAGCTGTCAGCTTCCGGGGCCGTGCTTTGTGCCGTCGGCGTTCCAAACACTGAATTCACAGATCGGAAATTTCCCGATTTTCGAGGGGACGAGCCTGTATTCATTGCGTCTTGATCACAACCTGACCAGCAACAACCGCATTATGCTGCGCGCCAACGTTAGTCCCAGCACGGTTACGGGAATTGAGGTCAATGGGGAAAATCAGGTTTTCGGACAGAATTCCTTTTCGCGCACTTCGCAGCAGACCTATCGCGACGTCACCGGAGTGTTTCAGGACAGCTGGACCCTGGGCAACAACAAGGTAAACCAATTCAGCTTCCAATATGCGCGCCGAGGTTTGTCCTATTTCTTCTCCAACTCTCCAGGTGGCGCCGATGTGGCGGTGAACATTCCGGGATTTGCCTTCTTCGGACGCGAACCTTATTCATTCATTCAGCGGGTAGAAGAACGTTACCAGATCACCGACAACTTCTCCTGGACGATGGGCCGCCACGATACGAAGTTTGGAGTGGACTTCAACTACATTCCCATCACGGCGACCTTCACGGTGAACTATGGCGGGGAGTATACGTTTGGGGCGCAGGATGTTTTTCCGGTGACGATCGCGCCGCCGGCGGGAACGGCATTCCCGCAGTTCAACGCCGTTCAGGCTTATGGGGCGGGCATTCCGACCGACTACGTGCAGGGAATCGGCAACCCCCACGATTCGTTTTCGAACAAACCACTGGGACTCTACTGGCAGGATTCGTGGAGGGCGCGTTCAAACTTGACCTTTAACTACGGGATTCGGTACGACATCGAATTCCCTCCCCGACTGGCGGCGCCGAATGCTCTGGCGCTTGCCGCTTACAACCAGCTGGGCCTACAGAAGGGCATCCAAACCTACACTCACGGGGTTCAGCCGAGAATCGGTCTGGCGTGGGACCCGAGGGGCGATGGCAAGACGGTGATCCGATCTTCGTATGGCGTTTTCTTCGATCATCCCCTGCTCGGATTGTATTTCCTGGGTGACGCATCGGACGGCTCGAGGAGCGGCCAGGCGCTGCTGTTCGGAGCGGCACCGGGATGCAACACGCTGGTGCCGCCGCTGAGCCTGACAGCAACCAATACCTTTCAGGGACTCGCAGGGAATTGCTTTCCGGCGGCGGTGTCGGCATTCGGCTATGAGGCAAACCAGCAGATGTTCAACTCATTCCTGCCGAATTCGCTATTTGTTAATCAGGGGTACCTGGCGGCGGGAGTGCCGCTGGTGAACCAGCCGTTTGGCTATCCGCAGGCCAAAAACTTTGTGTACGCATATTCGCAGCAGGCGAACTTCGCATTGGAACGCGAGTTGGGTGGCGGCTTTGCCTTGAATCTGGCTTACAACTGGAATGCGGGGCGTCACCTGAACCGGCCCATCAACGCCAATACGGTACGGGGAGACTTGCTGACCCAGAACTGGGAAGCAGCGTTTGCGACCAATCCGGCGGCTACCGGCTCCAACCCGCTGGGCGTCGCCTCATGCGGGCCGAGCCCCTTTGCTGGCTTACCGGGCGCCATGCCCTTCTTTGTCCCCGCCGCACTGGTCAACGATTTCCGGCCGAGCGGACTGAATCCGTCGCTGGCGGCTGTGTTCGCGCCGTGCGTGCCGCTGGCGCAGGCTGATCTTAAGGTTGCCGGACTGAATGCTGCCTGCAATCCAACTACGCTGGCGAATTGCGTCCCGTTTAGCGACATGGATGCGAATTTTTCCAACGGCAGCTCGAACTACAACGGATTCACCACTACCTTGCGTAAACGCTTCAGCAATCACTACGAACTGCTGGGTTCGTATACGTGGTCGCATGCGATTGACGATTCGACCGATCTGCAATCCCCTTTGGCACCGCAGGACAGCTACTTTCCGCAACTGGAGCGCTCGAACTCGCTGTTTGATCAGCGGCATCGTTTTGTGTTCAGCGGCGTGTATCAAAGCGGAAGGCTTGCCGGCGATGGCTTTGTCAGCAAGTTCTTCAGCAACTGGACAGTTGCGCCGATCATAGAGATTTCCTCGGGAAGGCCGTACAACCTGACTACGGGCAGCAGCGACAATTTCCAATTCGTGTCGAGCGGCGGGAGGCCGAATGTGGTTCCGGCCGGTACGCCCACCAACGCGTGCGGCTTCCAGACGGTGGCTTCGTCGGTCTCACCCACCGGCTTCTTTCAGGAGCCTTGCTTTGCCGACTTCACGCCGCAGCAGTTGGTGGCTCCGAACGCATTGCTTTTGCTCGATGGCAACTTTGGCCGCAATGCCGCGGTAGAACCATACACGGTGTTCAATGACGTTCGAATCGCACGACGAATCAATTTCGGGGAACGCGTGAGCGTGGATTTGATTACGGACATGTTCAACATCGCCAATCGATTTAACGTGGCACAGGTGAATCCGTTGTTCACGAATGCCGGGCAGCCGACGGCGGCGTATGATCCGCGGCAGTTCCAGTTTGCGATGAAGGTGAACTGGTAGGCGCGGGAAAGTTGGCGCGGCAGAAAAACCCCTAACCACAGGGGACACAGAGGGTCACAGGGAAAATCCCTGCTACACTTTCTGCGTCGTTGTCGTTATTCTTGGCGCTTGCCGGAGTTCCACTCTGCATGTCCGAAAATTACACTCCCACCAGCCGCACGCGTTTGGTGCGTGAGGCTGAGCGTGCGGTTTACGACCGCTCTGCTGCTTACAAAATTCTGGATGAAGGCTTCATCTGCCATGTGGGGTTTGTGGTGGAGGGCCAGCCGTTTGTGATTCCCACCGGGTATGGACGGGTGGGAGACGACCTCTATATCCATGGTTCGGCGGCAAGCCGGATGTTGCGAAATCTGGATCAGGGAGTTGCGGTGTGCGTGACGGTCACGTTGCTGGATGGGTTGGTGCTGGCACGGTCGATATTCAATCATTCGATGAATTATCGTTCGGTGGTGGTTTTGGGGACGGCGAGGGCGGTGCAGGATCCGAAGGAAAAACTGGGAGCGCTAAGGCTGCTGTCGGAGCATATTTTGCCGGGGCGGTGGGCGGAGTCGCGGCAGCCGAATGAGAAGGAGATCAAGGCGACGCTGGTGATGCGGCTGCCGATCGCGGAGTTTTCGGCGAAGGTGCGGCAAGGGCCTCCGATTGACGATGAGGATGATTATGCGTTTGCCACCTGGGCGGGAGTGATTCCTCTGAGAATGGTGGCGGGCGAGCCGGTGGATGATCCGAGGTTGATGGCGGGACAGGTGGCGCCGGAGTATGCGAGGGGGTATTCGCGGAGTAAAGAAAAACCTTCACCACAGAGACACGGAGACACAGAGAAAACCTGAGGGCGCCAACTAGAAAAGACAAACGCGTGTAGCTTGACCTAGCTGGTAAAGGATTGTATCTTTACTGTAGAGATGGTAGGTAAAGAATGAAATATTCGAGCACTATCAGCAGCAAGGGGCAAGTTACGGTACCACAACAAATCCGTAACCGGCTGGGACTCTCGGCCGGTGACCGGGTGGAATTTGTGGTCGAGGGTGAACGCACGGTGATTCGTCCGTCCCGGTCGACGGCGAGTCCGTTCGACAAGTACAAAGCCGTGTTGGGCACTTTTCCTGGTGGCAAAAAGGAGATCAACGCGTGGGTGCGAGAGATGCGCAGCGAGGCGCGAGGCCGTAGGTGAGAACCGCGGTGGATACGAACGTTCTTTCCGCGCTGTGGTCGAGTGAGCCCTTAGCTTCGCAGGTCGCGGGACAACTGGCGGAGGCGCACGCGCGAGGCGGGGTGGTGATCTGTGCGCCGGTATATGTGGAATTGCTGGCGCATCCTTCGGCAAGCCAGTCGTTCGTGGATGAGTTTCTGACGGAGACTGGAATCACGGTCGAATTTGAAATTGAAGAGGCGGTCTGGCGACATGCGGGTAAGAGCTTTGTGGCCTATGCCCAGCGCCGGCGACGCTCCGCCGGAGGGGCAGCGAAAAGATTGTTAGTGGATTTTGTTGTGGCTGCCCATGCCCAACTCCGGGCCGATCAGTTGATGACACTGGATGCCGACCGATACCGGCGCGATTTCCCACGGCTACGAATCTCGTAATCGACAGGTGCCGGGATTTCCTTTAAGGCAGCAGCAGTAATTTCCCCGTGGTCTTGCGGGCTTCGAGGTCGCGGTGGGCCTGCTGGGCGTCGGCTAGTTTGTAGATGTGGGCGATGCGAAGTTCCAGCTTACTTTCCTCCATCATTTGAAAGACTGCACTGGAGCGGGCGCGCAACTCTTCAGTGGTGGCCATGTAGTGAAAAAGCGTGGGCCGGGTGACGTAGAGAGAGCCTTTGGTCGAGAGTTGGATGAGATCGAACGGGGGAACGGGGCCGCTGGCGCCTCCGAACAGGACCATGTAGCCGCGGGGCCGCAGGACGTTGAGGCCCTTCTCGAAAGTGGTTTTGCCGACGCCGTCGTAGACCACGTCGACGCCTTTGTTGTTGGTGAGACGCTTGGTTTCGGTTTCGAAATCGGTGTGGGAATAGAGGATGACTTCGTCGGCTCCGGCTTCGCGGGCGAGCTTGGCTTTCTCTTCTGTGGAAACGGTGGCGATGACACGAGCGCCGAGATTGTGGGCCATCTGCACCAGCAGATGTCCGACTCCGCCGGCGGCGGCGTGGATGAGTGCGGTCTGTCCGCGGCGCAGCGGGAATGTGTCGTGGATCAGGTAATGGGCGGTCATGCCCTGGAGGAGAATGGCGGCAGCTTGCTGATCAGTGACGCCGTGAGGGACAGGAACCAGGCGGTCGACGGCCACAGCGGCGTACTCCGCGTATGTGCCGAGGATTCCAGTCCAGGCAACGTGATCACCGGGTTTCACGGAAGTGACTTCGGAGCCGACGGCGGAGACTGTGCCCGCGGCTTCCTGGCCGAGGACGAACGGCAATGGGACTTTGTAGCGTCCCTCGCGCTGATAGGTGTCGATAAAGTTGACACCGCAGGCTGCGATCTTGATGACGGCCTCGTTGGCTTTGGGCTGAGGGACGGGCAGATCGACAAGCTGCAGGACTTCGGGACCGCCGGTTTGGGATACCTGGATGGCTTTCATGGGGCTTAGATTATAGAAAACCAGTTCTCGGTTCTCAGTTCTCGGTTCTCAGTTTTGGGCGTCCGGTGGGAGGCTGGGAAGGGCTGGAGTAACCTTTCCAACCGGTCCCAAAAGTAACCTAGGCCATCCCGATTGCGGATTGACCCGTCTAACCCCTGATAGTAGCATTAGCTGACCCTGTGGAAAGTTGGGATTGGTCGCTGTAAGTAATAGACAGATATGAGTATTGGCAAGCGATACGCGCAGCTGGCGGGAGGCATGGCCTGCGTCCTGGGCAGTCTGGCGTGCCAAACCGGAGCGCGGCCAGTCGCGCTGTTGCCTGCGCAACAGGCGAGTGCGCCTGCCATTACGGCGAGTGCTCCTCCTGCACCTCAGGCGGCTGCTGTGGCAAGACCTGCCCCGATAGTGCCGCCCCGGCCGGAAGTCAAAACCGACCCCGTGGCAGACCTCGTTGCTCAGGTGGAAAAGGAATACCAGGCCGGACAGGCGAACTACCAGGCTGGACACCTGGAAGCGGCCAAAGAGAATTTTGATCGCGCCTTCAACGTGCTGCTGGAAAGTCCTTTGGATGTGGGGTCGGATGAGCGTTTGCAAAAGGAGTTCGACCGCTTACTGGACGGCGTGAACGGCCTGGAGATGCAGGCTTTGCAGCAGGGGGACGGATTCACGGAGCAAAAATCGGAGCCAGCGCCGATCGATGAAGCCAACGAAGTGACCTACCCGGTGGATCCCAATATTAAGGCGAAAGCGGAAGCGGAAGTGAAGGCGACCCACTCGGACCTGCCGTTGATGATGACCGATCCGGTGGCGGGCTACATTAATTACTTTTCGACCCGAGGGCGGGGAACGCTGGAGCGGGCGCTGGCCCGAAGTGGACGCTACCAGGACATGATTCGGAAGACACTGAAGGAAGAAGGAGTGCCTCAAGACCTGATTTACCTGGCGCAGGCAGAATCGGGATTCCATCCGTTGGCGCTTTCACGGGCGGGGGCGCGAGGTATGTGGCAGTTCATGGGGAGCCGGGCGAAAGGGTACGGCTTGGAGCGCAACTGGTGGGTAGATGACCGGCAAGACCCGGAAAAGGCCACGCGGGCGGCGGCGCATCATTTGAAAGATTTGTACAACGAGTTTGGGGATTGGTATTTGGCGATGGCGGCCTATAACTCCGGGCCGGGAACGGTGCAAAACGCGGTCAAGCGAACCGGTTACGCGGATTTCTGGCAACTGTATAAGCGCAACGTGTTGCCAAAAGAGACGCGGAACTATGTGCCAATCATCATTGCCGTCACCATTATGGCCAAGAACCCGCAGCAGTATGGGTTGCAGGATGTGGTGGCGGACAAGCCGGAACCATACGACACGGTAAAGATTGACTATCCGGTGGATCTGCGGCTGGTGGCGGAATGTGTCGATGTTTCGGCCAGCACGCTGCAGGAACTGAACCCCAGCCTGCTGCGTCTGACGACACCGAAGAATCAGGAGTTCGACCTGCATCTGCCGGAAGGCAGCAAAGACCATTATTTGACGGCGATTCGGGCGATTCCGCCGGACATGCGGGTGTGGTGGCGGTATCACAGTGTGGCGCCTGGCGATACCCTGGTCTCGGTGGCGAAGGCCTACCACAGCAACCGCAAGACGATCGCGGAGGCAAATGGGCTGGGCGAGGATGACAAGCTGACGCCGGAGAGCAAGCTGATCATCCCGGTGGCACCGGGTAAGCATCCCTACAGCGAGGGCGAGGCTGAGTATGCGCGGCATTTGACGCGGTACAAGGTGAGAAGGGGAGACACGGTGGAGAGTGTGGCTGACAATTTCGGGGTTCCTCCAGCGATGGTTCGTCGTTGGAACCATCTGAAGGGCGATAGTCTGGGGGGGGCGGCGGGTGTTGTATGTCCGCCTGCCGGTTACTCCCAGTTTCGATGAGAGCCGGTCGACGAGTTCCCCTAAGTCGAAATCCAAGAAGACGTTACGTAGCGCCAATGCGAAGGTCCCAGAGCGGCATACAGTCGAACCCGGAGAGACCCTGTACTCAATCGCCAAGTCTCATAACACCACAGTAGCTGCGCTCAAACAGCAGAATGGCAATCTGGCCACGCTGAAGCCGGGGATGATCCTGCTGATTCAAAGCGGGCGATAGGGTTCCTGCCTCTTACCAGTTTCCTTCCGGGAAACCGATTTCAATCTGAGAATCGATCAGCGTCAGGTGGGCCGATTTCCGGCTTGCTTCCGCCCCGCAAGGCAGACAAAAGAATCCGAGTTCGGTGTAATATGCAGGGAGCCTGACGAGTTGCAGAATTTCTGTTGCCGCCAAGCGAAAAACTGCTGTGCTATAATCGCGCCCCGTCGTCAAATGAAGTGAATGCAGTTTTCTTTCTTTCTCAGTGCAGGCAGTGAGCAGGATCCGGTCATCGGGGCAGCCGGAAAAATTCAGGAGGATGAAGATGACTTTCTACGAGACCCTCTATCTGCGGGATGACGAGATGGACGAGTTTGGCGACAGCGGCGCATACGGCGAGTCGCTCGAAGAAGACTACGAAGAAGAGGAAGAGGAGGAGGAAGCCGAAATGCCGGCGATGAGGGAGCCGGAACCGATGGCTGAAGCTCCAGTACCTGCGATGCCGATCTCGAGCGGAGGTGGCGGAGGAGTTCCGAAGCCCGCGCCTAAGAAGGCAGCGCCTAAGAAAGCGGCGAAGAAGAAGGCTGCTCCCAAGAAAAAGAAGAAGGCCGCCAAGAAAGCGGCAAAGAAAAAGCCAGCGAAGAAGAAGAAAGCGGCGAAAAGAAAGCCGGCAAAGAAGGCGAAGAAGAAAGGCAAGAAGAAACCCGCTCGCCGACGGCGTTAAGAAGAAGCTCCAGACCTACAGACCCAGCCGCAGCTTGATGCTGCGGCTTTTGTTTTAATGGTGAGAGTCGAAGATCGAGGTCACTTTTTTGCCTGCACGGCCTGCAAGCATTTTGCGTAGAGCTCCAATAGATGGTTGGCGTATTCGTCGGGCTTGCTAGCGGCGCCAGTGCCCTGGAAACCGACGCCAGACGAGGTGGTACGGCCGTAGCCGGTGGTCATAGCGACAAATTTCATCAGGTCGAGGGCGATGTCTTCGTTACGGCGCGCGCCTGGAGTGACGGCAGATGCTTCGTCCATGTAAACCTCCGTAGGAATGCGAATGCTGGGAATTTCGTCGTCCATCTGAAGAAACCCGGCAGAAAGATTGATGATAGCACGGGCCCGAATGGAGGACGGTCAGGCATTACGCCGCACGTGGCACCTCGCTCATCAAGGCGAGGAAGTTGTCCTCTGAGTCGCGAAAGAAGGTCATCCAGAGATCGTGATCGGGCATGCGGGCCAGAAAGTGCGGTTCGTCTTCGAAATGGACGCCGGCAGCGAGCATCTGGCGGTGGGTGGTTTTGATGTCAGGGACGGCAAAGTAAAGAACCGAACTGGGGTGGTCAAATTCCTTCTTCTCGGGACGGGCGAGCATGAGGCGGACACCGTTGCAGTCGAAGAAGGCCATGTGGCCGGCCGTGAACAGCAGGGGCAGTCCGAGGCTATCCCGGTAGAATGCGGTGGCACGTTCGACATCGTGAACATTGATGCAGACCTGTCCAAGGCGGGTGATACCAAGGCTTGCAGGGGCGGTGTTCATGGGTACTTTACCTCCATCGCAATATTAGTTAGCATAGCTAACAATAGTTAATGAGCAAAAGCAAGCAAAAAACACAACGCTCCCCGGGCGTGGTGGGGGTGGCCGACCGGCTGCATTCCGCGGCCATTCATTTGTTGCGCCGGGTAAGGAAGCAAGATTTTGCGACTGGGGAAGGGCCGGCACGGCTCTCGGCATTGTCCGTATTGGTGTTCGGGGGCCCGATGACACCCGGGCAACTTGCGACGGCTGAGCAAGTGAAGCCGCCAACGATGACGAGGATTGTGGCGGGTCTGGAGCGGAGCGGGCTGGCAAGGCGCATTCCTGATTCGTCGGATGCGCGGCGGGTTCGAATTCAGGCAACAGCGGCTGGAACACGTTTGCTGCAACGTGGGCGGAAAATGAGGATTGATTATTTGGCGAAGCAACTCAACGGCTTAAGCGGAAAAGAACTGGCAGCGGTGGATGAGGCGGTGGAGATTCTGGCGCGAATGTTGCAGGAATGGAAGTAGGCCGCGGCGCGTCACCTCAGGTTTCGATGCCAACATAGCAGACCCGGCCGATGAGATAGTCGGCGGGCTTCTTGCCGTATTCCACAGGCAGCACGTCGACCGGATAGGCCGGGTTGTGCGGGCGAAGAACGAGTTGACGATCAGCGACTTCTACATACTTCACGGTACAAGCGCCGTGCCGGTTGACGGCGTACATATTGGACTCGCCTTTGCGATACGGCTTGAGTGAGTTGTAGTGACGATCGATGAGCACGGTGGCACCGGGGAGAAGGCGCGGGTACATGCTCATGCCTTCGCGGGCGTCCATCTTAATGAGGACAAAGCGTTCCCAGCGCTCGCGGCCAGTTTCGGTTTCGGGGCGGAGGCTGCGTAGGAAAGCCTTCTTGAATTTCAATATGTCCTTTACGTTCATGCTCATGATAAGGGACTCGGTCGCGGCAACTTTGCCATCGACCAGGAGAACGTTCTGAAATTCGTCCTTAGCGGGGGGCAGGATGCTGGCGCGCTTGTTGATTTCCGTGGGGTCAAGCAGGTCGAGGACAGAAAGATGCTGCACCTTGAGAACTCGGTCCATGCCCTCGAGACTCAGGCCGCGTTTGCGATTGAGGAAATTGGAGATATGAGCTTGCCGGAAACCGGTCTGCGCGGCCAGGCCCAGGCCAGTCAATTCTCCCTCTCCGATGCGCTGCCACAGGGTTTTGCGGAGATTGTCCTGGAGCGTCTTGAATTTCATGCTCCCGAGTCTACCAGTTGTCTATAGCGCAATGCTATTGTGAGTATGTGGAGAACATCCCGAAAGATCACCGAAACACACAGCCTTCCACAGATGCCGACACTAACTCCTCCAACAAACGACCTTGACGTCAAAAATTAACGAGCTATACGATGCAAAGTGAAATATAACTCCTCATGTAAAGAGCAGGACAAGAACATGGCATGGAACGGACAAACAGAAAGTGATGAGAAGGCGTTTGTAGAGTTTCGCCGCAAGGTACGCTCGGCCGAAGTACTTTCGGCCGCAGTGGAGCAACTTCTACGAGCGCTGCAATTCACCGGAAAACTCAGCGTGGTGGTGCAGAATGGACGGGTGTTGAAGTCCGGCTATGAGGAAGGCTACTTCCGGCAGCCGACGAGTTAGTGGCAGTTACAAGTAAATAAAGAAGCAGGCTATCCGTAAGAGAAACGGGCCCTGGGACCGAGTCGTCGGTCCGGGGCCCTTTTTGTTGGGCAGTAGTGTGCCGAGTGCAGCGCGGGGGAAGAACTGAAACAGCAAGTTGTTCATAGGGAGACAGGAGGCAGTCATGGCAAACGAAGGTTGGGAGATCATCCGGTTGGAGCTTAAATACTGTGAGCGCTGCGGCGGGTTGTGGCTGCGGCAACAAGGAACGGGAAGAGTGGTTTGCGCGGCGTGTGTCTCGGAGGTATCGGACTTTCCACATTTCGGCCGGCGGATCAGCCGGCCCCGATTACCCGTCAACGCAAGGATCGGAATCGACAACCGCAACGAAGCAGTGCGGTTCAGCGGCTCCGACGAACAGGAGTACATATGATCGACGACGAAGGGGGACTCGCGGAAGGCGCGGTGTTTTCGCGGGCTGAGGATGGTGGGGAAGCCGAATCAGGCGGGGAAGCGTGGTGCAATGACGAATTGGCGTTGGATCAGCCTGGGGAAGCGGTCGAGGGCGAGACGGTCGTTGTCGAGGAGAACATGGTGGAGGAGGGCTACGAGATCATTCCTCCGGCCGATCCAGATCTCTGGTTATATCGGGACCGGACGTCCGCGATTCTGCGGCGTTATCTGCGTCTGGCGGTGGAAGTGGGGCGGCTGCCGGCGCTGCTGGGACGGGAGTTCTTCCGTACACGGGTTACGTCGTACCATACGCAGACGTTTGAAGATACGGTAATTTTTGTGCACGACGTGGAGCGGTGTCTGGGGCTGCTGAACGATGCTGAGATTGGGTTAATCGCGGTGATCGTGATGCAGGAGCATCCTCACTACGAGGTGGCACGGAGGATGAGATGCACGCGACGTACCATAGTGCGGAGTTATGGAGACGCATTGGACAGATTAAGTGAGATTTTCCTAGATCGGGACATATTGAGGCGTGTTCCCAAAAAGGCACCGGTGGTCGCGAAAGCTTGTCAAGGGGGTGAAAATGGAGAAATCCGCGCAAGTAGTTGAGCGCAGGCGAAATATATTTTTAGAAATCGTGTCTCACTTACCCTTTGAAAATGCTATTCTGAACTTAGATAGAGAAAATCATCGACGAGGCGCGCTGACGACAGCGCGCCTTTTGCTTTTGCGGAGTGGGGATGAGCGGCGTGAAGAAATCGACGGAGAAGACACGTAAGTGCAAACGTCAACCGGTTATGACAGAGCCGATAGTAGTGGTGCTACAACCGGTGGACATGGTGGCCCTGCGAAGCCACATCAGTAATATGGTTTGCGCCGATGCCGTCGGAATGGTTGAAGCGGCCATCGCACAAGTCAACGATGGGCACTACCAAGCTATGAAGTATCTGTTTGAGATGATTGGACTGTTTCCCGCTACCGCGATGCCGGAGGCGCCGCAAGAGGATTCGCTGGCTGGGATGCTGCTAAGTCGCTTGGGCATCGGGGAAGAAAGCCTGACTGAAGGAGAACAAGGAAATCAACGGGCGAAGACGGAAGTTCGGCCGCGAACACCGTAGAATGAAGCGAAGGCCGGCAGCCTGGTTTGCTGTGGCCAGCAGGTGGTCATCGAGCCGACGGATGGATATGACTTGGATTACCGACCGGATCGCGGTCGGAGGCGGCATCTGGACAGCAGCACACATGGTGGAAGTGGCACGCGCCGGCGTGAGCCACATTCTTGACATGCAGATTGAATTTGACGACACGGCGCTGGCGGCGCCGCATGGGATTCAGGTGTTGTGGAATCCGATTGACGATGACTTTCAGCCGAAACCGCCGGAAGTGTTTGAGCTTGGCGTGGAGTTTGCGCGGAAGGCACTGGACGGAGATGGGAGCAAGCTTTTCATCCATTGCGCGGCGGGAATTCATCGGGCGCCGATGATGGCACTGGCAATATTGTGCTCGACGGGGTGGGAGATGGAAGAGGCGCTGAACGTTATAGAGAATCGGCGTCCGGTGGTGGATTTCGCGCCCGTGTATGTGGACAGTGTGAGGCGGTACTTGAAGAGGGCTTCTGGCTGCTAGCTGCTGGCTCTTGGTGCAGATGCGGTGAGATGGTTTCGGTTCTCAGTTCTAAGCTTGTGACTTGAGGAGTGAAGTTTATGCGTGACGTGTGCCGCCCTATGAGGCGGCTTTTTTTATGGTTGCTACTGACGGCGTCGGCGACTTTGGCCCAAACATTACCCTTGACGACGATTAGCGAAGGATTATTCAAAGACCGATCGGGCGCTGACAAAAGGAATGCAGCCATGTCATTCCTGCAAGCTGCGCTCTCGATGGCGGAGGCGGTGTCGAGCAAGCAGATTGCGGACGAGGCCGGCTTCAAAAGCGGGTTGGAGCAGATTGTCGCCGGAGTTGTGGCCTGCCTCAACGCCTCCGTCTGGGCGAAGGCCCAGTGATCGAGATTGGGCGTAACCCACAACATCAACCACACACGATTAGCCATTCCAACAAGGACAACCTATGAAAACAAAGTTGTTTTGGTTCTCTTGCTTGCTTCTCTCGGCCGTTGCTTTTGCGCAAAATTCTCCCACTCCATGTCCGGGACCCATCGGGACGCTTTGCGTAAATGTCACCTGGCAGCCGTCCTCGACGACGGGCGCAACCTACAACGTCTTTCGCGGGATCGGGCCCGGCAAAGAAAGCACAAACCCCTATGCCACGGGGATCGCCGGAACTTTGTTTCAGGACACGCAAGTGACCGGCGGAAATAACTACTGCTACGTGGCAACGGCCCACACGGGAGGAGGGTCAAGCGCAGCTTCTAACGAAGCTTGCGCTCAGCCAAATCCCCCCACCGTGCCGACGAGCTTGGTGGTCGCTATTCCTTAAGAAAAAATGCAAGTAAAAGATGCGCTGACCGAACGTGAATTGGAACTGGTTAAACTGGCGGCTCTTGGGATGAGAAACCGGCACATCGGATGGAGGGTAGGGATCGCAGAGGACACGGTGAAACACTCGTTTGTCGCGATCTTCGACAAGACCGGAACCTGGAGCCGTTTGGAGCTGGTGATGAAGTGGATAGGGGAGCAGGGCTTATCGCACGTCGGTTCTGATGCTTCGTGCCAACTTACCCCACTTCCTCGCCCCAGTTCTCCAGCGTCTTTTTCACAAAGGCCATGAACTGGTCGGCCACTGCGCCGTCGATCAAGCGGTGGTCGTAGCCCAGCGTCAAGTGAACAACCGACCGGATGGCAATGGAGTCGTTGCCTTCAGCGTCGGTAACTACCAGAGGCGCTTTAGTGATGCCTCCGACGCCCATGATGGCCGAGTTGGGCTGATTGATGATGGGCAGGCCAAACACGGCGCCGAACTGGCCGGGATTGGTGACGGTGAAAGTCGAGCCTTCGACTTCGTCGGGTTTCAGTTTCTTATTGCGGGCGCGTTCGCCTAGGTCGCTGATGCCGCGCTGTAACCCCAGAAAGTTCAACTCGTCGGCGTTCTTGAGCACGGGAACGATTAATCCCCAATCTAGAGCGACGGCAATGCCGACGTTGACGTGTCGATGGTAGCGGATGGTTTCCCCTTCAATCGAAGCGTTGACGATGGGGAACTGTTGCAACGCGATGATTGCTGCCCTCACAAAGAACGGCATGAAGGTAAGCCGCGCGCCGTGGCGTTGCTCAAAGGCTGACTTCGTCTTGTTGCGAAGCTGGACAATCTTCGTGATGTCCACTTCGAACATGGCATGGACGTGAGCACTGGTGCGGCGCGATTCGATCATGCGTTGGGCGATGATCTGCCGCATTTTGGTCATGGGCACAGATTCAGCTGGAATGGCCGCCGGAGCAGGGGCCGCGGCAGGTCGAGCTGGCGCGGGAACGCTGGCTGCTGACGCTGCTCCCGGGTGCTCCAGGAACGCCATGATGTCTTGTTTAGTGATGCGTCCACCGAGACCAGTGCCACTCACTTGCGACAGGTTGACGTTGTTCTCTCGTGCGATCTTGCGGACCAGTGGCGATGAGCGCGCATGGTCATCTTCGTCCGCCTCCTCTGGCCCAGGCGCGGCGGGTGCTGGAGCGGGTGTCGCTGCCTTGGGTGGGGCTGCTTGCGGTTTAGCAGGAGCGGGTGCCGGTTGCGCGGAGGGCTTGGCGGCAGCCGGGGCAGGCGCGGCAGAAGCTTCGCCGTCACCTGCGATCGTCCCCACCACGGTGTTTACCTGGACGGTATTTCCTTCGCCGACTTTGATGTCGCGCAGCACACCGGAAGCAGGTGCGGGGATCTCGGCGTCCACTTTGTCGGTGGAGATCTCAAACAGCGGCTCGTCGCGCTGCACTTTGTCGCCGGGCTTCTTCAGCCACTTGGTAATGGTGCCTTCAAAGATGGACTCGCCCATCTGCGGCATGACGATATCGGTCGGCATAGTTTCCTTTACGGTGCTCTGGAATTTCGGGCTGGACTAACCTTTAATTATATCCAAGGCTGAAGCAAGTTCACTCCATGTCATGGCCATTCCCTTGTTTCGAGCCCTCCGCCGGCGGACTCACGCCATAAGCCTTCTTCCAGTAATCCTGTACTTTAGGCGGCAGTTTTTGAATGCGAGAGAGAAATGCCGTCACCTTCCAGATGTCCTGATCGCTGATCGCCTTACCCCAGGCCGGCATGCCGGTGTAACGAACTCCGGTGCGGACAGCGTAATAGATATGCCATTCGGGATCATCGAGCGGGTCGAGAATGAGTTGCGGCACCGGCGGGTAAAGCGACTTCTCGAGCGCGCTGGGTTTGTTGTCGAGCGCGCCATGACAGAGGGCACAATTGATGGTGTAAACCTTCATACCGTCGATCAGGTTGTCATCGGTCGGAGGGATGGGGTTGTTCACACGCGGGGCGTGACGTTCCATGGAAGCATCCAGGGCGCTGCTGGCGATGCGCTTCTCGATATTGGGTGGAACCGCATCCGCATTGGTTGGCATCAAGCCGAAGGTGGCCACCGCCAGTCCGGCCAAAGCGATCACTGCCAAAGTAGCGATGATTCCCAGAATAAAGCCGCGCATTGCACCTCCCGATCAATAAGTCCTACCGCAAGTCTACCTATCATTATGAGGAACCAACAAGACCGCCCTGGCGTGCCCACTAGTATGCTTTCAGGCGGCGCGCTTCCCGGACCACGTCGCTGACCTTGGGAAGAAAGTATTCTTCCTGCGGTGGAGAAAACGGTACGGGAGAATCCTGCGCGGTGATGCGCACGATGGGGCCATCGAGATCATCGAAAGCTTCTTCATTAATGATGGCAGCAACCTCGCCGGCGATGCCGCCGGTGCGCACGTCTTCATGCAGCAGGATGACCTTGTTGGTCTTGCGGACGGTTTGAGCGATGGCCTCGCGATCGAGCGGCGAGAGCGTGCGCAGGTCAATAATCTCCAACTCGATTGCCTCCTTCGCCAGAATCTCGGCTGCCTCCAGCGCGACATGCACCATGGCCGCATAAGTAATGATGCTGAGGTCGCGGCCCTCGCGGGCGGTGCGCGCTTTGCCCAGAGGAACAATGTAGTCTTCCTCGGGAACTTCCTCTTTGATGCGGCGATAAAGATACTTGTGCTCGAAGAAGATAACAGGATTGTTGTCGCGAATCGAGGCCTTGATCAGACCTTTGGCGTCGTACGCGCTAGCCGGACAGACGACTTTCAGCCCAGGAGCGTGAACAAACCACATCTCGGGGTTTTGCGAGTGGAAGGGGCCGCCGTGAACGTTGCCGCCACTTGGTCCACGGATGACCAAAGGCGCGGGTGCTCCCCAGCGATAGTGGGCCTTGGCGACCATGTTGACGATCTGGTTGAAGGCGCAGCCGATGAAGTCCATGAACTGAAACTCGGCGACGGGGCGCATTCCGGTCAGCGACGCGCCGAAAGCTGCACCCACTATGGCCGACTCAGCGATGGGAGTATCGATCACACGCTCGGGACCGAAGCGGTCGATGAAACCGTCAGTGACTTTGAACGCGCCGCCGTAGATGCCAATGTCTTCGCCGATGCAGAAGACCGTGGGATCGCGTTCCATTTCCTCCCAGATTCCCTGGCGGATGGCTTCGAGATAGGTGAGTTGAGGCATATTGTTGGCCGCTGATTAACGCGGATAAACACTGATAAAGCTATCTCTTATTGTGCCGAAGAACCATCATAGCGGAAACATGCTTATGCGCACGGAACTCTCAACTACATACGTACGCCGCAACTTCGGCGCAGTGCTCAACCGAGTCCAGCGGGGCGAACGCATTGTCGTGTGTCGAAGGGGCCAACCCATCGCGGCGATTGTGCCTCCCGAAGATCTCGGACTCTTCAAGCAGCTTAGGCAACACAGTCAGAAACGCGGTGTGCGCAAGTAGCGAACCCTACTTAAAATGTACCGCCGCTTCAGTCTGCTTGAACACTGTGCCGGTTCCCTTCCTAACTTTCGGGACTTCGTACTTCGGTTTGATCTTATGGCAACCGTTTTCGCAATACACCCCTCCGGCCGCCGATTCAGGCGTCGGCATCGGCGAGTTCACTGCAAACTCGCGGTCTTCTTCCAGAACCCGCTCAACATCAGAAATCAATGCGGCATTCTCCTGGCTGGTCAGCCATTTCTTTTGCTTCACCAGGTAGTTCTCAAACCGGGTGATGCAGTCGCGCTTGCGCCAATATTCAAATAGCGGCTTGGGGACGTACTCGGCAGCGTCATGGATCGCATGGCCTTTCATCCGCATCATTTTCGCCTCGAACAGTGTGTACGGGATGGCCATCAACGCATGAAAATCGATCTGCGCTGATCTGCGTAAATCAGCGGCGAGGTTTGGACCTTGATCTCCGTCCTCCAACTCGGCACCATCGACTACCCAACCGGCCTGCGCTTGCAGCAACGGCTGGTCGAACTGCGCAAAGCCGCCAAGATTGGCGATACCCTCCTGCTGCTCGAACACACTCCCGTGATCACGCTGGGCAGGAATGCCAAAGCGGCCAACATAATCGCCTCGGGTGAGGAACTCTCGCGACGCGGCGTCGAAGTGTTCGAGTGCGATCGCGGCGGCGACGTCACCTTCCACGGCCCCGGACAGTTGATTGCCTATCCCATTTTCGACTTGCGAGGCATGCCTTCAACCGACGGCAAGCGCAAGACCTTGGGCGCTATCGAATATGTTCGACGTCTAGAAGAAGTCCTGATCCGCACTTGCGCAGACTTCAAGATACCGACCAAGCGTGTGTGTGGTCTCACCGGCGTGTGGACCAGCGAAGGCGAAGAAGCCAAGATTGCCGC
>Ga0206987_1091_pt1 | contig 19211 bp, 23 predicted proteins | sample Alteio_BWMinCont_11_FD_153281 | JGI IMG/M metagenome (GOLD analysis project Ga0206987, IMG submission 153281) | Enriched cells from forest soil in Barre Woods Harvard Forest LTER site, Petersham, Massachusetts, United States -... | ecosystem: Environmental > Terrestrial > Soil > Temperate forest >... | reverse complement strand
TTAAATGGCGTGGAATTAGGTGGGGGTTCTGTGCGAATTCATACGCCAGAAATGCAATCGGCGGTATTTGAATTACTTGGAATCGACGAAGCGCAAGCCCAATTAAAATTTGGCTTCTTGTTAGACGCATTAAAATTAGGTTGCCCTCCACATGGTGGTTTAGCGATCGGTATCGATCGCCTTGCGATGTTGATGACGGGCTCTGCAAGTATCCGCGATGTAATTGCTTTTCCGAAAACACAATCAGCGAGCTGCCCATTAACTGATGCGCCTTCTGCTGTTGATCCGATGCAGTTACGAGATCTGCATATTCAGCTAAAGCGGGGCGTTTAATAATATTTGTGGAAATGGATCCCAGCCTTCGCTGGGATGACAACCCGCTTAAGTCGACGCTATGAGTCTTCGCTGGGGTGACAACCCGCTTAAGTCGACGCTATGAGACTGCGCTGGGGTGACAAACTTGTCATTCCAGCGAAGGCTGGAATCTCCGCCTTTAATTCTCCCTTAAGCTTCATAACGTAAAATGAACCTAATGATAACAACTTTACATTACAACGATTATGCAATTAATAAATACTTTACTTGATTCTGATCCGTATTTTGCTAATATTGTTAGCCATAAGGCTAGCGACACTCAAGTGGAAATATTAGCAAAGGCTTTTCCCAACACCCAATTTGCGTTTCTAAGACCATGCCCTGAAATTCCACTTAACTTATCTTTTACCCCATCATATGAAGAGGCGCATGCGCGCGTTCATTGTTTAGTGTTAACGACCTATGACTGTGTAGCTAACGAGAGAATTAATATACAAATTTATGTCAATGATAAGATTTCGATGGATGCGTATTATTCTCAAGAAGATGTACGGAATAAAAATTCCAAAATTGTTACTTTTAATTCTGTCGGTAATTTTTTTGATTATATCCAAAAATGTTTTCACTTAATTAAAAAAACAGATATTCCTACCCCTGCAATTTTAGTGACTCAACCAAGTTTTTAATGAGTATAGCGGGGCAAAATATAATAAAGCACCGCCACTACATGACTCAAACTTCCAGCTAATACAAATAAATGCCAGATGGTATGCGCGAATCGAATTCGATCACGCACATAAAACACAATCCCCACGGTATAAAATAATCCCCCTGCGGCAACCCACATCAACGCAGCAAAAGGCAGAGCGTGCATAAAGGGCTTAATTGCAACAATGACCAGCCAACCCATACCAATATAAATTCCTACGGATAACTTTTCTAAACGACCTGTAAAAAAGATTTTAAACACCACGCCCATTAAAGCTAATCCCCAGATCACACAGAATAAACTCCAACCCCAGCTACCGCCTAAACCAATCAGAGTAAATGGCGTATACGTTCCTGCAATCAGCAAATAAATCATCATATGATCGACCATTTGCAAAATAGTTTTGATTTTTATGTGCCAAATGGCGTGATATAAAGTAGAGGAGGAATATAGTAAAATCAAAGTAATTCCAAAAACGCCGCAACTGATAAGAGCCTTAATTCCAGCAAAATGGGCGGCACCGATCATAGCAACCATTGAAGCAATACTCAAAATTAATCCAAATCCATGAGTCGCCGCATTGGCCATTTCTTCTGCAAATGTTTGCAGCTCATGATCCTTCACAAAATATTTCATAACATTTCATTCATTGATTTATTGAGCTTATTATAACAGGATATTTTTTTGTAAATAGATCATGCTAAACTTATTCGCAGGTGGTAAAAAACAGGGAATCATTTCATGGATCAATTACATCAAGAAGACACCCGTCTCAAACATAGTGGCTGGCTACGCGCTGCGGTACTTGGTGCCAACGACGGCATTATTTCAACAGCTAGCCTGATTATTGGCGTTGCAAGTGCCCACCCCATTCATAGCGCTATTGTCATTGCGGCCGTTGCTGGATTAATTGCTGGGGCTATGTCAATGGCCGCAGGAGAATATATTTCTGTCAGCTCTCAGGCAGACACAGAAAAGTCTGAAATTCATCGAGAACAGCATCATATTAAAGATAATCTTCCTCAAGAGATCGCGTGTTTAAAAGACACCTATATTAAGAGAGGATTAGAGCCCGAATTAGCTGACAAAGTCGCTCAGCAGCTTATGGCGCATGATGCGATTGGCGCTTTGTCTCGAGACACATTGGGTATTACTGAAACCTTATCGGCAAAACCTTTTCAGGCTGCTATTGCCTCAGCTTGTTGCTTTACTGCCGGCGCGGCGCTCCCAGTTTTGGTAGTGCTTTTATCAACCACAGCGGTTTTAATTCCTGTTTTGTCATTTTTTACCGTAATTTTTTTAGCACTACTGGGGATGCTGGCGGCTAAAATGGGGGGATGTAAAGTGATCAGAGGCGCTATTCGGGTCGCCATTTGGGGTAGTTTAGCATTGGGAGTTAGTGCTGGAATAGGGCGTTTACTGGGAATTGCAGTGTAAGAAGTTTCTGTCATTCCAGCGCAGGCTGGAATCTATTAAATTGGATTCCAGCCTGCGCTGGAATGACAGCGCAGGATCTCCCCAAACCTTAAGGAATTATTAAGAAAATACCCCTAAATTCTTGAAAAAAACATGGGTTTATGCTATAATTATGCTAATAATTTAAATAGTTAAGGAGGTCGCACCTGATGTTAAAGCGATTAATAACTCTAGCAGTATTAAGCAGCACCCTCATTTATTCTACTGACAGCCTTTCATTAAGTTTTAATGGTAATGGCAGTAGCCTTGATATCGATGCCGAAGCGAAGCTTTTAAGCGCTGAAGCACAAAATTTAAGTCCTGAAGTCGCTAAGCTTGGGCTAGAATCCTATAATAAAGCCCGCGCAGAAGGCCTTGATCCTCAGCAAATCTTAACCATTGTTGACTATTCACAAGCCTCAACAACGCCACGATTATGGGTATTTGACTTAAAAACAAACACCTTACTTTATAAAGAATTGGTGGCTCACGCTCAAAATAGTGGTGATAATATTCCCACATCATTTTCAGATGACCCCAATAGCCATAAATCAAGCCTGGGCTTATTCGTAACAGGCGATACCTATGATGGTAAACATGGTTATTCGTTACGTTTAAACGGTCTTGAAAAAGGCTTCAATGATAATGCTGAATCGCGCGAGATCGTCGTGCATTCTGCGCCTTATGTCAGCCCAGAATTTGCCAGTTCGCATGGTCGATTAGGGCGTAGTTGGGGATGTTTTGCTCTAAATCCCACCGTTGCAAATGCTGTGATTAGCACCATCAAAGCAGGTACTTTAATATTTGCTTATGCGCCCGATCAAAACTGGTTGAGCCATTCAAGATTTTTGAGTGCTTAATGCAATTGAAATTTAGTTTAAGTTAGATTCCAGCCTTCGCTGGAATGACACCCAGATTCTTCGCTTCGCTCGGAATGACATGAAAAATAACATGTGTCATTCCGAGCGCCAGCGAGGAATCTCCCTATATTATTGAGCTTGCGGCGGAATATATAACGCCAATCCTTTTGTTGTTTCAGCTCCGCGATGCGTCACCAACACCGCGTTACCCCCTAGTTTTTGTGCTGCCACTTTAAGATTTACGTCAATCGTTTCTTGAGATAAATTCATGCCGATCATAGTCGTACTGCTGGTAGAAATATGACCGCGCACGTGATAATTCGCAGGCAATTCAGCTTTACTATTATAAACTTTGATATTTTCTGTTTGTGAAGCATTGATTTGATCATTAGCTTTTTGCGCCAGACGAGCAGGGCAGCCTGAAAGAAAGTAGGGCGCCGCGAGAATTGCTGATATAAAAATGATGCGTTTAATCGTTGAGCTTTCCATACACAAAATCCTTATTTAAAATTTCCATTTTAAGTGTGACATAAAAATCAAAGTCTGGAAAGCTCGATATTATTCAAATTAACAATTAAAACTTAATTCAAAAAAACTGCGTGGGCTTGGTGGATCATTTAAGTTTTCAGTTTCCACCGTTAATAAATTCGGTTTTTTTGTTGCCAACCGCTGTTGTTTTTGGCTTTGCAGTCCAAATTTTGGAAAAACTAGCGGTTGGAGTTTAGGCGCGGACGGAGCGCTTCTCTTCTGTGCACTTAAAATTTCGTCAGTTTGTGCCATAAGTTTAGCAAAAATTTTCGAAGTCATCTCCCCAGAACGGTCTAAAGTTTGATCGGTTAATTTCATTAAAATTTTAATTCGCGCTGGCCAATCTTGCAAATCAGCTTCAGTAGCAGTACCTACAATTTGACCGATAGACTTGGTTTGAAAACCATTGTAATGATTAATTTCCCCTTCAGTTGCGTTTTCATTAAAATCCGCATCATAAGGAACACAATCTAATATAATTCCTGGAGGGATTAATTGCGGATAATCTTTTAATACATTAAATACATGGGGAACATACATATCATCCAAAAAATGATAAACCAATGGTTCATCTTGCGATGTTCGAAGCGAATGTAAATAATGAGCCTGCATTAAGGCCATAAGAACTTTAGTTTTATCAACATATGAAGAACGATTTAATATTGGATTGCGCATTGATGAAACTTTATCATATGGAACAGTAAAATTTTCTGTTGCCGTTTTTATGGCATTAAAAGTTTGTCCCGCTAACGCTGGATCTGGATTGGCAATATAATCATTTTTTTGCCGATCATAATAATAATGATCCGTGCAAAGATAAGGTGAAAATTTTAATTTGATATTAAGTTCACTTGCCAGAGCAGCCTCAAGCTCTGGCATAACAGGGAAGGAGGGCCCCTTGTCTGTAGAATTACTGCTCTCGGAATAAAAACAACGGCGAGCACTCGCGCCGATGTATATCCCTTCAGCATCGCCAATGATTTGTTTAATCCACGCCCAAAGATTTTTATGTCGATTAATAACCCAATTAATATCTTGGGCTTTCAATTCAAAAGTACAACCACCTAAACAACCGTCCCAATCAAACCCGAATGCATGTTGCGTCATTATTATTTTCTTATGCTATTTTATTTTATAAATTATAACATAATTTAAACAACGGTATTTGTTGTCCAACAGACTAATAATTGAGAGCCATAGCTGGATTTGGATCGCCATGAGCTTTTTCTTTGACGGCGGCAGCTTTTAAGCGTTTTATTGTTCCAAGCAATAATGTATTCATAGATTCAAGTAGTAATACATAAAGCTCATTAATGTCTGTAGGCGCGGAAATTTTTATTCCTGGACCACTATCCACCAAAGCTGTTTCCATCTTGTTTTCTTGAAGTCGCATTGCATAAGTATTTACATCAAAAATATCAAGCCCAGTAAAGCCAATGTAATAAGTATTATCTGGAGCTATAGAGGGAGCTATAGAGAATGTACAACTACTGTCCAAACAATTTTTTAATAGCGTTTCGATTTTTTGTATCAGCGGTTGCGTTGGTTGAGATTGTATAGCTTGACTTGATGGCGGTGCGCTAGAAAAAAATGTGCTTTGTTGCGCGGGCGCCGCGGGTGGTAAGGTCTGTGATTGCTCTGGCGTAATTCCCCAAAAAGAAGGTGGTACTTGAGTTGGCTGCTGTATTATGGTTGTGTCGTTTACAGTTGCTGGCCCATCAAATGAAACGGCATTATGAGAACTATTATCCCCCAACATAATAATCGGAGCTTGTGCTTGCCGGGCTTGATGTTGATATTGATATAATCCTGCTTGTTCTAGAGTACTGCGGACATAGGTAGCGATAGACGCACCAAAGTCAGCCATTCCGGGATGAGTATAAGAGGGGGGATATGCAAAAGGCATTGGTGCGGGCGCAGCAGGAAATCTTTGTACGTGCGCATTTCCTGTTCCGGAAAAACGCATAGCCTGATGATGGATTTGACCATGATTTTGCGTAGCATCTGGTTTAATTGGTTCTTGTCGTTTCATAAAATTATCCTCTTATCCGTTATTATTAATCTGATATTAATCTATACTCATAATGTTTTACTAGGGTAGAGGGGTACCTTGTGGTCGTAATTTGTCAAATTAGTATATTTTAAACAACAGTATTTGCATCCCAGCAAACAATATGTTCAGGCTTTACTAAGGACGAAATAAGCTCAAGAGCAAGATCAACTTTTGCGCGTTCATCAAAGAACTCTATTGCTAAAGGAAGATTAAGCGATAAATCTAATAAAAAAGTCTCATACTCTCCCGTTTCACCAAAACCTTGGATGGCGCGAAAAACGCTCACACCACGCACTTGCGTTTTATGATGTAAGCAATCCAAAATTTTAGCGAGCATACCGGACTTTTCCATAACATAGACTCTAACCATTACAACTTCTAACATTTTCATATAATTTTCCCTAAAATTGCACCCATCCAAGCGGCGCAAATACATAATATAGCACTTAAAATAATGTTCATTCCTCCCGCAATCCATCGGCCCGTCGTTAATAATGATAGTGTTTCCAATGAAAAAGTAGAAAAAGTGGTATAACCACCTAAAAATCCAATCAGTAAGAGGGCGCGCAAATTTGAACCAGCGCCATCAAAACGTTCAATAATAAATGTTACTAAAAATCCAGCGAGAAGACAGCCGCTAACATTGACGATCAGAGTACCATACGGAAATCCTCGGCCTAAAATCCAATAGACGCTATTAGAAACCCAATAACGCAGCAAGCCGCCAATACCACAGCCAAAAAAAATTAGAATTGTATTTTGAAGTTGAAAGTTCATTTTTGAAGAATAACATTCTTTGCTGTCGACCTTCAATAAACTCACAAATGCAACTTTTAATCAAATTAGAAAAGAAGAACTTTAGCAGCGCATTTTAATAAAATCACGAAGTCACAGTTATTTTTAAAATTGTCTCCATTGTCACAATTGAATATTTTATACTTGATCGTTTCATTGATTGAAATTATTCAAGTAGGCAAATTATGAGCGCATCAATTCATGACACGATGTTTCGAGAGTTGTTGACGAATCGAGATTCTTTTATCGCCCTTATCCAAAGCTATCTTCCACTTGATATTCAAAAAAATATTCAGTGGGAAACGCTTGAGTTGTTCAGAAAAGAGGGGCAATCTATTGGCGAGAAAAATAGTTTAAAATTTATTGCGGATGTGATTTATCAGGTAAAAATTTCGCACGAAAACACTTTTATTTGGGTGCACTTCGAACATCAAACCACACCCGATATCTTTATGCCATTGCGTCTTATCAATTATCAAAGTGGCGAATTATTGAAGTACATTAAAGAAAACAAGATAAAAGAAAAACTGCCGCCAATTATTTCGATTGTTTATCATCAAGGACAAGCCCCTTATCCATATAAAATAAAATTAGAGGAAATTTTTTCAGAAACGGGTGTCAAATATTTTGGCAATCCGATTTTAGTCGATCTCCCGGCTATCGATGATAAGCTTTTGCGTACTCACATTGGCGTAGGCGCTGCTGAAATGATTATGAAATATAGTCGAACCGATCAATTTTCTGAACGCTACGAGGAGCTTGTGATTGGCTTGCGGCAACTAGATGAAATGAGCCGTAAGGTTATGATAAAATATATACTACGATCTACTGACACTAAAAAGCTTTCCCATAAAGATGTGGTGAAAATTATGTTAAAAAATTTACCCAAAGACCAGGAGGAAATTATGACTGTAGCTGACTGCTTAAGAGAAGAAGGTTTACAGCAAGGTTTAAAACAACTTCATCAGGCTAAAATACAAATAGCGCTTGAATTACTCCGCGAAGGCCGTAACGTTAATGACGTGTGCAAAATAACCCAATTAATACCTGAGGATGTATTGCCTTTGCAGGAACAGATTAAACATTAACCTATTCTTCAATCAAAATAATTTTTATTCGATGATTGGGTCAGACCTTACATAAGAATCACTATTGATACCTTTACTTTTCTTGATAAAATTATTCATGGGTTGTGAAAAATAACGTTCAATTAAGCTTGAGGTTAAAACCGACAATCCAATAAATATCAAAAATAAAAAAAGTTTATTTGAGGAATTATGAAAAATATTCATTGGGAAAAATGTTTTTAATAAAGCCAGTATTATGATGTGAAACAAATATAGCTCATAACTTGATTGGCCAAGCCATCCAATACCTCGTAAAATATAATTTACTTTTGGGGAATCACTTGCTTGACTTGCAGCGACTAAAAGAATCGATGTTGCAAAAGCGATAAGCGATATACCAAATACAATATTTTCCATAATCGGCTTATAAAAATAAACGCATATCATAAGCAACACTGCAGAAAATTGCGTCATCTTCCAAAAAAAACCAGAAAAATAAAATTTTCTCGCAATCATTGCAGCACAACATCCCATGGCAATGGCATCAAAGCAAGAGAAATATCCATAAAGTGCAACAATCTCATTGTCTCGATAAATATATCGTGTTATTGGACCAATGATGATGAGTGCGGCCCATAATAAAACCATAAAGCGTGGCTTTAGTAAGTAACAACAAATGGGAAAAGCAATATAAAATACTTCCTCTACAGATAATGACCACAAAATATTTAAACAATAATTAAAATAACCTCTCATTTCCATCAAATAATTATGCCAAAAACTCAGTATGGAAAGTAACGTTAACAATAAAGAAGGGCTATCCGGTTTATTTTTAAATATAGGTAAAGGAAAAAAATTAAAAATAAGAATAACACTTAACATTAATATCAAGCAGGGCATGATGCGAGCCAATCGTAAGCGATAGAAAATTTTGAATGATACATGCTTTAATCCATCAAAACGTTTAAGCGAAGTCGTGGTAATTAAAAAACCGGAAATAGCAAAAAAAATAGTGACTCCATAATTACCATTATGTGTTAATAAATATAAAAACTGTGAGGACAGAGAATTCACAGACGTCGAATTTTTTATAAGCTGATACGCAAGGTTAAAATGTAAAATTAAAACTAAAGAAATTGCTATTCCACGTAGTAAATCAATATATGTATTGCGATGGTTCATTTTTGAAAAATTTATTATACGGCTGAAAATTATGCAAAAGATTCAAATGATTTGATAGGGTATGAGAATACCGTAGCTTATGAACATTCTATACTTGAGCATTATTCAAGCAACAGGTTAGTTTGAGTTAGTTACCACGTTTCATTTCTGTTCTGGTTTTTAAATGTTGCCGCATCAAAATAATCACTAAAACGCTTTATTTTGGCATTAACAATAATCAATATAGCTACTGCCCGAATAGTAATTTTATTCGCATTAAAAACAATATGACTGGTACGCTCAATCGCAATCTTATTATCACTAGCAATGATCTGATGAACGTCCCAGCTAACCTCCGTCACGTTTTTGAAAAACTCGCTTAGCATCTGAAATAACAACGATTTTCCATGAATACTTTCACCGCTTGCAACATTTTCAAACAAAACAGATTCAGCACAGAAATCGGTAATGGCTTCAGCATCCCTGGACTCAAAGCTTTGAATGAATAATTTTGCTAATTGATTCAAATCCATTTTATTCATTCTCCGCGATAAGATCGATGCCTTCACTGGCAAGCCAACTCCGACGCATATTTAATGCCCATCTGGCAAAAATAAAGTTTCATCAACTTTAAGCTCAGAAAAAAGTTTCGCATATTTTTCAATAACGTTCATTTCAATCTCCTTAAGGTAGTTCTTGTCTTGTTCCTGAGATTGCTACCTCACGCATGCAAATATGCTGAGGCAATGAATAAATAGCATATATAGCTTCAGCAATTTCTTCTGGTAGCAAATACGCACCTTCATGTGCTTTTAAAAATTCATTGATTATTTTTTCATCATTCTTTAAGGCAGAGTGTAAGGAGGTGGTATTCATCAATCCAGGTTCCAACAAAACACAACGTACATTATGTGGTGCTAAAAACCGTCGTTGTTCGCGTGTAAACAATACCACTGCGGCCTTAGTCGCATTATCAATGGTCATTGGAAATTCTGGATAGCCATAAAGTGCTGATAACGACCCCATGTTAATAATGGTTCCTGAACGTCGTTTTTTCATACCTTCGCTGACAATTTTCGTTCCATTCATCACGCCTTTAATATTGGTTAAAAGCATCCCTTCCATGATGCTTTCATCAATGTTTTCATCTGCATTCCCGGAACGCGAGGCGTTATTAAATAAGAAATCAACAGGGCCAAATTGTTTTTCACCTTGTTCAATGGCTTGCTTCAGCGCATTATAATCGGTTACATCAACATCAAGTGATAAGGAATTATCCAGTTGAACGCCTGATTCGAGCATACGGTTGGATAGCAAGAGGGTGTTAAAACCATTTTTGCTGAACAATTTGGCAGTTGCAAGGCCAACTCCAGATGATGCCCCTGTGATTACGACTAATTTACGCATTTTCAATCCCCTTTACTTAAACTACTTTGGGAAAAGTATACTCACTTATAATATATTTGTAAAATAAATAATATAAATATATAATATAGTTAATATGAATGTATATAATATAAACTTAAACCTGCTTAAAGCTTTCGATGCCTTGATGCAAACGCGAAATGTCAGCCGAGCTGCGGAAAAGCTTTCGATAACTCAACCATCCATGAGCAATTTATTAGCTCAATTACGCGAATTATTTTCAGATGAAATTTTAATACGGCGTAAAAAAGAAATGATCGCGACGCAAAAGGCTTTAGAAATTTCACCAAAAATTCGTGAAGCACTGGAGATTCTAGAGCAGACTTTTACTGCTTCAGAAAAATTTAATCCAGCAACAAGCAACAGAGTTTTTACCATTGCTACCAACGACTATATTCAATATGTGCTTATAAGTAGATTAATTGAAAAATTAGAAAAAATAGCACCCTTTGTATCAATAAAGATCATTTCAACTGAAAACATTTGTCATAAAGAACTTTACGAAACGGGCAGGGTAGATATCGGCATAGGAGTCATCAGAAATTTAGACACACGTCTACAATTTGAAAATTTATTTACCGATGACAGTGTTTGTGTGGCAAGAAAAAAACATCCTGTCTTTTCTGAAACAAATAAATTTACGCTTAAAGAATATCTCTCATGCAAGCATATTTTCATGAGATCACTACCCAGCAATGAGATTTCATTGACAGAACAGGCCTTAAATAAACTAGGCACTAGCCGGCAAATGAAGGTAGAAAATATGCAAATATTGCCTGGCTTACGAACTATACAGTGCACGAATCTTATAGGAATGGTACCACGTTTAATCGCAGAAATGGCCAAGGGAGTTTTTAATCTTCAGGTAGTGAATTCCCCCCTTAAAATTCCACCAATAAGTATTAGCATGGTTTGGCATAATATGCATGAAAGCAATTGGGGACATCAGTGGTTCAGGTCATTAATTAATGAGGTAGTTGCACTTATTGTTTGAATCCGCGCTAGCTCAAAACCCTCTAATTTGTGATAATGTTTACTATTACAAATAGCAGATTTGGCCTTTGGGCGAATTCAAAGCATATTCAATATTAACTCGACCGATTTACCTTGTAAAATTATTATGATTGATTTGAAGGTAGCATAACTTCTACCTCAGAGAGATCCAAAAGATCTCTTGCAGTTTGACTTCCACAATCGGCTGCCAATTTCAGATATTTTTGCGCTTTAACTTGATCTGGAGTAAAACCAACTTGTGAGGGAACATATCCTAACCCAGGATCATCAGAATAAATTTGATAAAGGCGCAGAGGAACTTGCTTTGCCAGGAAATCACTATTAAGATCGTCAGAGCCTTTTGCTTTTCGAGCTATATCTATTGCCATCTCGAGATATTCAATCGTTTTAGCGCAGTTTGCAGTAATGTAACAACTCAAATTTAAATTTTGTATTTCTTGCGGCACAGCATCCCCAGAAAGAGAACGAATACATCTGTATTCTTCAAGACTTGGATGAGGTTCATAAGTGAAGGCAAGATATAACAAGGACAAACTATTCGGTTGATTAGTGGCAGCTCTAATGCAGCTCGCCTGGTAAATTTTTTCATTTAACTCAAGTATCTTTTTCATGAAATCCGCATGTGATTTTGCCAAAGCCAGAGTATCTTCAGAATCAAATATGGCCCCTACTATTTTTTCTATTTCTGAATTTCTCTCATTCTCTGGGGCAGTAATAGCAGCGCCCGGCTTCAGAACTCTATCCAGTTCCGCAGATATTCTTAGTGCCAGCTCCATGAGTGTGCCGTGTAGATGTAAAAAAAGATAATTCACCGGGTCGCTAGGTAATTGCTCATACCCATTAGGCCTACCCTCTAATTTGTGCATCCTTTGTAATAAAAAATTTAGTAACTTAAAAAAATCTTCCATCGTTAAATGATCAGACAAAGAGGCATTCAAGTCTGCTAGCGCTAAAATATCTGGGTCTGGCGAGGAAAATACAGAAGATAAAAACTTTGAGCTTCGTGGAGACACAGGAATCATAGATAATTCTGTAATTAATATTGATGTGCTTTCTTTTAAAGATTTCATATTACCCCATGTTAATCTATTATTTAAAATTTTGCCTAGCTTTTTTTTGAAACGGTATAGATGATATTTAAAGTATAAGACATAATTATTAACAAATTATTAAATATGCCTCTATAAAACTAGAGTTATGATCGAAAGTTGTGTATGAGGGTAAGAAATAAATTTAAAAAAACTATTACGGTTATTGATCCAATTGAAGTACCTTTTAGTTTGATTAAAACTTTAATTTAAATATTGATTATTTGGCTTAAATAATCAATATATACCTTAATTTTTAATGGCGTTGGTTTAATGCTCGGATAATACAGTAATAGCCTATCTAATTTACCGTGTTCATTACCCTCTTCAAAAGCAGTTACAAATGAATCAAATGCAAATTTTTTAGCATCTTCATTGGTCATAATCAAATCCTCTCATTGATGAAGAAATTATTTTACTTTTAGCGGGCCATTTTAATCCATATGTTAAAAGTTTAAGTATTTGAACCTTAGGTTTAGCTCATAATCCACAAATTCAAATCAAAAAATTAAGCTTATGTTAAGCTCGTTCATTTGGCTTGCCAAATACACCATCCTAAATAATTGACATTATTAAATAAATCCACTAGAATGCTTCTTCATAATTATAATTAGGAATTAAAAAGATGAAAAAAATTTTAATAACAATTTTTGCGGCACTTTCACTTACTGGATGCGCTACAATTATTTCTGGCACTTCGCAAAATATTAACGTACAAGCAATTGATGTGGACTCTCACAATCAAATTCCAGCTGCGAAATGTGTGATCACTTCTCCAAAAGGTATTGCTTATCCAGTAGATGGCAATCCTGGCAGCGTAAATATACCGCGTTCATATGGTGATTTAACTATCAATTGTACCGCTCCAAATTATTGGCAAAAATCGGTAGGCGGTGGCTCAAGCTTCAATGCTTGGACATTATTAGATGTACTTTGCTGGCCAGGTGCAATTGTCGATGCATCAACGGGCGCGGCACAAGATTATCCTTCACATATTACAGTGTTAATGTCTAACAAACCTGTAACTGGCAAATGCTCTAACGTGATTAAAGCATCTTAAGAATATAATCAAACTTTATTTGGTCTGTAGCGTTTTGTTAAAAAGCGCTACAGCTTTTAGCAGCAGTATAATAGTCGAAAACATTTAAGCTCATATGTCAGATTTTCCCAGAGAAACCACTGCGCTCGTTATTAAAACCAATGATCAAAAAGTCGCTTCAATAATAAAAATTTTTCTAGATATTTTAAAGCGCACTCTTCCTACTGCATTAGCCTATGACTTTAGCATCAGTTTGCCTGTTCTGGGATCAATGATAACGCATTTAGGAAATGGAGAAGGCGAAGCAGCACCTATAACGGCATTGTTAGCGCTTGTCGGCATGTTAATCTACGCCAGTATTCTACCCTCCTCTTTTTATTTAGGAACCGCATTTGGCGAGCTTAAAGAAAAAGAAGAACAATTAAAAAACCTTGAAAAAAATAGCGCAGAATATCAAAAATTAATCAGTGAAATTCAAATTATAGAAATGCAAATTGCTAGAACGCCACGTAATGCTATTATTGCATTCCTACCCTATTTGCTTTCTGTTTTACCACTCGCATTATCTAAACAATTATTGACTGCATTAAAACAAGACGCTAGCGTCGCCAATGCCGCACAAAATTTCTTTGAAGTTTACTCCCCATTTTTCTCATTTTGTATGCCGATACGTCTACCAATAGAATTTGCTTTATTAGCGGCAAAAAAACAAATTCCCGCCATGCTTATTGCTGATACATCATTACTTATCACTATTGGCATCCAGTATGGTTTAGGGTTCTGGACACCATTGCGCTTACTAGGACTTGGTTTAGGTGGTGGAATTGGTACCGCACTCACTTCAATTGGATTTTTGATTTATGCAGGAAAATTTTTTAAAAATATGCCTTTTTTTAATAAAATTTTTTCTTGGAATGAGAATGACGGTCAGCAGATTCGCAGTTTTATAAAAACAGTTCCCCCAATATATTTTTCTGTCGCAAGTGATATGACCGTATCTTTTGTTGCAAGCATATTTGCTGGATTATTAGGAAATGATGCATTAAAGAAACAAAACATTGTCACGCAATTTTTTAATCTCAATATGTTAATGACTGCAGCGAATTCGCAAACTACAGCACTTACTATTTCCGAAGAAAATGGAAAAAGACATGCTGCTCAATCACGCTCTACCGTTGGCATTAAACATGCGGTTATTGCGGGCGCTTTGTCAAATATTATTTTACAACTTCCTTTGGCACTTTTTGTCTTCATTGCGCCAGGAACATTCAGTTCGTGTATTGGTGCCAGCATAGCCGACCCAGAAGAAATTCGCTTTTTAATGCTTGCCGCCGCGGCTTATTCATTTATTGACGGCATTCGTTTCAATTTATTACAAAGTAGTCGGGCTCTAGGTGATAATGCAATTGTTTCGATCTTGTCATTTATCTGCATGGGACTAGGAGTAATGGCTGCTTATTTAGTCAGCCAATATACTTCGCTTGGAGTAACTGCAATACCAACCAGCTTAGCTGGCGGAGCTTTAGCAGGAACTCTTGTTTTAATGGCACGACTTAAAAGGTATATTGCAAACCTAGAAACAGTTGCTGATGATGAAGCGCCAATGATTGTTGCTACTGATGCAGCTGATAGAGTTGATGCTGCAGCACCGCAAATAGGACCTCAATTTTGGAACGCTTCACCTGTAATTCAGGATGCTTCAAACGTGGTTATCAATCCTATGGAAACCCCAGCAACTTCTGAAATCAAATACACATAAAAGTTTACATTTAATACCCTTCTTTACAAAAGTCACATAAAAACCTTGTTTTTTTAATTTTCTATCTCGATTGTCTCAATTCATGTCAAAGCAGACCCTGATATAAAACTTGCCAACAAAGTTCGTTTACTGCGAATGCTTTATATGAAAGGATTCTCTAAAAATAAAGTGATGAATATACTGCGTTTTATCGATTGGATTATTCAATTGCCCGACGAACATGTGGTAAAATACAACGAAACGCTACAAGCTATTGAACAGGAGAAAAAAATGACATACATCACCAGTATAGAAAGATTAGGTATGAAAAGAGGTTTAGAACAAGGGCGTCAAGAAGGTGAAGCGGAAATGCTATTAATTCTGGTGAATCAAAAATTTCATCGTGTTCCGAAAAAATATCAGGAAATGATTCGTACCGCTGATGCCAAACAGTTAAAAACTTATGTCAAAAGAATTTTAAGTGCGGAAAGTTTAGAACAACTTTTTGCAGTATTTTAAATTAGCTACCGCCTGAAATTGAAAAACCACCATCAACAACAATACTTTGTCCGTTCACGTAAGGTGTACAAGAAGCCAAATAATATATGGCTGCGCGCAAATCTTCGCAGTCTTCCGTGCCAATACGTTTAGCGGGTGAGCGAGATTTGATTTTAGCTAAGCGGTCGGCATGGACCCCACTCTTAAGTGATTTAATCACGGACTATCAACACCTCTCCATTTACTGACCAATAAAGCGCATGCAGTATTACTGGTGACGCTAATCATGGTGGCCATGGGGTCAATAATCATACTGATGACCGCAATAACAATTAACGATTGTGGCGGAAAGCCATAAATCGATAAAATTAACATTTCACCAATCATCCCGCCGCTTGGAATGGCCCCCATAACAGTTCCCACTAACATGCCCACAAGGATAGCAGCTCCCAAGGTAACAACGCCAGTGAATGGAAGATGAAATAAACCAAATAAAAATGCAATTTTAACCACGCCACCTAACACGGAACCATCTTTATGAATTAAGCCGCCGAGTGGTATGGTTAATTCAGCAATCGATTTTGATACGCCCATATTTTCAGCGGCAACAAGATTGGCGGGAATGCTTGCCGCGCTGCTGCACGTTGCAAACGCGGTAGAAGCAGGCAGAAAAATAAATTCCCAAAATGTTTTCACAGTTTGTATTTTGCCAGCGAGATAAGCAAAAAGCGATAAGAAGACAAAAAAGTAAACGACTGAAGCGCTGTAATATACCAAAGTTACTTGCGCATACGCGGTGAGCAATTGTGGACCAATCTGGCCGACTAAGTTGGCAAAATAGGCAAAAAAACCTAGCGGCGCTAGCAGCATAATAATATTGATTAATTGCATTGAGACATCGCGTGCGCTTAATAATAATCTCGTCACAGGCAATCCTTTATCCCCTGTTTTATTCGTGGCTAAACCAATTAAAATCGAAAATAGAATCAACGCCAGCATATTGTCACGTGTAAATAATTTAAGAAAATCTGGAACAGTAATCATTCCAACTAACTGACTCGCAAGGGAACTTGAAGATGCAGCAACGATAGCTTTATCAGGTAATATTAAATGTTGCGCTAGAGGAAACAGCTTAACAACAAATAACATAAAACAGGCGGCAATAAAACTCGTAAAAATAAAACTCAACAACATACTACCAAAAATTTTTGCAAGAAAGCTTTCTTCGCGTATTTCAGCAACTGCAGAAGCAATACTAAAAAATACTAAAGGCACAACCGCCGTAAAAATTAAATTGATAAACAGATCACCTAGAGGCTTTAATTTATTTGCCAGCGGCCCAAATAAAAAACCCGTGAGCGAGCCCAATAAAATGGCAAGGATGAGAAGTAAAGTAAATCGGTGAGCTTTTAGAGTTTGCATATTGTTTTGTAGTGTAGCAAAACTCATATTCCAATTCAACTAAAAAGACTCTACTTATCGGGGTCTAAGTTCTATTACAAGAATACATGTGGGATTTGCAAACTTCTATATATCAAGTAAGATAATAGAAAGTACTTTACAAGGGATTCAAGGATGACAAAGTTTATTTCCATTATCTTCGCTATGTTTTCCGCATTATTTTGGGCGATCAACCTCATTGCGGGAAAATATGCGGTAAGCTATCTTGCGCCCTTGCCTGCCGCAACTATTCGCTTTGTACTCGCCTCTATTATTATCATACTAGTACTTATTATACGTGAAAAAAATTATTGGCCGATTATTAAAAGGAATATTGGCATTTATGTGGTGATAGGAATCATCGGTATTGCTGCTTTTAACTATTTTTTCTTTTTAGGATTAAAATATACGTCCGCCGTCAATGGCTCGCTCATTATGGCAACAAATCCTATCGTTACACTTTTATTATCTATATTAATTTTAAAAGAAACGACACAGGCTCATCAAAAAATCGGTATTTTATTCAGCATTGTCGGTGTCGTGATCGTTATCACACATGCTTCTTTTGATACTTTAGTCCATTTACATTTTTCTATTGGAGATTTAATTATCTTAGGTGCCAATATTTGTTGGGCATTATATAGTGTGTTGAGTAAACGATTTATCAAAGAAGGTAACGCGATAGTCAATACAACGATAAGCATGCTCATTGGAACTTTAATTTTAGTTTTGTTAGCTAGTTATAATTTTCCTAACCGCGAGACATTATTTGCGCTTCCATGGCAAGTTGATGCCGCTTTATTGACCATGGCAGTATTTGGAACCGTATTAGCCTTTTTATTCTGGAATTACAGCATTCATCATTTTGGCGCCAGTAATACGGCTATTTTTTTAAATTTAATGCCCGTATTTACCATGTTGATTTCTTTAGCCATGGGTGTATCCGTAAGCTTACTACAAGTCAGTGGTGGGGTTTTAGTCATTTTAGGTGTATTGATTTCGTCGAACGCACTTCGCCTGCCACAAACGAAAAAGCTAAAAAACATATAAAAAAATTGATCATGCTCACACTAATTTTTACTTTGTTAAAGCAACAAAAAAATGCAAAAATTATTTTTCAGGAAAAAACTTTTTCTGCAAAAGAAATAGTTCAGTTAGCGGAAAATCTTATTGCGCAACACTTTCCAAAAAAACTTCCTAAACGTATCGCTTTCTGTCTACCCAACTCACCACAATTATTTGCTTGGCATATTGCCTGCTTAGCTTATGGAATTGAATCTGCTCCATTAATTTGTGATGAAACGCCGAATTTTTTGCACGCCGCTTTAAAATTGATTAAACCTGATATAGTGATTACTTCTAAAATAATACAAGAGCGTTGTCAATTTACATACCCTATTTTAATTGATAAAAAAATATCTTCTCCTGTAACTTTATCTAAAAAACCACTTCGCAAGCTCTCTGAAAACAAACTGGCATTTATTTTATTTTCATCAGGAGGATCACTTAAAGGTAGTATGCACTCTTATAAAACCTTTCAAGGATTTATTGATACGCTAGCTATTATTTTAGCTGTCAAAAAAGGTTTAACTTATTTAGTAGCACAGCCCATGGGACATATCGGAGGAATCGTTACTTCCCTCCTCACTTTGATCAATAACGGCACGGTGGTGCTTCTACCAAAATTTTCTATTACGGGATATTTGTCTGCCTTAGCAAAGCATAAACCTACCCACATTAATTTACATACCCCATTATTTTATGCCTTGCTAAATCAAAAAAACATAGATAAAAAAGCCTTCTCTCATATCAAAACTTGTTTTGCCGCAGGTGATAGCACCGCCTATAACTTACCTAAAGAATTTACTCGGTTAACAGGTGCGCCTATGCAAACTGGCTATGGTTCGACTGAAACAGGAATAGTTTTAGTTAACCGCAAGCCCTATGGAAAAAACCAAAGGTTCTATTGGTAAAGTCATTAATATTGCAAAAATAAAATTATGTAACGAGAAAGGAAAAACCACAA